>Ga0335075_10012357_pt1 | contig 12905 bp, 6 predicted proteins | sample Lox_Sample_24_FD_206723 | JGI IMG/M metagenome (GOLD analysis project Ga0335075, IMG submission 206723) | Soil microbial communities from Loxahatchee National Wildlife Refuge, Florida, United States - Lox_Sample_2.4 | ecosystem: Environmental > Terrestrial > Soil > Wetlands | place: USA: Florida... | reverse complement strand
GACAATCATCGCCACCAAGCGTGGTCGCAGGACTCATCCTGATTGACGCTCGCTCACCACCCTGATTGTCGCGCTACACCCGCCGCTTGTCCGCCTTGATGTAATCGAGGCTCACGACGGTATAGGGATGTGCATCAAACAGCGTTTGCGACGCCGGAAGTCCCCGCTCAAGCCGTGCGGCGGACGAAGCCGTCACGGCGACCACATCAAGATCGAACTTTACGGACAGCTCACCCGTCCATTGTTCGACCAGGTGCGGCGGGCACAGGATCGCAAAGCGGTCGATTTCGCCGCGATCAATTAGCTCGCGGAGAATGAGGCCGGCCTCGATCGTCTTGCCGATACCCACGTCGTCGGCGATCAGCAGCCGGACGACAGGGAGACGAAGGGCCATCAACAGAGGAACTAGCTGGTACGCGCGAGGCTCGAAGCCAACGCGGGCGGCAGAACGAAATGGCCCTGCCCCGCGGCGAAGCGAGAGACGCAGCGCTTCCGACAGCAGTAGAGCACCATCGCGCGTGGCGTAGGCAATGCCGTCGGAAACCTCTGGCGCATCGAATTGGGCAGGCCGGATCGGTTCCCGCTCAAGCGCTGGATGGAGCACCTGAATATCCCCTTCCGCGCCGGAAAGCGGGCGCAGATAGAGGGCGTCGCTGTCAATCGAGGGAAGGGCAACCCATTCGCGGCCTCGAGCATAGACGAGATCACCCGGTGCGAAACTGACGCTCATTCGCCGCTTCCCAGCAGGTCGACCAGTTCGACGGGCGGGGTTTCACCAGGCTCCTTTGGCAGACCGATGATCGTGAAGCCGATCGCGTCACCGCCGCTGACTACTTCATCCGGCAGCGGATCGATATCGGCCGCCACACGGTGGTTCGGCCAAACAAAGCGGACCTCTCTGCCCGCAACGGTCAACGCGTCTCCTTGCGGACCCGACAGGCCCCATTGTTTGAATGCCTCGATCCAAGGGTCCGTCCTACTCTTTTCGTCTAACAGCTGTGCCGGCAAAACGTCGCTTCTCGCTAGCCGTAGGAGGATTCGAAGAACTGCGCCGTCCGTCCGATCGATGAGCTCCTGATCGGGTTGATTGTAGTAAGACAGCAGGCAGCGATAGCAGGCTTTGACGCAGTCTGCTTCCGGATCAGGCGTCAAGAGAGCTGGGTCACTCGCCGCGATCGCTTTATCGAGATTGCCATAATGCATCAACTCAAGGGCCGCTCGTGCCACGCGCGAGAGCGAATGAGACTCGGCAATCAGCCTTCCAAGGACGCCGGCACCACCTTCCGTGGCCTCGAACGCAAGGATACCTCGGCGTGTGTCACGACTGGGGACCGGTTCGGTGAGCGTCTCACCTTCTTCGAGCTGGAAGACCAGTTCGAGACCCCGAGCAAGGGCATGTTGTAAGGTAGCCATCGAAGTCGCGCCGAGAGGCTCACCGAGCACACGGATCAGTGCGGCATTCTTATTGTCCTGTACGATCGGAACAATGCGTTGCTTTACTGGTTGATCAGGCGGCGTCGGTCCCTCTTCATCGATCTCGCCGCCAACCCATCTACCCGTTGTGGGATCGATGCCAAAGCCAAGAATGCTCTTTTCTCTTCGCCGCCGCAGACCCTTGTTGAGCCGACTGATCTTTGCGCCGGAGGCGTAATCCAGGCGAAGGACCGCGCCATCGGGATCGCTTGCAATTGCCGATGCGACGTCGATCATCCCCTCGCGGCGCGGCCAAGCGAAGATGGTCTGAATTTCGAAACCACGCCGCTGGCGGTCCTCATCGTTGGCTGTGATCCGCTCTGCGGGCCTTGTCTCGACATTGTCGATCCGCAAGACATTGCGGACCGGATGAACTCCAGCCATGGGCGCATTGCAAGCGTGGCAGCGTTCGGGTTCGTCCTGTTCGTGGCCTGCGCCGCATTCGTCGCAGACATATATTCTGCCCGTGACTAGGCGGCTTCCATCTTCGCTTCGAACGCCCGCCGGCAACTTGGCTTTGTAGACCCTGTAGGCGCGTCCCTCGTGATAGATGAGACTTCCCGGGCCAAATTCTGCAATAGCAATAAACCGAGCTCTTTGAAGGTAAGCAGCCTTCGGACCGCCGCCGCCGATCGCCGGCACGAATGCGTAGAGCGGAAGACGCGGGAAATTGTAGCCCGGAAGAAAACCTTCGGTCGCGAGATAGCGATAGGTGTAAAAATCCGACCCACCACTTGTGTTTCCACGTTCGAGCAAGGCCAGCTGTTCATTGGCTTGCGCTTGCTGACTCTTCGCGTCCTTGCGTTCTGCAGCGGAGATCCCATGGGTCTCTGATTTTCTGTTGGCCTCGATAAGTTGAGTCCTGGCGCCGATATAGAGTTGACGCCAGCGATCGAAAGCGCGGGAAAAGCGCCGCATGGCATCTGTTGCCGTCGCGGTGGCAAAAGCGGCTCGATCGGTCGCCCATGGTGCTGCGCTAGCTGTGAGTTCTGGGCTAATGCTGTCGAGAATACGCTCCATACTTGCAGCCGCGCGCGTAGCGATTTCGGACGTGTCCAGCGCGGCAGCAATATCCTTCTGCACCGGCAAAACGTCTTGTGAAAGGTCAAGGACGTGGGGAATGTCTGCTGACAATTCCTTCCCGGTCTCGGCTAGCCAGACCGCATGAAGATGCGCTTCGATGAGATCACGGTTCGCAAGCTCGATCGCGGGCGGCCGTACATAGCCATTCACCATTCGCCCCGGCCGCTCGAAATAATATTGGTCGTGCGGGCTTTGAGCTGCGCAGTAGGTTACAACAAGCGCGGCCTGTCCGGAGCGGCCCGCGCGCCCCGAGCGTTGGGCATAATTGGCAGGCGTTGGTGGCACATTGCGCAGGTACACAGCGTTCAAAGCCGATATATCGACACCGAGCTCCATCGTCGGTGAGCAAAACAGTGCAGGAAGGAAGACATCTGGCTCGCCCGCCTGCCGCATTTCGTCTTTTGCTTCCCGGACTTTCTTCTGATCCTCCTCACCCCAGCGGAAGCGCCATTCACGCCATTCGCGTTGAGACTGCTCCACCTGCGCGGTATGCGCACGGCCCTCCATCCCGAACAAGCCAGCCCCGCCATCGGCGAGAGTTTTGGCAAGAGTGCGATAAAGTCCAATGAAGTAAGGATTGGGTGCGCGACCGTCGAGACGGCCTTCGCCAGCGACGAGGCGAAGCGCATTTGCTGCAAGGCGCCATCCTTCGACGTCAAAGCTGGTCGAGACCTGGCGGACCAGTTGGTAACTGACCGCCGCCGTCAACAGGGATTTAAGAACAGCGACATATGTTTTCCCGTCAAGCCGCTTACCCCACAGCCGTGGGTGGCCGAGCCGCCGCGCCAAGCCGCTACGCGGTCCCGCACGAACGATCAGAGGTTCTCCCCGGAGCCCTGTCTCGGCTTTCTTAGGTGCATCGATAATAAGCGCGGCGGCAACCCGCGGATTCTCCTGCTGGGAGATCGACCAGGGATCGCGCAGGCTCTGGCGGGCGGCGTTGGCCGTTGCTTCGACGGTCGTGGGATCAAGGGCGTCGGCGGTTATGGCCAAGCCTTGGCGCATGGCATCGAGTAGTATGATAAGTGCCGCACGGCGGGTCGCGGGTTCAGCGTGGCGCAGCTCGGCGGGAGCGCCGGCGAACGCCTCATCATCGCCCGCCAAATCATCGAGGGAGAGATAGTCGGCCCGCACCAGCCCGAGATCCTCGAGGCTCGGGTTCGTAAAGCGCCACCCGCGACGCTGATCGCTCCAGACCCGATACGCTAACACGCGTGAAAGCGTCCGTTCAGCCTCGATCTGCCCCGCTCCCTTGATTTCCGGATCGAGCATCCACTCCGTACGCCGTTCGCGGCTACCGGCAGTAAAGCCTAGTGCTGCTTGCACCTTGCGACCGAACTCGTCCTCGGAAAGACCATCCGGACCTGCCAAGCTGACTGCTGCGAAAATTGCAGCTCGCAGCAGCGACACGAACAGGAAATCGTTGAAATGCCCGGCCTGAAGCGCAGCGTCCTGCCGATTGTCGGTAAAGCCGAGGAGTTTGCGCTTATCAAGGCGCAAGCCGCTCTCCTCACCATTCATCCATCGCAGGGTGCTCGAAACCAACAGCGTGGTCGCCGAGCTTCGGCCTTCCGCGGAAAGTCCAGCAAGTTTGTTGATTTCGCGTGCCTGTCCCGGTGGTTGATCCTTACAGGCGGGGCAGAAGCGGAATTTTCCCGGCAGAAACCAAGCCTTGCGCCCCTGCGTCCCGATGATACCAGCTGAGTCGATTGTCAGCTGCTGCGCTGCGAACGGCCGCATGTTGCTTTTGATCCGGCCGGCGGGATCAACCCAGTCCTCCGGGTACTGTTCTGGCGTGCCGTCGAATACGAACTCCTCATCGTTCACGGGCTCAGGCATCAAATAACCGGCCTGATCACCACCGTCCTCGTCATCGAGCGGCGGCTCATCGATCGGCCTTGGCACCGCTTTTCGAACGCCATCCCGACTGCTCAAGACGATCGGGTGATGCTCCTGTCCGCAGTTACGGCAGAAGAACGTCGGATACAGGCGCGCCGTTTCGTCTTCGGGGTCGAAGAGCTGTCCATCGAGGGTAACCCGGCGTTGACCGGGTTCACGGAGTGTCGCGTAGAGTCGGCCGGCGCCGGAGAAGAACTGATGAAGCTTGAAAGCTAGAAAGGCCCGGTCGCCGGTGCCCCCACGTTCACTCGCAGGCTTGCTCATTAGTATCAGCATCGCCTGAAGCTTTTCTTGGCAGAGCACTGGATCACACCCAGTCTGTGCTGCCAGTTTTTCTGCCGCCGCCCGCAATGTGACGGGGCGGCGACGCGTCAAGTGCTGACGGTCTTCGAGCCCAATCTCGAGCTCGATCCAGACTGCGAGCGGATGCGAATACAGCTCCGCGTCGGTAAGGGATGCGGGGACGGCCGCCTTCACGGCACCCACGAGGCTGGCGCGGACAGTTTTCACGGTTAGCGCTGGATCAGTAGCACGCTCAAGGCTCTCGCCGATCACAGCATCACTTGCTACCGGCGTCCCGAACAGTCGTGAGGCAACAGCTGCGACGGCCGCCGCTGGATCAGTGCTTGCATCGTCGCTCACCATCGTCGCCGACGTACCGACGCAAACAGGGGCACGATCTTGGCACAGGCGATCTCGAAGGCGCCGGACAAGCATCGCCACATCAGCTCCCTGACGGCCGCGATATGTGTGTAGTTCGTCAAGCACGATAAAATCGAGGTTCTGCGCATTGCTTATGACAGTCTGATCAAGACCGTTCTGCCGGGTCATCAGCAGTTCGAGCATCATGAAATTGGTCAGCAGGATATCGGGTTTCAGCTCTTTGATGCGCGTCCTCTCGTCGTCGTCTTCCTGACCAGTATATCGCTCAAAAGTGGGCCGGAGCTTTTCTGGCAGGTCGGATTGGTCGACGAATTTTCGCAATTCCTCCAACTGGCTGTTCGCGAGTGCGTTCATCGGGTAGATCACGATCGCCCGGGTTCGTGATGCTTCCCCAGCGGTTCTCGCCCGTATTGCGGCATCGATAATGGGCACGAAAAAGCACAATGACTTGCCTGAGCCGGTTCCGGTTGTCACGACGAAACTCTGGCGCGCTGACGCTTTGGCAATAGATTGCGCTTGATGACGGTATAGCCGGATCGGCTTGCCGTCGACCCGGAAGACCGCGCCGGTGTGCGCGTGCAACGAGCCCTCGGCGACGAGGGTGTCAATCACAGCATCACGTTCGAAGTGCGGATTGAGGCTGATCAGCGGCTCAGGCCAAAAGCGTTGCGTAGCATAAATCGCCTCGACCTGCGTTCCGATATCAGGAGCACGAATTTGCGTGAAGGATCGCGAGAAGCGGGAGTAGTCATCAACGAGTGACCGATCGAGATCGAATACATCCATCTTAGCAACCCTTGATCATAGTAATCGGTATGCAGGCATACAGAGATCGCGAATTCAGCAGCGAGGCGGTGATAGCCGTTCTCATGTGCCCTCCCCGCTCACAAGCGCTTCGAGCGTTTTGATACTCACTAGTACTTTATCGAAAGACGGTGCCTCGCCAAAGATCATACAAATACCAGATATAGTGCAAGACCGTCTCGTACGGGCGGGAACTTGTATACATTCTTCGGACAGGGGTGGTCCGAGACCAGTGGTGTCCCACCGCGACCACCCGGCCGGCCACCCCTCATTGAGCCAAAGGAGGATTATCGACTGCATCAAAAACCGTACTTCTCGCGACGAAGTCTGAATGCAGCCTCTCCGCCCTCCATGATTTTCTTAATCGCCTCGCGGACCTCGGGTATGTCGATAGCGCCAGTCCCGCCGATCGTGCCCCGCGACTGATCACCCATTGCCCGGTAGCTACACCAGGCTACCAGCTCCGCATCGCCGTTCACGACGAGATTTGCGTTGTGACTGGCGAAGATGATTTGCCGCCGCTGCTTTGCCTGCCAGATCTTCGCGACGATCTCCAGCATCACGGGATTATCCAGATCCTCTTCTGGCTGATCGATAATGAGCGGGAACGTTCCTTGCGTGAGCAGCGTTTCGAGTAGGGCCGTGGCTTGCTGGCCGGCCGATGCATTGCTGAACGGAATATACTCGGCTTCTCGCGACTGGTATTCGAACACCGGAACGCTTTTGATCGGCGTCAATGATAGTGACAGCCACTGTTCCGGCTTAAGCGCCCGACCGATGCGCTCCAAGTCGCCCGAGGACAGTCCTATTGACGAGAGAGTCGGGGTTTCCGCCCGGCGTTCTGCCCCGTCACGTTCGGGGTCATGCTCCGCCAGTTTTTCGAGATCGTTTAGAATGGCGTTCCAGTGATCGCCCGGCTTTGGGGCCGTGATGATCGACGCTCCGATCAGTTCGACCTTGTTGCCCTGAAGGCGGGAGCCACTCAGCGCCTGTCGAAGCAGGGCGGTGAAATCATCTGCCGATGCGAACCGCCTCACACGGGCGCGGATCGTCTGCTCCGAGTTTGTCGTCAGCTCCCCGCACTGCGCGTCGAACAGCGTGTCGCGTTCGCTCAGCAAGGCCTGCCACGCTTGCCGGTCCGCAAGATAGCTCGCCTCCGTTTCGCTCAGTCCGCGCAGCTCTTCTTTGAGCTGAGCAATCTCGCGATTCAGCTTGATGGCTTGCGCCTCAACAGCTTGTAGCTGCTGCAACTTCTCTGTGTGCGTTGAGGACTTCCGCACGGCGGCATCATAAGAAGCCTTGAAGTCAGCCAGCTGCGCTGCCCATTGCTGCCAAGGTGTCGCGGCATCTGCGCCTTCCGGAGACTTGAGCAACCCCGCCGCCTTCTCCGTCAGAGTATCCAGGACCGCCTTCGCCTCATCGAGCAAACCTCGGTATTCCCCATGAGCCGCAGCCAGAGCGGCGCTTGGTGGCTCCGGCGGAGGGGGCGTGAGCTGACTAAGTGCGATGACGACAGCTCGCTGAAGCGCAGCCGCGCCCTGCCCGATAGACCTGATCCCGTCCTTCCAACTTTCAACCGACTGATTGGCAGCGTCGAAGATCTTTCCGCGATCAAGCAAAACCCGATCGTCATCGGACAGGCCGGTAAGACCAGCCCTCAGAGCATCAGCCTGCTCGCCCAGCGATTTCGCTTCGAGCTCCCGCTTCTGGATCGTTTGCTCGAGCGCCCGCCGCCGTCGCCGCGTCGCGTACGACTGCCGTATCCGTTCGGCGTGATCAGCCAGTTCGCGATCAATCCGGTTGAGCTCGCCGCGGATCGGCGCGGTCACAAATCGCGTCAGCTCGTCGATCCGTATACTCACGTCGCTGAGCTGCTTCTGGCTATAGGCCTCGATCGGCAGTAGCGATCTCACCTCATCTTCGGTGCAGGGCCGCATCTCGCCTGCAGCAATCTTCAACAGAATGGAGCCGTCGGCGCTGGCGCGGCGCACGATATGCGGCACGCCGTTGACTTCGAACCGAACCTCGACGGTCGCCGCGAGCGGCCTCAAGGTCTGCTCGATCAGGCGGCTCCGGCGTGCCTGATAATTCGGCGTGTCAACATCCTCGATCCCCGGAGGCTGATCGCACAGCGCCCAGCGCAAATACTCAAGGATCGTACTTTTCCCCGTGCCCCTGCCACCGATAAGTGCGTTGTATTGCGGGTTCAGTTCAAGGTCGATTGGCCCGAGGAAAAGGCTGTTGCTAACGCTCATGGATGCGATCACGAGCGCCGGCAGAAGCGGCGTCTCCTGCGACACTCGAGACTCCTGCGCAAGGCAAGCTTGTCGTAGGGCTTCCGCAGTCGCCACGGCCCACTTCACCCACGTGGTACAGGCCCCCAGGTTCCGATGGTCTTCATGGCGGTTATCGGAGGTTTGGAAATACGCGATCCGCTTGTTCCCCCAGGCCTTGTCATAGCCGTCGAGAATGCTCTTGCGGCCAGGCTTCAGCTTCGAAATAGAGCCGTCGATATAGCCGCCGACGCACGGCATCTCGATGTATTTTCCCATCTGCCCGGTGCGAAGCAGCGAATACTCGCCCTCGCCCGTCACGTTTGGGAAGATGATGTACTTGTCCTTCAGCCAGGTATGCCGATCGAGTTCCTCCTTCAGATCGGCAAGTGAATGCACGTCATCGAGGCGCGCGACATTTCCATTGCGGGGATGATCATCCGGAGGGGGACTCAGGTGCAAGGCAGTCAATAGCGGCACAAACATGTTTTCCGGAAACTCGGCGTCGAGAAGCAGGATCGCCTGGCACGGCACACCAAGCGTAAGTTCGATCCCGGGGAATACGACTAGGCGCTTGTGGCCGGGCAGCGCCTCGCCGCCGTCGTCCGTTTCCGTAGCCGCCGCTTTGAGAACGTAAGGCACGAAGGCCATATCGTGATGGTCAGTGATGGCAATCGCTTGCAGATCATGGCTTCTGCAGTAGGCGACGAGCGACTGTGCGTACGCTGCCCGCTCCTCAGCCGTGACGGCGTCCTTCCCTTTCCAATTCTGGTCGCGGGGCGTGTGGACTTGAAAGTCACACCGATAGAAATGCGCTCCTTTATCCACTCGCGCTCGCTCCCTTCGAAAAAGGCCCGCCGCATCGCTGCAGCAGACCTTCATTACCTTGCCGGCCGCCGAAGGCCGGATCGCATGCGAGCCGCTGCGCTAGCGCCATCCTGTCCTCTTTCACGGCTGCCAGGCAGCTTCGGCCAGCCCTACGACCGTCCCGAGGGCGCTGTCGAATTCCGGCCGTTCTCCATATACCATTCCGGCCATGAAGTCATCGTAACGCCTCCGGTGCAGGGGATCGGTGCGCAGAGCTTCGAGCGCCTTTTCGGTCTCGCCGGCGATGTCGGCCGCATAGGCGGGATACTGGTTGGCGAATTCTTGCGCGTCGGTTTCGGCGATCGCGCGCGCCAGGGCGGCGACCTCGGCAGGCTCGATGAGGGTGCGCATCATGTGCAGATCGTAGATGTGGCGCACCAGCGTCGGGTCCGGATCGCGGCTGGCGCCGGCCATCTCCATGGCCGTGCGGCGCGTGAGCGAGACCAGTTTTTCCGCCGCCGTCTCGACGATGCTCACGCAGGCAAGCTGGGGCATTTCCGGTGGACGCTTTATGGCCTCGGCCACGAACGAACTCACCGGCAGCATTACAGCCGGGCGCCGCAGCGGCGCATAGTTGAGCTCGACCTTGATCGCCGGCCGCAACCCCTCCCCTGCCCCGCCCTCGCTCGGATAAGGAAGCTGCCAGACCGCATAGCGGCCTTCGTCGCGCGCCCAGGCGAGAGATTTGTCGGCCGGATCGAAGGCGAAGCCGGCCGCTTGTAGCGCGGCCGAGACTTGTTTGCGCAATTGATCGAGCTGCCGGCGAAGGCCGCTGCGGCTCACCGGCGCCGCGGCGTGCGGCACGATCTTGAAATCCACATCCTCCGACATGCGCCTGATGATGCGATGCGCCCGCGCCAGCGCGGTGCCGCCGCCGAAGACGAGATCGAATGGAGCGGCGTCGAGCGCCGCGACAACGCGGATCGCCTGCACGACGAAGAAATCTTTGGCGACCGCCGCAGTGCCCGGCAGGCCGAAGAAATCGACTATCGGCCGAAGATTGTCGGGCAGCTCACCGCTCAACCGTCAGCTCCATCGTTTTGTAGCGAAGCTTGCGGGAAAAGCGGCTGCCGCGGAGGCGCACCCGTGGCGTCATCGGCACTTGGGTGCTGCGGCCTTCGTTGTAATCGCGCTCCGCCGCGGTCGGCTCCCAGCGGATCCTCAGCTTGTCGAGCACTTGGCGGGACACCGCGCCGAAGCCGTCGCCGGCCAGCATCGGCTGGTTGGTGAGCGGGGAAATCTCGGCGCGGCCATAGGCGCCGTAGCCGAGCCGAATGAGCTTGCCCTCATCCACGAGCTCACGCAGTGCGCGCAGCACCTGGCGCTCGTCGCCGAGATCGCGGAACTCGCGCGTGAGGAAAGCGTCGTCGCCGCGTCTTGCGATGCGCGCCGCAATTTTCTCCCGCAATGTCTTCCGCCGCCCGGCCATTGAAGCTCCCTGCAAAAACCTGACTCTGACTATATGCAAAAACCTGACATAATTCAAGAGAAATGCCAATCCATTCAGTTAATTAGTCATTTCGCGCGCCGCGCTGCGCGGGCCGGGCTCTAGGCTCTGCCCCGAGCCGCTCACGCGTCTCGGCCCATGCGGGTGACGATCCCTCGCGCAAGACACTCTCTGGCCGCAGACGCGGCCCGGCGGGGGCCGAGAGGCGTTGCCTCTTCTCTCCCCCAAACAGGCTTCCACTCCAAAACGACAGACGAAATTGCCCTGAAGGGCGGTCAATTTCGTTGCGTTTCGGGTCCTCTGCGAAGCCTGTTTTCCCCCTCCATCTCCACCGCTCACGCGGCCCCGGGAAGCAGCAGCCGCTGCTTCGCATTCCAAAGGAAAGGGGACCACAGATGAGCGAATACCGAGACGTTTACAGCCGCATCACCAACAAGATCATCACCGACCTTGAGCAAGGAGTGCCCCTGGCACCGGCCATGGAACGCCGACCATATGGCGGGCAGGATCACGCGCCCCTTGCGCCACAATGGCATTCCTTACAAGGGCATCAATGTCGTGATGCTGTGGTCGGCCGCCGTCACCAAGGGTTATGCCTGCCCCTTCTGGCTCACCTTCAGGCAAGCGCTAGAGCTCGGCGGACATGTGCGCAAAGGCGAGACCGGCGAGCTTGTCGTTTTTGCCAGTTCCATCACGCGCACCGAGACCGATGATAAAGGCGCGGAGCAGGAACGCGAGATTCCGTTTCTCAAAGGCTATACCGTCTTCAATGCCGAACAGTGCGATGATCTGCCGGCGCATTTTTCGGCGAAGGCCGAGCCCCCTCCCCTGCCCCCGTTGCAGCGCATCGAGGCCGCCGATCGGTTCTTTGCTGCGACCGGCGCCATCATCCGCCATGGCGGAACGCGCGCCTTCTATGCCGAAGGTTCCGATCATATTCAGATGCCGCCTTTCGAGACCTTCCGCGACGCCGAAAGCTACGCGGCTACGCTCGCGCATGAATGCGTGCACTGGACCAAGCATGAGAAGCGGCTCGCACGGGATTTCGGGCGCGTCCGATGGGGCGATGAAGGTTACGCCAAGGAAGAACTCGTGGCCGAGCTCGGCAGTGCCTTTCTCTGTGCCGATCTCGCGATCACGCCGGAAGTGCGCGACGACCACGCCAGCTATATCGCGTCATGGCTCAAGGCGCTGAAGGACGACAAGCGGCTTATCTTCACCGCCGCCGCGCATGCGCAACGCGCCGTCGACCACCTGCACGGCTTGCAGCCGAAGACTGACGAAGCGGAAACCACCGAGGAGCCGGCCGCCGCCTGAGGCGGCCCGTCGGGGGATCATGCCATGTTCCTCAATCATTACGAATGCCTGCGCTGCGGCGCCGAATGGTCCGATACCTGGTCCTGCCGGATGAACGATGACCGCCCCGATTGCGGCCTCAGGCACATTTCGCCGACGGAGAGCGAAGGCGCCGACGGCGTCGAGATCGAGGATGGCCTCCTCTACATCGCCCGCATGAAACCGGCGGTGCCGGAAGCGGCACGCGACCTGGCGATCCGGCTCAACGGCATGCTGCCCCGCGTGCGCATCACCGAGCTCCTCAGCGATGTCGATGCCTGGACGGGCTTCGCCGACCGCTTCACGCATTTGCGCACCGGCAATGCAGCCGCCGACAAGCCGGCGTTGTTGGCTGCGGTGCTCGCAGACGGCACCAATCTTGGCCTCGCCCGCATGGCCGACGCATCGCACGGCATCAGCTACTATCACTTGGTCAACGTGGCGCAGTGGCACATCAGCGACGACAACTATGTCGCCGCACGGGGGGCCATCATCAACGTGCACCATAAGCATCCGATGGCGGCAATTTGGGATGATGGCACGACTGCCTCGTCGGACGGGCAGTATTTCCGGGCTGGCGGGCGCGGCGAGGCGAGCGGCTCGGTCAACGCCAAATACAGCAACGACCCTGGCTTCGTTGTCTATACACACGTCTCGGGACACTACGGTCCGTTCTATACGCGGGTGCTTTCGGCGACGGTGAGCGAGGCACCACCCGTCCTCGATGGCCTGATGCATCATGTGCACCAGACTGACCTACGCATCCGCGAGCATTACACCGATACCGCCGGCGCCACTGATCACGTATTCGGCCTTTGCTGCCTGCTCGGGTTCCTGTTCGCGCCACGGATCAAGGACCTGAAGGAGCGCAAGCTCTACACGATCGAAAAGCCAAGCACATACCCGCTGCTGGAGCCGCTGATCGGCGAGGCGATCAATCCGGCCGCTGTAATCGGACAGTGGAACGAGCTCATGCGAGTCAAGGCCTCGATCGAGGCTGGCGCGGTGCTGCCGTCGGTGATTCTGCGCAAGCTCGCTGCCGCCGGTCCTGGCAATGCCCT
>Ga0335075_10012356_pt1 | contig 12905 bp, 11 predicted proteins | sample Lox_Sample_24_FD_206723 | JGI IMG/M metagenome (GOLD analysis project Ga0335075, IMG submission 206723) | Soil microbial communities from Loxahatchee National Wildlife Refuge, Florida, United States - Lox_Sample_2.4 | ecosystem: Environmental > Terrestrial > Soil > Wetlands | place: USA... | reverse complement strand
GCCGGGATGTATCCCGCCAGCGCGGAGACAGCGAGCATGAGCGCCCCGGCGGCGGCGAGAGCCAGGGGATCGTTGGGTCCGACGCCGAAGAGGATGCGCGACATCAGGTGCGGATCTTCAAGTTTGGCCACCAGGTTCAGCCCGAGCATCGCGACGGGAACGCCGATGATCAGGCCGAGCGCGGCGAGGGTGAGGATTTCGCGCATCACCATCCACTGCACGGTGCCGCGGCCGGCGCCGAGGGCCATGCGGACCCCAATCTCGCTGGTGCGGCGCGCCACGGCGTACGACATCAGTCCATAGAGACCGATGCAGACCAGGAATGTGGCGAGCAGCGAGAAGAGCGCGGAAAGCTGCGCGATGAGTTGCTGATTGCCGATCGACGCATCGACCTGCTCGCCGAGCGAAGCAACATTGCTCACGATCACGCCGGGATTCACCTGGGTGATGGCCTTCCGCACCGCCGCGATGACGGCGGCCGAATCGCCCGAATAGCGCACATTGAAGTTGCTGAAGTATTGAACGCGCTGCTGCCACGGAAAGTACGCGGCCATGTGCGGGCGCTCGCTGAGCGAAACGTACTTTGCATCTTTCACGACGCCGACGATTTCAAAGTCGGTGGCATGGGCGGGATCGTTGCCGAGCCCAAAGCGGTGGCCGAGCGCCGACCCGTTGGGGAAGAACCGGCGCGCAAGGGTTTCGTTGACGATGGCGACCGCAGGCGCGTGCTCGCGATCGTGCGCGCTGAAAACGCGGCCGGCGACGAGGGGAATGCCGAACGTCTCGAAGAACTGCGTGCCGACCGCGTTGTAGAGAACATCCTGCGAATTCTCCGTTGTGCGGGGGATGCCTTGCATCAGGAGGGAGTCGGACCATTCGCCCTGGTCGAAGGTGAACATCGAGAAGCTGGCGGCGCGCACGCCAGGCAGCGCCTGCACGCGGTCTTCGATGGTCTGCTGAAGCTGATTCAGGCGCGCATCCTGCGGCAGTCCCGCTCCGTATTCATCGAGGAAGAACGTAAGGACGTTGCGCGCGTCGAAGCCGGTATCGACGCTGGAGAGCTTCATGAGGCTGCGCAGGAAGAGCCCTGCGCCGGCAAGCAGCACGAGCGAAAGCGCGATCTGCGCGACGATGAGGCCGCGTCCGAGAAGATTGCGCGCGGAGGCCGATGCGACGCCGCGGCCCTCCTTGAGCGAAGGTGCCAGGCTCGGCCGCGTGGCTCGCAGAGCCGGGGCGAGTCCGAAGAGTAGCGCTGTGCCCAGCGTGATGACCAGCGTGAAGAGAAGCACCCGCAGGTCGGGCGTGGCGTCGATGGGCAGCGGCCCGCTCTGGCCGGAAGCGAGGTGCAGGAACAGGTCGCCGGCTTTCCACGCCAGCGCAACCCCGATGACGGCCCCGGCGATGGCGAGCAGCGCGCTTTCCGTTAGCAACTGGGCGACGAGGCGGGAACGCGATGCGCCGAGCGCCATGCGGACGGCGATTTCGCGGGCACGAGCAGCGCCGCGAGCCAGCAGCAGGTTGGCGATATTGGCGCAGGCGATCAGCAGCACCAGGCCGACGACCGTCATGAGGATCTCAAGCGGCAGCGACATCTCCAGGCGCAGTTGCGAGAGGCCCCGCGCGCCGGGCGTGAGCTCGATCTGCGCGCGATGCAGAGCTTCCAGTTCCTTCGCCGTGGGGTTGGCGCCCAGATATTGGCTGCGGACGATCTGGCGGAAGAGCGTATTCGTCGAAGCGCTGGCCTGCGCGGCGGAAACGCCAGGCTTCAGGCGCGCGATCAGGTAGAGAGACTGAAAATCACGATCCTCGAGGCCGTTCCAGCCGGGCGAGATTTCTTTCTCCATCGAGAGCGGAATCCAGAAGTCGGGCGACTGGCCGACAGTGACGCCGAAGAATCCGGGCTGCGCTACGCCGACGATGGTGTAGGTGGAGTTCTCCACGCGCAGGCTTTTGCCGATGACTGCGGGATCGCGGCCCTGGCGCGTCCACCACGCGTAGCTGGCAACGGCAACCGGACCGGACCCCGGGGCGCGGTCGTCGTTCTCGTCGAGCGCGCGCCCAAGCGTGGCCCGCACGCCGAGCACGTTGAAGAACGAGCCGGAAACGAGGTCGGCCCGCACAAGCTGGCGCGCGCCCGAATCGAAACTGCCATGCGTGCCGAATTCGATGGAGTTGATCGCCGCGACGCCGGAGAAAACGTCAGTCCTCTGCGCGAATTCGCGATACCACGGGTAGGAGAAAAGCTGCCAGCTCCTGTTCGGCATGCCGTCGGTGCTGCCCACCCAAAGGCCTCTGCCGAAAAGGACGAGTTGCTGCGGCGCGGCCACGGGCAGATTGCGGAGCAGGATGGCGTCGAGCAGCGAGAAGATGGCGGTGTTGGCGCCGATGCCGAGGGCAAGCGAGAGCACGGCGACGAGCGTGAGCATGGGGCTGCGGCGCAGCATGGTGCGCAGGCCGAAGCTCACGTCCTGCAGCAGATGCTCGATTGGCTGCCAGCCCCACGCCTCGCGGCTCCTATCCCCCAACTGTGCGGCGTTGCCAAACCGGCGCGCAGCGGCCTGGCGTGCTTCGCGCGGCGAGAGGCCGTCGGCGACAAGGTCGCGTTCGGTCTGATCGCGATGGAAGGCCATCTCGTCTTCGAGATCGCGGCTGAACTGCTCGCGGCCTGCGAGGAGATGAATCTTGCGAACGATTCGCAGTAGCCACTCCATGACGTGCTCCTTCCGGCGTTAGGCGTCCTGCAGGACGCGGCCGATGGCAGCAATGATCTGCTCGAACTCTGAAACTTCGAGGCCGAGCTGCTTGCGGCCCGCGGCGGTGAGCGTGTAGTAGCGCGCGCGGCGGTTCGTGTCGGTCATCTTCCATTCGGCTTTTACCCAGCCCTGCAGCAGCAGCCGCTGCAGCGCGGGATACAGCGAGCCCTCCTCGACGGTGAGCACGTCGTCGGAGATGCGGCGGATGGACTGCGCGATGCCGTAGCCGTGTAGCGCGCCGCGGGTCAGCGTCTTCAGGATGAGCATGTCGAGGGTGCCGGGCAGCAGATCGGGTTTGCGAGCCATGCAGCTACCCTAGAGAGTCTATGGATAGGATGTCAAGGGCGGGAACCATCTTGACGTCCTCGGTGTCGAATGCTACATAGGGTGCTGGCGGGGAAAGGCGGAGGCCCATGCTGGAGCTGCGCCATGTGTGCAAGCTGTACTCGGGCATTCCTGCCGTGGAGAACGTGAGCTTTACGGCACGGCCAGGCGAGGTGACCGGCTATCTGGGGCCTAACGGATCGGGCAAGTCGACGACCATGAAGATGATCACCGGGCTCATCGGGCGGTCGGCGGGCAAGATTCTCTTCGATGGGCGGCCGATCGAAGAGGACCTGATCGGATTCAAGCGGCGCATGGGCTACGTCCCCGAAGAGCCGCACCTCTACAACCATCTTTCCGGCGAGGAATATCTGACGATGGTGGCGCAGTTGCGCGAGTTGCCGCCGCGCCCCACCGCCGAGCGCATCGCCGGCATGCTGCGTCTCCTCTCGCTCTACGACGATCGGCACGCCTCGATCAGCGGCTACTCGAAAGGCATGCGGCAAAAGGTGCTCATCATCGCGGCCCTGCTGCATAACCCCGACCTCGTACTGCTCGACGAGCCGTTCTCAGGACTGGACGTCGCTTCGGCGCTGGTGCTGCGCAGCCTCATCCAGGAACTGGCCGCGCGTGGCAAGGTCGTGCTGTTCAGTTCGCACGAACTGGATACGGTGGAGCGCGTGAGTCAGCGGGTGGTGATCCTGCACAAGGGAAAGATCGTCGCCGATGACTCGATCGAACGGCTGCGCTCCCTGATGGAACTGACCACCCTGGAAGCGATCTTCTCGCAACTGGCCGTCGAGCAGGACACGCAGGCGATGGGGCGGGAGATGGCGGAACTCATCATTTTCTAGTTATCAGTGGTTGTTTGTCAGTTGGCTGCGAGGAACCAGGCAATGCGGGCAATGGCTGGCAGGATCGTGGACAGGGTGCCGCTGCAGTTTCGCGTGCTCTACCGGCAGTTTTTGCTGCGTGTCGTCGATCTGGAAGCGCTGTCGATGCAGGCAGACGTGACGCGATTGCTGGGGCAGTTCGCCGGGGTGCTGATCCTGATCAGCACGCTCCAAACACTCGGATTCCTGTGGATGGTGGGACCGAAGCAGCCGGCGTGGGCGCTCTTTAACTTCGCCATGGCGAAACTGCTCAGTTTCATCGCCGGCACCATGCTCATCGTCGGGCTCGTCACGGTGATTTCGTGGGACGCGGTCTTTCCGGACCGGCGCGACGCGATGGTGCTGGGCCCGCTGCCGGTGAAGCCGGGAACGATTCTGGCGGCGAAGCTGGCAGCCTCCGGCGCGCTGCTGGGGATCGCGGTGGTCACGCTGAACTTCGCAATCGGCATCGTGTTGCCAATCGTGATGGGCGGCAGCTTCGTGGGGATCCTGCGCGGGCTCTTCGCGTGGTGGTTCACCATGGTCGCGGCCACGGTGTTTCTGTACGGCGCGGTGCTGGCGGCGCAGGGATGGACCGCGCTGCTTCTGCCGCGCCGGCTCTTCCTCCAGCTTTCGGCGGCGCTGCAGTTGGCCGCGTTCGCGCTCTTCCTGACGCAATGGATCTTTCAGCCCGGTTTCGTTAACCTGGCGGTGCTGGGCCAGTATGCCGGACGATGGCCCGCGTGCTGGTTCCTGTGCCTCGAGCTGCAGATCGAGGGCAAGCTGCCGCCCGAACTGTCGTGGGTGGCGCATCGTGCGTGGATCGCCGCGGGCATCAGCACGCTGGCCGCCGCCTCTTCCCTGCTGCTCTGCTACCTGCGCACCATGAAAAAGATGGTGGAAGAGCCTGACCTGCTGCCGGGTGCAGGCAGGCCGCGCTGGCCGATGCGCTGGGGCGATGCGCTCGCCACCGCGATCGTGCAGTTCAGTGTGCGCTCGCTGGCGCGCAGCAAGCAGCATCGTGTGATCTACGCGTTCTTCCTGGCCATCACCTTCACGATTGCCGTCTCGACGGTGAAAGACATCGTCACGGGCGGATGGGTGCGTCCGCTGACGACGGATTTCCTGATGCCGACGCTGGTAATGATGTGCCTCGCGGTGCTCGGCCTGCGGAGCGTCTTCTCGTTGCCGGTCTCGCTCAAGGCGAACTGGGTGCTGCAGGTGACGCAGTTGCGGCCGTCACAGGATTATCTGGCCGCGGCGCGGCGATCGATGGTGGTGATGGCGGCGGGTCCGGTATGGCTGGTGGCGGCGACGCTGTCGCTCTGCTTCCGGCCATGGCCCGCAGTCGTCGAGCACCTGATCGCGCTCGCGCTGATCGGCTCCATCCTGATCGACCTGAGCCTGCTGAATGTCTCGAAGATTCCCTTCGCTTGCTCCTATCTGCCCGGAAAATCGAATATCCAATACCTGTTCTGGGTGTTCGCCGTGGGCTTTCTCCCCGTGGCGATGGAGATTGCGAACTGGGAGGCGCGGTCGTTTGCAAGCGCGCGGCGCACGGCGGCGATGCTCACCATTCTCTCCACAGTGGCGCTGGGGTCGTGGCTGGCGAATCGGCATCGGGCGCGATCCGCCGTGCTGTATTTCGAAGAATCGGAGCCGGAGGTGATCACGACGCTGGGGCTGAGCGGGATGGTGATGGAGGAGACCGAAAGTTAGGAAGGACCTCACGCGGCACGGAGGATTTCGCGAATCACCGCGACACTCTCCTCAACCGTTCGCCCCGCAGTATCGACGACAAGATGTTCGCGATCCCACGGCTCGTATTCTCTGGACCGCACGTCAGCCCAGGTCGGCAATCGCAGCCCGGATATGTCGGACAGGCGCGATTCCACTCTGCGCTGATGCTCTTCCGGCAACGAGCATATGACTTCGATCTCGACGGCTCTCGCGCCGGCGCGCTGCGCCACGCTCCTCCACGCATCGCGAGTCACAAGCAGCGGATTGACCGAATCCGCAATGACGGTCTGCCCGATGCGGAGGCTATCTTCGGCGACCGCATACGCCACGCGATAGCCAACGTCATCCAAAGGCTCGTTCCTCGCTCCCCGAACCGCCTGTTCGATCGAGTCAATGCGCAGGTGCATGCCTCCGATTTGCCGCGCCAGTTCGCGGGCGATGGCGGTCTTGCCGACTCCGGTTAGCCCTCCGAAAATCACGAGCATGGCGCCATGATGAATCACTCGTCGCAGTTGCCGATTGGTTCTTGCCCCTCCTGTTATCCTTCCCCTACCGCATTTCAGCCATTCCTGAAAGGGCCAAGGTGGGCATGGAAGTTCTGGTGGAACTGGAGCGCGTCTCAAAGGCGTACGAGCAGAAAGCCGCGGTCCGCGAGTTATCGCTGAAGATCGAGGCGGGGACGATGTTCGGTCTGCTTGGACCGAACGGCGCGGGCAAAACGTCGACCATCCGCATGATTGTCGGCATCACGCTGCCGGACGCGGGCAAGGTTTCGCTGTTCAGCAAGCCGTGGGCTAACACTTCGTTGCGGCGCGTGGGCTATCTGCCCGAGGAGCGCGGCCTCTACAAGAAAATGAAGGTACTGGAGCAACTCGTCTTCCTCGGCGAGCTGCGCGGCCTTGGCGCGGCCGAAGCCGCGCGTCGCGCAAAGACCTGGTGCGAACGCATGCAGATCGGCGACTCGCTCGACAAGAAAACCGAAGAGCTGTCGAAAGGCATGCAGCAGAAGATTCAGTTCATCTCCACGCTGCTGCACGATCCTGAGCTCATCATTATGGACGAGCCATTCTCCGGACTCGATCCCGTGAACACGCTGCTGCTGCAGGACACCCTGGTGGAGCTGAAGAAGCAGGGCAACGCGGTGCTCTTCTCCACCCACCGTATGGATCAGGTGGAAAAGCTCTGCGACGCCATCTGTCTCGTCAATCGCGGCGAAGCTGTGCTGAGCGGCGGCATGCGCGAAATCAAGTCGCGCTACGAGCGGAACCACGTGATCATCCAGTACGAAGGCGCGGACGGATTCCTCCAGCATCCCGCCATCGCGGAGTACAAGTCCTATGCGGGGCTCGCGGAGATTCGGCTGAAGCCTCACGCCGATGCACAGGATCTGCTGCGTACGGCCGTGGCGACATCGAAAATCACCAAATTCGAGCTGGTGGAACCATCGCTCGAGGAAATCTTTATCGAGACGGTGGGAGGGCGCGCGGATGCTTAGGAATACGCTGCTGATTGCAAAACGCGAATATCTCGAAAGAGTGCGGAGCCGGGTGTTTCGCATCACCACGATCCTCGTGCCCATCGGCATGGGCGGCATTGCTCTGCTGGGCGGACTCGGCGGCAAGCGCATGGAGGCGGGCCTTCAGAATCTCGCCGTCGTATCGAATAGTCCCGTGCTGGCGCAGCAGGTCAAGGCATCCCTCGAAAATCGCGAGCACGGACCGAAGTCGGTTCAGGTCTTCGCGCCCGCAACGGACGCCGATTTGTCGCAGCTCAACCAGCGAGTGGCCAACCGCGAAATTCAGGGCTATCTCACCCTCAACACCGTTCCGGGCCAGACGCTGCCGACCGCAACCTGGACTTCCGGCAGTTCGACGGACTTCATCGGCAAAACCCAGATGCAGGGAGCAGTGAGCGACGGACTTGTGCGCCAGGAGCTCCTGACCCGCGGACTGACCGAAGATCAGATCAACGCGCTGACGAAAGAGATCAAGGTCAGCACCAGTCAGGTCAAAAACGGGGTCGTCGTCAAATCGGACACCGAGCGCAGCTTCGCCGGCGCGTACGTGCTGATTCTGGTGCTGTACGGCTCAGTGCTCATTTACGGAATCAATATCGCGCGTTCGGTGGTGGAAGAGAAGACGTCGCGCATCTTCGAAGTGCTGCTGTCCACCGCGTCACCCGACGATCTGATGATGGGCAAGCTGCTGGGCGTGGGTGCGACCGGTCTCACCCAGCTGGCCATCTGGACGGCCCTTGCCGTGGCCGTCGGCGGATCGGCGCTCGCGCAGTCGCAGGGCATTCACGGAATCAGCTCGATGGGACTGACCAATATCGAGCTGCTCTACTTCCCTGTTTTCTTCATTGGCGGCTTCTATCTCTACAGCGCGCTGGCTGCGGCGCTGGGCTCGAGCGTCAGCGCCGAGCAGGAAGTGCAGCAGTTCAGCTTTATCCTCGTTTCGCCCCTCGTCGTGAGCGTGGTGATGATGGTCTACGTGATGCAGAATCCCTCGTCGACCGCCTCGGTCGTAATGTCTCTGCTGCCTCCGTTTACGCCCATCATCATGTACATGCGGATCTGCGCGCAGATGCCGCCGATGTGGCAGGTCTGGCTCTCGATCGCTCTGCTCGCCGCGTCGGTGTGGGGAATGGTGTGGCTCTCGGCGCGCATCTACCGCGTGGGCGTGCTCATGTACGGCAAGCGCGCAACCCTGCCCGAGATGCTCCGCTGGCTGCGGTACAGCTGAACGGCTAGCGGGAGGACGTTCGGATTGCCGGGCTAACCCTGCGCTTCACTCGCCATTCACGCGGCGGCGCGGATTCACCGAATTCGCGGGATCAACCGGAGCGCTGGCGTGGTCGAGACGTTGCACCTTGGGCGCTGCTCCAGCCGCCTCGCCCGGAGCGTTTGGCCGTTCCACCATACGCGGGCGAAGGTTCGTGGGCAGAAAGACGCTGAACACCGTCCCATGCCGATGAGGCGCGACGGAGGACCGAAGGTGAATTTCTCCTCCGTAGCGCAGCACGATCGAGCGTGTCACCCAAAGCCCCAGTCCGGTTCCGCGCTGGCCCTTCGTGGTGAAGAATGGCTCGCCGAGCCGCTGCTGAACCTCCGGAGCGATGCCGCTGCCCGCGTCGCCCACGGTGGTACGGATTCCACGCACCCCTGGATCGGTCCAGCTTTGCGCCGCGCGGACGCGGATGCGCAGACGGCTGCGCGGAGCTGAGGCGTCGACGGCGTTGACGATCAGATTCGAGAAGACCTGACGCATCTCGCCCGGATAAACCATGGCCTGGTCGGCGCAGTCGTATTCACGCTCCACGCGAATCTCTTTCTCAGTAATGCGGCGGCTGTACAGCGAAAGAACCTCTTCGAGCACCGTGTCGATGCGTGTGTTCACGGGACTATTGGTTTCGCGCGAAAAATTCAGAGTTTGGCGGCTGATTTGCGCCACGCGGCTCAGTTCTCGCTGCGCGAGGCCCAGATAGGCGCGGGCGGATTCCGGCAATCCTCGCTCTTCGCCCAGCAGATACAGCAGATTCGTGACGGCCTCGAGAGGATTGTTGATCTCGTGCGCGATCGATGCGGCCAGCCGGCCCAGAGTAATCAGTTTCTGGTTTTCGCGCAGGACTGATGCGGCGCGATCCAGTTCCGTCTGCGCGTGAACTCTCGCAGCCACCGTGTCGCGAAATTTGAACGCGCGCGAAAGAACCGAAGGCAAATGCTCGAGATTATCCGCTGCCAGATAATCCGTCGCGCCCTCGTCGAGCACGCGCAGCGATTCCGATTCCGATGCGTTCCCACCCACCAGGACCACGGGAATCGGCGGTTCCGCATGGCACGCGCGATCCAGCACCTCACCGAGGCTTACACCGGGCAAAGGATTAGGTCCGGCGACAATTACGGCAGCGCCCCGGCGCAGTTCCGCGATCAATTCACGGCGATCGCGAGCGAACTCGAGCACGCAGCCCGGGCGCGCGCGGCGAGCCGCCTCGCGCAATCGCTCCTGCGATACCGCGCCGCCCTCAAGGAGCAGTACTGCCGGATTGGATTCGCCGCTCATCGTTGCTGCCCTCGAATGGCCGCAGGCGGCACACAGCTCCTGGCGCAACTCCGTGTCTGCGTCTGGAAGCATCTGCGCTTCCCGCGTCGACATGCAAGCCTCCGAATTGGTTCAACCTGCAATGCTTCTCGTCACAACCAGGACCCGGCAGGCGGAGAGTTGCAATGTTTCGGAGCCCGGCAGTTCATCGTTCTCTTTCGTCCGTTCTACCAGGTTCGATGACGGGGCATCGACGCAGCGTTGCTTTTTTCGCGCCCGCGCCACCCTGCGCAACTGCTGGAAGCATGAGGATTTGCGCGATTTTTGGTGACTATGGATGCAACGCGGCTCTCTCCAGCCGTACCCTTACCGAGGCGATCTGCGGATTTTTGGCATCCATATCCGGGTATCCTGATCTAAACAGAAGAATTCCGATGACCTTACGGACCCTCAGGAGAATCGTTCCGGCTGTTTGCGCGCTTGCAGTAGCTGCAAGCGCCCGGGCGCAGAGCAATCCCGGAAATTCCGCGGCCAACCCTTATGTGGGCAGCGTGGAGGCCGTGCCGCTGACCCCGGGCGCGCGGCAGCTCTCCCTCGATGACGCCATCAAGCTCGGCATTGAAAACAACCTGGCGTTGACGCTCGCCCATGAGCAGCAAAAAACGGCGGCCGCGGAAAAGCTGGAGCTGGCGAACATCCTGCTTCCCAACATGTCGCTCCATGCCGAGACCGGCGTGCACGAATATAACCTCGAGGCGCTGGGCTTCCACCCCTCCATCCTCGGGGCATTCTCCGGCCTTCTGCCGCCGGGAACGGCGATTCACCTCGTTACGAAGGTGGATGTGACCAACGCGCAGGTCAACTTCTCGCAGGCGCTTTTTAACTGGGCGGGTTATGACGTGTGGCGCGCCGCTCAGGCCGAGCAGAAAGCCTCGTTCTACAACGCGCAATCGTCGCGCGGGCTGGTGGTGCTCAACGTCGGCAATACGTATCTCCAGGCCCTGGCCGCGAAGGCGCAGGCCGATTACGCGCGGTCCCTGCTGAACACCGACCAAACCCTTCTCGACCAGGCACATCAGGAGCATCTTGCGGGAACCGCAGCAAACCTCGATGAGCTCCGAGCGCGCGTCCAGTATCAACAGCAGGCGCAGGCCGTCATCGCGGCCGACGATACCTTCGAGAAGCAAAAGATCGCTCTCAATCGCATGATCGGCCTCGATCCCGAGCAGGCCATCGAGCTGACGGAGTCAGCGCCGTACGCCGAGCTCCAGCCAGTCAGCATTGACGAAGCGCGTTCTGAGGCCTACGCCAGCCGCCAGGATTACCAGATGCTCCGGCAGGAGCTGCGCGCAGCTGAGTTGGAGCGTCACGCCACCACCCACGAGCGCTTCCCCACCCTGTCCTTCGGCGCCAACTGGGGCGTTACAGGCGTCTCCGGCGAGGTCTATCACGAGACCTTTGCCGCGGTTGGAACCCTGAGCGTGCCTCTGTTCCACGAGGCGGAGTTCCGCGGCGATGCCGATGTGGCAGCCGCGCAGCTCGATCAGATCCGCGCGCGCATGCGGGACCTGACCGCGAAGATCGATCAGCAGCTCCGTGACAGCCTCCTCGATCTCCAGACCGCCGAGGAAACCGTGAAAGTGGCGAAGAGCAATGTCGACCTCGCCACCACCGCGCTCGATCAGACCCAGCAGCGCTTCACTGCCGGCATCGCGGATAACCTGCCCGTGGCGGAGGCACAATCGACGCTGGCCGCAGCGCAGACCCAGTACGTAACCAGCGTGCTCGCTCTCAACCAGGCGCGCCTCGGTCTTGCCCGCAACCTCGGCATCGTCGACACGCAGTACAAGTCGTATCTGCAGGGTGGAACGCCCCCGGCACTGAAGAGCGACAAAGCTGCAGGAATGCCGAAGAGCGGATTCTAAGCGCGCCAATGCGCAATTGCCTCGGTCCTCTTTCCGTCCCGTTCCCTTCCGTTATTGCTCGCCGATTGGCGTTTCCCGCGCGGTGCCGACGTGCAGGCGGACGATCTGCCCCGGCTGCGCAACCACGCGAAATACTGCAACGTCGCCCTTCACCGCGATCGGCGCTGGATCGGAATCCACATGCCAGCCATCCGGCACCTGATGCGCGACCATGAAGACCACGGGCTGCTGGTGGATGTTTTGCAGCAGGTAGGTCTGCTCGGCAACGTCGACGCGCGCATGCTGGACGATGCCGTCCACCTCTTGCGCGGCGATGTGCGACGAACGCAGGACACCCGCGCCATCCAGATGGCACACGTCAGCATTGTCCGCAAACTGGCCGGTGCCGGCGTCCAGTACCTGGCAGTGATCGTCGACGTAAATTTGCTGTGACGGCAAGGATGCGTCGGCAGGCGCGGTTTGCGCGGTGACGGAGTGAGCGGCAGCGAGCAGGACGCAGAGGCCCAGACTCGATCCAAAAGCCAGCGAGAACCCCTTTGTAGTCGTCATGCGCCGGAGTGTAGCACCGGCGCACGAGATGTGTCGCTCTACGCCTTCGCTGGTGAATCCGCCGGCTGCCACAGCTCGACCCGGTTGCCCTCGGGGTCCGTGATCCAGCCGAATTTGCCGAAGTCGTACGAGTCCCGCTTGGGATCGACGGTGACTCCATCGCTTGCGAGTTTCGTCAGGAGAGCGTCGAGGTCGTCGACCTGCAGGTTGATCATGGCGGGCTGAGCTACAGGAAAATACGCGGACTTCTCCGAAAAGAAGGCCAGGGTAATCTTGGCGCGCTCGTGCTCCGCCGGGATAGAGATGAACCCCTGGCTCGCAGCCAGTCCAAGATGCTTCTCATACCAGGCGTAAAGGGCTTTGGGATCGCGCGCGCGGAGAAACACTCCGCCGATTCCGGTGGCTTGCGGCATGTTATGGCTCCTCCTGGAGCAGCTTGGCGAGGGTGATGCGGTGCTTGCGCCCGCGCTTTTGTTCGCGCGGCTCGGGCTCGAGCACGCGTTCCGGCTTCGGCTGGCCGACGCGATCGCGGGCGTTGGCCTTCACGGCTTTCACGGCAGAGAAAGTCTTCTTTTGGGGACGCTTACGAGCCATGGCAGCGGTGCCTGTTAAAGTAGCATTTTTCGGCTGCGCCGTTGTGAAATACTTGAAGGCGAACGCTCTTTTTGAGGAGTCGGGGGCCATGGAAGAACGCGAATTTTT
>Ga0335075_10012353_pt1 | contig 12907 bp, 10 predicted proteins | sample Lox_Sample_24_FD_206723 | JGI IMG/M metagenome (GOLD analysis project Ga0335075, IMG submission 206723) | Soil microbial communities from Loxahatchee National Wildlife Refuge, Florida, United States - Lox_Sample_2.4 | ecosystem: Environmental > Terrestrial > Soil > Wetlands | place: USA... | reverse complement strand
ATTCACTAACCAACCCATTATTGACTATTATTTCAGGCTCTATGCCCATGATCGTTCTTTACCTCCAGACTCGTGAAGCTTTGCTCCACTACGTCAATATTCATGGTGCCGATACCATATATGACTGCTTGTTTTACTAAACCAGTTAAAGCAACTAATTCCCAGAAATTGAACAAATAATCTTTTCCTGAATCTATCTAGTTTATTCATACTTCAGAACGTATAGGTGCGTCCATTTCTCGTTGTAACGGGCTGGAGATCGCTCTCGCTGGTCTTTCCCATCTTAGGTACAGCTTCTTTCCAACCTTCGCTGCTCTACCCAGGCTCCAAGTTCTCTCCATATTCTCTCCTTCTCCGCTGGCAACAATGAAGCCGCCAATCCACTGGTACTCGTAGCCACAAAAACCCTCGCCCCCTTCCAATCCGCCCCATTCACGCTGGACAACGGCATATCATCCTCATGCTGGCTCTCGACTTTGACGTGATCATCGCCTTCCGTCCTCCCCATATTCTCCCCTCCATCCTGCCATCCATACTTAAACTCCTCCTTCTTAATCGCCCTCCCATGCCTAGCCCTCCAGATACTCTCCCAAATACTCTTCCCAACAAGACAAACGCTTTCCGGCCTCCACTTCCGTACCTTCTCCTCCAACACCCACACACTCTCATCCATTTCGGTTTTACTCAATTCGCTCCCATTCCTCGTCGGGCGACTGACAATATTCGTATTTCCGAGCGCAAATAGCCTTGGGAGATCTTGATCTTCGGACGGCTGGCAGCGTCGAGTCGTACAGCCGCTGCTGTGGAGGAGCTTCCAGAAGAGGTTTGAAGGGTGGGCGTAGGCATGCCCTTGGATGGAGGTTTGGACACCGGGATTTAGACCGACAAACAGGCAAATGAGGTTCGGTGCTATGACATCTGGGAGGGGTTTGAGGTGGGCGTAGGCGGAAGGGGCTGCGTAACCTGATGGCTTGCGAGATCGTTTAGCAGGCGAGACAGAAGTTCGGGTGCTTCGAGTGCCGGGTTTGCGCTTCAGAGTTGGGGATGCGGCAATGGATTCTCCTTGGATTGAGATTCTAGGACTCCGTCGGGGATTGGCGGAGAATTCTCTTTTGATAGATGCTTCTGGCGTATAGGCGAAGCTGGAGATGTTCAATCGGCCATTGAAGCTTGGCTGTACATCTGAAGAGCTAATTACATCTTCATTATCAACCTCAATTGTCTCGCCCTCGACTTTGAATTGATGATCTGGCGTTGCACCATCGGGAACTTCGACTTCGGAGTTTTGAGGACTATGCATAGCCTCCGCCATTCTCGAGAGAAATTTTACTATTCCTGAATAAATTCCCGGGATGACATTCAAGTGCAATTGATATACTCGTCGCAATTAAGCTTGAGCTCAGTTTAAGGACGGAGTGAGTGTTATTATACAGTCATTGTCTCCTGATCCTAGAAGCCCATAGACTTTTGCATTAAAGTTGTGAGTGGCAGCCTCGCTCATTAAGGGGTAGCCCCGCCGCCACCTGCGCCGAATTGCTGCATGCATGACGCCTGCCCCACTTCAGATAGAAGGCTGAGGCTGAACTTTCGTGTCCACAAATAGCGACTGCTAACACATAAGAGCGGTCAACACCCCATTGCTCTAGCTTTCACCAAACTTAACTTTTCACCTCAGACTGGTTTGCAGCACCTTGAAAACATGGAGGCCGTTCAGAACGTTCTACACAAGCTCCATATAGGAGGGAGCTCAGGGACAGCTGCCCCCCTAAGGGAACCCACACAAGATGATCTGACAGCGCTCCGAGAAAAATACGAAAAGGCCAAACAAGAGCAAGTCTTTGCATTCTATGACGAGCTTAGCAGCACGGAGAAAGCTACTCTTTACCAGCAGCTAGCTGATATAAACCCTGAGCACATCAACGAGATCACCGACAAGGCACTTAACCCGCCCAAGCGAGAGAACAACGACAAGCAGTCCGGACTGGAGCCCCTTCCAGACTCTGCCACAGCCAGTATCCTCGATTCCAAAGCTGAGGACATTGAGAAATGGTACCAGTCAGGTCTTGATCTGATTGCTGCGAACAAGGTCGCTGTGGTGCTGATGGCAGGCGGACAAGGCACAAGATTGGGAAGCTCTGCTCCTAAGGGCTGCTTCGATATTGGGCTACCGTCAAAGAAGTCACTCTTCCAAATTCAAGCCGAGCGTATACGGCGAATTGAGTATCTGGCGCACAAAAAGGCTGGCCATAAAGATGATAAGAAGGTGGTTGTACCATGGTACGTTATGACTAGTGGGCCTACAAGGGGTCCTACAGAACAATATTTCGAGGAGCATAAGTATTTTGGGCTAGAAAAAGAGAATGTTATCGTATTCGAACAGGGTGTACTACCTTGTATCTCAAATGAAGGCAAAATTCTACTGGAGAGCAAGAGCAAGGTAGGTGTCTACGATATCAAGCGCAATTATTGCTAATACTAGCTATAGGTTGCAGTTGCTCCCGATGGAAATGGTGGGATCTACCAAGCCCTTGTCATGTCAAATGTCATGAGTGATATGCGCAAACGCGGCATCGAGCATATTCATGCCTACTGTGTCGACAATTGCCTTGCAAAGGTTGGTGATCCCGTGTTCTTGGGCTTCAGTGCCTCTAAAGACGTCGATATCGCCACGAAAGTGGTCCGCAAGCGCAATGCAACTGAACCTGTTGGTCTCATTCTACTCAAGAATGGCAAGCCTGATGTTGTCGAGTATTCAGAGATCGACAAAGAGACTGCAGAAGCTCAAGACCCTAAGCAGCCAGGAGTTCTCAAATTCCGTGCTGCAAATATCGTTAATCACTACTACTCGTTCCGATTCTTGGAAAGTATTCCAGAATGGGCGCATAAGCTTCCACACCATGTGGCAAGAAAGAAGATCCCATATGTAGATACCGAAAAGGGGACTACTGTGAAGCCTGAGAAGCCAAATGGCATCAAGCTTGAGCAGTTCGTCTTCGATGTTTTCCCTATGCTGGAGCTCAACAAATTCGCTTGCATGGAGGTAAAACGCGAAGAGGAGTTCTCTCCATTGAAGAACGCTCGCGGGACAGGAGAGGATGACCCGGATACCAGTAAGAGGGATATTATGCAGCAGGGCAAGAGATGGCTACAAGCTGCCGGAGCAACAGTGGTCAGCGATGAGGCAGATGCAGGGGTTGAAGTGTCTCCACTGATCAGCTATGTGAGTAAGCCTATGCAGCACGGAAGTTCCAAATACTGACAAATCCCAGGGCGGAGAAGGCCTGGAACAGTTAAATGGCAAGACGATCACAGCCCCAGCCGTGTTAGAGAGGGATCTGTGAAAGATCATCAGAAGGCACTGTTGTAAGGTACTATTCAGAACACGGCGGAGATTAGGCTATAGATCATAGTATGACAATATTACGAGGTCTAGCCATAAGGCTGATTCAGTAAATCAAACTTTTGCCAACAGCGTTTGTTATACGCGAAAAGTCGGAATCCGACAGTGCGATAATCTTCTCAGGGGTTGTGCGTCATTTGCCGAAGACATGCCGGTAGCATAAGGCATGGCCACCGCTAGATCTCCAAGCGAGCGCACATCATTCGTCGGGATAAATCAAGGCGTTTTCAAAGAGCCCAATGATATATAGCTGTATGATTACATCATTTTAGAATTTGGAACGCCTTGCACTAAGAATGGCGCAGTCGACCGTTACGTTTTGTTTCCTTATCCATGACCTGCCAATTCTGTAGCGTGCCTGTTGTCTATGACGGGGTGTAGTTGTGGCAGTATCCTATTCAAGCCCACGTTTTGCCCTAGAGTGACACTAATATAAAACACGTCTACTATAAATCTCCTTCCCACAACAATCCTTTACATTTCATCAACTCTGAAACCATCACATTTCAGAGACACTATCAACCACAAATATGAAGGTCAATATTTCACTATTATTGCTTGCACTCAGCACCGCCACCAACGCGTTACCACACCCTGCAGATTCGCAATCACAAGGTCACGATGTCCTCGCCACATTAGATACGCGGAATCCTAAGACTGATTTCTCGCCGTCAGAAGAGCTGTGGAAGCGTAAAGGAGGTGGTGGAGGAGGAGGCAAAGGCGGTGGAGGGGGAGGGGGCAAAGGCGGCTCATCAGGCGGCAGTTCTTCAGATGGTGGCTCGTCATCAGGAGGCTCATCGTCAGGCGGAAAAGGTGCTGGTTCATCATCTTCATCAACAGGCGGCCGTACAACAACCGGCTCAGGCGTCACTCCTTCATACGGGCGAGGCTACTACGGTGGCGGTGCCTCTGTCCCCTACACTGCAGGCGATCGCTCCGCGTCAGGAATCTCTCCAATCCTCTTCCTCTCCGCAGGCGCACTCGCTGTCTTCCCTGCGCTCTGGCTCTACGGTGTCTACAGCTACCCGTACACACATCCCTATAGCTTCTACAACGCGACCGCGAACATGAACCAGACCAAGCCCGTCGATTGTTTGTGCCAGGAGTATAGCGAGTGTGGCTGTGATGAGAATGGCAATAATAGCCAACTGGATCAACTGGTTGGAAATGGGAGTTATGATGCATTGAACCAGAGCATTATTACGGTCGCGGATATCAACGGCACCAGCACCATTCTCATCAACGGGACGCTCCCGAACGGTACGACTGCTGCCGGGGGTACTGAAAGTCCTAATCTTGCGGCGTCGACAATTAAGCTTTCGGGGTATTGGCTTATGGTCGCGCTTGTTGGGTGCACCGTCTTCTTGACGTAAAACGAACTTCCATTTGCATTCATCGAGAGACACTTTTCACTGTGCATATTCATTCATTCACTCGGCGTTACGGATTAAAGAGGGCAAGACTGGAATTACAGAGTAGAGAATCGAGGCAGCGATGCCACGGCGTTAAACAATACACCCCCATAGATTCAACACGGTGGAGGGATTCTAGACTGTATCACTAGTGTAACAATATAATTCAAAAGAGAGAAAGTTCTTATAAATCTCATCGGCCTTAATTCATTGTATCATTTCTAAGGTTTCCGCTCCCTAAGGACGTAAAGTTTGTCTGCAACTGAGGGCTGCTCTCCCCTGCCCAACGTATATGCGGCAAGCTTTCGTCACAGTAACGAATCGATGCTCAATGACGGCCTAGCATTCAAGGACGGTTTGCATTTTCGGCGATGGTTTGCGGTTACGGCAATGGTTTGTGATTATAGTAGTAATTTTAAGACGGGATCTAAAGCATATAGTAGCAAGGAATAGAGATTGAAATATTCAGAGCTGCAAACATATAGGCTAGCATAATTAGTAGAAAACGACCAGGAACATCCAGATGAGGGTGCAAAATTGGAGAACAAAAATGGGGCACATATAAGGTGCTTTCCATGTAGTATATAGCCTATGTAAGTGAGGCCATAATAATATCATTCATTCAAGTAAAATCACCCAATCCATCATATCCTGCTTTGCCCTTCTTGCGGCACCTTAACAACCACCTTTCCCCAAGTGCCTCTACTACCCAAACTCTCCAACGCCTCAGGCACACTCTCCAAGCCCACATACTCACGATCCGTATACACCGTCCCCCTAAACTTGCCCTGCTTCATAAGCTCAAACAGCCCTTCCCAAACAGTTTCGACCGTCTCAGGCTCATGCACAGCATACTGGCCCCAGTGCAGCCCGACCACACTAATATTTTTCAGCAGAATCTTATTCATAGCCACTTTCTCAATACTCCCCGCCGCAAACCCAATCACTAACAGCCTGCCATTCCACGCCGTACACTTCGTCGACTTGTCAATCATTCCCACAGGATCAAACACAATATCCACGCCCCTCCCCTCGGGCGTCAAGTTCTTGACCACCTCAGGCCACTTGGGGTCCCCATAATCCACAGTGAAATCCGCTCCATACGACTTCGCCACCTCGAGCTTGTGCGCTGTCCCGGCGGTCGCGATGACCGTGGCGCCAAAGGCCTTGGCAATCTGCACGGCAGCCAGCCCGACTCCGCCCGCCGCGGCGTGCACGAGCACCCAGTCTCCGGCCTTGACGCCGGCCCGCGTCACGAGCGCGCCGTAGGAGGTCGGGGCCGTGACGAAGAGGCCGGCGGCGTCGAAGAAGGACCAGTTGGCCGGGACGGGGCGGAGGTTCTCTTCGCGGGCGCAGACCTTCGTTGCGTAGCTGCCTTGAGAGGCGCCGAAGACTCGGTCGCCGGGCTTGTATTTGGGGTTTGGGGAGGCGGAGGGGGAGGAGAGGATTACGCCTGAGAACTCAGAGCCGGAGATCCACGGCAAGGGGGGCTGGTGTTGGTATTTGCCGCGGATTTGGAGCAGGTCGAAGAAGTTGGTTGCGGTGGCGTGGATGGCTATTAGGTATTGGTCTTTGGTGGGGGTGGGGTCGGGGAGGTTAGTTACTTTGAGGTCGCGGGGGCCCTGAGTCGTGGTTAGAGATATACTCTTTTCTGATTTCAAGACGTGCTCTAGCCTCAGAGACAAGACAAGGTTGATGGCAGCCAGTCGCACAAGCAAGTTGCACAAGCAGAGGGAGATTTGAGGGTCAGATGCTAGACTTACTTTGACATATTGGCTAACTTGTATTCCACGCATCTTGACTGCTATTGAATTGGTAGAAAGAAAAATTATGAAGATTCACTAGATATCATGCAAGCTTTACAGGAAAGAAATTGGACATTGGTAGAAGAGAAAATTGGTTGAAGTCACAAAACTAGTTGCAACGTATCTGAATTCATAGCGGGGCGGCCGAGGTTAACTGTCAATCCCTGCCGAAGGCGGTAAGGCTGATACAAGGAAGCTTTATTGGGCGCTATAGGGCGGTGATAAAGCTAATCCAAACCTACACGCCTCGATATGTGTTATTATCACGAAAAGCTTTATAAAGCACTCGGCATAAGCTTAGAGATATGGAGAGAAGTTCCTCGAAGACCAAAGACGTCAGGACGCGCTCTTCAGCATGACAATCGCCATCAGGAGAGCCAGAAGCACCCCTCCCCTTGGTGACGCAAAGCTAATGGATGATCGAATGTGAGATTCCTGCGGGTCCCTTGCCGGAGGGTCAATGCTTCACCAATGATCTAATTTGGACAGCAGATACTATTCAGCTGGCATGATTTGTGTTTTCTGGACTGGTCAAATGGCTTTGTTACTTCTCTCATTGTCGTTGTTCTTCTCATCGCCCCCTTCTTTTTCTTATTCTCCTTGTTGTCTTTCCTCTTCTCTTCTCAATGTCAATACGCTCTATTACCCTTGGCCACTTTCCTCACTGTAATTAGTTCTTTCGCTGTTACTATTTCTCTCCTCACCCTTTCTTGTTATCACCCCCTTTTTCGTCTATATTTCCCCTTTTGTCATTCCTCTACCTTATTCTCTTCACCACTAACTCTCTCGCTATTGCTTTCTCTCTTGTCGTTATCCGCCCTTCGCATGAAGCTCCTTGAATATTGATTAGTGACCAATGGTCTGGACTCTCACGGCCAACCACATGTGTGGCACAATTAAACATAGGTCTTCAAGTGAAAAGCTCCAGTTGACCAATAAAGGACACATCTACTACTATAGACTTCTCCATTGCTTCTTCTATGACCTTACAAATTTGCTTTGCGTCCGCTCTTCTCTTACCATGGTCGAAGGCCACCCTCGTATTGATTTACACCGACATTATTCTCTTTGCCCGGAACGTGGAGCATGCGGTAAGTGCCATTGTCCTTCTCTCCCGCCGCAAAGAGCAAATCAATAGTGGCCTTGGCAGCTTCTGCCGCTGTGATATCAGCCGCAACATCACCCATATCTGTTTGAACCTAACCAGGATTCATAGCGACGAATACGAAACCCTCTTTCCGAAGTTCCAGAGCGTATTGCACTGTCAGAGCGTTCAGGGCAGTTTTCGAGACCTTGTACGATAAGAGTGGCCATTCTGCCAATGCTGCCGCCATCGTTATTGAGCCAAGAGTACTTGTCATATTGCCGACCTTCTTCAACTCCCCTTTTCGCAACAGTGGAAGGAAGTAGGTTGTCACCATATGAGTGCCAGTTACATTGATGTTGAACAGTTCATTTAGGTCGGTGAACTTCTCCGTCCATCCGGGTGACCACGCACTTGCTCCAGCATTGTTGATCAGGACATCAAGACCTTTTCCTCCAAGGGCCTTCTCGACCTGGCTGACGGCCTCGCTAACGCTTTCCTCAATAGTCGTTTCAAGCTTGATGAAGATGGCTCTACCAGAAGACGAAGCAATTACTTCCTTGAGCTCGGCAGATTCTGATCGGGCTGTAGCAAAGACGATGCTGACTTTGGAGGAAGGAAGAGACACTAGGCATTTGGTAATTGCCAATCCCAAGCCAGCGGTTGGTGCCAGTGATGAGGAAGGAAGACATTGCAGAGTAGCGCGTGCAAGTGGAAATTCTGCAGCAAGTGTACAGAAGTTATGAGGTTCTTAGTTGTGAAGGTTTAAGGGATTGAGCTGATCTTGATGTAGATGGAGGAAGAATTGGGTTTCTGATGATGAAGAATGGAATGAGGACTTCATCGAGAATACACTCACATTATATACAAAATCATCTAAGCTCCAAGCGAAGCTCATAGATCTCAGACCAAGGGATTTGATAATCATCATGAACAATCAAAGCCATCAGAAAGTCGTCAGTTAATCAGCAAAAGTCATCTTACCTGTTAACTCAAGCGTCAGAATCAGAATACTTTGATGCGGAAGTCAGAAATATCTATTTCATACGAGCCGAGCCTAATGCATGTCAGAATTCACTAAGCGGACCGTCAATTGAACAGAAACCCCAGCTCGATCCACGCGGGTTAAATAAATGGCCGCCTTTTCAATCGCAAGAAACCTTTAAAACCACCAAAATTTTAAAGACTATAACTTTCCTTACACAACGTCTTATTAATTCAAATTCGAGATATGAATAGAAAATAGCTTTGATTTAGAAAGACAGGCGAGGTTATGTGGTTCTGGCGACCCTGACAATCACGTGAAGACTGTGGGGTGGGAGAGCAAGGGTCGGTTCCTGCATGTGATTTTAGAGATAATAAAAATAAAAAAAAAGGGTATCTTAGATCTTCTTCCTGGTGGTAGTCCATCTTGCCTAGGTTTGGAGAAAAAGAATTTGAAATGAGATTAGCTGTAAGTTGCAAATGAACGGGTTGACAGTGGGTTGGGCTGCTATTCCGAAAGAGGCGAAGCATATCGACGCTCAGGGAAGCATTTGTCTTAAGAGATTCCAAAGCGAGAGAAGTGAAATCATGTCCATCACCTTCACTTGACCCCTTTTCAGTAACTCCTCAATCTGAGCCGGGCATCTGTATTACCTTAGTACAGAAAAAGTTGATCGCATCAGCAAACGCCATAGTTAGCATTTTCAATCTAAGCAACTGCGACCTGCACGGTTAGCGAACAGACCCGTTCCAAACGTCATTACCATCTCCACCCTGCGTACACCCAAGCCTCGCAAACAACCCGGTCAGACAGGTCCCCAGAAAGACTCCGGGACTGATCTGTACTCCCCATTCAAACATCCCTTGGCACCTTCAAGATGGCAGATGAGGCGGGCACCAGCGAGGATCCCCAGATCACCTTCAAGGTGAAGACGTCGAGTGATGGCAACCATACAATTACTATGGCTGAAACAGCCACTGTCCTAGACCTCAAAAACAAGCTTGCAGGCGCTGACTACGAGAACATACCCGCCGATCGCCAGCGACTTATCTACTCCGGCCGTGTCATGAAGAATGAGGAGCCTTTGAGCACATACAAAATCAAAGCTGGAAACACAATACATATGGTGAAGAGCGCACAGAGCAACGTTGCCCAGAACCCAGCAACTGCGAGTACTTCTTCAACTCCTGGAGCAGCACCTGCAGCCGCTGGTGTGCCAACCAACATGGCCGCCGGCACTGCCAACAACCCTTTAGCTGCGTTGACTGGTGCCAGGTATGCGGGACATTTAAATCTACCAGGTAGAGACATGTTTGGAGCAGATGGAGGTGTAAGTGTAAACTCCTCTTCCAGGTATCAGCCATCACTAATAGTTGGACAGATGGGTGCCCCGCCAAATGAAGATCAGATGGCAGACATGCTCTCAGATCCGGCTACTGCACAATTGCTGAATGAAGCACTCAGCAATCCTCAAATGATTGATTTGATGATCCAGTCAAATCCTACTCTGAGACAAATGGGGCCTCAAGCTCGAGAAGTACTTCAATCACCTATGTTCCGACAGATGATGACAAATCCGGATATGCTTCGACAAGCAGCGGCAATGCGGCGAATGATGGGCGGCGGTGCAGGAGAAGGAGCATTTCCGGCACCTGGTGTTACTGATACCACTCCTCAGGGTGCGGCAGGCACAACAGGGACACCAAATCAAGCCAATACCACACCTATGAACCCATTTGCATTGTTTGGAGGCTTACCTGGCACGGGAGCTAGAGCTCCGATCAATCCTTTTGACCCTGCTTTCCAGGCCCTCTTCAACCCTCAAGCTGGTACTCCGGGTCATACACCAACTCAATCACCTCCGCCGACCTCATCAGCCGGCCAGGGAACTCCAGCCCCTCAGCGCGACGCCTCTCAACCACCACCAAACCCTTTCGGATTACTTTTCACTCCTCCAGCTGCAGCTAGCGCCAGTCCTTTTGGAAACATGACACCAGAGATGATGCAGCAAGCTATGGCACTTTTACAAGGAGGTGGCCTAGGCGACTTGGGTGGCCTTGGTGGATTTGGGGGCACCCCACCTCCTCCTGTAGACAACAGACCGCCAGAAGAGCTATACGCTGACCAGTTAAGACAATTGAATGATATGGGATTCGTTGACTTTGACAGGAACGTGCAGGCGTTGAGAAGAAGTGGAGGCAGTGTACAGGGGGCGGTCAATCAGTTGCTAGGTTGAGAGGTGGATTTCCTGAGCTAGAGATTACAGCCATAAATGCTGGGGATGCGATGAAGCATGGCAGACAGCAATAATTGAGTTATGACCGTTAACGAGCAGGGAGGATTGCATTACAAGCATATTCGAGCAGGTTTTTTTTTTTTGCTGCTCTAATTTCACTAAGGTCTCCTAAATACCGTGAACAGAAATCCATAATACTTCAATCTGCTCTCGCCTGTGATCACTTCACAAGTTGTCACTACATATGTGTGGGCTAGGAGCTGCAAACATTTGGTGATAAATGCTCACAATCAGGATCAATCTTACTTGGGAAAAAAAAAAGAGGTGATGCCATGCTCTAACTCAGTCAAGATACTCTAGCTTATACCTACCCTAACTATGCAATATATGGGGTAACAACGGAAAACCACACACACACACACACACACACACACACAAAACACCACAATAAATGCCTTGGCAAGGAAAATGGACCACACTGGACCTCTCATCTAATTACGATCCAACCTCCTCCTCAAATTCCTCGTCCGCCGCATCAGCTTCTTATACTTATGCTTCTTCATCTTCAGCTTCCTCTGCCGCTTGACACTGATGGCCCACACGGCGGCCTCCCCCTCGGCCCTGCGGTGCAAGAACTCCCCGTAGCGCTCTTGGCGGATGTTCATGCGCTCGCGGAAGGCGGTTGGCAGGGGACTGGGCTCTTGGACGTCGGCTGCGGAGGCGTGCTCGGGCTCGTCGATGTCGGGTATTAAGGGGGAGGAGCGCGTCGTGTAGGTTACTTCGCCGGCGGCGTTGGTGCGTTCGGTGACGGTGAGGTAGGCTATGTAGGTGCGCTGGCCGGTGCCGGGCGTGTGCTGCTGTTCGGGCCCGGCGAGGACTTGGTCGTCGCTCATGGGTTGCGGAGGGGGAGGCGGGTTGAAGGGCTGGTAGTCGCCGTAGAGGATGTGTTGGGGGAAAGGGATTACGGATTCAGTAGGGCTTTGGTCCAGATGCCTGGTTTCGCCTTCTGCGTGCTGGGACTCAGCTGTGATGGCTACTCTTAATTCGTCTGTTTCGGCGTTCCAGCGTTCTTGTTGCGCTGCTGATTCGAGACTGTTGACTGTGCTTGAGAGGGTTGATATTACGTCGGATGGTCTTGCGTTTGCTTTCGTTCGGGGGGTGAAGATCGCTGCAAAGGCTTTTTCTGATACGGCTTTTGGGAAGCTGGATGTTACTGATATGGGACGATAGAGGGAAAAGAAGGCAGAAGCCGCGATTTCTTGTTGGAGGTGTTAGCACAACAAAGAATTTACTCTCAATCAACCAATTCATACCTTTGCTCTTAACATGATGTGTACTAGGTACGCTTGGTAGATTTTGCATGGCCTCATCCCGTGCCTTCACTGTGCAGTTTGCCGCAACATCTTTGGCTTTCCTACGGCTCGTTCGCGGTGCCGGTTTCTTGTCGTCACCTTGCCGAGTCTGTGCAGGTCCCGCGGGAACTGCCTGCCCTTCTGAAATGCCTTTCGGGCCATTGGCGGGACTCGAAGACTTGGAGGATGAGGAACGCCTTTGGTGTGACCGGCGGTAAGAAAGTGTTTGCGTAGCAACTGTTCGATAGGCCGCCGAGTTCACACATCCTATGATCTGGGATGGCTGGACTGAGAATGCCACCCTCCGAGTAGAAGACGAAAGCATGCCTCCGTCTTTAGATACGACGTCGTTATGATTGAGTCATAAATGTGGAGTTGAAGTTGTTATTGCCGATTTCGTAGAGTGATGTACGGCAAGCATTTCGCCAAGTCACGTGCTCTCATCTGAAATGTCAAAGAGCCAACAGAAATTATCATTGGCTCACATCATATATTCCAAGTAGGGGAAGAGAATTTCAAACAAAGGCCCCTAAGGGAGGTACGTTCAGTGAATACTAGTACGTGCTAGAGTAGAAGCTGAAAATTACAGTCAAAAGCGAATCTCCCACTAACTTCTGACCCTCTTGCAAGAAA
>Ga0335075_10012351_pt1 | contig 12907 bp, 10 predicted proteins | sample Lox_Sample_24_FD_206723 | JGI IMG/M metagenome (GOLD analysis project Ga0335075, IMG submission 206723) | Soil microbial communities from Loxahatchee National Wildlife Refuge, Florida, United States - Lox_Sample_2.4 | ecosystem: Environmental > Terrestrial > Soil > Wetlands | place: USA... | reverse complement strand
AGTGCCTGCGCCTGGTCCCACTCCACCGCGTCGCCCGCGCTGGTCTCGTAGTTGGGGTTGGCGATCGGCACGGTGCCGGTCTGCGGGCCGCGCAGCGCCTCCGCCACCTGGATCAGGTCCCACAGGCTGGTGCCCTTGTCGACCGCGATCGAACTGGCCGCGGTGGACGCGAACGGGAGCGCGGTGAACGGGTTCAGGTACACGCCCGGACTGGTCGCCTTGGACAGCAGGGCAGAAAGGAACGCCCGCTGGTCCTGGATCCGCTGCAGGTCGGAGGTGGCGAACGAGTGCCGGTCGCGGACGAAGGCGATCGCCTGGGTCCCGTTGAGGTTGTGGCAGCCGGCCGCGAGACCGTTGAAGCCAGAGTCTCCCGTCGGATCGGCCGGGACCGCGGTCTTGACGCACATTGTCACGCCGCCGACCGCGCTGACCACGTCGGCCAGGCCGCCGAAGCCGATGCCCATGTAATGGTCGATCTTCAGGCCGGTGACCGATTCAACCGTCTGCACCAGCAGCGTCGGCCCGCCGATGGCCAGGGCGGCGTTGATCTTGTTGTCACCGTGCCCGGGGATCGGGACGTAGGAGTCGCGCGGGATGCTGATGAGGACCGGCTTGCCGGTGCCCATGTGCAGCAGCATCAGCGAGTCGGAGGCGTCCGCGCCGTCCGCGCCCAGGTGCAGCTGAGCCCGTTCGCTCCGGCTGATCCCGGTCCGCTGGTCGGACCCGGCGATCAGCCAGTTCGTGCCGGCCGAGGTCGCGGTCGTCGCTGGCAGGGTCACGGTCCGGTTCAGCTTCCCGTTGACCCAGAAGTAGGTGCCCGCGGTGCCGGCGATCAGCAGCAGCACGACGACCCCGATGACGAGCGCGATCCGCCGCCCGTGGCGACCGGGCTGTCCCCAGAAGCGCCACCGGCGCCCGCCGCCCTGCCCGCCGCGACCTGGGGCTCCGGCCGGCGCAGTTCCCGGCGGCGAGACCAGCGGGGGCTGCGCGCCCCAGCCGCCGCCACCGCCGCTGCCGCTCGCGCCGCCGCCGTAGCCGCCGGCGCCATAACCGCCACCGCCGCCGGACCCCGGCGTCGGCTCGAACGTCGGCCGGCTCGAGGGCTGGGGCATGGAGACGGTCCGGTCAGCCGACGAGGGGTCGGACGGCGTAGGCTCCTGGTACCAGTTTTTCCAGGGGTCGTTCTCGCTCATGCTCTATCCCTCCGGGGGGCGCGGCGGGTCACGCCTGAACGGTCCGAGTGTACCGGCGGTATCCAAGCCTGCACCCACGACGAACTGCGGCGGGCGCCCGCGAAAAAATAACTACCCAATGCAAGCAGTTACCCCTCGATCGCTTGTGGTGATCCGGTAACGTATCCACCTGGTTGGCCGGGTCAACTGTCCGCCGAGTTTTCACATAAAACACCCCCCGTGTCGCATTGAGCCGCCCGGAGTGCTCCCTCTCCTCCAGTCGGCGGTTGCGGCAGGTAAACAGCGCGCAGGTCATGCCCGGGTGGCATTCCGGGCCTCCGAGAGGGAGAGCAGCAGATGGCACATGGTCAGGGCTTCGCCGCCTCGGCGACAGCCGAGCGGGACCAGGCGGCGGACCAGGTCAGGGCCGACCGCGTCAGGGAGGACCGCGTCAACGCGGACCAGCAGGATCGCGCGACCGCCCAGGACCACGCGGCCAGGCAGCGCGCCACCACCTGCGTGGTGGTCCGCCCCAACGCCATCGAGCAGCAGGGCCTCACGCTGACGACCGGGGTCAGCCGGGAAACGGTCGGGTCGAACGCGCTGTGCATGCGCCTGATGATGCTGCCGCCCGGCACCCGGGGGACGCCGCACTCCCACAAGGGCCACGAGTCCGCGATCTGGGTCGCGATGGGGGAGGCCGAGATCTGGCACGGCCCCGGCCTCTGCGGCCGCACGGTGGTGCACGCCGGGGACTTCCTCTACATTCCGCCGGGCACTCCGCACCTGCCGGTCAACCGCAGCGAGACCAAGATGATGGTCGCGGTCATGGCCCGCACCGACCCGTCCGAACGGGAGTCGGTCGTCCTGGTCGACCTGCCCCCGCACCTGGACGGCCTGTTCGCCGTCCCGGTCGCCACCGCGGTCTAGACTCGCCCGGGTATGTGCGAACGCGCGGGGTGTCTCATGCTGGTTCCCGGCATGCCCCGCTGGCAGTAAGCGCAGCGCCCGCACCTGGTGATGGCGGGCACCAGCACCCGATCGCCGGCCCGGAAACCGGTGACCGCGTCGCCGACGGCGGTGACGGTGCCGACCGCTTCATGGCCGAGAATTCGGCCGTCGGTCACCGCCGCCACGTCGCCCTGGAGAATATGCAGGTCGGTGCCGCGGATCGTCGTGGGTGTCGACCCGCACGACCACGTCGGCCGACTCCTGGATGGCCGCATCGGGTCATCGTCGCTGGGGAATCGCCGCGCCCGAAGCGAGAAAGCTTCCTGCGCGCTCGCTCAGCCCCTGGCACTTAACCCGCCCCGGCGGTTGCCGAAGGGCTTCATCGCGTAGTCCTCGTAGACCCGGCGGCGCAGCTCCCCTGGATCCTCGTCGACCAAGTCGCCTCCGAGACCGTCGCGTCGCCGCGCCCAGTAGCCATCAAGGCCCGCGCCGAACTCGTAGACGTCGTCCCACCCGTGCCTGAGCGCTTCGAGCGCATGGTCTTCCTCAGCCCCAGTCATCCCGTCCCCCCGGCCAGCTACTTTATGGGCGCCCGCCAGACTGCGGAAAGACACCCGTTCGGGGATCGCCGCTCTGATCTGCTGCGAGACCTTCTGTGGTCCTTTGGTGCATCTGCGACGGCGTTTAGAGCATTATTCGTGATTCTGCACTGCGCGACGCGCCTGGCGCGTTACAGCGCCGCCGCTGGCGTTGCATTGTGGGTGTTGCGCCCGCGGTGGAGTGCTCCTTTCCCGCCCTCGTCGCCCCGGATCTATACGTGGTAGTGAACCGTGTGCCGTGCCTTGTCACCTGTGTACCGTGCTGGGCTGCAATGTGAAAGCTGAGCGTGCGCCGCGCGGCCGCCGCGCCGCCACGCGGCTAAAAAATCGATTTCGCGGCCGGCATGCTGAGCGTGGACAAGTCGACGGTCGAGGTCGCCGCGGAGTTCCCCCCGAGGGGTTCCGGTTCCTCACCCGGAACTACGCCAAGAACGGCGAGCGCCGCGCTTCAAGATCGACTACAGCGTCGCCGTCATGGTGCAGAGGCACATCGCGGACAACGGCATCAAGCCCGGGCAGCTTATCTTCCCGGTCCGCCTGTTCACCACGACGATGGCGTCCCGCCGCCAGCGCATGAGCCCGCAGGAGATGGCGGCGCTCGGCTGGACCGACCCGCTGCCGAACGGCAGTACCCCCACGCCACCCGTGGCGCCTACGCCACCGCCAAGTGCCGCTGTGAAGGCCGCCGCCAACGGGCCGCCGATTACGGGCGCGACCGCAAGCGCCAGCGCACCGGGCGCGCCGAGCGGGAATGGTCAGCCGCCCGTCGCCGCGACCCGCCGAGCACGTAGCCGACAACACCTGGGGCCGGATCTGGAAACAGGCCGTCAAGGAAGCAGGCCTGCCGTTCCATCACACCCCTGCGTCGGCAAGGAAGCTCAATTACACCAATCGTGTGGTGCCCGGTCACCCTGCCGAGCGACAACCTGGCCCGGTATCGGCAATCCAACTCCTAAGGAGACGATCATCGTGCCAGCTGGAACACCACAAGCCGGGCCTATCAACGGAGAGCCCATGCAGTCGCTTCTTGTCGGGGTCGGCATCTCGGATCGGGCCGCCCCGGGCGACGACCCGGTGGCGGACGCGGTCACCGCCGAAGCTGTCGGCTATGACTTCGTGTCCGCCTTCGATCACCCGGTCGCGGACGTGGTTACCGCCGAGTTCATCGGCTATGACTTCGTGTCCGCCGCCGGTCACCCGGTTCGGACCTATCCCACGTATGAGACCCAGACCCTGCTCACATGGATCGCCGCTCGCACCAGGCGGATCGGCATCGTGCCCCGGGTGCTCGGGGTGCCGTTCCGGCGGCCCGCCCTAGTTGCCAAGGCCGCCGAGTCCCTGCAACGGCTTTCCGGGGGTCGGTTCGTCCTCGGGCTGGGCGCCGGCTACCGCGATGCGGAGATCCGGGCCGTCGGCGGCCCGGGCCTGACACCGGGGGCCAAGATAGACGGTCTGGAAGACGCGGTCGCGATCATCCGGGCCGCGTGGGATCAGAGCGTGGCGAGCTACCACGGCCGGGTCTACTCGGTCGACGACCTCGATCTGGAGCCCAAGCCGGCCGACCCGATCCCGATCTGGTTGGGCGCTACGGGTCCTCGGGGGCTCGCCCTGACTGGCCGTGTCGCCGACGGCTGGATCCCGTTCCTACGCTTCGCCGGCCCAGAGCGTATCCCCGAACTGCTAGACCGGATCCGCACCGCCTCGGCCGCGGCTGGTCGGCCCGCGGACGCCGTGCGCGCCATCTACAGCGTCCCCGTCCGCCTCGACCCCCGAGCCCGTACCACCGCAGGCGTCATCGCCGGCTCCGCCGCCGACATCATCGAACAGCTGCACGGCTTTACCGAGCTGGGCTTCACCGGCTTTGACTTGATGCCCAGCCGGAACCAGATCCGCGCCATCGCCCAGGACGTGGTGCCGGCGCTGCGCGCGCTGCGGATACCCGTGGACCGGCCGCAGCCGCGCCTATGGCCGGACGGCGCGCCGGTGACCCTCCGCCCGGGGCCCTGTCCGCGCCCGGCAACCGCCATCTCAGCAGTCGGCCAGGCACCGGTAGCCACCCGCGCTGCCTCCTGACCGGAGCCGCCCGTGCGCCGTGCACGGACCGGCGAGCCTCCGCAAATTTCGTCACATTCCCTTGAAGAGTGCCCAGTCCGGGCCAACGGAATTACGCCAACTGTGCGATGCCCGCTCACCGGGGCCGCCCAGAGGCTGAACCCGACCGCATCCCGAAGTCAACATCGCGACTGCGCCCACCGGGACACCGAATCGCGATGCCGACGCCACCAAGGAGAGAAGTAAACAATGAACGCTACGCACACCATTACCGGCCGCAGCCTGGAAACCCTGCGGGCGGCTATCGCGGGCCAGGTCTTCGTGCCGGGCCAGGCCGGCTACGACCAGGCGCGCACGGCGTGGAACCTGGCCGTGGACCAGCGGCCCGTCGTCGTCGTGGACGCCGGGTCGGCCGCCGACGTGGTTCAGGCGGTCCGGTTCGCCCGGGCCAACGGGATGCGGATCGCCCCGCAAGGTACCGGCCACGGCGCCGGGCCGCTGGAGCCGCTGGACGGCGCGATGCTGCTGCGGACGACGCGGATGCGGAAGGTGCGCATCGACCGGGCCGCCCGCATCGCCCGCGTCGAGGCCGGCGCGGTGTGGCAGGACGTGGCTGTCCAGGCCCGCCAGCACGGCCTTGCCGCGCTGGCGGGCTCCTCCCCGGACGTGGGGGTTACCGGGTACACCCTGGGCGGTGGGATGGGCTGGCTGGCCCGCCGCTACGGGCTGGCCGCGAACAGCGTCACCGCGGCCGAGCTTGTCACGGCGGACGGCGACCTGGTCCGCGCGGACGCCGGCCATGAGCCGGACCTGTTCTGGGCCGTGCGGGGCGGCGGCGGCGTGGGCGTGGTGACCGCGCTGGAGATGCGGCTGTACCCGGTCGGCGAGCTGTACGCCGGGGACTTGTTCTTCCCGATCCAGCGCGCCGCCGACGTGCTGCACGCCTGGCGCGAATGGACCCTCACGGTGCCGGATGAGGTCACCTCGGAGGGCCGGCTGCTGTGGCTGCCGCCGCTGCCGCAGGTCCCCGAACGGCTGCGCGGCCGGGCCTTCGTCATGGTCGAGGCCGCCTGCCTCGGTGACGAGGACACCGGCGCCGAGCAGATCAGCCCGCTGCGTCGGCTTGGCCCGGAGCAGGACACCTTCGCGATGCTCCCTGCTCCCGCGCTCGGCCAGCTGAACATGGACCCCGACCAGCCGATGCCCTTCGAAGGCGACGGCGCGTTGCTGGACGAGTTCCCCGACGCCGCGATCGATGCCCTGGTCGCCGTCGCCGACCCGGACGCCGGCACGGCGCTGACCAGTGTCGAGGTCCGCCATCTGGGCGGGGCGCTGGCCCGCCCCGCCCCCGGCGGCGGCGCCCAGCCGAGCATCGACGCGAACTACCTGGTGGTCGCCGTGGGCATCAGCCCCACACCTGACCTGGCCGCCGCCGTGCGCGCGCAGGCGCAAGCGGTCAAGGACGCCTTGGCCCCATGGCACGCCGGCTACGACTACTACAACTCCGAAGAAACCCCGACCCCGGCCAGCGCGGTGCTCCCACCCGTCTCCTACCGCCGCCTGCAGAAGATCAAGGCCGCCTACGACCCGGACCAGGCCATCATCTCCGCGCACCCGGTCTGGCCCACCCTGCCCTGACCTGACGCCGGGAACAGGAAAGGCCCAAGCCTGATCATGTGGCGTCGTCGTCGAGGCACAGCACAGCGATGCTGAAGGCACTGAACGCGTCTGGCTGGCCAGGCAACACGCGTTCCCGAACAACTGACCACCGCCGACCCGCTACGGGTGGCGACAACTACGAAAACCAGGAGTGATCATGCCCACATCCATCACAGAGCTCATCGGCAGCTTCTACGAGGCCGCCAGCGGCAAGACGGAACTGCTCGACGCCGTCATGACCGACGACTGGGACGACATCCCGCGGGGGCCTGGCCAAGAGCCAGGCCGCGCCGGGGCGAGGTCCCTGGTCGAGAGGCTCAGCAAGGTCTTTAGCGACCTCCGCATCGTCGTCGAGGAGATTATCGACGCTCGCGGCGACGACGGAAACGGAATGGTCGGCGTGCGCGCCAAGATGCACGGCGTCCACACCGGCGAGCTCTTCGGCGTCGCGCCGACCGGTCGCGAGACCGAGGTCCGGGCGCACGACTTCCACGAGATCGTGGACGGCCGGATCGTCCGCACCCATCACATCGAGGACTGGCTCGGCTGGCTCCAGCAGGTTCAGTCCTAGCCATCCGTCGGATCGGCACGGGGACGCGCCGGTGTCGCGCGGCGGCCTGTGATTACGCGGCCAGCCGCCACCGTCACCTGGCGGGGATGACCCTGGACTCGTGGCCAACGCTTCGTGCGTCCCCGCCTTGACGGCAAGCGACCTCCATTACACCAATCGTGTGTCGCCCGCCCACCCCTCCTGGCGACAACCTGATCTCGTACCGGCAAACAAGCTCAGAAGAAAAGACCTTCGGGCCGGCTGGAACACCCTCAATTCGGGCCCATCAAGGAGAGCACGTGAATTCTCTGCAGGTCGGCGTCGGCATCTCTGATCGTGCCGCGCCCGGACACGACCCACGGAAGGAACACCATGAGGGCAAGAGCCCTGGCGGGCCCGGGAGCTCAGTGAGCCGGGGGCTGCGCGGCGGGCCGGTGATCCGGACGCACGACCGGCGGCTTCGGGTGTTCATCAGTTCCACGCTAGGCGAGCTGGCCGACGAGCGGCGGGCGGTGTCGCGTGCTGTCTCGGCGCTGCGGCTCACCCCGGTGATGTTCGAGGCGGGGGCCCGGCCGTATCCGCCGGAAGAGGTGTACCGGGCGTACCTGGCACAAGCCGATGTGTTCATCGGGGTGTACTGGCAGCGCTACGGTCAGCCGGTTCCCGGCGCGCGGGTCTCGGGGCTGGAGGAGGAGTTCGACCTGTCAGGGCGGCTGCCGCGGCTGCTGTATGTCAAGGGGCCGGCGCCGGATCGTGATCCTCGCCTGGCTGACCTGCTGGACCGGATCAAGACCGACGCCTCGGTGTCCTACCAGCATTTCCAGACCCCGGCTGAAGTGGGCCAGCTGGTGCGTGATGATCTGGCGGTGCTCTTGAGCGAGCGGTTCGGAGCCGGTGGCGGCCAGGCCGCCTCGGCCGCGGGCGGGCGCGGCCCACGGCCGCTGCCGGTCGGCGCGACGTCGCTGCTGGGGCGAGAGCGGGCGATCGACGAGGTGGCCGGGCTGCTGGAGTCACCGGAGGCGCGGCTGGTGACGTTGACCGGGCCGGGCGGGGTCGGCAAGACCCCGCTGGCGGTGGCGGCGGGCGAGCGGCTGCGCGGAGACTTCGCCGCGGGGACCGTGTTCGTGTCGCTGGATTCGGTCGCCGACCCGGGGCGGGTGCTGGGCGCCATCGGCCGGGCGGCGGGCGCGGATCTTGCTGGGACCGGCGTGCCGGTGCAGGCGGTGGCGGAGGTATTCGGCGACGGCGCCTGGCTGCTGATCTTGGACAACCTGGAGCAGGTGGTCGGTGCCGCGCCGGACCTGGGCGAGCTGCTGGCTCGCTGCCCGCAGCTGGTGATGCTGGCCACCAGCCGGACGGCCCTCGGGCTGCGGGGCGAGCGGGAGTACCCGGTGCCGCCGCTGCTGCCGCCGGCCGATCCGGGCAGCGCCTCGGTTGCCGAGATGGCGGCCTGGCCGGCAGTGGCGCTGTTCGTGGACCGGGCCCGCGCCGTGCGGTCCGGCTTTTCCCTGACCGAGAGCAACGCGGCGGCGGTGGCCGAGATCTGCCGGCGGCTGGAGGGCCTGCCGCTGGCGATCGAGCTGGCCGCGGCCCGCAGCCGGCTGCTGGATCCGCCGGCACTGCTGGACCGGCTGGCCCGGTCGCTGGACGCGCTGGGCACCGGCGCGGTGGACCTGCCGGAACGCCAGCGCACCTTGCGGGCCACGGTGGAATGGAGCATGGGCCTGCTGACCGGCGCCGAGCGGTCGCTGCTTGAGGTCGCCGCGGTATTCACCGACGGCTGGACCGTGCAGGCCGCCGCCGCCGTGGCGAGCCTGGACGAGGACCGGGCGCTGGACCTGTCGGAGGCACTGGCCGGGCACAGCCTGGTCTATATCGACAGCACGCAGCTCGGGCCGCGGTTGCGGATGCTGGAGACCGTCCGCGCGTTCGTGGCCGAGCCGCTGGCCGCCCGGCCCGACGCCGACCAGGTGGGGCGCCGACACGCCGACTATTACCGGAGGCTGGCCGAGCAGGCGGACCGGCCGCTGCGCAGCGATGGCGTGGGCGGGTGGCTGGATCGGCTCGACGCCGAGGCGGGCAACCTGGCCGCCGCAGTGCGCTGGTACCTGGCCCGCGACACCGGGCCGCTGCCCCACCTGCTCCGGGCGCTGTGGCCGTTCTGGTTCCTGCTCGACCTCGTGCGCGAGGGCCCGTCCTGGGTGGAGCAGCTGCTGCCCGCGATCGGCACGCTGGACCCGCCGACCCAGGCCGAGCTGGCGTGGGCGGCCGCGGTGATCCACGTCTCCGCCGGGGACGACGCGGCGGCTCTGGCGGACCGCCAGCGCCTGGCGCCGCTGCTGGCCGACATCGCGGATCCCTTCCTGCACGCGGTGTCGCAGCTGGCCATTGCGTGGACCTTGCCGATCACCGGTGACCTCGACCGGGCGCTGCGGGAGGTGACGGTTGCGCTAGACGAGCTCCACGGCCAGGATGAGCCCGTCTTCACCGCCATGGCCGCCTTCACCGCCGGTTCCCTGAACTCGGCGCTGGGCCGCTACGACGACGCCTTGCGCCACATGCGCGAGGCGCGCGACCTGGCCGCGCAGGTCGGCGGAGACTGGCTCGGCGCGGGCTCCCGGATGCAACTCGGCCTCCTGGCTGTCCTGCGAGGCCGGCCCGATGAGGCCCGGAAGCTGCTGGATGAGGCACTGGACCGGAGCCAGGCGGCCCGCAGCACCTCGTTCGTGACTCTTTGTCTGGCCGGCTATGCCCAGCTGGCGTCCGCCGAGGGCGACCCGGGGCAGGCGGCGCTGCTGGAAGGCGCGGCCGAGGGGCTGCGGCGCCGGGCCGGCTTGCGGGTATGGCCGACGCTGCGCCCGGGCGAGGACGAGATGGTGGCCCAGCTGCACCGGAAGCTGGGCGCGGAGCGGTTTGACCAGGCGTTCTCCACCGGCTCAGGGCTCTCTCAGCGGGAGGCCGTAGCCGCCGCCCGGAACCAGCCGCTTGCTGGACACGACCACCCAAGGACGCCACGCCCGGGTTCAGCCCCTATCTGACCGGGCCAATCCCCTCAAGCGCGTGACGGCCGCTCATCTCGCTGCGCGGCAGTCTGGCCCCGAACCGGCAAATCAACTCCTGAGGATGAGATCACCGTGGCAACTGAGACATCGGATACCAGGGCTCCCGCCCCAGAAAGAGGCGCCGCGCCCGCCGCGCAGGCACCGAGGCGGCTGGGCCTGGTGCTGGCCGTCATCGCAATGCCCCAGCTCATGGGTCGTGCTCGACCTGACCATCGTCAACGTCGCGCTGCCCCATTTCCAGGCCGCGCTGCACTTCCCCGGGTCGAACCTGGAGTGGGTGGTCAATGCAGGTCGGCGGCTCGATCGGGCTGGCGGTCGTTGGCACGGTGGCCTGGAGCGCGGCGGCAAGCAGCCTGCGATCCGAGGCGACGGCGGCGGCCAGGACAGGTATCCACTCGGCCGGCGCCAAGGCCGCCGCGTTGCAGAGCTGGCGGTGGCCGAGAATCGTGCGAGATCACACCCAATCGGACGAGGCTTGCTAACCCCCGTCCGGCCCAAGGCTGGCAGGCAAACCACGAAGGGACCGGCGCCGAAGGCGGCACGGGCCGCCTGCGCCGGGCTCCGCTGGTCGCCCGCGTTCCAGCACCACTTAGGGGAAGGAGATGAGCGATGTCTGCCGAGGTACTGCGGTTGTTTGTCCTCGCCCGCCACGCGGAGTCGACGGCGAACACCATACACGCGCTTAGCAGCGACCCCGCCCGCCCGGTCGCGCTGACCGCGCGAGGGCGAGCGCAGGCGCACGCCCTCGGCGCGCAACTCGCCAACGTCCACATCGATCTGGCCGTCGGCACCCGCTTCCAGCGCACCCAGGAAACGATCGGCATCGCCCTCCGCGGCCGGCGCGTACCGGTCCTGATCGAACCGGGCCTCGACGAACTGCGGGCCGGCGACTTCGACGGCGCGCCCATAAAGACCTTCTGGTCCTGGAGGCGCCAGCACACCATGAGCGACCGCCTCCCGCACGGCGAAAGCCCCGACGACGCCCTCCGGCGCTACGCGAGCGCGCTGCGGGGACTGCTGGCCAGGACCGAACCGGTCACGCTCGTAGTCCTTCACGAGTCCGCGCTGCGCAACATCGCGCTCGCCGCCGACGCCGACGGACCACCCGTGCTCGGTGGGGCCTTCGGCAACGCGATCCCGTTCCTGTTCGACGAGCACGCCCTCACCCGTGCCGCAACGAGCCTGGACGCCATGGCCGCCTCCGCCCAGCGCAGCCCGGACTCCCGCCGCACAGCCCGCACGGGCCAGGCCGCAGGGTGAACCACGGCCCGTTCGGCATCAAGCTGATTTTCCGCCGCACCCACACGGTGTCGCCGCCTCCGGCCGGGGCCTGCAGGTCGGGAACGCCGAGCGGAGTGTCGCCAACGTCTGAAAACTGGATCTGGCCCGTATTTCGGGCTCTTCCGCGAGTTCTGTGGTGCCGGTCACGCTGGGTGGTGGATGACTCGCTTGCGCAGGAGCGGGAACCCTGCGCGGCCGTACATTTGCCTCTTGATCAGCTTGATCTTGTTGACGTTGCTTCCATGGCGGCGGAGCTGTAGGGCAAGGACAGGCCGGCGGTGACGGCCCGCTGGTCGCGGCGGATGCCGCGGGCGAAGGAGCGCAGCTGGGGCACGTCGCTGGCCTCGGCGCTGGCGAGCCAGCCTTCGAGTTCGGCCTGGCCGCGGCGCAGGCTCATGATCTTGGCGAAATCGCGGACATGGCCGGCGAGGGCGTCAAGGTGCGGGCACTGCGCCCTGGCGGCGTCGAGGCGCGCCTGGTCGGCGGGGGACGATACATCTCCCGGTGCGCGTGCCATTCGGCTTCCACGGCAGCTGGATCGCCGACTGATCACTCACCGGGCGGCTTCGTGGGGCAGGCAAGACCGTTGTCCCGGTCCAGCGAGACGGGCCAGGGTTCATTGGCAACAGCGGCCGCGGCATTTTCTCGTGGCCGGGCCAGACACGAGCTAGCCGGTTATCGTGCGCTGATTCCGCGTGCGAAGAGGACATCTCCGAACGAGCCGGTTGGAGGCTCAGTGAGCAATGCGACGATCTTCTGTGTCACCGTTCGACTCGGTTCGGTGCCGGTCATGGTGTCATGCGCGGCTTTATCGGTCCACACCTCAGTCAGCAAAATCGTGTCCGGCTCTTCGAGCGTAGCGATGACACTGTAGGCAATAAGTCCACTCGCGTCACCCCAGGCGCGCACGCCCTCCCGGATCAGGTCGACAACCTCGTCTCGCCTGCCGGGCTGAGCCGTCATCCTCCCGCAGACACCGAACATGTTGGCCTGTGCCACTTGCTCCACCTTCGTCACTGATTGAACTCGCTGCGGCATTGCCTGCCGTCATTGCCCTGCCACCGCAGAATAGCAAGATCGTGCCGGGACACGCTTGGAGCCTTGCGGGGTGCCAGAACTCTGCCTGGCCTGTGAGCTGCGGAGATGGCCGAGGTCAGCCGTACGGCATGACGCTCATCCGTGTCCTTCCGCCTGCTCTATCTCATCTTCGTCCGGGTCTGCGGCTGGCTGGTTCTGCTCGGCCGGTCATCGGCTTCCAAGGACGCCCAGTTGCTCGTGCTGCGGCACTAGGTCGCCGTGCTGCGCGCACAGGCAGCCACGATGCTCGCGGTCGACTTCTTCCATGTAGACTGCGCGGTTACCCTGCGGCGGCTGTACTGCTTCTTCGTGATCGAGGTCGGCTCCAAGCCGGAGTTGGGCCAGACGCGGTTCGCGTTGCGTCGGCAGGGTTGTATGGCGCCCAGGCAGGCTCACGCAGAGCAGGGCAGTGCTCGGGAGTTGGATGGTTCGCGATTTCGATCATGCGGTCGAGAGCGTCGCGGGCTGCGGCAAGGTCGGCCATGGCGGCGGTGATGCGGTCGC
>Ga0335075_10012349_pt1 | contig 12908 bp, 3 predicted proteins | sample Lox_Sample_24_FD_206723 | JGI IMG/M metagenome (GOLD analysis project Ga0335075, IMG submission 206723) | Soil microbial communities from Loxahatchee National Wildlife Refuge, Florida, United States - Lox_Sample_2.4 | ecosystem: Environmental > Terrestrial > Soil > Wetlands | place: USA: Florida... | reverse complement strand
TCACGATCGCCGAGGTTGCGCTGGTGACCTGGAACGAGTTCACCGTGATGTTGTTCGCATCCCACCCGGCAAGCGTGGTGGTTTCCGGATTCCACTCGGTATTGGCGCCGGAGAAGTTGATGGTCAGCGTCTGGCCAGGAATGCCGGAGCTCGGCGACTCGTACCACACGTAGGGCGTGGGCGGCGGAGGAGGAGGCACCACGTTGAAGTTGCCGGTGAGTCCCTGCGCACCGGTCTGCACGACAACTGTGCGATAGCCGTATTGTGCGCAGCCCACGGGCACACCGGGAGTGGTGCAGGTGGCGCCAATATCGATGTCGGCGCTGATGTGCGATGCATCGTCGACGGTGAACTGGTCAATCGTGATGCCGGGGCCGAAGTTGACCGTGGTGCTGCCCGCCGCCCATTGCGTGTAGGCGTTGCCGACAATGGTTACCTGCAACTCGGTGGTTCCGGGCTGCGCGCTGCCGGGCGTGAGATAGCTGATGGCGGGCACACCACCGGTAACGACGAATGCGCCGCTGTCGGTAAGCGATTCACCTGCCGTGACCATGTAGACGGAGCGCGCGCCGGGGTTGGCGGTTTGCGAGATGGTCATGTCCACCGTTGCGCTGGTGGGACTGTTGATGATGACATCGTTGACCGTGATATCGGAGCCGCCGCCGGCGATGTAGAACTGCGTGAAGTTCTGCTGCCAGTGGGTGGCCGAGCCGGTGATGGTGAAGACGATCTCCTGACCCTCGTTGCCGGTATTCGGCGAAACGCTCGAGATGATCGCCGGGCCGGGAATGATCTGGAAGACATTGGCGTTGACGATTTCGCTGCCGGTTCCGTTGGGATTGCCGGGGGTGCAGCCCGCGTAGGTGACACCGGTGGTGGCGATGGGCGGCTGGTTGGCGCAGGAGACATTGGGTGTGGTGACGGTCACATTCCTGCCGCCGGTGTAGGAGAGCGGATCGATGTCAACGACCGCATCGATCTCCGTCGGGCTGACGTAGGTTGGCGTGCCGACAACGGTGATGCCTGCGCCGAAGGTGGCCGTGCTGGCTCCGCTGAAGTGCGAGTACTGGCCGATGAGGCGGACAGTGAGATTCTGTACGCCCTGCTCGGCCTGGTTGGGTATGGCCTCAGTGAGTTGCGCGACGCCCGGCGAGACCTGAAAAGCGAACTGCTGCGTGGCGACCTGGCCGTAGGTGGTTACGGTGACGGTCTTGTAGCCGTCGGTGGACGATGTGGAGACCGCGACCGGCACGGTGAGATGGGTGCTGTCGATGACCTGCGCGACGCCGACCTGAATACCGGAGTCGCCAAAGCTCACCTGCGTCTGACCATTGAGGAAGTTGGTCGCCGATCCGGTGATGGCCACCGTCTCAGTGGAGCCCTGCACGGCTGAGGCCGTGCCCGAGGTCTGGTTGACTACCGAAGTGATCTCCTCAGCGCCCTGCGCCACGCAGAAGTTGTCGTCGATCGATCCTGTCGACACCTGCTCGCTGCCCGACGTGATGGTCAGTGCATGGCCGCACGGGCTGCCGAAGTCGACATACGCCCACGGACTCACGGTGATGTTGGCTACCAGTGTTTCGGAATCGATCACGTTGACCGAGTTCACGGTAATGTCCTGGTTGAAGGCCGCGTTGACGGTGTTCATGCCGATGGGCCAGTTGGTGAACCGTCCCAGAACCTCGAGGTTGAGGGTTGCGCCCTGCTGCGCGGAGCCGGGCGAGATGGCCAGCAGAGTGGGCGAGCCTTCTTCGATGTCGATGGCCTGCTGCAGCGTGGCGGTTTCGCCATCGGTGAACGCCGTGGCCGTGGCAAAACCCACTGGAGCCGTAGACAGCACTGTGATCTGGACCGTGGCGCTGGTCGGACTGTTGATGGTGAGCGCGTCAATGTTCACGCCGGGGCCGAAGTTGAGCGTGGTTTCGCCCTGCAGCCAGTGGGTGCCGACACCGGTCACGTTCAGCATCACAGTCTGGAGTTGCGCGACGACCAGGGCCGAGCCGGTGCCGCCGGAGACGCCGCAGTAGGCGATGAAGTTGCCCTGGCATGTGGCCGTCGAGGTAACGCCGGAGATGTAGGCCGCGCTCGGCGTCACGCTGAAGCCCGTGCCGGAGTCATACTCCGAGCCGGTGATCATGATGACGCTGTTGCCGCCCACCGGAGCGGTGGGAGACACACCGATGACAGCAGTCGCCGTCGTCGGGCTGGTAATGGTCAGGTTCGCGACCGTTACGCCGGCGCCAAGGATGAGTTCCGACTGGCCCGCGACCCAGTTGGTCAGCGAGCCCGTGATGGTGACCGTATTGCCGCTTGAGCCCTGCGGCGCACTGTTCGGGCTCACGCTCAGAATCGTCGGCGTGGCCGGTGCGTCAACCGAGAAGCCGGTGATGAGCATCTCGGCGCCGGTATTGACGTACACAGCGTTCCATCCTGGCGGCGTGGGCGTGAGCGAGCCGCCGCTGGGCGTGTAGCTGGTGGTAATGTTGGCCACCAGGTCGGTCGGGCTATTGACGGTGACACTGTTCACCGTGATCTGCGGACCGCCGAAGATCACCTGCGTAGATCCGGATGCGAAGTGGGTGTTGAGTCCGACAATTTCCACGTTGAGCGTGGTGCTCTGCGGAGAGTGGTACGGCGAGATGCTCACGATACCGACAGGGGTAGAAGTGACGTTGAAGTACGTGGTCACAATTTCGCCGCCGGTGGTGAAGGTAACCAGGCGCGCTCCGGTGGCCGCGCCTGCTGCGATGTTGATGGTGCCTGTGGCGCTTACCAGGCTGTTGACCGTGAAGTTGGTCAGCGTAACGCCCTGGCCACCGATCACCGGCAGCGTGCCCGTGGGCGAGAAGTGCGTGAACTGGCCGGTAAAGCTCACGCTGAAGCTGTTGGTGCCGGCCGAAGGCACAAGTCCATTGGCCGGACTCATAGTGAGCGTGGGCGTGTTGGCGTAGACATTGATGGAGGCGCTGACGATCTGCCCGCCGGTGGCCATATAGAAGCTGTAGCTTCCCGGAGGCGTAGTGGTGGGCACGGTGATGGGAATCTGCGCGCTCGTCGGGCTGAGAACCGTGGTTTCGTTGGCAAACGGCACAGGCACGCCGGCCGGGTAGAAGGCCGACTGTGTGGTTCCCTGAATCCAGTTGGTGTTGATGCCGGTAACATTGAGCGTGACCTGGCCGCCCTGCGGAACGCTGTTGGGCGCAACGCTGGTGATGGCCGCAGCCGAAGGCGTCACGGTGAAGCTGAACGGGAAGATGGTCGCCTGGCCTGCGCCGCCGCAGGTAAGGTTGGCAGTGATGCCGCCCACACTTGCGTCCTGAGCCACAGTAATCGGCACAGAAACCTGATTGGCGCTGATCACGTTGACCGTGGGACTGGAAATCTCTCCCGTGAATTCGGCGGTAATGACGCCGCCCGGGCAGGCGTTGAACGCCGTGAAGGCGTTGCCGGTGATGACGACTGTTGTGGACTGGCCCTGCTTGGCGGAGGCCGGTGCAATCGACACGAGCGCCGGCGTGGCTCCGATGACCGTGAAGGAGTTCGCCAGGCTGGCGATCTCACCGCCGGTTGTCACAGTTACGTTGTCCACGCCGGGCGTGGCATTGGCTGGAACAATAATCTGAGCCGTCGCCGTGGTTGGCGAGGTCACCAGGACATCGCCCACAACTACGCCTCCACTGATCGAGACCGTGGTTGCGTTCTGCAGGAAGTGCGTGCCGGTTGCCGTGAGGTATATGGGCCCGGCAAAGCTCTGCGGTTCCGATGCGGGTGTAACCGTGGGCGTAGTGGAGCTCACGCTCACCAGGGCTGCGTTGTTCGGCCCGATCTGGAAGATAGGATTGCCCTGCGGCGAGAGAATCGAGGTGGCCACTTCACCGCCGGTCACCAAGGTGATCGTGCGGTAGCCCACGGGCGTGGTGTTGCTGATGGTGATGTTCGCCGTGGCCGAGGTGAGGCCGTTGATGGTGAGCGAATTCACGGTGATGCCGTCGCCGAAGTTGGCAAAGGTAGTGCCGGCTACGAAGTTGGTGCCGGAAGCGGTGAGATTGACCGGGAGCGACTGGCCCTGCGAGCCAAATGCCGGCGCGACGCTGGTGATCTGATGCGTCTGGTTGGGATCGGCAAGAATGAAGGCCGAGAGCAGCGACGCGGTCTCGGTGCCTCCGCCGGAGAGCGGCGTAACGATCTTGACGTTGCGTGCGCCGTAGACCACGGTTGCGCCGCTGGCGAGCGTCAGGTTGGCGTTGATCGTGTTGGGGGAGGGAACGCCGGTGATGACTGCCGTGATATCGGCAGGATTGCCGGCGCTGGCCGTGTCGGTAAAGGTAATGACGGACGAGGTGCTGAAGTGCGTCCAGCCATTGCCGGTGATGACCACTGGAACCACGGTGCCGGCCGCGCCAGCTCCGGGCGAGATGACCGATACGGCTGCGGCCGGGTTGGTCGCGGTGGCTGCTCCGGTGAGTGAGACCGAGAGCGGCGAGCCGCCCGGCGCGGAGTCAGCAACTACCACCGATCCGGTGCGCGAAGGCGGCGTGACGCTGCTGGGAGTGAAGTTGACGAAGATGGCGCAGGTGGAGTTGGCCGCAATGACGCCGCTTGCACACGTCGTGTTGGCGATGAAATCGCCGGACGGCGCGAGCGTAAAGGTTTCTGACTCGGATTCATGGTTGGTCAGCACCAGAGTCTTCGGCGCGCTGGTGGTGCCCACAAGCTGCGCGCTGAATGCCAATGAAGCCGGCGATATCGTAAGCGGCGAAGTTCCCGTTCCGGCCAGATTCACGACCTGCGGGCTAGTGAGCGCGTTGTCGTACACCTGCAACTGGCCAGCACGCGCGCCGCCGATGGTGGGAGCAAAGCTCACCGTGACATTGCAGGCGGCAGACGGCGCCAGCGTATAAGGCGCTGCCGCGCCGCAGGTGGTTGAGGTTACCTGGAAGTCTCCGCTCATCTGGAAGGCCGTAATGGTGAGCGGGGTGGTGTTCTCGTTGGTGATGGTGATGGTCTTGGCGCTGCTCAGGTAGCCGACCGGCGTGGCGTAGTTGTTGATGACGCCGGGCGATACCACGACTGGCGCGTTGGCCGAACCGGCCAGGGTTACGGTCTGCGGGCTGCCGAGAGCGTCGTCCGCGACGGTCAGCTTGGCCGACCTCGATCCCGATGCCGTGGGAGTAAAGGTGACGGACAGAGGGCAGTGTGAAACCGCGGGCAGGGACGCGGGCACCGTGGGGCACAGGCTGGTCACTGCGAAATCATTGGGATTGGCGCCGGTGATGGTCACGCTAGAGATGTTGAGGGGGACGCTCTGCTCGTTGGTCAGCATGGTGACGATCGGCGCGCTGGACACTCCCACAAACTTCGTAGGGAACGCGAGACCGCCCGGCGACAGGACCACCGGGTTGATGGCGGTGCCGGTCACGGCGAATCCCACGCCGGAGATGGTGCTGCTGCCGACTACGTTGTAGTTGACAGTTCCAGCCCCGGCCTGCGCGCCCAGGGCCGCGGCCGTCATGTTCACAGCGATAGTGCAGTGCGCGCCGGCGGCGAGAACATTCGGAGAGGCCAGGCAGGTGCCGGCGGCTGTGTTCTGCGAAAGGATTCCCGTGAGGCCTGCGATGGAATCGATATTGATGGCTGTGGCCTGGTAGTTGGTCAGCGTCAGAGTCTTGGTCGCCTCCTGGTTCAGAACCACGGTTCCGAAGGCAAGCGTGGCTGGACTGAGTCCAACCGGCACAACTCCAGTGCCGGTCAGATTCGCGGTCTGCGGGCTGCTCGGTGCATCGTCGGTCACCGTGAGCGTGGTAGCCGGGGCCGCGCCCAGCGCGGTTGGCGAGAAGGTGAGGCTGATGTTGCAGTTCTTGCCAGGCAGAACCGGCGTGCCCACGACGCAGGTTGAGGTTGCAAGCGAAACGCCAAAGGGGGCCGGCGCGGTGATCGCGGAAATGTTGAGGTTAACGGTCTGGTAATTGGTGAGAAGAATATTTTTGACTGCGCTCGTTGTGCCCTGAACGACGCTTCCGAAAGCCTCGCCGGTGGCCGAGAGCGATGCGGACACAACTCCGCTGCCGGTAAGCGTGGCAAGAACCGGGCCGGCGGTGGCATTGTCAATGACCGTTACCTGGCCGCCCGTGGCTGCGCCGGTAGCCGTGGGCTCAAAGATGACTCCGATGACGCAGCTCGAGTTCGCTGCCAGCGACCCGCTCACTGCGCCGCCGACCATGGGGCAGGTGGTGTTGGAACTGGTGTCGAGCGCAAACGGGCCGCCAAAGATAAGTTGCGTAATGGCGAGCGCATTACTCTGGTTGTTCTTGAGGGTGAGCGTCTTGGTGGCGCTGTTCGTGTTCACCACCACATTTCCAAAGGCGAGGGCCGCGGGAGTCAGCGTAGTGGCAGCCACTCCGCTGCCGGTTACGCTGACCGACTGGGGGCTGTTGCTCGCGTTGTCGGTGATGATTACGGCTCCGGCTGGCGCAGCGCCTGATGCGGTAGGCGTAAACGTGACGGCAATGGTGCAGCCTGCCCCCGCAGCCAGGGTTCCAGGATGGGCGCAGGTTGTCGTCGGATCGACCGCGAAGCCGCCGGCCGGCGCGGTAATGGAGTCGATGGTGAGCGAGCCGGCCCCGTTGTTCTTGAAAGTGACCGTCTTGATGGCGCTGGTGACGCCAATGACCTGGTTACCGAAGGCGATGGCGCCGACAGAGAGCGAGGTGGGTGTAACGCCGGTGCCGGTCACGGAGACAGTCTGCGGACTGTTGCTCGCATTGGTGGTAATGGTGACGGAACCGGCGGGGGCCGCGCCGAGAGCCGCCGGGGTGAACGTGACACCTATGGTGCAGGTTGCGCCCGCGGCGAGCGAGCCGGGATTGCCGCAGGTTGTGGTGGAGTTATCGATTGCATAGCCGCCGGACGGAGCAGCGATGGAGTCGATGGTCAATGCAGTCGCCTGATAATTCGTGAGTGTGAAGGTGCGGGCGGGACTGGTGACCCCGAGAACGACACTTCCGAAGCCCAGGGCAGTGGCCGACACCCCCGTCGGACCTACACCGCTTCCGCTGAAACTGGCGGAAACCGGGCTGTTGCTCGTATTTGTCGTGACGGTCAATTGGCCGGCGGGCGAAACCGCGCCCAGGCTGGCGGGGGTGAAGGTCACCCCAACTGCGCAGGTGGCGCCCGCAGCCACCGAGCCGGAGTGCGGACAGGTCGTCGTTGAGGGGTCGATTGCAAAACCCGTTCCCGTCATTGCCAACGACGAGATCGACAGACTGAAGAGCTGATTATTCCTGAGCTGGAAGGTTTTTACAGGGCTGGTGGTTCCGACCAGAATGTTTCCGAAGGTTGCCGTGGCGAAGGATTGGGTTGTCGGCGCAATGCCGGTTCCCGACAGCGGAACCGTCTGGGGGCTGTTGGAGGCATCGTCGGTGATGGTGAGCGAGCCGGGGAGGGCAGCGCCCAGGGCGGATGGAGTAAGCGTAATGCCGATGGTGCAACTGGCGCCGGCGGCGAGGGTGCCCGGATTGGCACAGGTGGTGGAGGGATCGAGGAGTGCGTAAGGAGGACCCGAGACGGCGATGGAAGCAATATTCAAGTTCACGGCCTGTGTGTTCTTGAGCGTGACCTTCACCACGGCGCTGCTCTCGTTGACCACCACATTGCCGAAGTTCTCAGACGTGGGAGTCACAGTCGTCTGCGCCGCGGCCGAAGCCGGGGACGCAACGCCAAGAACCAGGGCGGCAAGGGAAAGCAGGCCGGTGTTCAGAATGTTTCTAAGATTTAGTCCGCGGGCAAACATTACGCGATCCTCCAAGGCACTCATCGCGAGCGAAGACAGGCGAGACTGGCGCCACGCCGTTTCGAGTTGGGTCGGATTTTTGATCGATCGACTCTAAGCCGTTGATTCTGAATCGGCAGCCGGACTCTGGGCTCTGGCTGCGGTCAATCCAGGTTTTTCATATGATTGAAAACAAATAATTTGCATTTAAGGGAACGCAAATTATCTCGTGTCAGGTGAGCTGGACTGTAGAAAAGCCGAAATCCTAAATGCAAGTGAAATTTTCTGAATTTCGGGCCCTCCGGCGAGGACATATGAGGATTTATTTCTAACGTAATAAAGGATTTACAACTTTAGTAACCTGCAGCCGGGGCCCAGGCTTCCGGTCGTTACCACCACTTTGGATGGCGTTTGCCGGGGAAAGGCGACCGCGCCGGATACGCGCCGTTGGCCGCGATGCGCCGGAATAGCGCCACGGGGGCCGTGAGCAGGCGGCGTGCAGGAATGAAGCTAGTTGTCGGCTTAGAGCCTGTTCTTAACTTTCCCGTGGTTGGCGTTGCGAGTGGAAATTGGGCCAGACGAGGCGGAGCCCGAAGGCTTTGGCGGCTCCAAAGTCGAGGGCGACAACGAAGTATGGCCCAATTTCCGCCGCAACCCTTCGGGCTGGGGCCAATTTTCCCGATTTCGTCGTCGCTCGTCGCTGGCAGACACCCGGTATGCGTCGCTCCTCGCTCCCAGAACTCGAAACTTCTGGAACTCGAAAAAATTGGCTCCCAGCGCCACCCGCGCGAAAGTTAAGAACAGGCTCTAGAAGAAGGTCTCGATGAGCTCGACTACCTGATAGCGCTCGTTGAGGATAGGCATGACCCGCCACTTGTCGAAGGTGAGGCAGGGATGGGAGATGTCGAAGCCGATCATATCGCCGGGACGGAGGTCGTCTCCAGCGGCGATGTCGAGGTAGGCGTGCTGGTCCATCATTTTGGAGAGCGACCAGTGAGCCGGTGCCGGTGCCGGTGCCGGTGCCGGCGTGGCGCCTGATGCCGACTGGCCCGGCCGGAAGTGGAGCGCGGGCGCGGGCAGACCGGAGTCGAAGGCTGCATCGCGCTTGCCCATGCCGACAATGGCCCGACCCGGCTCGGGAACCGAATGTACATACGCCCATATATGGATAGCAGGTACGAGACCCGAGTGCATACGCTTGGCAACCGGGTTGTGCTCGAGGATGCGGGCCTGCGCCACGCGATACGCCCCCACATCGTGAGTGAGGTAGCAGCCCGGCCGAAGGACGATCTCGGCGCTTGAGCCGAGGTCCGTGGCGGAGAAGACCTCGGCGACCACGTCATACCAGATGGAGCCGGCGCCGGAGAGCAGAAAAGGTTCACGCTGAAAGTGCTTCTCCGCCTTGAGGCGTCGTGCCACATCGACGGCGCGCCCAAGGAACGCGTGCACCGCCGTCTCGTCGCTCAGAACTCCCTCGTAGACTTCGATGCCGCTGAGCGCCAGCGAATCGGGCCAGCGGGAAAGCGCGGCAAGAACGGAATCGCGCTGCGCGTCGTCGCGGACGCCGCTGCGGCCGCCCATGACGCCCAGTTCGAGCAGCACCTGGAGCCGCTGGCCGCACTCCTGGAAGAAGCTGCCCAACTGGTCCACCTGACCGGCTGAATCGACAAGGCAGAAGTAAGAAAAGCCGGGGTCGGCGATGAGCTGCGCGATCAGACTCATGTTCTGCCGGCCGACAAGCTGGTTGGCCATGAGCACGCGGCGCACGCCATGGCGATACGCGACATGCGTCTGATGCGCGGTGGCCAGCGTGATTCCCCACGCGCCGCCATCAACCTGCATTTGAAACAGCCGCGGCGCCATGGTGGTTTTGCCGTGCGGCGCAAGCTTGAGGCCGTACGCATCAATGAACTGCTGCATCCACGTGAGGTTGTGCTGGAGTTTGTCCTGGTAGAGCACCGCGGCGGGCAGGCTCAGGTCCTCGCTGAGCAGATTCCATCCGCGCGCGGCGATTTCTCCGGCGGCGAGCGGTTGATCGAGATTGCCCAGTCCCTTGTGCAGTGGAGAGATGGCCGATGCAATGGTTGAGGAGTTCATGGCTTGCGCCGGAGTGACGTTATTCATGGAGCAGCTCTCCACCGAAGACGAAGATGATAAAACGGAAGACGCAATGCTAATAGCCTATATCGTGACGCCGCGCGGGAGCCTCGCTTCCCTTCCCAAGTCATTTCGACCGACATTATCTCGACCCAGGAGCTGGACTTTCGTATGCCGGTAATCGATTCACACAGCATGTTTCTGCTCATTGCGGCGCTGGTCTCGGTGATTGGCCTGATTCTGCTGGTTGCCGTGGTCAAGCTCAATCCGGTCATCACGCTGTTTGTGACCGCACTGTCGCTGGCAGTGGTGACCGGCATGCCGATGACGCAGGTGATCCACTCCTTCGAGACCGGCATGGGCGGCGTGCTGGGACACATCGCGATCATCGTGGGGCTGGGCACCATGCTGGGCAAGATGATGGCCGAGTCGGGCGCATCGGATCGCATTGCCTATACGCTGATTCGCGTCTTCGGCGAAGAGAATGTGCCGTGGGCCATGGTGGTCATTGCGCTGATTGTGGGCCTGCCCGCGTTCTTTGAGGTGGGCTTCGTGCTGCTGGCGCCGATTCTGTTCACGGTGGCGCGGCGCACCAACACGTCGCTGGTCATGGCGGGCCTGCCGATGGTTGCAGGGCTCTCTGTGGTGCACGGGCTGGTGCCTCCGCATCCGGCGGCAATGCTGGCGGTCACGGCCTATGGCGCCAACGTGGGCCACACCATTTTTTATGCGCTGATTGTCGGCGTGCCCACGGCCATCATCGCTGGGCCCCTCTATGCACGGCTCATTGCTCCGCACATCAAGCTGCCGGAAGAGAATCCAATGGCCGACCAGTTGCTGGGCCACGATGAGAGCCGCAAGCTGCCCGGATTCTGGTTGAGCGTGCTCACCATTGTGCTGCCGGTGGTCCTGATGCTGGTGGGCAGTTGGGCCGACTTGTTCGCGGCGCCGGGCAGCACCTTCAACAGCATCCTGCGGCTGGTGGGCAACGACGATATGGCGCTGCTGATCGGCGCGCTGTTCAGCTTTATTACGCTAGGCGCCATGCGCGGCTTTTCGCGCGAGACGATTCTGCGCTTCAGCACCGAGTGCCTGGCTCCGACTGCGGCCATTACGCTGCTCATCGGCGCAGGCGGCGGCTTTGGCCGCGTGCTGCAGGATTGCGGCGTATCCCACGCGATCATGGCGGTGGCGCTGGGCGCGCATGTGCCGCTGCTCCTGCTGGCGTGGCTGCTGGCCGCGCTCATACGGCTGGCAACCGGCTCGTCCACGGTGGCCATGGCCACGGCCGCTGAGATCGTTGCGCCCATCGCGATGCATACGGCGGGAGTTCATCCGGAGCTGCTGGCCATTGCCACCGGCGCAGGCGCGCTGATCTTCTCGCATGTAAACGATGGCGGCTTCTGGCTGGTGAAGGAGTATATGGGCATGAGCGTGGGCCAGACGATGAAGACCTGGTCTGTGAGCGAGACCATTATTTCCGTGGTGGGTCTGTTTTTCACGGCAATGCTGTGGCACTTCGCATAACGCGCGACAAATGGAATGAGGGCATCCAATGTTACGGAGAAACTTTCTGAAGAACGCGGGCGCTGCGGTTGCGGCTCACTCGGCGTTACGCGGCGCAATGTTGCGCGCGCAGCAGACTGCGGGCAAACTGAGGGCTTACGTGGGCACGTACACCGTGCCTACCGACGGCAGCGGCAATGGCGAAGGCATCTACCTGTTCGATGTGGATGAGGGCAGGCTCTCGAATCGCAGGCTCGCGGCCAGGACACCGAACCCCTCGTGGATTTCGATTCATCCGTCGAAGAAATATCTCTATGCCATCAATGAAGTGGCCAACTTTGAAGGCGGCAACGGATCAGTGAGCGCATTTGCCATCGATGCGGTGACCGGAGAACTGAGCCTGCTGAATACGGTAAGCTCCGCGGGTGCGGGACCGGCGCACATGAGCCTGGATGCGACAGGCAAGTTCGCCTTCGTGGCCAACTACGTGGGCGGAAGCATTGCGGTGCTGCCTGTTGGCGCAGACGGGCGGCTGGGCAACGCCGTCGATACGCACCAGGACACAGGCTCGGTTGGAGCCATGCATGCATCGAGTGTGCACTACATCAACTTCGCCATCAGCGGACACGACAAGCCGCACGCGCACATGATCGCAGCCGATCCAAGCGGCAGGTTTGTGTTGAACACCGATCTGGGTCAGGATCGAATTTATGTCTACCGGTTCAATGCGGCGACCGGCAAGCTCACGCCCAATGGCGATCCGGTTTCGCTTCCCTCCGGCGACGGACCGCGGCATTTTGCATTTCATCCAAACGGGCGTTGGCTCTACCTGCTCTGCGAAGAGTCTTCGACGATTGTGTTCTTTCACTTTGATCCGGAGACGGGAACCTTAGCTGCTCAAGAGGTTGCCTATGCGATGCCGCCAGGGTTCGCAGGCACTACCTTTGGGTCCGAGATTCAGGTCTCGACGGATGGAAAGTTCCTGTACAGCGCCAACCGGCTGCACGATACGATCACGATCTGGGCGATTGCGAACGATGGCCGGGTAAGCAAGCTGGCCGAAGCGTCGACCATGGGCGATTACCCGCGCCACTTCGCGATCGATCCGAGCGGCAATCGTCTTTTTGCATGCGATCAGCGCAGCGACTGCATTACTTCTTTTTTAGTGGACCGCGAGACCGGATTGCTGCGGTTTACCGGAGAGTATGCAGGCGTGGGAAGCCCGGCGATGATCGCGTTCTTCGAGTAGAAGCGAAAGGGCACGACCGAAGCCGCGCCCTTTTGAAAGCAGTATCGATGCAACCTGCTCTAGCCCGGATTTCTCACAGGTAGTGAGTGTTGATAAACGATGAGGTCTGGCGCGGCATTTTTGGGTGGCTGGCGTGGACTGCAACGAAGCCGCAGGCGGGGGGGGAGTCTGGTTGAGGGGCGAGGATGGCTTTTGTGCATGGCTCCGCCGGCCGAAGGGTTCAGGGAAGATCGTAGTGCGATGGTCGGGGTCGAGCGTAACCGTCAGCAGCGCAGGGCGTGGAAGGCT
>Ga0335075_10012348_pt1 | contig 12908 bp, 7 predicted proteins | sample Lox_Sample_24_FD_206723 | JGI IMG/M metagenome (GOLD analysis project Ga0335075, IMG submission 206723) | Soil microbial communities from Loxahatchee National Wildlife Refuge, Florida, United States - Lox_Sample_2.4 | ecosystem: Environmental > Terrestrial > Soil > Wetlands | place: USA: Florida... | reverse complement strand
GCCGGGGAAGAGCGTGTCGTCCTTGAGCGGCACCACACGGCTGCCGAGCCCATGCTTCTCGAACAGATGCCTATACAGCCAATCAACTCCATGCAATTGGCGGCAGCGCGGCGCCAGGTGCGGCAGGTGCGCGTCGAACCGGCTATCTTCGACTACCTGCTGGCTGTTGTGCGCCGTACGCGCGAGTGGCCGGCGATCTCGCTCGGTGCGAGTCCCCGTGCTGCGGCTGGCCTGCTGGCGGTTGCCAAAGCGTACGCGGCAATGGATGGCCGCGATTACCTCATCCCCGACGACGTCAAGACAGCTTCGCTGCCGTGCCTCCGCCACCGGCTGATCCTGAAGCCCGAGGTGGAGCTCGAAGGATTCGACCCTGACCGGGTCATTCGCGACGTACTGGCCGCAACGGCGCTTCCAAAATAGAATCCTTCGCACGCAACTTGATTAGTCGTTGACGATGTTAAGCACACTCATTCCGCCACCGGTAAACGCCCCCGCGCAAGGGAGCCGATTTGGCTTCGGGCTCACCACGCGTGCGCTGCTCTTGCTTGTCGCCGGCTGCCTGCTGGCGCTGCCCGGTTTCCTCAGCCCACATTGGGCATGGTTCTGGACGATGGCGGCTTGGGATGCTCTCGTTCTTTCGCTCATCATTGTGGATGCGTCACTGCTGCCATCGCCCTCACGAAGTCAGGTCGAACGCAGGTTCGTAAATTCTCCGGTGTTGGGAGAGACCACAGAGATCGAGATCGAGATATGTCAGGATTCAAATCAGATTCTCGATGTTAAGATCAGCGACGCTCTCCACCCCGCGCTCGCGGCAATGCCGCTCGGCGGCCGCGTCCAGGTCTTCCCGCGCGATCCAGTGCGAATTAGTCTGATCTGCATCCCGAATACACGCGGCGATGTGCATCTGGGCAACGTCTATTTGCGGTATCGTGCCGCGCTGGGGCTTGTGGAACGCTGGGCCGCTGCCTGCCTGGAGCAGGAGGTACGCGTCTTCCCGCCGATGGAACGCTCTCCTGAGGATACGCAGCTCTACCTGCTCCGCATCCGCCAGATCGCGCTCCAGAAGCGCCGTCTGCGGCTGCGGGGAACAGGCCGCGAGTTCGAGAGTCTGCGCGAATACCAGCGTGGCGACGAGGTCCGCAACATTGCGTGGCCGGCGACTGCCCGTCGCGGCAAACTTATCACGCGCGAGTTCACCACCGAGCGCAGCCAACAGGTGTGGATCGTGCTCGACGCCGGAAGACTCTCACGCACAGCCTTTACTATTCGGCGCAAGATCGAAGCAAGATTCCAGCAGTCAATCGGCAACGCATTCAGTGACGACTTGGCCCTGAACCTGACCCAGCTCGACCAGTCCACCGGAGCTGCCGTCGCGCTGGCGCAGGCCGTCATGCAGGCGGGCGACAAAGCCGGGCTGCTCGTCTACGGTCAGCAGATCCAACAGCAATTGCTGCCGGCTGAGGGAACGGGGCACCTGCGCCAGTTTGTGGACGCGCTCTCGCAGGTGCGCGCGGAGTGGAGCGAGGCAAATCATCTGAGCGCAGCGGCCCGGCTGAAGCATTTGCAGCGCCGGCGCGGCCTTATCCTCTGGATCACCGAACTTGCCGACACTGCCCGCCGCCCCGAAGTGGTGGACGCCGCCATCGACCTCGCGCGTCGTCATCTCGTGCTCCTCGTCGTGCTCAGAAACCCCGAACTGGACGCGATGGCTGCGAAACAGCCTGCGACGACGCACCAAATGTATGTGGCGACGGCGTCAGAGGAGATCCTCGAACGCAGGCGTGCGCTGCTCGCTCAAATGCGCGCGCAGGGTGTACTTGTCGTAGAGACCAGCGCAGACAGCGTGAAGGCCGATGCAATCAATCAATATCTGGATGTAAAGGCTCGCGGGCTGCTCTAGCCGCATACGGCGCGGTAGGCGCCGGCTCCGTCGCTGGCTAATTGCCCTTCAGAGCTTGCAATACCGTCTCAACCCCAGGGTTCGCGTGGCTGAGGTACTCGCTTACGCGCAGGCGTTCTTCCGGCGTAAGGGTCGGCACCAGCGAAAGAATACGACGCAGCGTCGTGGATACATCATCAACGTAATTCATCATGCGGATTGCTTCGCCGGAAAGTGGCATTGTTCTTCGTTCCTCGATTCCCTGAAGTGTCTTTGTTATTCTCTGCGATGCGACAGTGCAAGTAAAGTACGCGTCGTGGTCAACAATTTTGTAGAGTTTTGCATCTAAAGAACAATGTCAGCTGCAGATGTCATTTCTACAACTGAACAGGATATATCCATCCAGCAGTGTCTTAGTTATTATTTGCAGGCGGAGGCGCGTGTTCCCAGCTCCACCTACCGCGTGCAACTGCACCGCAGCTTCAATTTCGCCAATTTGGAATCTTTGCTGCCCTATCTAAAGCGGCTTGGTATCGGCGATTGCTATCTCTCTCCTATATTTGAAGCGCGCCCAGGCTCGACACACGGCTATGACGTGACGCGTCACGATCGAATCAATCCTGAACTCGGCGGCGACGCCGGCTTTGCACGCCTGACCCAGTCCATGCGGGCAGCCGGCGTGGGGCGGCTGCTGGATATCGTCCCGAACCATATGGGGGTAGGCAACGATTCCCTGTGGTGGCAGGATGTCCTGGAAAATGGCCGCGCATCACAATACGCCGAATTCTTTGACATTGATTGGGACCCTCTTAAGACTGACATGCAGGGCAAGCTGCTCCTGCCCATTCTAGGCGCTCAGTATGGCGAGGAGCTCGAGAACAAGCACATTCAGATCGTGATCGAGGACGGCGTACCGAAAGTCCGCTACTACGACCACTCCATGCCGCTCGCCCCGCGTTCGCTGCCCATGATCTTTACCGAAGAAGAGATTGCAGAACTGCCGCAGCGCTTTCGCGACCTGTTGCGCGAGTTGTCGCACATCCCGCCGAACGACACATCGTACAGCAGCCTGGCGACACAGCGGCGCGCACAGTTGAAAGAGATCAAGCCGCGGATTCGTGAAGCGTTACGGCGTCCGCACAACCAGGCCGCGCTCGCCGCTGCGCTTGAGCGGGTCAACGGCATTCTGGGCGACCCAGACAGCTTTGACCGGTTGCACGAAGTGTTGGAGGCGCAACCCTATCGGCTTGCCTTTTGGCGCGTGTCGGGCGAGGAGATCAACTATCGCCGATTCTTTGACGTAAACGACCTCGTCGGCCTGCGTATGGAGAACCCCGAAGTCTTCGCCGCCACACACTGCCTCATTCGCAAAATGCTGGCCGAAGGTCAGGTGACCGGGTTGCGCGTCGACCACTGCGATGGAATGTTCAATCCTCGCCAATACTTGATCCGCCTGCAACTTCTTTACATCGCGAGCCAGTGCTGCGGACCGTCCCCGCAGGATCCGGTTGCGCCCAATGGAATTGAGAGTGCGATTCGCGAAGCCGTGCGCGGTTACGACTGGAGCAAGGTGCATGGCCCGCTGTACGTCGTCGTGGAAAAGATCCTCGAACCGCGGGAGGTGCTGCCCGGCGAGTGGCCGGTGCACGGCACATCCGGTTATGATTTCATCTACTTTGCGAACCAGATATTCATTCAGCAGGAGAGCCGGAAACGATTTACGGATCTCTACACGGCCTTCACCGGGCGAACTTCCGATCCGGCCGAGATCATCTATCGCGCAAAGCTGCAGGTAATGCAGAATGCCCTTGCCAGCGAGACCTACGTGCTGACAAATTTGCTCAGCCAGCTCGGTTCAGCAGACCGTAGAGCCCGCGACTTCACAGACAGCATCCTGGAAGACGTCATCCGCGAGACAATCGCCTGCTTCCCTGTGTACCGCACCTATATCGACGATCGAGGACAATACACCGAGCGCGACCGCACATTCATTCGGCACGCAATATCCCGCGCCAAATATCGCAACCCGGATCTTGATGCCTCCGCCTTTGACTTCCTCGAAAACATACTCCTGCTCCATGGCAAGACCGACGCCGAAATCAACTCAAAGGAGCTTTATTTCGCAGTGAAGTTCCAGCAGCTGACCGGACCGGTAATGGCAAAGGGCGTTGAGGACACGGCCTTCTACGTATACAACCGCTTCATCTCCTCGAATGAAGTGGGCAGTTCGATGCAGTCCTTCGGAATCCCCATCGAAATCTTCCATACCAGCAACGAGGACCGGCTCAGAAACTCGCCCGACGCCATGCTGGCCACCTCCACCCACGACACAAAACGCAGTGAGGACGTCCGCAACCGCCTGAATGTCATTTCTGAAATGAAGCTGCTTTGGCCGGCTTTTGTGCGGCGAGTGCAACGGCTCAATGCGCGCTTCAAGCAGACTCTTGAGGATGGCCGGGTCGCGCCCGATCTCAACGAGGAGTATCTCATCTACCAGACAATCGCCGGCGCTTGGCCGTGGGAGATGGAATCGCCCGAGGATCGCCGCCAATTCATAGAGCGACTGCAGCAATACATGACCAAGGCTCTCAGCGAAGCCAAAGTCAACCTCAGCTGGGTCAGCCCGAACGAGAAATATGCCGCCGCAGTCCACAAGTTCGTCGCAGGAATTCTCACCCCCGACGCTGACGGAACAGAGCGCAAGTTCGTCAACGCTCTCCAGCTTCTCCTGCCCGCGCTCAAGCTCTTCGGAGCAGTCAATTCAATCGCGCAGGTTGTGCTCAAAGCCACTTCACCGGGCGTGCCGGATTTTTATCAAGGCAGCGAGATGTGGGATCTCAGTCTCGTCGATCCTGACAACCGGCGTCCAGTCGACTATAAGGTTCGCATTGATGCGTTGGATGCTCTTCTACACAAGGCCGAAACCGAAGGCCCATTGGCTGTGTGCCGCGAGGTCGCCGAAACCTTCGATGACGGACGAATCAAGTTGTGGACTACACACCGCGCCCTCGCCGTCCGCACTGAGTATCCTGAGGTTTTTCGCCGGGGCGAGTACACCGCGCTCTATGCCGAGGATGACTACACACAGCATGTGATCGCCTATCTGCGCCGGCAGGGCGAACAATGCGTTCTGGCTGCCGTGCCCCGATTTGCCTGTACACTCATGCGGCACAGGTCCGAGCTTCCATTGGGTAATGCATGGGGTGAGGGTGTGCTCTTAGCGAAGAAGTGCGCCGGCATGCACCTGCGGAACGCCTTTACCGGCGAGGGCATCACTGTGCCAGAAGATGGCCGTATTCCTTTGGCCCGCTTGTTCGCCCACTATCCGGTGGCCATGTGTGCGGCTATGCACCTGGACCATCTCTAGCAGGTCTCCGCGGCACTTCTGTGCGAGTACTACTTTTCCTCAGTTGCGGTCCGCTGTTTCGGCGAGCGCCCCAAGCTTGGCCGCAATTTCTGAAGTCAGTGCATTTTCCGGGCAGCGCCACCTCCAGTTGCCCCCCGCGCGCGAGGGCATGTTCATCCGCGCCTCTTCGGGCAGGCAAAGCAGGTCCTGCACTGGAACAATACATAAGTCTGCAACCGACGTCTCAACCGCGCGGATCATCGCCCACACAAAGTCCTTGCGCAATGTGCCGAGATACACCTTCGCCGCAGCCTTCTCCGCCTTTGTTGCTTCCTCGTCCCACCATCCCTGCGTTGTGTTGTTGTCGTGTGTGCCTGTGTAAACCACGCAGTTGTTGATGTACCTGTGCGGCAGGTAGTCGTGGGCTTTCTTTGAGCCAAAGCCGAACTGCAGAATCCGCATGCCGGGAAACCGGAAGCGATCGCGCAGCGCGTCAACCTCCGGCGTAATCACGCCTAGATCTTCCGCGATAAAAGGCAGGTCGCCGAGCGCGCGCCCGATGGTCTCAAACAATTCCACTCCCGGCGCTTTCACCCACTCGCCGTGTTCAGCCGTCTTGTTGGCCGCAGGAATTGCCCAGTAGGCCTCGAATCCGCGGAAGTGGTCGAGACGGATAATGTCGTAGAGATGCCTCGCGCGGCTCATCCGGTCAATCCACCACGCATATTCATTCCGACGCATCACATCCCACCGGTACAGCGGATTGCCCCACCGCTGACCAGTCGCTGAAAAATAGTCGGGAGGAACCCCTGCTACGCGGGTCGGCGCAAGATGCTCATCCAGTTCGAACAGATCAGGGCGTGTCCACACATCGGCGCTGTCATAGTTCACAAAGATGGCGACATCGCCAATAAGCTTGATGCCGCGCTCGCCGCAGTACTCGCGCAGCGCGGTCCACTGGTCGTCGAATGTGAACTGCAGGATTTGTTGGATCGCAATCTCTTCACCATGTTCGTGGCGGATGCAGTCAAGTATTTGCGGATCGCGATGCGCCAGGTCGGCGGGCCACACGTTCCACGCCGCACTGTTGTATTTCTTTCGCAGAACGCTGTACAGGGCATACGACTCGAGCCATGTCCAGTTGGTGCGGGTGTAGGCTTCATATCTCGACCACTCTTCACTGTCGTGGTGATGCAGGAAGTTGCGCGCTGCCTCTTCGAGCAGCGGCATCTTCGTCTTGATCACAGTGTCGTAATCAACGTTGCCGGAACGGCCGGGCAGGTGAGTCAGCCTCGAGTACGAAATCCAGCCGCGATTCGCAAGGCGCTCCAGCGAAATGAGCAGAGGATTGCCCGCAAAGGCCGAAAGCGCGGCGTACGGCGAGTTGCCGTAGCCCGTGGGGCTTAGCGGCAGCACTTGCCAAAGGCGCTGCTTGCTGGCCGCGAGGAAGTTCGCGAAGTCATATGCGGCCGGTCCAAGGTCGCCGATGCCTCCAAGAGAGGGCAGGGAAGTGATGTGGAGCAATAGGCCCGAAGAGCGGTCAAAAGGCATAGATGGGTTCCGCGATGAGGATGAGTGAGTGCTGCAAAAGAGAGAAGCCCGCTGTTCGGGAGATTCCCAAACAACGGGCCATCGTTGCTTGCGAGCTTGTAGTCAGCGTTCGTCCCCCGGTTAGCTTGGCGACCCTCCACCGAGTGCGCCTTGCTGCAGCTTGCGGCTGATGCGGATGCGGCCGTCCTTCAGGTAAATATTCTGGAGGTTGGAGACAAACACGTCAAACATCGCGCTGCGTCGCTGGCTGAGCAGGGTGTCGCGTGTCGCGTCAAAGTTCTTGGTAATTTCGTCGCTGGTTGGCAGTTGCTTATCAATCAGTCTGGCAACCACGCCGGTGTGGCCGGTGTTGATAGGCCCGCTCAATTGTCCGGGGTTTAGGTCAAAGAGCTGTGGAGCCACCGTCGAGAGCGCGCCAATGTCGGGAACCTGCGCGTCGTGTCCCACCAGATCACTCGTCTCCATCTTTGCTCCCATCTCTTTGGCCGCCTTGGCAAGGTCGCCGTCGGTCTTGGCGCGGTCTGCGAGTTCATTCGCCTTGGTCGCGAGCAACTGCGGCAGCAGCTCATTGCGATAGTCATCGAGGATGTGTGACTTGTAGCTCGCGAAATCCGGTGCGTGCGCAGGGCTGATGGCCGTCACCTGATAGACGGCAAACCCGTCGCCCGTGGAGGCGACCTGTGGCGGGCCGTTCTTCTGAGCGCTGAATGCCCCTGCAAGCATCTGCGATCCATCCGCTACGTCGGGCACAATGGAAGACTGCGATAGCAAGTCCGTCGTCACCAGCTTCAGGTGATGCGCGGCAGCAGTGGCCGCGAGCCCCGACTTTGCTGACTCTGCTGATAGCTGATGCGCGAAGGCCTGCTCCGCCTGAGTTTCATGCTGCCGGGTCAGCGTCGCCATAATCTGCGGCTTGACCTCGTCAATCGGCTGCGTATGTGCGGCCTGTTTCGCCTCTACTTGAATAATGTGGTACCCGTAGCGGGTGCGCACAAGCCCCGAGGTCTGTCCCGGCTGCAGCGAGAAGGCGACCTTGTCAAAATTTGGAACCGTCACACCGTGCTTGATCCATCCCAGCTCGCCGCCCTGCGATTTGCTGCCTGGATCGTCCGAATACTTCTTGGCGAGGTCCGCAAAGTTCGCACCGTGGTGCAGCTGGTCCAGAATGCTCAGCGCCTTGGCCTTGGCCGCTGCATCCGCCTTGGGGTCCTGTGAGTTCACCGCGATAAGAATGTGGCGGACCTTCACCTGCTCGGGCAACTGGTAGTCGCTCAGGTGCTGCTCGTAGTACTGCTCGATGTCGGGTTCAGTCACCGGCGCCGGAGCCTGCGGCAGGTCGGAGGCCGTAAATGCCACGTACTCAATCTTGCGCTGCTCGGGAATCGCCTGTGCATACTTGGCCGCATTCCTCTTGAAGTACACCTCAAGCTCAGCATCCGTCGGATTGATCTCGTTGCGGAGCGCGTCGGAATCAATCACGGCATAGTCAAACTTGATCTTCGTTGCCTGCGCAATGTAGGCCGTGCGCACATCGTTGTCTGACACTGTAACGCCGCCCGTGATGAGCGCGCGCAGGCGGTCTTCGATGATCTCTTCCTTGATCTCGCTCTCAAACTTCTGTGTCGTCATTCCGAACTGGTCGGCGACAAACTGGGTGTACTTCTGGTCGCCGATAAAATTGCCGCCAGGGAAAAACAGCATGCCCCATTCGCCCGAGTGCAGGAAGTTGCGGACGTCCTGGTCTGTCGCGGTGATGCCGAGATGCTTGGCTTCGATCAATTCGATGTGTTGTTGAATGAGGCCCTGGCCTACGCGGGGCAGGATGAACGGCATCAGCGTGTCCGGCAGGCCCTGGCGTTGCAACACGCTCTGTGCAAGGCGTTGCACGTCGGTCATCGAAATCGTGTCAGTGGCTGGCAGAAAGCGCCCTAAAATGCCCCCATAGCCAATCGTGGCGTAAGTGTCGGTAGTTGAAGTCTGGCCACTGAAGAGTCCCGGCACTAGAAAGATCACCATCGCGATGCAGGATACGGAGATGATGATCCAGAAGAGGACCTTTACGAACTTGGTGTCTTTTTGGAGGAAGCGAATCATGGATCAGTAGCGACCTTTACTTAGCAAGCGCTCGCATGCAGCACCATCGTGCGATGGGGCTGCGCGAGGAGAAATATCCTGATTTCACAGGAGCTGCATTCATTATAAATCAGCCGTCATGATCGTGAGACAGGGACGGCGGACAGCGTGATTTCCGTGATTTCAGGTGGGCAGTTGAACCTCATCGGGAGTCCCACCGTCCCCACTCCGCGATTCACATACAGTTGCGTCGGGCCCAGTTGAAACAAACCCTCCACATACTTCTTGCCCAATACCGGAAGATGGACGGGCGGTATCAGGGGGAAACGAATCTGCCCCCCATGGGTATGGCCGGAGAGCATCAGGTCAACATTGTAACGGGCGACCTGCGGCAGCAGATCCGGTTCGTGCAGAAGTAGGATCACCGCTTCGCCGTCGGTTCGCGATGCCGTTGGGACGGCCTCATTGAGATCCACACTCTTGGCGCAGGCATCGCCGGTACCGGCGATCCACAGGCGCTTGCCGTCCCGCTCCAAAGGTGTGTTGCTGTTATACAGTAACGGCAGCCGATGATTGGCCAGCGCGCTCCTCACGGCTGGCCCCGCAAATCCGGAGTCGTGGTTTCCGAGCACTGCAAACCGCAACGGGCACGCGACGCCGCTCAAAATTTCAATACAGGGCTCTGCATTGCTGATCGTGCGCGATTTCGGCAGAATGCCCATTGTGACGTAGTCTCCACCAAAAATCACAGCATCCGGCTTCAACCGGTTGACGCGCTCCACGATCTCGCGCAGGAAATAAGGTTCAGTGAACTCCTCGTAGTGGAAGTCCGAGATTTGAACAATACGCATTCCGTGAAACACATCAGGCAGCCGCCTTAGATGGATCGTGCGGCGCTCAACGCTGATCTCGTGGCGGGAAACCTCGGTCCCATAAAGCGGAAAACCAATGGCGGCTACGCCCGCAACCTTTAGAAAGGTACGTCGGGAAACCTTGTTTTTTCGCTCGGCGGCAACCACAGCCATCCTTCAATCATAAATGTGCCGCTGGCAATACAGCCAATCGCAGCCCGCACGACAAGGTTCGTGGAGCCTTGCATAGCGCAAAGCCCGCTTCCGCCGCCTTTCAGCGCACGCTCTCAGCCCAGTTTAAGCGGTGTGTTCAATAGGGATACGGATACCCGTAAGAATATGGATACGGATAGCCGTAGGGGTAAGGGCCATAATATGGCCCGGGAACCACATACACCGGACGCGGACGCTGCATCAGCACCGGCCGGGAAGCGCTCGACGCCAGCCGCTGCGCCTCCTGCCAGGAAACGGGTTGCACCGTAACCGGATTCGCCAGGTGGAAGTCAACCATCGCTTCGGCAGGAAGGTAAATGCGCGGTCCCCTCGTGGCCGACGACGCGGCCAGCCCGCCCGCCGCGCCAACTCCCGCGCCGATGGCCGCACCCGCCCCACGCCCGATGATGCCGCCAATGATCGCTCCCAGAACCGCGCCTCCGGCAGTGTTTCCTGCTGTATAACCCGCCTTGTTCGGTCCCTTGCTCGACCACACATCAGTGGATACCGGATAAACCTTCCCGCCCAGGTTGATGCTCGTCAGGCGTAGTTGAAGCTCCTCCGAGCCTTTCAGTTCGCCCGCCTTTTTCACTTCGATCACCTGGCCTGTCAGTACGGCGCCGCGCGGAATGGCGAGAACCCCATTCTGGTAGACATCGACCGCTGAGGTTGCCTGGAAATAGGCCCCGCTTTGTACACGAGCCGTGTCGATCGGCTCACTCAGGCGGACGCGCAGCAAAGTCCCGGCGGGAATGGTGACTGGCCCCGAAGGGGTCGGGTAATAAGGAACCTGAGGCCCCTGCTGCGGATAGCCGTATCCCTGCTCATAAGGGGGCCGCTCTTGTCCATACACAGGCGGCGGAACCTGTTGGTACTGGCCGGTCTGGGGATTGTCAGGCGGAGGGGGTGGAACCGACTGCTCGGGCGAGCTCTCGCCCTGCGACTGCTGCTGGCCCACGATCTGCGGCTGGTTTTGGCTCTGCGAACTGATCTGGTCCGCAGACGCCTGCGCCGCAAGGCCCGCGGAATTCGAAATTGCACCGGGGTTTGCGACTTTCAGCTCGTTCAGGATTCCCGAAACACCGGACACATTCGCGGCATCGCTTGCGGCACGCTGCAGTTGCGCCTCAGTCTGCACAGTTCCCTTCAGCGTCACCACACCCTTATCCACCGCAGCGGTAATGTGCTGACCCTGCAGGGTGGCGTCACTGCTGATCGCTGATGTGACATTGGCCTGGATCGACGAGTCATCTTGTCCGGATTGCGAAAAAGCAGGGATTGAACCAGTCAGTATCGTGCATCCGGTAAACAGCACTGCCAGAAATGCCGAGGGTATACCTTTCATTCGATTTCCAAAGCGGATAGACATATGCTTACAGCTCCTGCGCTTCTTTGTTCCCCCGACTGCTGAGGTTGCATTGAATGGACGCAGATCGAGGGCAGAGCGTTTACCTTCTCGAACCCCTTTCAAAGCAAAAAGTTTTGGGGCCGCGAACGCCCCAAAATCTGCCTCTCTAGGTGGATTTCCTCTACCCCCGTCTAGCCCCGCTGCTTGCGGTAGCGGGCAATCAGGGTACTTGTGGAGCTGTCGTGCTTGGAGGCGTCAAAACCGGGAGCCGCCAGCTCGCCAATGATCTTTTTCGCCAGTACTTTACCCAGTTCCACGCCCCACTGGTCGAAGGAGTCAATCTGCCAGATCGCCCCCTGTGTAAACACGCTGTGCTCGTAAAGTGCGACCAGCTTACCCAGGGTCTCCGGTGTCAGCTCTTCGAGCAGCAGAGTGTTTGACGGGCGGTTGCCCTCGAACACACGATGCGGAACAAGCCAGTCCGGAGTGCCCTCTGCCTTGACTTGCTCGGCGGTTTTGCCGAATGCCAGCGCCTCCGTCTGCGCAAACACGTTGGCCATCAGTAGGTCGTGGTGATTGCCGAGCGGGTTTAGTGTCTTTGAGAAGCCAATGAAGTCGCAGGGGATCAGCCGCGTCCCCTGATGAATGAGCTGGTAGAACGAGTGTTGCCCGTTCGTGCCCGGCTCGCCCCAGAAAATCGGTCCAGTCTCATAATTCACGCGCGTACCCACTAACGTGACATGCTTGCCGTTGCTCTCCATCGTCAGCTGCTGCAGATAAGCCGGAAAACGCTTGAGATACTGCTCGTACGGCAGCACGGCAACAGTCTGCGCGTCGAAAAAGTCCGTGTACCAGACAGTCAGCAGGCCCATCAACACCGGCAGGTTTTTCTCAAACGGCGCAGTCCGGAAGTGCTCGTCAATGGCGCGGAACCCGGCCAGCATCTTTTGGAAGTTCTCCGGACCGACGGCCAGCATCGTCGACAACCCGATCGCCGAGTCCATCGAGTAGCGGCCCCCAACCCAGTCCCAGAAGCCGAACATGTTCGCCGTGTCGATGCCGAACTTCGTGACCTCTTCGGCATTCGTCGAGACCGCCACAAAATGCTTTGCCACAGCCTTTGGATCGCTCAGCGTCGCCAGCGACCACTCGCGCGCTGTGTGGGCGTTGGTCATCGTCTCCAGCGTCGTGAATGTCTTGGACGAAATAATGAACAGCGTCTCTTCTGCGTCCAGATCGTGCGTCGCCTCGGCAAAGTCCGTGCCATCTACGTTGGAAACGAAGCGGAAGGTCATGTCCCTGCGGCTGTAATGGCGCAGCGCCTCATAGGCCATCACCGGGCCGAGGTCCGAGCCGCCAATACCAACGTTGATCACGTTCTTGATCCGCTTGCCCGTATGGCCTTTCCACTCGCCGCTGCGCACGCGATTCGAAAACGCCGCCATCCGGTCCAGAACTTCATGCACCTCCGGCACCACATTCTTTCCGTCCACTGTGATCACCGCCCCCTTGGGTGCGCGAAGAGCGGTGTGCAGCACAGCGCGATTCTCCGTGATATTGATCTTGTCCCCGCGGAACATCGCATCAATCCGGGCCTTCACGCCGCTCTCTTCGGAAAGTTGGAGCAGCAACTTCAGCGTTTCG
>Ga0335075_10012347_pt1 | contig 12909 bp, 10 predicted proteins | sample Lox_Sample_24_FD_206723 | JGI IMG/M metagenome (GOLD analysis project Ga0335075, IMG submission 206723) | Soil microbial communities from Loxahatchee National Wildlife Refuge, Florida, United States - Lox_Sample_2.4 | ecosystem: Environmental > Terrestrial > Soil > Wetlands | place: USA... | reverse complement strand
GGGGATGCGTCAGCGACTCGGGCTCGCGGTGGCACTACTGGGTGACCCGGAGCTGCTGATCCTCGACGAGCCGGCCAACGGGCTTGACCCGGAGGGCGTTCGCTGGCTACGGGACTTCCTGCGCAGGCTGGCCTCAGAGGGCCGCACGGTGCTCATCTCCAGTCACGTCCTCGCCGAGGTCGCGCAGACGGCCGACCGAGTGCTGATCATCAGTCACGGGCAGCTCGTGCTCTCGTCCTCGCTGGTGGAGCTGACCGCCCGTGCCGGCGGCGCTGTTCGCGTCCGCAGCGCCGATCCACAGCGGCTCACTGCGGCGCTGCGTGATGAGGCGCTGCAGGTGACGACGGGTACCGACCACGCGCTGCTCGTCCAGGGAGCATCGAGCGAGCGGGTCGGTCAGATCGCCTTCGCCGCGGGCGTCCCGGTTCACGAGCTGGTCAACGATGGCGGCTTGCTGGAGGACGTCTTCCTCGAACTGACCTCGGAGGCATCGGCATGATCGCGCAGATCAGGGCAGAGCTGCTGAAGATTCGCTCGACGCGAACCGCGCTCGGGCTGATCCTCGGGATGATCGCGTTGATCCTGCTCTTCACGCTGCTGACCGGGCTGCTCACCCACCCGAGCGGGCTTGCGAGCATAGAGGACCAGCGTCAGCTGCTGAGCCTGGGCAGTCTCGCAGACGTGTTCTCAGCACTTGCCGGGGTGTTGCTTGTGACGAGCGAGTACCGCTTCGGCACGATCCGTCCGACGATCCTGTTCAACCCCGAGCGCTCGTACGTCCTGACCGCCAAGGTCGCCGCCGGCGCACTGGCCGGAATCGCTTTCGGTGTCCTAGCCGAGGCAGTTGGCTGGGCGATCGGATACGCGATCCTCCACGGGCGCGGCATCAACGTCGTCCTCAGCAGCGGCGACATTCTGCTACTCACGCTGGGCGGGCTCGCCGGCGCGGCCCTGTGGGGCGCGATCGGTGCCGGCCTCGGCGCGATCATCCACCACCAAGTCGGCGGCGTCGTCACGCTACTCGCGGGAGGCCTCGTCGTCGACGACCTCTTGTTCGGCCTCGTCCCATCGGTAGGGCGGCTCACGCCAACCCGTGCTACGGACGCGCTCATGGGTCTCCGAGTCGATCACCTGGTCTCGCCAGGCGTCGGCGCGATCACGTTGATCGCGTGGGCCGCCGCACTGGCGGTCGTCGGCATCGTCCTGTCCGCTCGGCAGGACATCAACTGACTCCCTCGGTGACCGCATGCTCGCAAACCTGCGCACACGGCTCCGGTGGCCGCTTAGGTCGATGCGCGGATGCGGCCGCCTGACTGGCTTTATGTTGTCGGGTCGCTATTGCGACGGATGTAGTTCCGGGAACGCTCCTGATCATGGTCGCCGGCCTCTGGGTAGTGCAGGGCTGCCAGCCAGGGCCGGGAATCTCGTGGGCTTCTCCGTCTGCCGCGGGCCCGCTGAGGCGCGGCGCGCATCGGTCACGACAGCGAGCGGGCTGCGCCAATTTACCCAGCACGAGTCGCGTGGAGCTGACCAGGCCATTGCCGAGGCGCACGCAACGGTGCTGACGGCTGCGGAGGGCGCCGCCATCAAGCACCTCTATGGCTCCGACCAGGGCGCTGTAACTGTGCCAGTGCCCGGTCATGTCCTTTCGACTCGGCTGATCCGGGTCGCTGGTGTCGGCGCCTTGCCCGCGCCTGGGACGGTGCTAGCCCTACCCCAGATTTGGGTGTACGCCCGGTGGATCTCCTGCCCGGCCCTGGCGAGCATTGAGAATAGGTGACCCGGGGTGGCTGGGACACCGCAGGTCATAGGAGGAATCCCAATGAGTGCGCAAGATGACAACACCGCTCCGTCGCGCACCGGCATGCGACGCCTAATCCCGCGTTTTGAGTTCCGTCGGCTCCAGGTCATGGCGCGCGTGCGAATTGGGGCAGGTACCGTCCTGGTTGGCATTGGCGTCATTACGCTCGTGGGAGGTTCCTTCACCCCGAAGGCGATCGCCTGGGCAGCGTTCTTCCTGGTGCTCGCGGCGCTGCAGCTGTCGGTCGGCTACTGGTACCTGGCTATAGTCCGCTCCGCACCTCCCCGGACCTGAGCCGGGTGCTCGCGCCGGTCTGGCGGCGCTCGACGAGCTGGCAGGTGCTTGCCGGCACAGAAGCTTCCGCCTTTCGGCTGGCCGAGACTCAGCGGCCGCGAGCTGGCCAATCGCGAACGAGAAGAAGGCTGCACCACAGGTCCGCAGGAGGCATCCGGATGCGCGCATCGGATGACTATGTGCCTCCCCAGCGGTCCGCTCTCGAAAGAATTCTGATCAGGTCATGGGAATACCGCCGCCTGCGCCTCTTGTCCGCCCTGCGCATCGGCGGTGGTCTCGTCTCGGTCGGCCTCGGCCTCGTTACGATCTCCTTCGGCGGGAACAACTGGACGACGTACGGGTGGGGATTGGCGTTCCTGGCGGCAGGGGCGGCGAACTTGGCGTGGGGCTACTGGTACCGGGCTATCGACCACCGTCCGTTTGCGCGGCGGGTTCGTGAGCTGGAGCAGTCCCGGGCCCGTGTCGTTGACGACTCGGCCGCGAGGCTGCGCCAGATCGAGCGAGACCTGCACGACGGCGCGCAGGCACAGATGGTCGCCGTCGCCATGAAGCTGGGACTGGCCACCAAGAAGCTCCGAGGCCTGACCGACGGGACCGGGCAGGCCGACCTCCAGCGGGTCCTGGAGCTGGTCGCCGCCGCCCACCGCGGCGCCAAGGAGGCCGTCGCCGAGCTGCGTGACCTGGCCCGCGGCATCCACCCCTCAGTCCTCGACCAGGGCCTGGGCATCGCGCTCACCACCCTCGCCGCGCGGAGCGACCTAACCGTTGAGCTGGTCGTGGACCTGCCCGAGCGCCCGTCGGCCGCGATCGAGACCATCGCCTACTTCTGCGCGGCCGAGCTGCTGGCCAACGTCGCCAAGCACAGCGGCGCGCGGCATGCCACGCTGGACGTGGCCTACGAGCCCGGACTGCTGCGGTTGCGGGTCTGCGACGACGGGCGCGGGGGCGCCCGCGTCGAGGACCGCGGCGGCCTGGCCGGGCTCGCCGAGCGGGTCGGAACCGTGGATGGCAGGCTGCAAGTCAGCAGCCCGCCCGGAGGCCCCACCGCGGTCGTGGTTGAGCTGCCGTCCCACGCCTGACCGGGAGCCCTGATGCGGATCGTGATCGCCGAGGATTCGGCCGTAATGCGAGCGGGCCTGGCCGAAATCCTGGCCGACAGCGGCCACGAGGTAGTCGCCGCCGTCGGTAACGCCGACGATCTGCTGGCCGCGGTGGACGAGCACCGCCCAGACGCCGCCGTGGTGGACGTGCGGATGCCGCCCGCCTACACCGATGAGGGCCTGCGCGCCGCGATCGCCATCCGCCGCGACCACCCCACAACGGGCGTGCTGGTGTTCTCCCAGTACATCGAGACGCGCTATACGGCCGACCTGCTCGGCGCGGCGCCGGGCAGCGGTGCCGCGGGTGTCGGGTACCTGCTCAAGGATCGGGTCGCCGACGTCGAGGAGTTCGTCGAGGCGCTGAGCCGGGTGGCCGCGGGGGGCGCCGCCCTCGACCCGGAGGTCGTGACACAGCTTCTGGGCGCCAGCCGCCGCACCGACGGGCTCGGCACGCTGACCGCCAGGGAACGCGAGGTGCTTTCCCTGATGGCCGAGGGCCGCTCCAACGCGGCGATCGCCGCGGTGCTGGTGGTTTCTGAGAAGTCCGTCGAGAAACACGTCGGGAATATCTTCAGCAAACTCGGCCTGCCACCCTCAGACGCCGATCACCGCCGGGTGCTCGCCGTCCTCCGCTACCTGGAGTCCTGACCGGGGCGACCGCCTCACCTGATCGGAGCAAGCACCGACGGCGCGCCGTGTGGAGGTTAGCGGAATGGTGCCGCTATCAGCGCACTAGCGGCAGGCCATGGCATCAGGCGACGGCGGGCGGGCCGGGTCGTTGCCATCGAGGCAAACGAAGCCAACAGCGCCTAACCTGGTTGACCAGTCAGGCGCCCAGTCAGTCTGGTTCGGGCGCCAGACCTGGCCTGCGCTTCCTGAGGTCATGCCGGAGTCGGAGTGGACCGGCCTACGGACCATGGACAGCGGATTGGCGATGTCCTCCAGCGACTTGCCCTCCGCCGCGATGCCTAGAAGGATCTCGACGATGCCGCCGAGGACCATCGCGCCTGCGCCGATGAGGTAGCCGATGAACAAGTTAGTGGTCTTGGTGCCATTCCCGATCAGATGGCCATACAGGATTGGACCTAGTGCGCCGAAGCATTGCGCTATGGCGAAGAACACGGCGATCGCCTGCGCGCGCACCTCGAGCGGGAAGACCTCGCTCACAGTCAGGTACCCAGAGCTGGCACCCGCGGATGCGAAGAAGAAGATCACGCACCACGCGATAGTTTGGGTCGTGGCGGTGAGCAAGTGCTGGTCGAACAGAGCGGCAGTGACGCCGAGCATCACGCCCGAGCCGATGTAGGTCGCGGCGATCATCGGCTTCCGGCCGATGGTGTCGAAGAACCGTCCGATAGTAAGCGGGCCGAGGAGGTTTCCGACCGCAAACAAGATCAGATACAGAGGCGCGTTGGCGGCGCTCACATGGTAAAACTTCGTCAGCACCAGGGTGTAGGTGAAAAAGATCGCGTTGTAAAGGAACGACTGAGTGATCATCAGCGTGGCGCCGAGAACCGACCTGGACCAGTACCTCCTGAACAGAACGTAGGCCAGCGTCAAGTAGCTGGTCCGCTCAGTCGGCTTGACCTCGATCGCCTTACTGGGATCCACCGGGGCTAGCTGCTGACCCGCGGCCTCGGCTTCCGCCTCGATGCGGCGAATCTCTTCCTCCGCTTCCGCGGGCCTGCCGTGCATGAGCAGCCATCGCGGGCTCTCCGGGAGGTTCCTCCTGATAAAGATGATGACGACGGCTAGGACGGGACCAAGCAGGAAGCCCAACCGCCACCCGAGGCCTGGAGCAAGCTGGTTGAGCAGCAGGGACGTCACGAGAGTGCCGATGATCGCCCCGGCCCAGTAGGTTCCATTGACCGCGATGTCCACTCTGCCCCGGTACCGGGCGGGGATCAGCTCGTCGATCGCCGAGTTGATCGCCGCGTATTCACCACCGATGCCGGTCCCGGCGACAAACCGGGTCAGGTACATGTAGGCCACCCAGCCGGCCGTGTGGCCAGCGGTGGTCGCAGTGAGGGCACTGCCGACGAGGTAGACGCCCAGCGTCACCATGAAGAGCTTCTTGCGGCCCAGCCGGTCCGACAGCCGACCGAATCCGAGGGCACCGACGACCTCGCCGACGAGATAGACCGTGGCGATCGCGCCGACGGCGGTTGACGACAGGCCCAGGGTCGACTTGGAGGTCAGGTCGCCCGCGATTGAGCTGGCGATCGTGATCTCCAGGCCGTCTAGAATCCAGGCAACCCCGAGGCCAACGACCATCCGGGTATGGAACGGTGTCCACTGCAGGCGATCCACCCTCGCCGGGATGACGCTGCGGATCACGCCGCCCGCGGTACGAGCAGTGCTTGACATGGCCGAGGCCTCCCTCCTGGCCTACGCATCCACGCTTATCGCTCTGATCACGTGGCACACCGTCAGAACGGGTAGTCTGCGCAGATCGCATGCGCACGCCGTGGTGCCCAGGATCTATCGCATCCGATACTCCGCGTGTCCCCGGCGCGGCGGCCCACACCACATGGCATGGTGCCGGGGAGGTCGTCATGCAGGTACGAGCGGCCCGGTGGCAAACGGCAGGACGCAGACGACCCCGGGGCGGAGCCAGCTAGCCCGCTCTGGGCGAGGACAACCGTGAACAAGGGCGCGGCACTGCCGAGCAGCGAGGTGACGTCATGCGGGCCGAGTGCGGGAGTGCCACGCCCGGAGCGGCTATGCAGCGAGTCACCGGTCGACATCGGAGAAGGCGGTTCATGACCGCAGTTCTCTGCTAGCTGATAACCGGCCGGGCAACTGCGGAAACAGGCTGCCTGGCATCCCTCTCCCGGCTGGACCCTCGCTCGCGGGCGCGCGAACTAGTCGACTGGGTGATTGACGCCGCCCGAGCCGCCGGGAAGCGTGAGGTGAGTACTACCGTCGAAGGCTGCACAGGGATCACTTGATCATCCTCCTCACGGTAGCCAGAGCGGCACGGGGGCCGTCATGATGCATGCGCGGTTTAGCCTTATCACGGCAGATCCGCTTCGGCTCGGCGGCTGCCTGAAGCACGTGGAGGCCGAGGTACGGCCGGGCGTGGAGATGCAGCCCGGCAGCCTCGGCACCGCCATGTATGCCGATGCCGAGCTTGGGTTGGCCTTCTTCGAGTCGTGCTGGGCGTCGGAAGAGGCGCTGGTGGCTAGCGAGCATCTGCCGTCGCTGAGCCAGAGCGATATGCTCCGGCAGGCGGCCGGAACAGCTACTGACGAGCGCTACAGGCTGCCGGTCTTCGAGCACGAAGGCAAGTTGCCGCCAGCGGCCAGGCTCCGGCTCACGCGGATGGAGATCGAGCCGTCCGCCGTGGCTGACGCTGTCGAAGCCTACGGCGACACGGCGGTTTCCTGGCTGGCCGACACCGACGGCTTCTTCAGCATGCAGCTCCTGGTCAACGACAAGACGGGGCATGCGATCAGCGAGACGGTGTGGCGCGACTCAGCCGCACTGGCGGCAAGCCGACGTGTCTCGGCCGAAGTGCGGGCCGAGACGACCGTGTCAACAGGCTGGTCCATCCGTGCCGTCGAGGAGTACAGCCTGCTCTTCAGCTCAGCCCGTACGCCCTTGTGAGCGCGGCCGGTACGCGGTTCCTGCACCCGCAGTTCGGGCACCTGACCAGATCGTCTGCCATTGCGCGCCGGCTCGCGTCATGGGTTCTCGTAGCTGACGACCAGTTCGGGTGCCGCGTAATCGACCTTTGCCACAGCGCCGTCATGCACGTCACCGCTCAGCAGCGCGCGGCCGAGTCGTGTCTCGACCTCCCTGGCGATGAACCGGCGCAGCGGCCGGGCACCATACACCGGGTCGAAGCCCTGCTCCGCGATATACCGCAGGGCGGCCGGCGTTATCTCGAGCCGCATCCGCCGCTCGCTCAGCCGGGCGCGCAGGCCGTTGAACATCAGCTCGACGATGCGCTCGATTTCCGCCTCAGCGAGCGGCTTGAACAACACGATGTCGTCCAGCCGGTTCAGGAACTCGGGGCGGAACGTGGACCGCATGGCTGCCATCACCCGGTCGCGGGCGTCAGGCTTAATCTCGCCGTTGGCTGTCGCCTCTCCCAGCAGGTATTCGGATCCGATATTGGAGGTCATAATGATGACTGTGTTCCGGAAGTCGACGGTGTGGCCCTGTGCGTCGGTGAGCCGCCCGTCGTCGAGAACCTGGAGCAGCGTGTTGAACACATCAGGGTGTGCTTTCTCGATCTCGTCGAACAGCACCACCGAATACGGCTTGCGCCGGACTGCCTCGGTGAGCTGCCCGCCCTCCTCGTACCCGATGTAGCCGGGCGGCGCGCCGACCAGGCGGCTGACCGTGTGCCGCTCCTGGTATTCGGTCATATCGATCCGGACGATGCTCTCCTCGGTGTCGAACAGCGCCGCGGCTAGCGACTTGGCCAGCTCGGTCTTGCCCACCCCAGTGGGTCCCAGGAAGATGAACGAGCCAATTGGCCGGCGTGGGTCCTTGATTCCCGATCTTGCCCGGATGATCGCGTCGGTGACAAGCTGTACTGCCTCGTCCTGGCCGATCACGCGCTCGTGCAGGATCTCATCGAGGCGCAGCAGCTTCTCCCGCTCACCCTCCTGGAGCCGGCTCACCGGGACGCCGGTCCACCTGGACACGATCGCGGCTATTTCTTCCTCGGTCACGACCTCGCGCAGCAGCCGCTGGCCGCCGCCATGGGCACCGATCCGCTCTTCCTCGGCCGCCAGCCGCCGTTGCAGATCCGGCAGCCTGCCAAGCCGTAGCTCGGCTGCCTTGTTCAGGTCGTAGCCACGCTCCGCCTGGTCGGCTTCCTGCCGGACCTGCTCCATTTCCGCGCGCAGGGCCTGCACCCGGCGCAGGGCCTGCCGCTCTCCCTCCCACTGGGCCCGCAGTGCGTCCGCCTCGGCGCGTAGATCTGCCAGTTCCTTGCGCAAGCTTTCGACGCGATCGCGACTGGCCGGATCTTCCTCCTTCGCCAGTGCCGCCTCTTCGATCTCCAGCCGCATGACGCGCCTGGTCAGCTCGTCTAGCTCGGCGGGCATGGAATCGATCTCGGTGCGGATGACCGCGCATGCCTCATCGACCAGGTCGATTGCCTTGTCCGGCAGGAACCGGTCAGAGATGTAACGATGGCTCATGGTCGCGGCAGCGACCAGGGCATTGTCGCCGATCTTGACGCCGTGAAATACCTCGAGCCGCTCACGCAGCCCGCGCAGGATTGACACAGTGTCCTCGACCGACGGCTCGTCGACCATGACCGGCTGGAACCGGCGCTCTAGCGCTGCGTCCTTCTCGATCTGCTTGCGGTACTCGTCCAGCGTGGTAGCGCCGATCATGTGCAGCTCACCACGGGCGAGCATCGGCTTGAGCATGTTCCCCGCGTCCATGGCTCCCTCGGCGGCCCCTGCGCCGACCACCGTGTGCAGCTCGTCCACGAACAGCAGGATCCGGCCAGCTGCGGCCTTCACCTCGGCGAGCACCGCCTTCAGCCGCTCCTCGAACTCGCCGCGGTACTTAGCGCCCGCTACCAGCGCGCCCATGTCCAGGCTGAAGATCTGCTTGTCGCGCAGTCCCTCGGGCACGTCGCCACGGGTTATCCGTTGCGCGAGGCCCTCGACGATCGCCGTCTTGCCGACGCCCGGATCGCCGGTGAGGACCGGATTGTTCTTGGTCTTGCGGGATAGGATCTGGATCACGCGGCGGATCTCCGCGTCCCTGCCAATCACCGGGTCGAGGCGCCCAGCCGCGGCGTCTGCCACCAGGTCCCTGCCGTACTTGTCGAGGGCCTCGTACGCGGTTTCCGGCATGGCCGAGGTGACCCGCTGATTCCCGCGGATTGCCGTGAGCGCCTGCAGGAACGCATCCTTAGTGAGCCCTTCGTCGCGGAGGATCCGGCCTGCGGCCGAGCCCGTACCCTCCGACAGCAGGGCCAGCACTAGATGCTCCACAGATACGTATTCGTCTTTGAGCCGGCCGGCCTCCTGCTCTGCGGCATCCAGCAGCCGCGCCAGGCGCTGCGTCACGTTCACCTGACCGGGACTAGCACCTGGGCCGCTCACCCGCGGCCGCCTGGCTAGCTCGGCCTCGAGCGCCGACCGCAGCCGATCGGGATCGGCCCCGGCTTGTGACAGCAGCCGCGGCACGATGCCGTCGGCCTGATCGGCCAGGGCGAGAAGCAGGTGCTCGCCGTCCACCTCGGAGTGGCCAAAGCGCAACGCCTTGGTCTGTGCTTCGTGCAGGGCCTCCTGCGACTTCTGAGTCAGGCGAGCCGGGTCCATCTGATCACCCTCCTCCTAGACTTCGGGCCCGGCGCAGGGCGGCTTCCAGCACCGAGATCCGGTCGAGCAGGTCGGTGACCAGCCCGATGGCTGCGTAATTGAGGGGGAACGAGGCGTGCAGTCGCTGAACCCTGGCTAGGGCCGCGAGCTGGTCCGAGGCGAACCAGAGCGCGCCGCCTGAATCGGCGGCGGCATCCAGAATGCCGAGGGCCACGAGCTTGCGGATCACGTCGGGATGCATGCCGCCCGCCGCGGCGAAGGACTCGATATCAAGGCGCCTGACCCGGACGAGAGCGTAGCTCATCGCTGCCTCCGTGGCTCGAAGTCAGATACCGCGGCAAGCTGCTCGAACAGATCCCGCTCCGCCTTGGACAGCCGGGGCGGCACCATGATCCGGGCTTCGGCGAACAGGTCGCCTGGCTTGCCGCGCGGGTTAGGCAGGCCGCGCCCGCGCAGCCGCAGTCGCTTACCGCTCGATGTGCCTGCGGGGACCTTGACCTTCGCCTCCGCGGCCGGTGTCTCCACGGCGACGGACGTGCCAAGTGCCGCCTCCCACGGAGCGAGCCGAAGATCGACATAGAGGTCCCTGCCAACCAGCCGGTACGCCGGGTGCGGTGCGATCCGCACGATGAGATACAGGTCCCCCGGAGGTGCTCCGTCACTGCCACGGCCGCCCTGCCCGGCGAGCCTGATCCGCTGACCGTCGGTCACGCCAGGCGGAATCGTCACCTCGAGGGAGCGCGCCCTCGACCCGCTGCCGACGGTCAGGGATCGGCGGACACCGTGAAAGGCCTCGTCGATTGTCAGGTCTATCTCGGCCGTCTGGTCAGCGCCAGGGACCGCTCCCCAGCCGCGCCCGCCGCGGCCAGTGAATAGCCCGCCCAGCAGATCGTCGAGATCGATGTCGCCGACATTGCTGTAGCCGAATCCGCCGCGCGCTCCCTGCCTGGTTCGGCCGGCCCCGGCCCGCGCCCGGCGCCACTCCTCCGGATCTACGTCTTCAGGGACCTGCCGGAAGTCGGGTCCGAAGGCGTCGTAGCGGCGCCTTGTGCTCGGGTCGGAGAGCACCGCGTAAGCCTCGGAGATGTCCTTGAACCGGTCCTCGGCGCTCGGGTCCTTGTTGACGTCCGGATGATGTGCGCGTGCGAGCTTCCTGTATGCGCGCTGAATCTCGTCCTCGCTCGCGTTCCGGGGGACGCCCAGGATCTGATAGAAATCGCGGTCGCTAGCCATAACTCCGACCTGGCCACAATGACCTGGGCGGGCCGCAGCTGACTGTCCTTATCCCCGTAGCCGGGGCGGATGACCTCCACCACCGACCCGTCCGCGGCGGACGGGTCGGCGCGGGCCGCGACAGCCTCGTGCACCGCCGGGTCGAATCGGGCGCCGAGGTCGTCGCGGCGAGCGAAGCCAAGCTGCTCGAGCACGCTCATGGCCTGGTCATGCACGGCCTGGACGCCGTCTACGATCGAGGCGGGATCGGCATCGGCGTGGCTGAGCGCTCGCTCCAGGTTGTCCACCACCGGAAGCCATAGCGAGGCGACCCTGGCTCTCGTATCGGCCTCTGTCCGGCTGATCTGGTCGGCGCACTTCTTCCGCGCGTTGTCCAGATCGGCTAGCGCGCGCAGCCGCTGGTCTTCAAGTTCGGCCATCCTTAGGGCTGCCGTATCCGCGCTGCTGGCCTCGGCCGCCCCGGTGCCCTGCAAGGCGTCCTGGTTGTCCTGCGGCCCGGGCCCGGCCGCGGAAGGCTCCTGCCGCGGTCGGGCCGGCGGGGGAGACGAGTCCAGCCCCGGCTCCTGGTGCGCACCCTGGTCACTCATGGGTAGTGAACTCGGCGTCGATGACGTCGTCGTCGCCGTCGGCCTGAGCTGCGGTCTCAGGCTGGCCCTGCGGTCCCTGGCCGGTGGTAGCGAGCGCCTGGTAGACCTGCTGCAGCTCGGCGGTCAGGCTCCGGATCCGATCGACTGACGACTCTTCCTGCACCGCCTTCCTCGCGTCGGCCACCAGGTTCTCTGCTCGTGCCTTCTCGTGCACTGGTACCGACTCGCCGCGCTGGGACAGCATTTGATCGACCTGGTAGGCGGCCGAATCCAACTCGTTGCGCGCGTCGGTCAGCTCGCGCAGCCGACGATCCTCCTCGCGGTGCCGCTCGGCGTCCTCGATCATCCGCTGCACTTCGGACTGATCCAGGTTGGTGCTCTCGCTGATCGTGATGCGCTGCTCGGCACCGGTGTCCTTGTCTCTGGCGGAGACGTTCAGGATGCCGTTCGCGTCGATGTCAAACGTGACCTCGATCTGCGGCATTCCGCGCGGAGCAGGCCTGATGTTCTCCAGCCGGAACCTGCCCAGGACCCGGTTGTCGGCGGCGCGTTCCCGCTCGCCCTGCAGTACCACGACGTCCACGGCGGACTGATTGTCCTCGGCGGTGCTGAAGACCTCGGTGCGCCGTGCCGGGATCGTGGTGTTCCGCTCGATGATCTTGGTCATGATGCCGCCGAGTGTCTCGATGCCAAGCGACAGCGGCGTGACGTCGAGCAGCAGGACATCTTGCACCTCGCCGCGCAGCACCGCAGCCTGCACCGCGGCTCCGAGTGCGACAACCTCGTCCGGGTTGACGGTCATGTTGGGGTCCTTGCCGCCGGTCATCCGGCGCACGAGGTTCTGCACCGCCGGTATCCGGGTGGATCCGCCGACCAGGATCACTTCGTCGATGTCGTTATCGGTGAGTTTGGCGTCCTCGAGCGCCTGGTGAACCGGGCCGGTTGTGCGCTCGACTAGGTCGGCCGTGATCTGGTCGAATGTCGAGCGCATCAGGGTGGTGTTGAGGTGCTTGGGCCCGGCGGCGTCGGCGGTGATGAACGGGAGGCTGACCGTGGTCTGGGTCACCGCGGACAGCTCGACCTTGGCCTTCTCAGCTGCCTCGAAGAGCCGCTGCAGAGCCTGCGGGTCGGACCGCAGGTCGATCCCGTTGTCGCGCTGGAACTCATCCGCAAGGTAATCGACGATCCTGCGGTCGAAGTCGTCTCCGCCGAGGTGGGTGTCCCCGGCCGTCGCGCGTACCTCGACGACGCCATCGCCGATCTGCAGGATGCTCACGTCGAAGGTGCCGCCACCCAGATCGAAGACCAGGACGGTCTCATTGCCCTTCTTGTCCAGGCCATATGCCAGTGCCGCCGCGGTCGGCTCGTTGATGATCCGCATGACCTCCAGGCCGGCTATCCGCCCGGCATCTTTGGTCGCCTGCCGCTGGGCATCGTTGAAGTAGGCGGGCACCGTGATGACCGCCTCGGTGACCTTCTCGCCGAGGAACTTAGACGCGTCCTCGGCTAGCTTGCGCAGGACGAGGGCCGAGATTTCCTCGGGCGCGTACTGCTTGCCCTGGACGCTAAATCGGGCGGCGTCATCCGGGCCCGCG
>Ga0335075_10012346_pt1 | contig 12909 bp, 13 predicted proteins | sample Lox_Sample_24_FD_206723 | JGI IMG/M metagenome (GOLD analysis project Ga0335075, IMG submission 206723) | Soil microbial communities from Loxahatchee National Wildlife Refuge, Florida, United States - Lox_Sample_2.4 | ecosystem: Environmental > Terrestrial > Soil > Wetlands | place: USA... | reverse complement strand
GAATCTCGAGGGCGCGCGCGCCGGGCTTGCCTGCGCCTCCGGCCATGCCGCGCAGTTCCTGATCTTCGTCACCATGCTCGAGCCCGGGGACGAGTTCATCGCCTCACGCAACCTCTATGGCGGATCGCTCACCCAGTTCGGTCTGTCCTTCAAGAAGCTCGGCTGGACCTGCCATTTCGTCGATCCGCGCGAACCGGAGAATTTTGCTGCGGCGCTGACACCACGCTGCAAGGCGATCTTCGTCGAGAGCCTCGCCAACCCGGGCGGCATCGTCGTCGATCTGGCCGCGATCGCCACCGTCGCGCACAATGCGGGCATTCCCCTGATCGTCGACAACACGCTGGCGAGCCCCTATCTCTGCCGGCCGATCGAGTGGGGCGCGGATCTGGTCTGCCACTCGACGACGAAGTTCCTGTCCGGGCACGGCCAGGCGCTCGGCGGCGTGATCGTGGAATCGGGACGATTCGACTGGAGCACCGGCGGGCGGTTTCCTTCGCTCACCGAGCCCGAGCCCGCCTATCATGGGCTTCGCTTCTACGAGAATTTCGGCGACTTCGCCTTCACCACGAAGGCGCGCGCCGTCGGCCTCCGGGATTACGGGCCGGCGCTTTCGCCGATGAACGCATTTCTCACCATCACCGGGATCGAGACGCTGCCCCTGCGAATGGAACGGCACGTCGCGAATGCGGAAGTGGTGGCGCGCTTCCTCGAAAGCCACCCTGCCGTCTCATGGGTTTCCTATGCCGGGCTCGATTCGAGCCCGTATCGGGAACTGGCGCGCAAATACATGCCGCGCGGGGCCGGCGCGGTGCTGACGTTCGGCGTCAGGGGCGGCTTCGATGCGGGGGTGCGGACGGTCGAGAATGTGCGGCTTTTTTCGCATCTTGCGAATCTCGGCGATACCAGAAGCCTGATCCTCCACCCGGCCTCGACCACGCACCGGCAATTGACGGACGAGCAGCGCGCGGCAGCCGGCGCCGGCGCGGACGTGATCCGCCTTTCCGTCGGCCTCGAAAGTGCGGAGGATCTCATGCGCGACCTCGACCAGGCGCTGACAGCGCAGTGAGGCGCGCCGCGCTTGTTTCCTGCCGCTTCTGTACTGTAAAGTTCCAGGTTGCCGAACCAACGGCAATGACTGAACGCAACAGCCGGAGGAGGAAACGATGGCAGTCGCATCGGTCTCGAGAATCACCGCGTCGTCAAAGGAAGGCTTCGAAGCGGCGGTGCGCGAAGGCCTGGCGCGGGCGAGCAAGACGCTCCGCGGGATTACCGGGCTGCATGTGGTCGACGAGAAGGCAGCGGTCTCGGACGGCAAGATCACCGAGTATCGCGTGACGATGGAGGTGACCTTCATCCTCGAGAAGTGAGCGCCGCCGCGTACACGGCGGCGTAGTGATAGGGCGGCAATTCGACGAGGCGGATTTGCGAAAGACCCGCGGGTAGCAGCGAGGCTTCGAGATCCGCCGGCTCCATCCTGAGTTCGGTGCTCGGCCCGCGCGGCTTGCCGAGCACCGTCGTTTCCTCGCGCGGGCGGCGATGCCAGTTGATGACGGCGAACCGGCCGGCCGGCATCAGCGCGCCAACGACAGCCCGTGCCAGCCGTGTCTTGTCCGGAACGCCGTGGAACGTATTCGCCATCAGCACGAAATCGATGCACCCGCGGCGGATGCAGGCGAGATCGCAGGCATCGCCGACCAGGCAGGAAATATTGCTCTGGCCGGCCGCCTCGGCCCTCTCGCGGGCAAGGCGCAGCATTGCGGGGTCGAGGTCGATCGCGATGACCTCGCGCTCTTCGCGTGCCAGAGGCACCGTGAAGAGCCCGTCGCCGCAACAGAGATCAATCGCCCGCCCGCCGCGCACGATGCCGAGCCTGGCCAGCACCGCGGCGGGGTCAGGCCAGAGCGCCTGCCACCAGTCTGCATCCGGCATGCTGGTGGCGGGGAAGTGAGCGGCGTTCATCCCTTCGTTCTTCTGGTGCAGAAAAATCGAGGCGGCGCGCCGCCGGCGCGATCCGGGGATGGACAGGCGCGCGGCAGCGCACGAAAGAGGATGCACATATCAGGGACGGGCGGGATGGAACAGGCAGCGGCAAGAACGGACTGGACCCCGATCGCTGCGGCGATTGCGCGTGGCGAGCAGCAGGGTGCCGTGATCGGCGCCGTGGTGATCGCGCCCACGGGCGAGCGGTTCGGCCACAACGAAAGCCGCCGTTTCGTTGCCGCCAGCACCGTCAAGGTGCCGCTGATGATCGCGCTTTTTCGCGAGATCGAGGGCGGGCGGCAACGGCTCGATCAAACCTATGTCCTTCGTGACAAGGACCGTGCGGACGGCAGCGGCGTGCTGCTGCATCTGCATGAAGGTGCCGCGCTGACGCTCGCGGATCTCGTCTATCTGATGATTGCGATCAGCGACAACACGGCAACCAACGTGCTGATCGGGCGGATCGGCATGGAGCGCGTGAATGCCGTCATGCGCGCCATCGGGATGCAGGGCTCGACGCTCGAGCGGCCGATGCGCGGGCGCGTCGCCGAACCTGGCGAACCGGAGAACTGGGCAACGCCCGCCGACTACGCACGGACGATCGCCGCGCTGTTCGACAACACGGCCGCCTCACCCGCATCATGCGCCGCGATGACGGCCTATCTCGAGAAGCAGCAGAATGAACGGCGCATCGCCCGCTTTCTTCCCAAGGCCGATCGGCCGCGGTGGGGCTCGAAGACCGGCAGCGTGGGCCGCGCCGTCAACGACGTGGGCTTCATCGAGACAGCGCGCGGCGCGCTGATCCTGAGCATATTCTGCGAAACGGACGATCCGCATTCCGGGGAGGAGATCATCGGCCATATCAGCGGCGCCGCCTGGCGAGGGGTTCGCTAAAGGGTGTGAGGCAGCCTGATGAAGCATGGAGAAGGAAGGGTCTTCTTTTTCTGAAGAAAAAGAAGCAAAAAGACTTTTCCCGTTTTTTGTTCGTGGTGTCGGGTCCGGAAAACGGAGAAAAGTTCTTTGGTTCTTTCTTTCAAGAAAGAACAGCCTTCGTCGCGAGTGGCTCAGGCGCTGAGCGCGACCGGTTCGTCCGGCTGGCCAAGCCGCTCCTCGACCGCGGCTGCCGCTTCCTGCACGGCTGCGACATAGCGGGCGCGGTGGCGGCGCGCCCTTTCTTCGAGGGTGACGATCGAGATGGTCGCCCGGCAGGCGCCGGTGCGATCGCGGATCGGCGCGGCAAGGCAGGCAACGGCCTCTGCCGAACGGCCAAGCTGGATCGCGATGCGCTGGGTGAGGGCGGCGGCGGATTCTTGGGCCAGGGCTTCAGGGTCGGTCGGGGCGCGCCCGGTCGGCGAGGGGCGCGCGGCGCGGCGGAACAGCAGGCTCCGCTCGACGGGCGGCAGGTGGCCGGCCAGCAGCAGGCCGGATGCCGTCCAGTTCAGCGGCAGGCGCGTGCCGACCCGCGCGCTGATGGGGTACTGGCCGGGCCCCTCGGCCATCGCCAGGACCACCATGCTGTCACCGTCACGGCCGCAGATTTGCACCGTTTCACCGACGCCGGCCGCGAGCGCCCGCATCACCGGCCCGGCAAATGCCAGGAGGTCGAGCGCCCGCGCATAAGCCAGCCCATAATGAAGAAGGCGCGGCCCGAGCCAGATACGATTATCGGCGGAGCGGGAGAGCAGATTGCGCCGCAGCAACGCATCGACCACGGCATAGATCGTGGAGGGAGGCGCGCCGAGACTGCGGCCGATCTCGTAAGGGGTGACGGGCCGGCCGCATTGCTGGAGGTGATCGAGCACCTGAAGCGCGCGGTCGAGGAAGCTTGACCGGAAGCGCGGCGGCGCGGCAAGAGCGTCCGTGCGAGGGGTGATGGCGGTGCGGTGTTGATGCATCGATGCTGTGCAGTCCCAGGCACTAATATATTAGATGCTCCACAATTAGAGAAGACCCGTACGGCCGGATTCGAAGCGGCGACCCGAGTGGCCCCTCCCCGCCTGGTTCCGCCATCTGGCCGTCGGTCGTCGTGGTGGCACCGGAATGTGATTTTTTTCGGGCTTCCTGGCGTGCGCGTCGATGCGCGCGATGGGGCGGGATGGGTGATCGCGCCGCTTTTCCGGTCGTTGGGGGGCTCCGGTTGCGGAGTATAATCGTCCGGCTGCCTGGTTCGACGACCGGACGCCGCCAGAGATGCGGGAAAGGGAGAGCAAACGATGAGTGGAGAGCCCAAAGACCGGTCCATCCTGCATCACATTCAGGAACTGACCGAGGAAGAGGAGCGGTTGTATCGGGAGAGCAAGCTCTCCGAGGCCGATCTCGGCCGCCTGAAAGCGATCGGGGTGCAGCTTGACCAGTGCTGGGACCTGCTGCGCCAGCGCCGGGCGCTCCGCGAATTCGGCGGGGACCCGGACGAAGCCAAGGTGCGGCCGGCGAGCATCGTCGAGCGATATGAGGGATAGCGGGTGCGCGCCCGCTCCCCCAGGTGGCCCGCCTCGACCCACCGTGCAGCGCCGGAAAACGCTCAACACGGCACCGGCGGAGCCGAAATCGGCATGATGGGAAAGGAGCGCCTTCTCGCCTTCACGGACGGTGTGATCGCCATCATCATTACGATCATGGTGCTCAATCTCGAGGCGCCACGCGGGCATACGCTCGCCGCGCTGGCCGCCATCACGCCGGTTTTCCTGAGCTACGTGCTGAGCTTCGTCTATGTCGGCATCTACTGGAACAATCACCACCACTTCTTCCACCTGGTGCGACGGGTGAACGGGGCGGTGCTCTGGGCCAACCTCCATCTCCTGTTCTGGCTCTCGCTCATTCCGTTTGCGACGCGCTGGGTCGGGCAATTCCATTTTGCGCCGGTCCCGACAGCCGTCTATGGCGTGGCGCTTCTGATGCCGGCACTCGCCTGGTACGTGATGCAGAGCGTGATCATCGCGGAGGATGGACAAAGCTCGTTGCTCAGGCGTGCCATCGGGCGAGACATCAAAGGCAAGATCTCGCCCTTCTGCTATCTTGCCGGCATCTCTCTTGCATTCGTCGATCCACGCATCTCGGACCTGCTCTATGTCGCGGTCGCGCTGCTCTGGCTCATCCCCGACCGGAGGATCGAGCGACTGATCAGCGAGATATGAGTGAGAAGCCGCGTGGGGGTCAGACCGTGCCGCCAAGCTCCTCGGCAAGCTCCGCCAGTTCCTTACCGCCGGCCATCAGGCCTTGCAGATCTTCGATCGAGGCCTCGCCACGGCGGAAGCGGCCCGCGACCCGGCCGCGGTTGAGCACCGTGAAGGCATCACCCACCGCTATTGCGTGGCGGACATTATGGGTGATGAAAATGACGCCGAGCCCTTTGCCGCGCACCTGATGGATGTAGCGCAGCACCATCGAGGTCTGGGCAACGCCGAGCGCCGAGGTCGGTTCGTCGAGAATCAGGACGCGGGCGCCAAAGAAGACGGCGCGCGCGATGGCCAGGCACTGACGCTCGCCGCCCGAGAGCGTGCCGACCGCCTGCTCCGGATCGCGCAGATCGATGCCGATGCGGCGCATCTCCTCGCGTGCCACCCGGTCGGCGTATCCGAAATTCATGAGACGGAGCGGGCCGAGCCAGCGCACCGGCTCGCGGCCCATGAAGAAGTTGCGGGTGATCGACATCAGCGGCACCAGGCCGAGATCCTGGAACACGGTCGCGATCCCGGCGTCGAGTGCATCGCGCGGGGAGGTGAAATCGGCCGGCCGGCCCGTCACCAGATACGCGCCCTGGGAGGGCCGGAAGACACCGGAGAGGATTTTGATCAGCGTCGATTTGCCGGCGCCGTTGTCGCCGAGCAGGCAGTGTACCTGGCCCTCTTCGAGGGCGAAGGAAATGCCGGCGAGCGCAATCACATGGCCGAAATGCATGTGAATATCGCGCGCCTCGATGAGCGGGGTCGCCATGATCAGCGTTCGCCGGTGACCCGGCGCCTGATCAGGGTATTGAAGAGGACGGCGATCAGGAGCAGCGCGCCGAGGAAAACACGGAACCAGTTGTTGTTCCAGTTGGCGAAATAGATGCCCTGCTGGGCGATGCCGAAGATGAGGGCGCCGAAGCAGGCGCCGATTGCCGAGCCGTAGCCGCCCGTGAGGAGCGAGCCGCCGATCACGGCGGCGATGATCGCCTCGAACTCCATGTCCAGGCCGCGATCGGCCGCGGCGGAGCCGAATTCCATCACCTGGGCGATGCCGAGCAGGGCGGAACAGAAGGCGGTGCCGGCGAAGAGGATGATCTTCACGCGCGCGACGGGCACGCCGAGGCTGCGCGCGGCATTCGGGTCACCTCCGGCGGCGAAGATGTAGTTGCCGAACCGCGTGGAGGACAGCACGAAGTGCGCGACGGCGGCAATGATCACCCACCAGACCATGATCATCGGGATGCCGGAGACGAGCGGCGAGCCGTCGCGATAGGTGCCGATCAGATGCGCATGCGCGAGAAAGACGAAGACCGGCTGGGCGATCTGCCCACCGAAGACAGGGGCCAGCCAGTCGCCTTTCGCGGCGCGATTGACGCCGCTGACGATGGTCTGGTTGGTGAGCATCACCGAGAGGGCCAGCGAGAGGCCGCGCAGGATGAAAAGGAAGGCGAGCGAGACGATGAACGAGGGCAGCCGCGTGCGGATGACGAGATAGCCGTCGAGCCAGCCGAGCGCGACTGAAAGCGCGAACGCGAACAGGATCGCCGCCCATACCGGCCAGCCCCAGTAGACCGCGGGAATCGCCGCCATCATGCCGGAGAAGCCGATCATCGAGCCGATCGAGAGATCGAACTCCCCGGCAATCATCAAAAGGGCCGCCGGCACCGAAACGACGCCCAGTTCCGCCGACACGTGCAGCCAGTTCATGATGCCGTCGGGCGCGAACATGCCGGAGCCGGCGGCGGCGAAGGCGAAAAAGACCAGCAGCAGCACGACGCCGACGCCCGCACCGGAATCCGGGCGCCGCATCAGTCGCTGCGCCCAGTTCCTCTGGCGCAGACGCTCGTCCGAATGCGGCGGCGCGGCGGCCGCCGCTAGCCGGCTCTCATCCATCGGCCGGTGCTGCCGCGCCGCATCGGGCCGCGCCGCCGCCCTCCCCGCTCAGCGATAGGTGCCGGCATATTTCTCGACGAGGTCCACATTCGCCTTGGTGACGAAGCCGGGGCCGGTGAGGATGACCTTGTCCGCCGGGATCACGCCGTAGCGGTCATAGTTCGCGAGGAAGACCACCGGCAGATAGCCCTGCAGATAGGGCTGCTGGTCGATCGCCCAGTTGATCGTGCCGTCCTTGATGCCGGCCACGATCTCGGAGGAGAGATCGAAGGTCCCGAAATAGATGTGGCCGGCCATGTGCATGGCCTTGAGGGCGGCGATGGTCGGGATGGCCGAGAGCGGCCCGAGCGCGAGCACGGCCTCGGTCTTCGGATTGGCGCGAAGATAAGCCTCGACCTTGCTTTCGACCACGGTGGGGTCCGTGCCGCTGTCGATCATCTGCGAACCGAGCGCAATGCCGAGCCCCTTGGCGAAGCCTTCGCAGCGCTGCACCGAGGCGGAGTTCGTGATGTAGTGGTTGACGCAGACGAAGTTGTGAATGCCGTCTTTCTTGGCGCGTTCGCCGGCCAGCAGGCCCGCGGTATAATCGGGCTGGCCGATATGCATCAGGGCGCCGATCTCCTCGGATTGCTCGGGCGTGCCGGAATTGACGGTGATGACCGGAATGCCGCGGCGCACCGCGTCGATAAGCGGTTTGCCGATCACGTTGAAATCGGCGATCGTGCTGATGATGCCGTCCGGATGCGAGGCTGCGGCCTGTTCGATCAGGCGCGCCATGGTGGCAATGTCTCCGTTCGGCGGATTGCGGTACTCGACCTCGACCCCGGTCTGCTCGGCGGCGACCTTGATGCCGTTCTTGACGGTGTTCCACCAGGAATCGGAATCCGGCGCGTGGGAGATGAAGACGAAGCGGAGCTTCTGCCCGGCCGCGGCGGCAGTGTGGGAGATCAGGCCGAACGCGAGCGCAGCCAGCCCGGCGATAACAAAGAGACGAATGCGTTGCGCCATGTTGTTTCCTCCCGGGCCCGGATCTGGCCGGGCTCCTCGGTGCCGACTATACGCCCGCGAAGGACCTCGGGAAACCTCAGCGTTCAGTGGTATCTGCGCATTCTTTCCGTGGCCTCTGATTCGTTGATTCTTTTCGTTCCTTCTTCAGACGGGGCATTCGGCGAGGGGCGGATGTGCCTGCTCGTCAATTTTTCCATTATTTCAAGCAATTAAGGCAACAATCTTCATCATTATATTTCGATAGTTTAATAAATCACGAATTTTTGGTCTTTTTCCGTTCGAATCAACCCGGCATCTTCATGTGACGGGTGAGGATCGGCGGGCGGGGCGAGGCCCCCTTCGTGCCACCTCGGAGGGACGTTATCCTTCCGCGATGGCGGGAAGAAACGTGCTGATCTCGGGCGCGGGGATTGCCGGGCCGACGCTCGCGTTCTGGCTGCACGCGGCGGGTTTCCGGCCCACCCTCGTCGAGCTTGCACCGGCACTGCGTACCGGGGGGTACATCATCGATTTCTGGGGCCTCGGGTACGAGATCGCCGAGCGCATGGGGATCGCGCCCGACCTCGATCGCATCGGCTACCACGTTCGGGAGTTACGCATCGTCGGGGAAGCCGGTGCGCGACGGGCCGGCTTCGGCGTTGGCGTGTTTCGCGAACTCACCGGCGGCCGCTATGTCTCGCTCAGCCGGAGCGAGCTTTCACGTCTCCTGGTGGAGAAGATCGAATCGCGTGCCGAGATCATCTTCGGCGACGAGGTCGTCGGGCTCGAGGATCGCGGAGCGGAGGTGATGGTGCGCTTCCGGCAGGGAGCCGAACGCCGCTTCGACCTGGTGATCGGCGCGGACGGGCAGCATTCGGCGGTCCGTCGCCTCGTCTTCGGGGCGGAGGCGGAGTTCGAGAAGCGGCTCGGCTATATCGTTGCCGCCTTCGAGGCGCCCGGATACCGTCCGCGGGACGAGAACGTGTACGTGGCGCACGGGGCGCCGGGCAGGCAACTGGCGCGCTTCGCGCTCCGCGACGACCGGACACTCATTCTGTTCGTGGCCGCGCTGGATTCCCCCCTTCTGTCGCCAACGCTCGATCGGCCGGCCCAGAGGGCCTTGTTGCGGCGCCTGTTCGCGAACGACGGGTGGGAAACGACGCCCATTCTCGATGCGCTCGATCGAGCGGAGGATCTCTATTTCGATCATGTCAGCCAGATCAGGATGCCGCGCTGGTCGCGCGGCCGCACGGCGCTCGTCGGTGATGCGGCGTTCTGCCTTTCCCTGATGGCGGGCCAAGGCTCGGCCGTGGCGATGACGGCGGCCTACGTCCTTGCCGGCGAACTGTCCCGCGCGAATGGCCAGCACGAAGCGGCGTTCCGTGCCTACGAAAATCTTCTTCGGCCGTGGATCGCCACCAAGCAGCAAGCGGCTGTTCGTTTCGCCCGCACCTTCGCACCGCGAACACGCTTTGGCCTTGCGCTCCGCACGTGCGTCATGAAGACGTTCTTCATCCCGGGCCTGGCCCGGCTCGCGCTGGGCCGGGGGATCCGCGATACGCTGAAGCTGCCCGAATACGGCCTGCCCGCTTCGCTGGAGCGCGCGATGAATCGTCCGAGACCCGTCGTGCGATGAGGCATGAAGATTGTTCTCTTTTGAAAAAGAGAACCAGAAAACTTTTATCTCTTCGTTCGGAGTCCTAGGGGCGGTGCCGGGTCCGGAAAATGGGGAAAAGTCTTTTTGCTTCTTTTTCTTCAGAAAAAGAAGGCTCTTTCTTCTCAATACATCATCAGGGTGCATAACACCCTCTATGCCACCGACCGGCAAATTCTTTCGGCAAGCCAGTCCACCGCGGGATCGCCCATCGACGAGCGTGAGCGGACCATGTCGATCAGGAACGGTTCGACGCCAAATGGCAGGTCAAGCACGCGAAGCCCAAAGCTGCACGCGAAACGGGCAGCGAGCCGCCGCGGCGCGGTGACGATGAGATTGCTGGCCGCGGCCGCGGCAAAAGCGCTGAGAAACATGGGGGAACTCGCGACGACACGGCGCGAATGGCCGTTCCGTGTGAGAATCTCATCGATCGTCCCGACAAGGTCACCGGCAAACGATACAATGAGATGATCGAGGCTGAGATAGATGTCGAGGGTCAATCCGTCGCGCAAGGCTGGGTGGCGCGAGCGCGCGACCACTTGATAGGTCTCCTCAAAAAGACGTTCGACGTGGCAGTCCTCCGGCACGCCGGGGAATCGGCCGATCGCAATATCCAGGTCGCCTTCGCGAAGTTTGCGGAACGCCTGGCTGGGCCCGCCGGCGAAACTCAGCGACAGCCGTACCTGCGGCGCTTCGCGCGCGAGCGCAGACACCAGGGGAGCCATGATGAGCGTTCCCGCGAAGTCGTTCGCCGAAACCTTGAAGTGCCGTCGCGTGCTCCCGGCATCGAATTCGTGCGGACCGTCGACGATTGCCGCCGCCTGGGCGAGGAGAGCGTCGACTTTCGGAGCCAGTTCAACAGCACGCGCCGTGGGTTGAAGGCCGGCCGGCCTTCGCAGGAACAGCGGATCCTCGAGGAGATCGCGCAGCCGGCCCAGCGCGTGGCTGACGGCGGGCTGGGAAAGGCCCAGCCGCTCCGCCGCCGCCGTGGAGCGCCGAGACCGAAAAACCGCCTGAAAGATCAGGAGCAGCGAGAAGTCCAGGCGCCTGAGTTTCGTTGTATCGATATCTGTCATTCGCCGAATTTAGTACCCTGCATATCCATCCGAGTCTAGAGTGACGCGATGATCGTTTCGGATTCGGACGGCTTGGGACAGCGCCTCGGCATCGAGGGACCTGAAGCCGCCGACGAAGATGTCGGGCGCGCGGCAAGGCGGAGGGGTTCATGCCATCGCTATTCGAATTCGCCGGCGGTGAAGAGGGGCTCCATCGACTGGAGAGCATATTCTACGCGAGCGTTCTCGCAGACCCGCTGTTGAAACCGCTGTTTGGAGACGGCAAGCCCGAGCATGTTGACCATCTGACTGCGTTTACCGCAGAGTCATTCGGCGGGCCGGACCGGTTCAGTCGAGAGCTCGGCTTCGCTCATTTGATCGCCGTTCACCGTGGCCTGCATATCAGGGAAGAGCAGCGGGCGCGGTTCGTCGAACTCTATATGGCGGCCTTGGACAAAGCCGGCATGCCTCAAGACGAAGCGTTTCGCGAGGCCGTCCGCGAGCATGTCGAGTTCGGCTCCCGGGTTGCCATGCAGAACTCGAACGCGGCCACGGATGCCGAACTGCACCCGCTGCGGTCGGTCCCGAAATGGACTTGGCCAGGGGACAAGCCGTGACTGCCGAGCGCGATTTGACGGCACGCCATGATCCACGCCGCTTGTCGGCGAGCCAAGGCAATGTCGTGTCAGCGATAACGCTGTAGCGATCGGGAGTCCCTCATGTCCGGCATTGCCCCAGGCAACCCGCCTGATCCCTTCCCTGGACATGAAGGAGGCCGCTGGGCGCCCGTGACCAGCGAGATCGTGGTCTCCTGGCTCCCGGGCCACTTCGCGGAAAACATGGCTATCGATTCCGAAGGGTTGATCCATGTGAGCCTGCACTCTCATCACCGGATCGATCGATTCAATCCGCAGACACGGCAACTCGAGGAGCTTGCGCACTTCACAGCCCCGGCGGCGGGGCTCGCATTCGATGCCGCCGGGTCATTGTGGGTCACGGGGGGAGCCGTCGGGCAGGTCCCGGGCTACGTTTGGCGCCTCCAGCGCAATGGACAACCTGAGCTGTGGGTGGAGATTCCCGATGCCGTCTTCATGAACGGCTGCACACCGCACCCCGACGGCCACACCTTGCTGGTTTGCGAAAGCGTCACGGGGCGCGTTCTTGCCATTGATCAGACGCACAAGCGCTGGCGGGTGTGGCTCGAGGATGAGCGCTTGCGCCCGAAGTCGGCTGAGATGCCGGGCGCCAACGGCATCAAGCTGCATCAGGGCTGGGCTTGGATTTCGATCACCGATCATGACCGGGTTGTACGCTCGAAAATCGCTGCCGATGGGAGCGCCGGACCCATCGAGATTGTCGCCGAGAGACTGCGCGCGGACGATTTCGCCTTCGGCGAATCCGGGATCGCCTACATAGCGACACACGCCGCCCAGACTGTCCTGCGGCTCAAGCCTGATGGCGCACGGGAGACGATCGCCGGGCCGAACGAGGGGGCTGTCGGCAGCACTGCGTGCGCGTTTGGGCGTCGGCCGGAGGATCGCACGAATCTCTACGTGACGACGGCGGGGGGCATGTGGACCCCCTATCGGGGAAAAATTCAGGACGCCAAGCTGCTGCGACTGAACGTGGGCGAGCCCGGGCAAGCGTTGCTCCCGGTGCGCACGCCGTCGTCACGCTGAATGGTGCCGGCGCTCACCGGCCGGGGCATTCGCAAGATCGTCAGGAAGCCCGAACGCCGGGAACAGGGCCGGGCCCAACGGCCGCATGAATAGTGTGAATCCTGCGATATGCTCGCCGTCTATTTCCAGTAGCTGCAACGAGTGCGCACTCCATTTTCCGTTCTTGCCTTCGACATAAAGTGCGAAGGCCGGCTGAGCGTTTGCACGCGTCGGCAGGAGACGGAAACGGCCGTACTGCGGCCATACGGCACCAAAGAAGTTCCGTATCGCGTCGCGACCGAGATACCAATGCCGCCAGGGCGGCATGGTATAGGTTGCCTCTTCCTTCAAAAGAGCGACCAAGCCTTCGAGGTCCTTGCCTTCCCAGGCGCGCACGTAACGGTCAAGGAGCATGTTCTGATCATCTTGAAATCGCAACGGTTCGATGGGAACGTTCGGTGCGTATCTCCGCGCAAGCGTCGATCGTGCGCGCTGCAGGGCGCTATTCACCGATG
>Ga0335075_10012344_pt1 | contig 12909 bp, 13 predicted proteins | sample Lox_Sample_24_FD_206723 | JGI IMG/M metagenome (GOLD analysis project Ga0335075, IMG submission 206723) | Soil microbial communities from Loxahatchee National Wildlife Refuge, Florida, United States - Lox_Sample_2.4 | ecosystem: Environmental > Terrestrial > Soil > Wetlands | place: USA... | reverse complement strand
GTGCTCGTGCTCAACGGGCCGAACCTGGGCCGGCTCGGCAAGCGGGAGCCGTCCGTGTACGGCACCGCGACCTACGCCGACCTGGTCAAGCTCTGCGAAACGGCCGCGTCCGACATGGGCCTGGCCGCCGAGGTCAGGCAGACCGAGTACGAGGGCGAGCTGATCACCTGGGTGCACGAGGCGTGCGACGAGGGGCTCCCCGTCGTGCTGAACGCCGGCGCGCTCACGCACTACTCGCTCGCCCTGATGGACGCGCTCAAGATGCGGACCGCGCCGCTGGTCGAGGTGCACATCTCCAACATCGCGGCGCGCGAGGGGTTCCGGCACGAGTCGGTGATCACCCCGGTCGCCGACGGCATCATCGCCGGCTTCGGCTTCCAGTCCTACGTGCTGGCGCTGCGCGCGGTCGGCTCGCTCCTGGACAGCTCATGATCGTCGTCGTCGGGTTCATGGGCGCGGGCAAGACGACCGTCGGCCGGATGCTCGCCGACCGGCTCGGACTGCCGTTCGTGGACAGCGACCTGGTCATCGAGCAGCGGGCCAGGCGCTCGGTCCGGCGGATCTTCGACGAGGACGGCGAGACCACGTTCCGCGACCTGGAGCACGAGGTCGTCGCGAGCCTGCTCGACGGCCCGGCCGCGGTACTCGCCCTCGGCGGCGGCGCCGCGGACCGCCAGGACACGCGCGACCTGCTGAAATCCGCCCAGGTGGTCTACCTGAGCGTGGGGTTCGCCGAGTCGATGCTGCGGGTCGCGGGGGACACCTACCGGCCGCTGCTCGCCCGGCCGGGCCTCGACGAGCTGTACCAGCGGCGGCTCGGCGTCTACGGCGGCGTGGCGACGCTGACGGTCGCCACCGACGGCCGGCGGCCGGAGTGGATCTGCCAGGAGGTCATCTCCCGGCTGGTCGCCGTGCCCGCCGTCCCGGCCGGCACGTCGACGGTGCTCGTGTCGTGCACCGGCGGCACCTACAACGTGCACGTCGGAACCGGCTTGCTCGCCGAGGCGGGACGGCTGCTGCCGTCGCTGCCGTACGCCAGGACCGCGGTGCTGCTCGCGTCCTCACGGGACAAGGAAGCGGCGGCCACGCTCGCGGCGGCGCTGGGCAACGCCGGGCTCGAGCCGCAGGTGGTCGACGTGCCCGACAGCCAGCGGGCCAAGGACCTCTCCACGGTGGCGCAGGTGAGCGGCGAGCTCGCGGACCTCGCCGTGCACAAGAACGACCTGATCATCGGCGTCGGCGGGGAAGTCGCCTGCGACATCGCCGGGTTTGTCGCCAGCACGTACAACCGGGGCATGCCGCTGGCGCTGGTGCCGACCACGCTCGCCGCGCAGGCCGACGCGGCGGTGGGCGGCAAGGCGTCACTCAACCTGCCCCAGGGGCGCAACCTGCTCGGCACGATGCACCAGCCGGTCGTCGTGATCTCCGATGTCGGCCTGGCGGCCGCCCAGCGCTGCGAGTACCCGGCGGGGCTGGCCGAGATGGTCAAGCACGCGCTGATCAGCGGCGGTGACCTCGTCGGGCTGCTGCGGGAGCGGGCCGCCGAGCTGCGCGCCGCGGACGTCGCGGTGCTCGCCGAGGTGGTCGCGAAGAGCGTCCAGGTGAAGGCGGACATCGTCAGCGGTGACGAGCGCGAGCAGGGTGACCGGCTGCACCTGAACTACGGCCACACGTTCGGGCACGCGATCGAGCAGGTCAGCGGCCCCGACACGGCCGACGACGGGGATTCGGTCGCGATCGGCATGATGGCCGCGGCCTACCTCGCCCGGCGCCAGGGACGGATCGGCGACGACCTGGTGGGACTGCACCGGGACATGCTGAGCGCGCTGCACCTGCCGGTTTCCGGCCAGTTCAGCCTCGGCGAGCTGCGCGAGGCGTGGCTGCGGGACAAGAAGTTCAGGGGCAGCGCCCGGTTCGTCGTGCTCGACGGCCTCGGCCAGCCGGTGGCGGGCGTGCCCGCCGACGACAAGAGCCTCAGCGCCGTCCTCGACGACCTCGGCGCCTGACCCGGCGCCCGGGCCACCCGGGGCCGCCCAGCCCGGGCGCCCCGGGACATCAGGTCAGCCGGATCCAGGTCTTGCCGGGTACCTCGCGAGCCGCCCGGAACGCCTCGGACACCTGGTCCAGCGGGTAGGAGGCGCGCAGCACCCGCCCGGGGGAGCGGATCGCGGACTCGATCGTGGCCGCGAAGTCGCCCGGATGATCGTAGATCAGCGAGCCCTGCAGCACGAGCTGGCGCCTGACGACGAGACCGGTGTCGACCCGGGTGTCCTCGCTGCCCAGGCCGATCAGGACCACGGTCCCGCCGGGCGCCGCCCGGCGGATCGCCTCGGTCAGGGCCGGCTCGGCGCCGGACGTCTCGAAGACGATCTCGAAGCCCGTGGCGTCGGGCGCCGCCGCCGTGGCGCCGAGCGACACGGCGAGCTCCCGCCGCCCGTCGTGCGGCTCGAGCACCGACGGGGTGATGCCGTACGCGGCCAGCGCCACGCACAGCAGCGTTCCCTGTGACCCGGTGCCGACGACCAGGCACCGGCTGCCCGGCTTCGCCCCGCTGCGGCGGATGGCCGCGAGCGCCACGGTCAGCGGCTCCGCGCACACCGCGTCGGTGTCCGCCCAGTCGCCGGGCACCGGCCACGCGAACGGCGCGGGCACCGGCACCAGCGAGGCGAGGGTTCCCGGCGCGGTGAAACCGACGATGACCCGGTCCGGGCACATGGACGTTCGGCCGGACCGGCACGCCGGGCAGCGCAGGCACGGGTAGTTCGGCTCGATCACCACCCGCTGGCCGACCCGGCCCTGGTCGACGCCGGTCCCGGTCGCCACCACGTCGCCGAAGGCTTCGTGCCCGGGCACCCAGGGGTACGCCGGGGCCCGGCGCCTTCCGGACGCCAGGGCCAGGTCCGATCCGCAGATACCGACCCCGAGCACGCGCACGACGACCTGGCCGGAACCGGCGACGGGTTCCGGCCAGTCGTCTGTGACGCGCAGCGACCAGGGATTACTGCCAAGGACAACCGCACGCAATGGACCCGCCTGTCAGGGGATGTAGAAGTACTTCTGGTCCGCGCTCTGGCTCGCGTCCGCGGTGGTCAGCAGCACGTCGGGCAACTGGACGGTGGCGGTGATGCCGCCGGTGTTGCCGGTGATCTTGTCGTAGGCGAACTGAGCGGCGTCCGCGCCCTCCTCGGCGGCCGGCTGCGCGATCGTGGCGTTGATCCCGCCCGACTTCAGCAGCGAGACCTCGGCCGGGCTCGCGTCGAAGCCCACGTTGAGCACCTTGCCGGTCAGGCTGAGCGCCTTGAGCGCGTCCGCCACGCCTTCCGCGTTCGGCTCGGCGCTGCCGAAGAACGCCTTGACCCCCGGGTGCGCGGCGAGGATCGACCGGGCCACGCTCTCGCTGTCGCTGGTGTCCTGCGTCGTGTACTGGACCGGCAGCACGGTGATGCCCGGGTAGGCGGCCTTGATCTCCTTCTGGAACGACTGGATGCGCTCCACCTGCGTGGTCGCGGTGGGGGACAGGCTCATGAGCGCGACCTCGCCCTTGCCGCCGAGCGCCTTGCCGACGAAGTCCGCGGCGTCCTTGCCGCCCGAGAGGTTGTCGGTCGTGATCGCGCTCGTGAGCTGCGAGGTGTTCGTCAGCCCGGTGTCCACCGTGATGACCGGGATCCCGGCGTTCAGGCAGGTGTTGATCGCGGGCGCCATGGCCACCGGGTCGGTGGGCGAGACGACGAGTGCGCTCGGGTGCCGGGTGCACATCGCGTCGACGATCGGCGTCTGCGCCGACGGCGCGAAGTCCGGCGAGCCCTGGTAGAGGACGGTCATGCCGAGCGCCGCGGCCTTGGCCTTCATGCCGGACACCAGCGTGTCGTAGAACGCGACGCCGGTCGCGCCGGGGACGTAGGCGATCGTGTAGTGCTTGCCCGACCCCGAACTCGAACTCGGGGTGGAGCCGCCGGCCGCCGCGGCCGAGGACGGCGACGAGGACGAGGAAGACGAGCAGGCCGCTGCCGTCACGGTGACGATCGCGGCGGTGGAGGCCAGCGCCACCAGGCGCCAGGTTCTTTTGCGATTCATAGGATCCCTCCCGGGCGTGGGTTATTTCCTGCTTGCCTTGCGATGGCGAAGCTGATCGATGTAGACGGCGGCGATGAGGATGGCGCCGACGGCCACCTCCTGCCAGAACGGCGGGACGTTGACGAGCACCAGGCCGGTGATCAGGACGGCGATGATGCCAGTGCCGATGACCGAGCCGATGACGGTGCCGCGGCCACCGAACAGGCTTGCCCCGCCGATGACCACGGCCGCGATCGCGTTGAGGTTGTCCGTGGCGCCCGAGGCCGGGTTGCCGGCGCCGAGGCGGGACATGACGAGGACAGCCGCGACCCCGGCGAGCAGGCCGGACAGCGTGTAGATCTGCAGCAGGTACCGGCGGTCGTTGATGCCGGCCCGCACCACCGCCTCCCGGCTGTCGCCGATGCTCAGCGTGTAGGCGCCGAACCGGGTCTTCGCCAGCAGCAGGCCGCACCAGATCGTGATGACGGCCGCGATGAGCACGGGCACCGGTACCCACCCGCCGAGGTTCTTGTTGCCGAACGAGGCGACCGACGCCGGGATGGCCGAGATCTCCTGCCCGTTGTTCAGCAGGTAGCCGAACCCGGTCGCGATGCCGAGCGTGCCCAGCGTGACGACAAACGGCGGGATGCCCGCCCAGGCGACGAGAAAGCCGTTGAGCAGGCCAAACGCGGCACCGGCGGCGACTGCCGCGGCGAAGCCGAGGGCGATGGGCCCGACGGCGGCCCCGGTCGCGCCGGGAAAGGCCGTCGCGATCACCCACGCGCCGGCGGTGCCGGCGAACCCGAGCACCGCGCCGACCGACAGGTCGATGCCGCCGGCGCAGATCACGAACGTCTCGCCGACGGCGAGCAGCAGGACCTCAGTCGCCGTGCTCGAGGTGTTCAGCCAGTTCGCGCGGGTCAGGAAGTACGGTGAGTCGATGCTGAACGCGATGATCAGCGCGAGCAGCACGCCGCCGATCCACAGGTCGCGGACCAGCGCCCGGCTGCGCAGCACCAGGGCCCGGTGCGCCGGGACGGTGGTGGTTTCCGCCTCGGTCTTGACGCTGGCCATCACTGCTCGCCTCCGGTCATCGCGCCGGTGATGTAGCCGATCAGGTTCTCGCTGGTCAGCTCGGTGCCTGTGAGCGTGGTGGCGACGAGGCCGAGGCGGAGCACGACGGCGCGGTCGCAGACCTTCAGGACGTCAGGCATCTGGTGGGAGATCAGCATCACCGCGATGCCCTCGTCTCTGACCCGGCGGATGAGGTCGAGGACCTGCTGCTGCTGCTCGACGCCGAGCGCGCTCGTCGGCTCGTCGAGCAGCAGGACCCGGCTCGTCCAGGCCACCGCTCGAGCGATCGCCAGCGCCTGCCGCTGGCCGCCGGATAGGTCCCGCGACGCCAGGTGCACATCGGGGATGCGGGTCCGCAGCCGCTCCAGTTCGGCGACCGTATGGGCGGCCATGGCCTTGCCGTCCAGCCAGCCGATCCGCCGGGCGAGCCAGCCGCGCGCCACCTTCTCCCGGCCGAGGAAGAAGTTCGCCACCACGTCGCGCTGGCCCGCGAGCGCCAGGTCCTGGTAGACGGTCGCGACCCCGGCGTCGTGCGCGGCGGCCGGGTTCGGGAACTGCACCGGCTGGCCGTCGAGCAGCACTTGCCCTGACGAGGGGAAGATCGCGCCAGAAAGGATCTTCAGCAGCGTGGACTTGCCCGCGCCGTTGTCGCCGACGACGCCGAGCACTTCGCCGGCGTCGACCTGCAGGGTGACGCCGCGCAGCGCCTGGACCCCGCCGTAATGCTTGGACAGATCGCGGACCGCGAGCCGGGCAGACACTATGGCCGCTCCTTTGCCTGAGCCGGACGTGACTGAGCCGGACGTCCCTGAGCTGGACGTGACGGAGAGAGGACTGACTCCAGCGCCCGCCGCGCCCGTCCCGCGAACGCCGCCGGATCGCCGGCGGCGCCCTGCCGGGGGGCTTCGACGGCGACCGGGATGCCGTCGGGGAGCGCGGCGAGCAGGTCGCGCAGCGGCAGTTCACCGTCGCCCGGCAGCAGCCGCCCCGCGCGGGCCTCGGCGACCTGGTCGGGCGGCGCCGCCGCCGGCGCGTCGCAGAGCTGGATGTACGTCACCAGCGCCGGCGAAAGCGCGCGCAGCGCGGCGAGGCTGACGCCGCAGCGCTGGACGTGCAGCGCGTCGATGAGGATGCCGCCCCCGCCGGACCCGGCCACGACCGCGGTGGCGTCGTCGAGCGTGCGGATGCTCCGGTAGGCCATGAACTCGACGACCGGGCGGACGCCGTAAGGCCGCGCGGCCTCAACGAGCCGGGCGAACCCGTCAGCCAGCCGGCCCAGGTCCGGATCCTCGCAGATCGCGTTGACAAACACCGCGCCGAGCGCGGCCGCCGTCTCGAGCACCGGCGTGAACGGCGACGGCCGCGGCCCGAGCCGGATCGCCTCGACGTCGAGCACGGCGATCCCCAGGTCGGCGCTCCGCAGCGCCGTTTCGGTGAGCATCGGGGAGCCGGGCTTCATCGGCCACTGCGCCTCGCCGTCGGTGGCGGGCGAGACGCGCAGCCCGACGGCGCTGAACCCGGCGCCGGCGGCCACCGTGACCAGCTCGGGCGGGGGAACGCCAAGCAGCGTCAGGTGCTCAAGCCCGGTCACCCGCGTCACAGAGCGCCTCCTCAGAGCTATGAACTAACTCGATAGTTCATAATTGGTATCCGATAGACTCGGCGCCTGTAAAGGGCTTGTTATCGCACTGACATGTAGCGCTATGGTCACGGTCGAAGGCGGGGAACGAGTATGACCACTGTGTCGCGGACGACCGACCAGGAGCGGCAGCGCGATCCGGAGCGGACCCGCGAGGAGATCCTCGACGTGGCGCTCCGCGAGTTCGCGCGGCACGGCTACTCCGGGGCGCGCGTCGACGAGATCGCCGCGCGCACCCGCACGACCAAGCGGATGATCTACTACTACTTCACCAGCAAGGAGCAGCTGTACATCGCGGTGCTCGAGCGGGCCTACTCGACCGCCAGGGACGCCGAACGGCACCTGGACGTCGACCACCTGGAGCCGGTGGCCGCGATCCGGACGCTGGCCGGGCTGACGTTCGACCACCACGAGTCGCACCCCGACTTCATCAGCCTGGTCGCCATCGAGAACATCCACCACGGCGAGTTCATCGCCAAGTCCGCGGCGCTGGCCGACCTGAACACCCCGGCGGTCTCGGTCACCGCGCGCATCCTCGAGCGCGGCTACGCGACCGGCGCCTTCCGCCGCCCGGCGGCGGCGCTCGACGTGCACATGCTGATCAGCGCGTTCTGCTTCTTCCGGATCTCCAACCAGTACACGTTCGGCACCATCTTCGGCGTCGACCTGCTCGACGCCGACCGCCGCGAGCACTACCGGACACTGGTCGGGGACATGGTGGTCAGCTACCTCACCACCGCGGACTAGCGAGCGCGGATAGCCAGCGCGGCGGGATCCCGCGCTACATTGACACCTGACGTTCAGGCACCTGACGTTCAGGCACGAAGGACCGGAGGGCTCAGGCGATGCGGGTAGGGATGATGCTCGGTTACGCGGGCGGGTTCAGCCAGGCGGTCGATGAGCTGGCCGACTTCGAGCGGGCCGGCCTGGACATCATCTTCGTCCCCGAGGCGTACTCGTTCGACGCGGTGAGCCAGCTCGGCTTCATCGCCGCGCGCACGACGCGGCTGGAGATCGCCTCCGGCATCCTGCCGATCTACTCCCGCACCCCCGCGCTGACCGCGATGACCGCCGCCGGCCTGGACTTCGTCTCCGGCGGCCGGTTCACCCTCGGCCTGGGCACCTCAGGCCCGCAGGTGATCGAGGGCTGGCACGGAGTGCCGTACGACGCGCCCGTCGGCCGGACCAGGGAGCTGATCGAGATCTGCCGGATGGTGTGGCGCCGGGACCGGCTGGACTACCAGGGCAAGTACTACCGCCTGCCGCTCGACGGCGGCACTGGCCTGGGCAAGCCGCTCAAGCTGATCAACCACCCGGTGCGGGAGCGCATCCCGATCGTCGTCGCCGCGCTCGGCCCGAAGAACGTCGCCATGGCCGCCGAACTCGCCGAGGGCTGGCAGCCCATCTTCTACTTCCCGGAGAAGGCGGCGATCGCCTGGGACGCTCCGCTCGCCGAGGGCCTGGCCAAGCGGGACCCCTCGCTCGGCCCGCTCGACGTGTTCGCGGAGACGCCGCTCGCGATCGGCGAGGACGCGGCCGGACTGCGCGACCTCATGCGCCCGTTTTTCGCGCTGTACATCGGCGGCATGGGCGCCCGCGGCCGGAACTTCTACTACGACCTGGCCTGCCGGTTCGGCTACGAGAGCGACGCGGCCAAGATCCAGGACGCCTACCTGGCCGGCCGTAAGGACGAGGCCGCGGCCCTAGTCCCGGCCGAACTGGCCGAGAAGACCTCACTGATCGGCCCGGACGGCTACGTCGCCGAGCGCCTGGCGGCCTTCCGCGAAGCCGGCGTCACCACGCTGAACGTCACCCCGCTCGCCCCCACCCATGAGGCGAGGGTCGCCGACATCGAGCGCCTCAGCACGCTGGTGAGCTAGCCCCCGCGAGCGGCGCGGCCGCCCGCCGCCCTACGGCTTGCGGGCGACGCCCCCGTAGCAGCAGACCTCGGCCGGCGTCGGCCGCGGCGCGCGCGAGTCCGGCCGCCATTCCGACACGAGCACCACGCCGGGCGGCACCATCTCCAGGCCGGAGAACGTCAGCCGCGCGAACTGGTCGGCGTCGCGCGCGTGCATCGTGATGCCGGCGTCGAGGTACGCCTGCTCCCCGCCGCGCATCGCGTCGGGGTCGTGTTCCATCGTCATGTGCGACGCGGCGAGGAAGCTGCCCGGCGGCAGCGCGTCGAGCAGCGTGCCCACCACCTCGTCGGGCTTGTCCTCGTCGCGCAGGAAGTGCAGCACCGCGACGAGCATCAGCGCGACCGGCTCGCGGAAGTCCAGCACCTTGCGCACGGTGGGCGACCACACAATGGACAGCGGCGAGCGGAGGTCGGCCTGCACGTAGGCGGTCCGCCCTTCCGGCGAGGAGTCGAGCAGCGCCCGGGCGTGCGTCAGCACCATGGGGTCGTTGTCGACGTAGACCACGCGGGACGACGGCGCCGCCCGCTGCGCGACCTCGTGCACGTTGCTGGTGGCGGGGAGCCCCGAGCCGATGTCGAGGAACTGCCTGATGCCCGCCTCGGCCGCCAGGTACTTGACGACCCGGCCGAGGAACTTCCGGTTCTCCCGCAGCCCGATCCGGCCGGCCGGCCACGACGAGAGCGCCTTGTCGGCGACGGCGCGGTCGGCGGCGAAGTGGTTCTTGCCGCCGATGTAGTAGTCGTACATCCGGGCCGGATGCGGTTTGCTCGTGTCTATCTCCGGCCGCGGGCCGTCTGCGTCGGCGTCGGCCTCGGCGAAGGCAGCGGAGAATGCCATCGAATCCCCAGAACCCGCCACGCTCCCACCTTCCCGCTTCGCATGATTCCCGCTCGCACCAGGAGACAGTCTACGAAGGTGGCATTCGCCGCAGTAGGGAAAAATTCGTTACAGATTCATTCTTTACTTGTTCATGCCTTTCGCCCGACGCCGCCGTAGCAGTTCACTTCGGCAGGCGTCGGCCGCGGCCCTGACTCGTCGGGCCGCCATTCGGAGACGAGCACCACGCCCGGCGGCACCAGTTCCAGGCCGCTGAACGCGAGCTGCGCGAACTCGCTGGAGTCACGCCACTGCGCGCCCAGGCTCGCCGCCCGGAACTTGCGCTCCGCGTCGGTGGCGCTGGAATCGTGTTCCGCGGTGACGTGCGAGGCGACCAGGTAGCTGCCCGCGGGCAGGCCGTCCACCAGGGTCTTGATGATCTCGGCGGGCTTTTCCTCGTCGTGCAGGATGTGGATGATCGCGACGAGCATCAGCGCGATCGGCTGGCCGAAGTCCAGCACCTCGCGCACCACCGGCGACGCCAGGATCTCCGCGGGCGAGCGCAGGTCGGCCTCGATGTACGCGGTCCGCCCCTCCGGCGCGGAGGTGAGCAACGCCCGGGCGTGCGCGAGCACCAGCGGGTCGTTGTCGACGTAGACCACCCGCGCGGACGGGTCGGCGAGCTGCGCGACCTCGTGCACGTTCTCGGTGGTAGGCAGCCCGGTGCCGATGTCGAGGAACTGCCGGACGCCGGCCTCGGCGGCCAGGTACCTGACCGCGCGCGCGAGGAACTTGCGGTTCTCCCGCACCCCCGTGCGCATGCTCGGCCAGCCGGCCAGCGCCATCTCGGCGATCTCCCGGTCGGCGGCGAAATGGTTCTTGCCGCCCGCGAGGTAGTCGTAGACCCGGGCCGGATGCGGCCGGGACGTGTCGATTTCAGGAGGCATGTCAGGCATGCCCGCCTCGGTCATTCCCACCCGGGAATCGTATACCGCGGCGGCGTACAGTCACGGTATGCCGCAGATCCACGCCGAACGGCGCGCCCGCGCCCAGCAGATGGTGCGGGACGCCGGCGCCGACGCCGTGCTCGTCACCGCCCGCCCGAACGTCCGCTACCTCACCGGCCTCGCCAGCTCCAACGCCGCGCTGCTGCTGCCCGCCGACGGCGACGCGCTGCTGGCGACCGACTCCCGCTACGCGCTGGCCGCCGAGCGCGACGCCCCTGACCTGGAGCTTCTCACGCAGCGGTTCATCGAGGGCAAGCTGGCCACGGAGGCGGCCCGCCGCGGCGTCACGATGCTGGCGTTCGAGGCGCACGAGATGACGGTGGAGCGGCACGCGGAGATAGCGCGGGACGGGGGAGTCACGACGGTCCCGTTCGGAAAAAAGATAGAAGAGCTGCGGATGGTGAAGGATGCGGAAGAGCTCGAGCTGATAGCGGCGGCGTGCCGGCTGAGCTCGCAGGCACTGGCTGATGTCCTGCCCGAGATCCGTCCCGGTTTGTCCGAACGTACCCTGGCTTCTCTCCTCGACCACCGCATGAGCGAGCTGGGGGCGGACGGCATCGCGTTCGACACCATCGTGGCGAGTGGCCCCAACGGCGCGATCCCGCACCACGTGCCCACCGACCGGCCGCTGCGCCGCGGCGATCTCGTCACGATGGACTTCGGCGCGCTGTACCAGGGGTACCACGCGGACATGACCCGCACCGTGGCGGTCGGCGAGCCGGCCGGCTGGCAGCGGGACATCTACGACCTGGTCGCGGAGGCGCAGCGGACCGGGATCGAGGCCGTCGAGCCGGGCGCGGAGGCGGGCGCCGTGGACGCGGCGGCCCGCGACCTGATCGAGGCGGCGGGGCACGCCGCGCATTTTCAGCACGGCACCGGGCACGGCGTGGGCCTGGAGATCCACGAGGCGCCGATCCTGGGGTACGGCGCACCGGGTAAACTGGCGGATCGGGTTCCTATCACCGTCGAGCCTGGCGTGTACCTGCCCGGAAAGGGTGGCGTCCGGATCGAGGACGTGCTGGTCGTGACGGCGGGCGGGGGAGCCCGCATCCTGACTTCGACCACCAGGGAACTGCTGGTCCTGTGATTTTCGTAATGGGAGACTTACCCGTGGCAACCACGAACGACCTGAAGAACGGCATCACGCTGAACCTGGACGGGCAGCTGTGGACAGTCGTCGAGTTCCAGCACGTCAAGCCGGGCAAGGGCCCCGCTTTCGTGCGGACCAAGCTGAAGAACGTGCTGTCGGGCAAGGTCGTCGACAAGACCTTCAACGCCGGCGTCAAGGTGGACGTGGCCAGCGTGGACAAGCGGGAGATGCAGTACCTCTACCGCGAGGGCGACGACTTCGTGTTCATGGACATGACCGACTACGAGCAGCCGCGGATCCCGGCCGCCGTCGTCGGCGACGGCGCGAACTACCTGCTGGAGAACCAGACGGTGACGATCGCGTTCAACGAGGGCACCCCGCTGTACGTGGACCTGCCGGCCGCGGTCGAGCTGGTGATCGCGCAGACCGACCCGGGCCTGCAGGGCGACCGGTCCACCGGCGGCACCAAGCCGGCCACGCTCGAGACCGGCGCGACGATCCAGGTCCCGCTGTTCATCTCCACCGGCGAGAAGATCAAGGTAGACACCCGCACCGGCCAGTACCTCGGCCGCGCGTAGGTGGCTGCCAGGAGCAAGGCGCGCAAGCGGGCGCTTGACATCCTCTTCGAGGCGGAGCTGCGCGGGCTGCCCGTGCTCGAGCTGCTCTCGGAGCGCCAGTCGCTCGGCGAGCAGCCGGTGCCGGAGTACGCGGCGGAGCTGGTACGCGGCGTCGCCACCCACCAGACCGAGATCGACAACCTGATCGCGGAGAACTCGGTGGACTGGACGCTGGAGCGGATGCCCGCCGTGGACAGGAACGTCCTGCGGCTCGGCATCTACGAGCTGCTGTGGGCGGACGACGTGCCCGACGGCGTGGCGATCAGCGAGGCGGTGCTGCTGGCCCAGGACCTGTCCACGGACGCGTCCCCGGCGTTCGTGAACGGCCTGCTCGCGAGGATCAAAGACCTCAAGCCCACTAGCACCCCGGACGCCTAGCTGGGCGCGCGTACCGCGCGCCCAGCCCCCATCCCGCCCATCCCGGATGAATGTGACAGCGAGCCGCCTATAACCGGCTGAATGTCACATTCATCCCGCGTGGGGCGGACCCGGCGGGGTCAGGTGGCGGAGAAGCGCAGGCGCAGGCCCAGGCGGCGGAGCACCGCGAGGAACCACACGACGCAGATAGCGGCGCCGACCAGCGTCAGGACGATCGTGACCGCCGTGGACAGCAGCATGAAGAGCTTGAACGGCTCGGTGACCATCATGACGGCCATGCCCAGCGTCAGCACCAGGAACAGGCCGGCCCAGAACC
>Ga0335075_10012343_pt1 | contig 12909 bp, 15 predicted proteins | sample Lox_Sample_24_FD_206723 | JGI IMG/M metagenome (GOLD analysis project Ga0335075, IMG submission 206723) | Soil microbial communities from Loxahatchee National Wildlife Refuge, Florida, United States - Lox_Sample_2.4 | ecosystem: Environmental > Terrestrial > Soil > Wetlands | place: USA... | reverse complement strand
TGCGTGCTGCCGCCACAGCAGGAGCACAGGTTGCCATCGATACCGCAGTAGCGCCAGTAGTTGCAGGCCTGGTCGTCCGTCGTTTGAGCCGCACGGCTGAAGTCCGTACCACCACTCGCATCTGCCGCTCGGGCACGCTGCACAGGCAGCAAAGGGAAGGCTGGAGCTGCCACCAGCAGTGCCCCGAGTCTAGCCAGTGCGCTGCGCCTGGAGAGCTGCCCCGCCAGTCGGCGCGTCAGCCGCTCCCCCCAGTTGTCGACGCCAGTTCGCTTCATGTTATTCACCTCTCACCCTGACCAGGGCCGGCTGTACGATCTGCATCGCGCGCAGCACCGCCCCGGAATCCGGGCTCATGACCCAGAGCCAGTTGCTCGACAAGGCGAAGAGCAGCGGATGCGCATCCGGCGTGATGGCGACCAGCGAAGCCGATTCCGGCACCTGCCAACGCTGCAGCAATCGGTGCTGCCGAGTGTCGAGTACCCAGATCTCGGTGCCCGCCTGCTCGCTGCTCCAGGGGTGGCCCTCGTGCATCAGCACGTACAGGCGCGCAGTCGACTGTTGGTACGCCACGAACACCTGGCCGCCCGGGCGCCAGTTGATCGAGCCCACCTGCGAGGTGGCCGGCGAGAGGCCGGCGGCCTGCTCGATCGACCAGGCCTTGTCGAACCGGGGCTGGTCTGCCAGGTGGACCGGGTGGACCCAACCGTTGTTGGTGATGAAGAACGCCAGGCCGCTGCGGGCGTCGCCGATACTCTCATCCATCACCGGGTCGTCCATGATGTCGAAGAAGCGCTTGGTGCGGTGGACGGCATACCGACCCTGTGCGTCGACGTCGATCACTGCCAGCGAGCCATCGGCGCACAACGAGGCGAATCCGCGTTCGCCGAACGGGTACACCAGGCCACAGCCGGGGATCTCCACCGAGGCAAGGAGCTTGCGCTGCTTCAGGTCGACTACGCTGACCGACGGAGCCGGCTGGAAGCTGTAGTCGTACGCATAGTGGCCGTCGGCGCTCAAGGCGAATGTATTCGTCTTCGGATCGGAGATGAGGCGCCCCGGGAGCGTGATTTCGCCCTCGTTGCGCAACGTGGGGCCGCCGTAGATCGACAGCACATCTTCGCGTGTGCCTCGGTTACCCATCGTCCAGTATGTCTCCGAGACATAGAGGGTGCGATGGTCCGGCGCCCAGGCGAAATTCTCGTACTGGGACGAGTACACGGTGCCGACGAGGCGCGCCGTATCGCCGTTGATGATGCGGATGCCCGGGGCCGCGCCGACGGAATCCATGGCGCTGTACGCCAGCTCGTGGGCGGTCAGGCCCGGGAATGGGGTCGTGCCCGCCGTTTCACTCTGCAACACCGGGGGCGTGGCATTTGCCGCCGGCGCCGGCTGCGCGAGCCGTCCACTGCCCAGTACCAACACCGCGATTCCGCAGGCCGCAGCGCTGCGTGGAAGTCGCTTCATAGGCTACCCCCCTTCATGTCTTGAGATGCGAAATCCTGGCGCGTGGCGCCCTCTGTGGGACCGGCCGCCCGGCGCGCCGAGCGCAGCATGACCACGGCGGCATACGCGACCACCACGGTGACCAGCCACCGCAACGCTCGCAACGGCAGGCTCTTGACGATGAAGACGGCGATGAATACGCCGATCACGCCGCCGAAGGCGAGGCCCAGGGAAGGTCCCCACGCGAACCGGCCCGTGCGCAGGAATCTCAGGCCCGCCACGGGCAGCATGATGCCGCCCGAGGCCATCATGATGGGAAACGCGGTGACCGGATTGAGGCCGAGCAGCGCCAGCACCACCATGCTCGGGGCGTACCAGCCGATACCGATGGTGTTGAGCGCGCCGAAGATGAAGTTGGCTGTCACCGCCACGACGAACGGCCAGCCCGCGAGCCCACGCGCCATGCCGCCGACCGGGAAGGCGCCGAGATTGCCCATGACGAAGGTCACCGCCGCGATGAGCAGCGCGAGCCCCATGAAAACCTGGATCGCGCGCCGCGGCATGCGACTGACCACGCCGGCGCCGAGCCAGGCACCGACCGTCGCGCTCGCTACCATGGCCACGAGCAGCTTCGGCTCCACCGCGATGACCGTGACGAAAAAGACGGTTTCAGCAATGCCGACGGAGACGCTGCCGACGTTGAGAGTGCCGGGAATGAGCTCATCGCTCGGCCGGCCGCGGAACTTGTAGAGCGCGGTGGTCGGCGCATACGATCCGATGCCGAGCGCATCGAGGAAGTTGGTCAGCAGGCCTATCCCCAAGTCGGAGAGAGTCGGCCGCTCGCGCCGCCGCGGGTCGCGCGCGAGGCGCAGCCATTGCACGGCGAAGATGGCGCTGAAAACGCCGAGCGCCGTGAAGAGCACGATCTTGGCCGGGCTCATCCCGCTCTCCCAGGCAGCGGCCGCCGCAGGCTCTGCTCGAGAGCGTCACGGAGCTGCAGGTAACGGATCGTGGCCCGCGCGCCCAGACGGCTCAGGCTGTGCAGGCGGATGGGTCGCAGCGGCGTGACCGGAAAATCCAGGCTCTCGGCTGACTCGCCGAGCGCCCAGCGCCCCAGCATTCGCCCCATGGCCGTCGCCATGGCGACGCCCCGGCCGTTGTAGCCGAGACCCGCCAGCAGCCCGGGCGCCGGCTGGTGCAGGTGCGGCAGTCCATCGCGAGTCATGGCAACGAATCCTCCCCAGCGATACTCGAGGGGAAGTCCGGCGAGCTCGGGGTAGGTCTCGCGTATGGCGCGCTCGTGGGCCGTGGTCGTCGCGGGAATCGGCACGTCGGTGTACGAGCCGCGCGTTCCGAGCACGAATCGTCCCGAGGCATCCAGCCTGAAGTAGCACAACAGACGTTGGGTATCGGATACGGACTGCCCGCCGGGCAGGATGGCCGCGCGCAACGGCGGCGGCAGCGGCGCGGTGGCAACCTGGATGGATGGGACCGTCACCACCGTGCGTCGTAACGCATCGAATGCCCGATCGGTATAGGCGTCGGTCGCCAGGATGACGGTACTTGCGTTGGCCGAGCCGCGCGCCGTATCTATGCGCCATCCGCCGGCAGCGCGCGACAGCTTTGCGGCCGCACTGCGGACGAAGATGCGTGCGCCGCTCCTCATGGCGGCCCGCGCCAACCCCCGCAGGTAGGCGAGCGGCTGCACCGTGCCCCCGCGCCGATCGATCCAACCGCCGCAGTAGCGTGCGCTGCCCGTCAGCTTCGCCGCCTCCCGATCCGACAGCGCGGCCACGTCGGCGCCGCGCCGGCGCCACTGCTCCGCGCGCCGCTGCAACAGCGGCAGATGCGACTCCGACGCGGCCAGTTGCATCCAACCGGTACGCACCGCATCGCACTCGATCGAGTGGCGGCCGATGAGGTCGAACACCAGGTCCGCCGCCTCCGCCGAACGGGCGGTGAGTTGTGAGCCGATCCGCTCGCCATAGCGGGCCGCAAGCAGATCGGGATCGTGTTTCAGGCCCGGGATCACCTGGCCGCCATTGAGGCCCGAGCCGCCCGCGCCCAACTCCCCGGCCTCCAGCATCACGACCTCTCGCCCCGCCGCGGCAAGGTGCAGCGCGGCCGACAATCCCGTGTAGCCGGCGCCGATCACGATCACTTGCGCGCGCGCTTCGCCGCAGAGTTGCGGCAGTGGCTCCATCGGCCTGCAGGTCGCCGACCAGAGCGAGCCCGTCGCCGATGGCGTCGCCAAGACAGGATTACCCTCTAATTATTGATTATCGATACAAACGAATCGAACCAACGGAGGGAGCATAGGCCGGCGGCGGAGCGCCGTCAATCAGCCGCTGGCGGGGCTCAGGCGGAGTGGGAAGTGCGCCGGGCGAGGTATTCCTGCACCGAGCGCAGGCCGAGCTCGTATGCGGTGACCAGACTTTCCAGGTGCTCGCGGCTGTTGACCAGTCCCTGCGCGACGATGAGGCCGGCTGCGCTGATGAGCACGGCGTAAGGGAGCTTGGCCACCTGGAAAGCCCGCCCTACTTCGGGCGCATTGGCGAAGCGCTCGAGCTCGATGGCATGACGTTGCGCCATCTGCCGCTGTTGATCCTCATCGCCGTCCCCGATCAGCAGCAGGTCCAGGCGCTCGCTCTGCGCGAATACCTTGACGGTAGGCAGCAGAGACTTGCAGATCGGACAGGTCGGCGACACGAAGAACAACAGCCGCAGCGGCCCCTCCGGCAAGGGCCCGCCGATCTCGACAGCGCCCCCGGCGAGCGTACGCACCGTGAGCCGCGGGGCCGATTCGCCTGTCTGCGGTCCGCGCCCCAGCGCCAGCGCGCCGACCGGCGCAATGCGTTCGTGCAGCACGCCCACCTGGCGGGCCAGCGCCAACACCGCGACCGCAAGGACTATGACGGCGACCCACAACATGAGCTGCGAGACGAGGAACATCAAGCGAACCTCCGGCGAAGCGCCGCTGACAGATGGCGCAGGGAGAGCAGCTCGCCGAGCACCTGGTAGAGCGCGTAGGCGGCGAGACCCGCACCCAGGCCATCCACCCATTGGAGCGCAGTGGCACCGGGCGCCGGCGCGGCGAGAAGTGGAGTCAGGAGGGCCGCAAGCAGGAAATTGCGCGCCACCAGTGCCGCGCTCAGCCGCTGGCGCAACCCCGACTGGAAGCAGCCACAGTCGATTTCGTGCCGGCCGCGCGCCAGGTTGATACCCATCGCGAGCGCAAAGCCCGCGAGCAACACGATTGCGAGCGTCGCGCCCGCCGCCAGCCACACGCCGCTGACGAGCGACAGGACCACCAGACATTCGAGGCCAACGATCGTCCACGCCGCGGACGCAGCCAGCGGCTCGGGGAGCAGGCGGTAGTTGGCCACTACGCCCGCGAGCTCGTGGCGATGCCTGATTTTGCCGGCGACGGCCGCGGCGAAGATCAGCGCCCCGAGGAGCCGACCGGCCAGAGCGATCGAGGGATCCACCGTCACCACGGATTCGTCAGCCGACGCGACGCAGGAGGCTGCGCAACGACTCTATCATGTTGACGATCTCCTCCTCGGCGGACAACGAAGGGCTGGGCAACGGCAATCGTAGCGGCGGTGAAGCGTAGCAGCAACCTCGCCTCGACACCAATCCGGCTCGCCGCCGCACGTCTCACGTCTCACGCCTGCGCACGAACAAGCTCTGGGTAGCGCGGCCAATCACTCCGCCAGTGTCGTACAACACGGACTCCGCCAACCCCGAGCCTTCGTCGCCGAGCAGCGTACGCGCTTCCAGGCACACCCATTCACCGCGCGGGCTACGCAAGAGGCTGATCGTGAGATCGGAGTTGACAAAAACATATTGCCGGAGATCGAGCGCCGCACTGATGCCGTTGCCGGAATCAGCGGCCACCGCTACGCGCTGGTAAACGCTGGGGGTCTCACCGGCGACGATCGGGTGGTTGAGGCGGAACCAGACGGCGCTCGGCCCATCGAAGAACTTCCCGGCGGCGACGCGAGTTTCGACGAGGTCGAAGTAGCCAACTTCCCGATTTTCGAAGGGGAAGCGCGCGGGCGGCGACTCCTCGGGCGAGCGCGGAGCGTGCGGCAGTGGATGACCGGGTAGGCCTGCCGATACCGGTTGATTGATTCCCCGCTGAGCCAGCGCGGTAAAGCGCGCAACCTCCTTACCCTCGCCGTAGAGCCGCGCCGATAAGTGCGCGGCATTGCGGCCGGCATAGTCGACGCCGACCTCGATGCTGAGCTCAGCTATGGGTATCGGACGAAACAGATTGGCGGTCAACCGGGCAATGTGCGTCATTCGCTGCTCGGCGACAGCACGCTCGATCGCACCGAGCACCAGCGCGGTGGCTGGGCCCGCGTGCTGGTGCTTGAGGTCCCAAGGTCCACGAGTCAGTGGCGTCGCCAGGTAGTGGCCGTCGGACAGTGGCACAAAGGCGCTCGATGAAGGTGATTCATTCATGCCGAACTACCCCGCGACAAGGCCGAACCGAGCAACCGCCTGTGCTAAGGACGCGCGGCCAGTTTCTCGAGTTGCTGCTGCACTTCGCTGCGAAACTGCAGCGGATGCGCAATTTTATGGAATGGCTCGGAGGTGCCGCCCGTTCCAACCATCGTGATGCTTCCGTAGCCCAACATCCTGCCGGCCATGGGCTCACTGACTTCAATCGTCTCGATTTTATTCAGCAGCATCTCGATGGTCTTGCGGCTCACGAGGCCCTGCTTGACCACCACGCGGCGAGTGGTGACGGCCATCTCCGTCGCGTTTCGACGCACCGCGCCGGCCAGGATCGCCACGACGCCGCACAACAGGAGGGCGGCGGCCCCGCCTTCTGTCAGATGCTTGTCGGTGTTGCTCAATCGCGGGTGATGAAGGAAGTAGCCCAGCAGTGCGCCTGAGACGGCAAGCAGCAGCAAACCGAGGAGAATGTGTCGAAGCATCACGATCCAATGCAGACGCGTCCGGTAGATGACGGTCTCTCCGGGAACCAGGGTTGCTTCGATGTAGCTCATGGGCGATTCACAACGGGTGGACAATAGCACAAAGCGCGTGAGCGGCTTCCCCCGATCATCGGGCAATTTCGCAGAGACCGGACGAGGCCATCTCACATCCACCAGCGCAGAGTGCCCGACCCGTTGAGCTCCGACCGACATAACCACCGGCCTCGACAGAACACATCCACCGCCCGGCCGAGTCCTTGAGGCATTCACCGCGGCCGCATACGGCGTGCCCGGAGATATCGGCGGCTATCGATCCACTGGGAGGCGGACAAATCACTTGCCCCGAAGACGCCGTAAGGCAGATTTGAGGCGCGCGAACGACGCGATTGAATTTTAGATCTGCGGTGTAGGACGCTCGGGGAGCACGTGGCATATACCGGTTGAAGACTGCAAGCAGCACCAGCCCAATGACGACCCAAAGCAGAATGTTCTTCATTAGATTGCTCATGGTGCCTGCCGAAAGCTATGTGCCCGCTATATTGGATTCAGGGCTTGGACAAATCGCGCACGGGTACTTGCACGGCGCAAGTATCGACCTTTCCGGGGGGCCTGACATAGAACGCGTCATGCCGGTCGCGCGGAAGGGGTGTACTTGCCGCTGGGAGAGGCCGCGATCGCTGGCAGGCACAGAAGCAAAGCCAGAGGCGCAAGGATCTTGGCTGTCATGTTCACGGGCGCTGCTCACCACGCCGGCGCTTCCGGCGAATGCTACAGACGTGCAGTTCGCCCCGCAACGCCCGCTCGGCGCCCGGGAATCGTGCATTTCGAAAAAAACTGCCGGCGGTTGTCGAAAGGCGCGCCAGCCGTTCGTTTTAGGGATGTCACACTGGACGGCGTCTTGCAGCCGCTTGACTGGCCGCCAGCCCGTAGGCATTTTTTTCACCGGGAGGACCCTCACCATGACCATCATCATTACCGCCTTTGAACGGTCACCCGATGGCGGCAAGGGACTGGCGCGTGATACGCGTGTCCGCTGGGCGCTGGAGGAAGCGGGCCAACCCTACGAGGTTCGTCTCGTCTCGCTCGGTGCGATGAAGGAACCCGCACATCTGGCGCTTCATCCTTTCGGTCAGATTCCGACCTATGAGGAAGGCGATCTCGCCCTGTTCGAGACAGGGGCGATCGTGTTCCATATTGCCGAGCGCCATGGGGGTCTGCTGCCGGACGATCCCAATGCCCGGGCGCGCGCGATCATGTGGATGTTTGCGGCGCTCAACTCGGTGGAGCCACCGATCCTCGAGCTCTCGATCGCCAAGTTCCAGGAGGGCGAGAGGAGCTGGGCTGAGGAGCGCCTGCCTCTGGTCAGGGATCGCATCCGCGACCGGCTGCGCCTACTTTCCGCTCGCCTGGGCAAGGCCGCCTGGCTCGACGGCGCGTTCAGCGCGGGCGACCTGATGATGGTGTCGGTGCTGCTCAGGGCGAGGCCCTCGCGCATTCTGGACGAATATCCCAACCTTGCCGCCTATGTCGCCCGCGGCGAAGCGCGGCCAGCCTACAAGCGGGCCTTCGCCGCTCAATTGGCGGTCAACGCCGGCAAGCCGGCGACCGGTTGATGGAGGCTCGTCCCGGTCGACTAGCAACCGATCAGCTCGCACCCTCTATGAATCTGATGTCCCGATCGGCCGCGTCACCGAGCACGGCGAGCGCTGCGCGGTAGGCGGGACTCTCATAAGCCGCTCTCGCCTTCTCGAGGCTGTCGAACTCTATGAGCACGGTGCGTTCGACGAGTCCCGACTCGTGCGCCTCCGCCGGCATGCCCCGGGCCAGCGGGCGCCCGCCAGCCGCTGCGAGCGCCGGACCCGCGAGCTTCGCATATGCGGCGAGAGCATCAGGCTTTCTCACTTCGCGATAGAAGGTGATCCAATATGCTTTGGCCATCGGTAATCTTCCTCCGCTTTGGGCGCATCAGGTCAACCTGAATGGCGGACCTGGTAGCGACGTGCCTTCATGCGATTGCCGCACACTCTCATCTTGCACCACCGGCGCGTGTGATTCCTGCTGGTATCGAGGAACAGCCAGCGGCAGGTCTCTGCCTCACAGGCGCGCATACGATTGATCTCGGGAGAGAGCATGAGATCGCGAGCCGCGAGCGCGAGAGCCCACACCGGCAGCTCTGCCTTCCCTTCGTCGAGCCGCCAGGACCACGCCAAGGCCGCGCGCCCAGCGATATCCGGCTGCCAACGCAGTTCGCGGTGACGGTCCGCAGCGTGAAAGTAGTGCTCCAGCGTCTCGAGACCGGCGGCTGGCGGCGGTCGAGCGTCGACCATGGCATATAGCGTTTCCGCAAGGGCCTCCCGCAGGGCGCGACCCGCGCGGAGCGCTCGCACCGCAGCCTCGGGTGTCACGGTCCGCGCGACCTGCAAGGCCCGCTGCGCGTCGAGCAGTCCCGTCTCACGGGTGAATCGCAGGAGGTCACCAAAGTTCTCCAGACCTTCGACACGGCCTCGGCCGCCGAACCGATTGTCCAGTGAGTTCACGAAATCGAGCGCGCGGTGGCCCCCGCACCGGTCGAACGCCGCCGCTTTGCCGCTCGTGGCCTGATCCGTCGCAGTAACCATCAAATCCAATTTTAGCGGTTGCAGCGGGCGGGCGCCAGCCGGTATATTAACCGTCGTTCAGGCCTTTACAGGTTACTGCGCCGATGCGGTATCGACACCATCGCGTGGACGCACGGGTGGCACTCGCGTTCGCCGCGATTTACGTTCTCTGGGGCGGGACCTTCCTTGCGATTCGGCTCGCGGTACTCGAGCTACCGCCGCTCTTCGCGAGCGGCGTGCGTTTCCTCATTGCGGGCACGACTCTTTATGTCTTCATGCGGGTGCGAGGCCACGACAGTCCGACCTCACAAGAGTGGCGAAGCATCGCCGTGACATCGCTGTGCCTGTTCGTGGCGACATATGCAGCGCTCTTCTGGGCCGAACAGTACGTCCCATCCGGCGTCGCCTCGGTAATTGAAGCGACCCTCCCCATCACCGCCATGGTGTTCGAGGTATTTCTCTTTCGGCAGCAGCGCTTTCGCCTGCGGACAGGCACGGCGCTGCTGCTGGGATTTCTCGGCGTCGCGTGGCTTCTGATCAGGAACCAACATACATTTCCCGTATTCCCTTGCCTCATCATCCTGGCGAGCGGCACGGCCTGGTCGTTGGGAGGGGTCTTGACCCGTTCCATGAGGCGCCCGCGCTCGCTACCGCTCACCGCCGGTGCGCAGATGATGTTGGGCGGTATCGTTTTGTTGGCCCTGTCGAAGGCGACGGGTGAGCTACGTACGCTTCCCCGGATCACGCCGCAAGCCGCCGCGGCGCTTCTGTATCTCATTGTCGCCGGATCGCTGCTCGGGTTTACAGCATATGTATGGCTGCTCGCGCGCATGCCGGTGACGCGGGTCGCGAGCCACGCCTACGTAAATCCGCTGATCGCGCTCGCGCTGGGATACTTCGTGGCGCGGGAGAGCCTGACACCCGGCATGTTGCTCGCCTCGGCGCTGGTGATAGCGAGTGTCATTCTGATCCTCACCTCACCGGAGGATCGAGAACCAAATGCTGAGATTGAATCCAAGCGACTGGAGGCGAGCCTTTAACGTCTTCCCCTCCCTCAAGGGAGGGGATTTCCGTCTGCCGGAGGCCGACGTTCCGGCCCGAGACGAGGAGATTGATCGCAGAGTTGATGTCCCGATCATGCCGAACACCACAGCCGCCACAGCTCCACTCTCTCACTACGAGGCCCTCTCGACCTTGTGGGCCGCCGCGTACACCGCACGCGGAACAGACCTGCGTGGAGAATCGCTCGTCAACCTCGATGTACTCACCCCCGTGCCTCATGGCTTTGTAGTGGAGCTGGGATCGAAGCTGCGACCAGCCGGCACCTCCCGAGCCTGCTGCCGAAGATGCCGACCGGTAGTCGCATCCTTGATCCTGTACCGGTACGTAAGCACCATGGCGACAGGGTAGTTGCAATGTGCGAGATCAACAACCCGGACGCGGAATTTTCCTGTGAATCCACACGCCTCACATCTCGTCCGCGTCCGAGGTAACAGCAATGCATCAAGTGACGTGCATGTGCAGCGCCCTCCGTAATGCTCCTCGCCCGACCAAGAGCGCGCCTCCTCCTCGCCGTGAACGGCGAGGTTTCCGGCGCGGAGAGCGCGGATGAATGCGCATCCACGTACTCTGTCCTCACCGGGAACGCCCGTGCGCGAGGCGTCGACACATGAACTGTCGGTCGTTGCAGCGCAGCTCGTCGAAGCTGCATGCAGAGCTCGTGACGGCGACCGTGAAGCCACAAGAGCGCACATTGCGCACGCAGTGGCGCTGCTCCGCGGCAAGCCCAGCCTCGCTCCCCGCGGCACCCGCATGCCATCCAATGTGGAAACGCACATCGCACGCGGCGGTCTCCCGGCATGGCAGGCGCGCAAGGTCTGCGCACACGTGCAAGCCAACTTGTCCGGAAAGATTGCCATTCGGGAGCTCGCGCGGCTCCTGCGCCTCAGCCCCGGCCACTTCTGCCGCGCATTCAAGTGCACCTTTGGTGTTTCGCCCCGCGACTATGTGCTGCGCCGGCGCGTCGAGCTCGCGCAGGGATTGATGCTGACGACGTCGGAACCGCTGAGCTCGATAGCCATCCGCTGCGGCATTTGCGATCAGCCGCACTTCACACGCTGCTTCCGTCGCATAGTCGGCGAGACCCCGCATGCGTGGCGCCGCTCTCGGGGAGGCGCGCTGCAAACCGACTGAGACCGAGCCGCGGCACTCCATGCAACTGGAAGAAAGGCGCATGTCGTGCCGCTGGCTATTCACGCCGCGCCCGCAGGCGGCCATTAGAGGAGAAGTGTGATGTCCGATGTACGTGGCGTAACTGAGGCGGAAGGCATCAAAGAGTATCGGTACTTCGCGGGCGGCGAATGGCGCACCGCCAAAGATCACAAGCTGTTCGACGTCTATCGGCCTTACGATCGCGGCCTCTATGCGCGCGTCGCCGCTGGTGGCCGACCGGAAGCGAAACTGGCGGTCGAGTCGGCCGCAAACGCATTTCCCTCCTGGTCGCAAACGACGCCGGCCGAGCGGGCAAAGCTGTTCTTCAAGGCGGCTGAGATCGTCAAGCGCCGGCGCGCCGAAATTGCCGGAATCCTGGCCGTTGAAACGGGCAGCACGATCTCTTTCTCGACGTTCCAGCAGGACCTCGTGGCGGCCACCATCGAGCAGGCAGCCGGATGGATGTATTTGCCGCAGGGTGAGGTTTTGCAGAGCAACATCCGCGGCGTCCACTCCATTGGGATCCGCCGGCCCCTGGGCGTGGTCGCAAGCTTCACACCGTGGAACGGCGCGAACGTATTGTCCTGGCGCGCAGTGATTTCTCCGGTGGCCGCCGGTAACACGGTCGTCGTGAAGCCCTCCGAGCTTGCACCGATTTCAGCCGGCATCATCCTCGCGCAGATCGCGGAAGAGGCAGGGTTCCCGCCAGGTGTCATCAACGTCGTGACTCACGCGCCCGGTGCCGCCGCGGATATCGCCGACGTCTTCTTCGAGAGCCCGGATGTGCGGGTCATCAACCTCATTGGGGGAGTCAAAACCGCCAAGGTGCTCGCGAAACGCGCTGGCGAAACGCTCAAGCGCACGACCATGGAGCTCGGTGGCTACAACCCGATGATCATACTCGACGATGTGGATGTGGACTATGCGGTCCGCACGGCAACGTTCGGCTCCTTCTTCCACCAGGGACAGATCTGCCTCAACACCCGCCGCATCATCGTTCAGCGCAAGATTGCGCAGGAGTTCCTCCAAAAATTCGCCGCGCGCACGAAGACGCTGCTGTGCGGCGATCCCCTGGATCACAAAACCGTCATCGGGCCGTTGATCACGCCCGCGGCCGTCAAACTGGTCGATGACCGGGTAAAGGAGGCGCTCGGCAAGGGAGCCAAGCTGCATAGCGGTGGTGTCTTCGCGGGTCAGATCTATCAGCCGACCATTCTCAGCAACGTCCCGCTCGACACAGCCGTGGCCACTGAGGAAACCTTCGGGCCGGTCGTCGTCGTAGAGGCCGTTGATACCCCCGAGCAGGCGGTCGAGGCCGCCAACCGGACGATGTACGGGCTCACGTCATCGATTCTCGCGGGCGACACCTATCGCGCGTTTGAGCTGGCGCCAAGGATTCTCGCCGGTATCGTCAACGTCAACTCGCCGACGGTGAACGACGAGATCCATGCGCCGATGGGTGGAGTGCGGGACAGCGGGTGGGGGCGAACCGGTCCCGACAGTCTCAAGGAGTTCCAGGATGTGATCTGGATCAACTCTCACAGCGGCCAGCGCCAATACCCGATCTGAAAGGCCGCGTAGTGATGAAGGAATATAACCATGTCATTCACCGTCGATGTCCACCACCACATTCTTCCCGACTTCTTCTGGCGCGCGACGAATGACGCGCACAGCCCCGTCGGTGGGATCTTGCCCGCGCCTTGGTCGAA
>Ga0335075_10012342_pt1 | contig 12910 bp, 8 predicted proteins | sample Lox_Sample_24_FD_206723 | JGI IMG/M metagenome (GOLD analysis project Ga0335075, IMG submission 206723) | Soil microbial communities from Loxahatchee National Wildlife Refuge, Florida, United States - Lox_Sample_2.4 | ecosystem: Environmental > Terrestrial > Soil > Wetlands | place: USA: Florida... | reverse complement strand
CGACCGGAAACCTCGACTCGAAGACCGGCGTGGAAATCATGGCGCTCTTCGAGCGTCTGCACGCAGCCGGCAACACGATCGTCCTCGTCACCCACGAAGCCGACATCGCCGAATACGCCCATCGCGTCGTCCACATCCGCGACGGCGAAATCTACTCCGACCAGCCCTCCAAACGCGTCCGCTAACCGCCCCCACGCCGCCTATTCCCTATTCCCTATCCCCTATCCCCTATCCCCTATTCCCTATCGTTTCTCCCAGGTGATGGTGACGCGCGTCACGGGTTCCTCGACCCAGAGACGGACGAACGGTCTGGCATCGCCGGGCAAGGAATCGACGCGCTCCATTGGGCAGGAATCAAGAAGAACGCGGCTGGGAGCGACGCGCATGCCGGCTTGATAATGCAGACAGAGTAGGATCTGTTTTCTGCCGTGGTTGTCGGACCCCTCGCCCGGCGGAACCACGTCTTCCAGAACAATGCGTTGGGGGTCAGCGCTCAGCCAACGGGCCGAGCCGGTCAGGGCGAATGAATAGCCCTCGCGCCGCACTGCAAACAGACATCCAGGCGGCTCGCCCGCTGCGGTCGGCGGCAATGTGGCCGCCCACTTCGCGTCCGGCCAGTTGCGCAGGCGCTCGCAAGCTGCCGGCGACCAACAGACAATCCATCCAATGTTATATCGTTTGCAATATTCCCCCAGAGCGGCATCGTTCCAATCGCGGATCGGCCGGCCCATGAGAACGGCATCGGCCAAACCGTTGGTGGTATGCTCGATGCGGACCTCCGCGTCCAGGCCGCCGATGTAGGCCCGGTCAGTCAACAAGGGTAACAGCGGTGTCCAATGCGACGCCAGCGGCGCTATCGGACGATCCTCCCAGAGGATACGCGCTTCCGGCGTAGTGTGCTGCCGCAATGCTTCGACAATGGCGTGCTGGTCGGCGTCCAGGCCGAGCTGCAACCGGCCAGAGTTGCGTAAGTTCGACGCCCACGAAGCCAGGGCGGGCTGAGGGACGCGCCACAGCAGCGCGACTCCCAAGAGAAGAAGACAAGGAGATAACGAGACGCGGACAAAAAAAGCGCTCCTTGTCTCTTTGTTTCCTCGACTCCTTGTCAGGAGAGCATCGGCGGCAAGAGCGAGGGCATGGGCCGCGGGCAGGGAGGCGAAAAGCAAAGCCGGCGCCAACAGACGCGGCGCGCCGAACCGCCCCAGCGGTTCCCAGATCAGACCGGCTGCCGACAGCGCGAGAAAGCCAGCCCAGCTTAGACCGAGCAAACGCGCCGTCGCGCGTTGGCTGCTCTGATTATAAAGCAGCACGCCGGCCGCAGCCGCCAGCACCAGCATGGCAGCGAACGCCCTATCGACCGGCCCACCCCAGAAAGGCGATTCCCAGACGTTCCTCAGGTTCGGCTCCATCAAGAGCGGCCTCTCCAGATGCGGCGGCACGCGAATCCACCAATAACCGATCCAGTCGATCAACCAGAAACTATTGACGGCAATAGCGCCCAGCAATCCGCCCAACAGGGCCGTGTGCCAGGCCAGCCGGTGGCGAGCGCCGACGCTGAGGTAATAGATGAGGAACAGCGGCATCAGCAGCGCCAAAAGCAGGGGATGAGCGAACCAGCCGAGCAGAGCAGCGGCAAACACTCCCAGCCAGCTGAGCGGGCCGGGATCGATGTGATAGCGAATCAGCATGCCGGCCTGCGCCAGCACCAGAAGCGTGGCCAGCAACAGATCGATGTCGCCGGACTCCAAAGTCTCGCGGCACGGTTGGCCCCACCATACCAGCAAGCCCAGCACGCAAGCCAAGCACGCCGCCGCTCGGTTCAGCCCGACGCCCCGGGCAGCCACGAACAAGAATAGGGGAACCAAGGCGCAGATCAGTGCCACGCCGATTTTGTACGCCGCCGGACAGTAGCGTCCGCCGACCAGGGCCAGCATCAACTCGGCCGGCCGGCTGCCGCTGTCGAAGACCGGCGTCTTGGGATAACCGGCGTGGAAGGTCGGATCGTAGCACGATAAGCTGCCGTGCTCGCGCAGGGCGCGAGCGCCGAGATAGCCGTGGTACAGGTGCAGCGGATGCCGGCCGGACAGGATCGGCCGATCGTCCAGCAAATGCTGCCAAGGCTGCTCGCCGCCGAACAGCGTCAGCGTCATCCAGCTCTGCCAGGCCAAGAGAGCGAGCAGAAGCAACCGCCAGGCGCGATGATCGCCGGCGGACGTTGATCGAGGTTCGCCATTCCGTGGCAGTGCGGAGCGCTCCATGAATGTCGGATAGTAACGGCGATGCCTGATCGCGGCAAGATCAGGGGCCAAGTCCGCAACGAGCCGGAAGCGTCAACGACGGAAGGAATGTCCGTCGCGGACGCTTCCGGCTCGTTAGCTCTTCTCTACAATGACAGCATGCTTGTCGCTGCGTGGATCGCGTTTTTGCTTATCATGCTGTTGCTGCTCGGCAGTGCCGTCGGCAGTTTCCTCAACGTCTGCATCGTGCGCCTGCCGCAGGGCCGCAGCTTGATCCGCCCCGCCTCGTCTTGCGGCCAGTGTGGCAAGTCTATTCGCTGGCAAGATAATATACCGCTGGTCAGCTATTGGCGTTTGCGCGGCCGCTGTCGCGCTTGTGGTGCGCCTTTCTCGATGCGCTATTTCTGGATCGAGTTGTTGACCGGCTTTCTCTTCATCCTTATCTATCACTTGGAGATCGCGCACAACATTCATCATTTCCAGGTCTGGGCCTGGTACAACGACGATTATGAATATGCTCTGATGCAAATGTTTGATCCGCGGCAGTGGCTGGTTTTTTCAACCCATGCAGTGTTGGGGTGCTTGCTGATCGTGGCAACGGCATGCCTATGGGAGCACGGATGGGTGCCGACGCGCGTGACAATCGCGGGTGCGCTTCTGGGACTGTTGGCCGCACTATTGCTTCCTTGGCCTTGGCCCGATCAAACGTCGCCGGCGCTTGTCGCTTCATCGATGAGTGAGATCGCGTGGTCAAACGAGGTCCGCGTGTTTTCCGGAGGATCGCGTCCCGGCGCTATCGTCGCCGGCCGGCCCTGGTGGTGGGGAGAGGCCATGCGGCATCAGGGATTATATCCCTGGCCGGTCTGGGGTCCGCTGCCGCAATGGCTGCCTCCGGGGAATTGGAGACTGGGTTTAGCGACCGGCTTGGCCGGCGTCTTGGTTGGAGCAGTGCTGGCGGGATTGGTTCGTCTCCTGTTTAACCTCGGAGTCGGGGCGGAGGCGCTGGGTGGAGGTGAGATAAGCCTGCTGATGATCGCCGGCGCGTTCCTGGGTTGGCAGCCGATTGTGGCCGCCGCCTTGCTCGCCCTGATTCCGGGACTGGCCACGGCGACGCTGCAATGGACGATGAGGAAACGAAACCGGGTTTCCTACGGTCTCTGGCTGGCGCCGGCCCTTGTAGCGGTATGGATGGGATGGTACTGGATCGGCCCTCATGTGCGGGGATTTTTTTTCGATAGCCCCCGTATGCTCTGGTTCGCCATCGGTTGTGTCTCGTTTCTGATTGCCTTCGCCGCCTGTCTCCGCCTTGTGGGAGTGGCTCGCCCTGGAATGGACTCCTAGCGTAAGCTGGAAAAATTCAGCGCACCAAGAGAGTAGAAAATCGCCATGAGCCAGAAAACCTGGGGCGGCCGCTTCAGCGGCGATACTGATTCCCGCGTCGAAGCCTTCACCGAATCCATCAGCCTTGATCGCCGTCTCTATCGGCACGACATTCGCGCCAGCCAGGCACACGCTCGCATGTTAGCCGAGGTCGGACTGCTCACCGCCGGCGAAGCCGAGTCCATCATTGCCACGCTCGACGCCATCGCCGCCGACATCGAGCGCAGCCAATTCGCGTTTTCCGTACATCTCGAAGACATTCACACCCATATCGAACGCGCTTTGATCGATCGTCTGGGCGACGTGGGCCGCAAGCTGCATACGGGCCGCAGCCGCAACGATCAGGTCGTCACCGACGTTAAGCTCTGGGTCCGCGACGCCCTTGACGCTTTTGACGATCAATTGCGGCAGCTGCAACGCGCTCTGCTCGACGCCGCCGAACGCAACTGCGACTTGGTATTGCCTGGATACACGCATTTGCAGCGCGCCCAGCCCGTATTGGCGGCTCATTATTTCCTCGCCTATGTCGAGAAATACCAGCGCGACCGCGATCGTTTGGCCGACTGCCGCAAGCGCGTCAACGTGCTGCCGCTCGGCGCCGCTGCTCTTGCCGGCACATCTCTCCCCATCGACCGCGACAGCGTGCGCCGCCAACTCGGCTTCGACGCGCTGGCCGGCAACAGTCTCGACGTGTCCAGCGACCGCGATTTCTTGCTCGAATTTGTCTTCGATCTCTCGGTCATTGCCCTGCACCTGAGCGGTTGGGCCGAGGAGTGGGTATTATGGACAACCACCGAGTTCGGCTTCCTCGATCTGCCGGACGCCTTTTGCACCGGCTCGAGCATCATGCCGCACAAGAAAAACCCGGATGTGCTGGAATTGATACGCGGCAAAGCGGCGCGTGTGGTGGCGGATTTGCAGCAGTTGATGGTACTGGTGAAGGGGCTGCCGCTGGCGTACAATCGAGATTTGCAGGAGGACAAGGGCGCTCTGTTCGACGCCCACGACACGGTCTCGGCCTCGCTGGAGTTGGCCGCTGCCTTGGTGCGCGAGAGTCGTTTCCGAGCCGAGGCCATCGCCTCACGGCTGGAAGATGGCTATCTGGATGCGACGACGTTGATGGAGTTTTGCATCTCCCAAGGCGTGCCGATGCGAGCGGCGCACGAGGCGGTTGGCAAATTGGTGCGTCTGTGTGAGGAACGCCGCTGCCGCTTGGCGGAATTGCCGCCGGATGTCTACGAAAGTGTGCGCCCGGGGCTGTCGGCTGGAGTATACAAGGTGTTAGGAGTCGCCAACGCCCTGACCGCGTTCCGAAGCGCCGGTTCGACGGCACCGGCGGAGGTGAATCGTCAGTTTGCGCTGTGGCGGCAAAGGTTGTCATGATCTAGCAGGTTATCATGTCCGCGACCATACGAGCCTATTGTCGCTGTAATTCTGGACATTATTTTATGGGTGAATCCTGCCCCTATGACGGGTGGACTTCGCCGGCTTGCCGAGAATTGACGGATGCTGTCGCCCGCCTGGCCAAGACAGGCAAGGAATTCTCGATTGAAGAGTTGCGAAATCTTGGCGTCAGCAGCGAAACGCTGTGGAGAACCATTATCATCTCTTTTGGCGTCGGTGCATCCGTTTTCGAGGCGTTCGCACCGGATACCTATGTGGTAAACGGCGAAGCCAAGCCGCCGCGCAAACTGGGAGCAGGATTCAAATAACGGAAACGCTGCGAGAATCATCAGAGTCGCATCGAAGGGCAGGCTATTTCAATGGACCATTTTCACTACCGAAACCGGATTCTTCACTGCGAGGACGTGCCCATGCACCAGCTGGCCGATCTGTACGGCACGCCGCTGTTCGTCTACAGCAAAGCGACGCTTCTGCACCATCTCGGCCAATTGCAGAAAGCATTTGTCGCCGTTGAGCCGCTGATCTGTTACAGCATCAAGACCAACGGCAATTTGCACATTTGCCGTCTGTTAGGCGAAGCAGGGTCCGGATTCGATGTAACCAGCGGCGGGGAGTTGCATCGCGCTTTGAGCGCCGGCGGCAGCGGCGACAAGATCGTTTTTGCCGGCGTCGGCAAAACGGATGCGGAGATCCGCTACGCCCTGGCCAACGACGTTTTTCTGTTCAACGTCGAGAGCGAGGCCGAGCTGCACAACCTCGCCGAAGTGTCTCGCGGCGCCGGCAAACCCGCCGGCGTGGCGCTGCGCGTCAATCCCGATCTGCCGCCCAAGACGCACATCAAGACCGATACCAGCGTCAAGGGCGTCAAGTTCGGACTCGACATCGACACCGTTCTCGATGTGGCGCGCGGCGTCGTCGGCAATCCGCACGTCCGCATCATCGGGCTGCACATGCACCTTGGCTCGCCGATCCTTAGCACCAAGCCGTATCAAGAGGGCGTGGCCAAGGGGCTGGTATTGATTGAACGACTGCGGCAGCAGGGGCATCCGATCAGTGTCTTGAATATGGGCGGCGGTTTCGGCATTCACTACCGCAAAGAGGAAGCGCAGCCGGCGCAGGCGTTCGCCGAGGTCATCGTGCCGGCGGTGCAAAAAGCGAAGTGCCGGCTCGTCCTCGAACCGGGCCGCTTCATCGTCGGCAACGCCGGCATCCTCGTCAGCCGGGTGCTGTTCACAAAGGAATCGGGCGGCAAGCACTTCCTCATTCAAGATGCCGCTATGAACGATCTGATTCGTCCGACATTGTACGATTCGTTCCACCGCATCTGGCCGGCCGAGCCGCGCGAGGACGTGCCGGCCCCGCCGGACGATTACGAAGCCGATATTCGCAATACGCTCAAGCAAGATGTCGTCGGCCCCGTGTGCGAATCCGGCGATTTTCTGGCGAAAGATCGGCGTCTGCCGCTACTGAAGCGCGGCGATGTGTTGGCAACGTTCAGCGCCGGCGCTTACGGCATGGCCATGAGCTCCAATTACAACAGCCGGCCGCGCGCCGCCGAGGTGTTGGTGGACGGCGCTCGACATCGCTTGATCCGCCGCCGCGAGACTTATGAGGATCTGATTCGACCCGAACTTGAAGTGTGACCGTTCGTTTTCCGTTTTGCGACGCTTCGCGGAAGCGTTACCCATCGACAGAGGAAGAGGCTCCTATCATGTACTCCCGTCTCTTGCATGTCAGCTTGTTGCTATTGTTGATGATCGCTTTCCTGACGCAATTGGCGGCTCAGGACAACGACAAGGCCAAGCAACCCGGCGCGGCGCCGCCTGCTCGCCAAGGCAGCGGCGACGAAAACGACTATCGCCGGTTTTTCAAGAAGCCAACCAACACCGACGAATACTGGAACGCCATCCAATTCGAGATCGATGTTGGCAAGTACGACCTGGCAGCCGTTCATCTGCGCAACTTCCTCAATTACAAACCGAGCGAGGCCGATCTCGTTAAGCTGGTCGATGAAGTCGGCGTCTCCGCTTTCCTGCGTCTGCGCAACATCCGCAAATGGTCCGACGATCCCAAAGCCAACAAGGAAGCGCTCGACAATGTCGAGCAGCTCATCACGCGCGTGACCGATGCCGTCGTCAAGGTCCGCCGCGATCCGATCCGCATTCAAGGCTACATCAAGCAGCTTACGGCTAGTCCCGAAGAAAACGCCTATGCTCTGAGGCAGTTGGCCAAGTCGGGGGCCTTCTCCGTGCCCTATCTGATTGATGCTCTACGCGAAGCAAGTCCGGAGGAGCGCGTCCGCTATCTCGATACTCTGGAGCGATTAGGTTCGGACACCCTCGTACCGATGGCCGCCGCCTTGGACAGCAACATCCCGTGGTTGCAGGTCGATCTTATCCGCCTTCTCCGGAAGCGATACTCGGCCAGCACCGCGCGGCTCATCCATCGGGAAGTCGTGCCGAACCTGTGGTTCTTGGCTAGCTCACCCTCGCAGCCGGACGATGTGCGCCGACATGCCACAGCGGCGTTGAGTTATTTCCTGGAAACCCCCGCGGACAAGCTGCCGCCGGCCCGTTTCGTTCTGACGCGCTTGGCCGAGAGCTATTATCTGCACCACGTCGCGTTCGCCGACTCAAATGCCGTCACGGTCTGGCGCTGGGATGGCCAGCATGTCGTTGAGGGATGGGCGGGCGCTCCGGCCATCAGCGCCGACAAGGCCGAGGAATACTACGGCGTGCGTTTCGCCAGCCAAGCCTTATTGCTCGATCCGACTTATACGCCGGCCCAGGTGGTGTTGCTCAGCCTGATTCTCGACAAAACGCAATCGAAAGCGGGACTGGACCAAACGTTGGAACGTGCGGCCCCCAAGGTTCACGATTTGCTCGGCACGGTGCAACCGGCCCTCGTCAACGCCGTGCTGGAACGCGCCCTGGAAGAGCATCGCGTTTCGGTGATTCTCGGCGCCGTCCGCGACCTAGGCGAACGGAAGGAGGTACGTGCCTTACGGCCGTTGGTCAGCGGTCAGCCGCCGCTGCTGCAAGCGCTGTACTATCCAGATCGCCGTGTCGAGATGGCGGCGGCGGAAGCGCTCTTGCAAATCCCCGATTCGGCGGCCGCTCTGGCGACTACGCGCGTCGTCGAAGTGCTGCGCCGCGTCCTCGCCGCCGAGCCGGAAGCACGGCAGCGGCCCAAGGTGCTGATCGGTTTCTTCAGCGAGGACATGCGCAATCGCGTCGCCGCCGCCGTTGCTGCCGCCGGCTATGGCACCGTCGCCGTCGCTACCGGCCGGGAGATGATGCTGCGTCTCGGCCAGGCGTCCGACATCGCCTTTCTGCTTTTCGAGGAAGAGCTGCCCAATCCCGGCCTGCCCCATCTGTTGGGTCAGCTCCGCGCCGACCGCTTCGCCGGCCAGCTGCCCATCCTCCTCACCGCCGCGCCGCCGCCAGTAGACGCTGCCGGACGTCTCCCGGCCGACGCGCCCCGGCGCGATCTCGTACTCGGCGAGGCCGCCCGCCACGAAGAGACGCTGCGCCGCAACATGGCCCGCTATCCGAACATCACAGTGATCCCCGTCACGCTGTCCCTCGATGCCAAGGCGTTGCGACCGTTCATCCGCTCACGCCTGGACGATCCGGCCAATCCAACGCTGTCGGCCAAGGAGATGAAAGACTATGCCGAGCGTTCGATCGAGCATTTGGCCCACCTGGCGCGCGGCGAGGTCGCCGGCTACGATGTGGCACCGGCCGGGCCAACCGTCCTGGAAGCGCTGCGTGCGTCGAGCAAGCTGACGCCGAAGGGCCAGGGTTTCGCCATCGACATCGCCGCCCGGCTCCGGGGGGCGGAGGCGCAGATCGTGTTGGCCAACGTGCTGGCCGACAGCAAACGGACGACGGCCGTGCGCATTGCGGCAGCCAACGCCCTGATACGAAACATCCAACAGTTCAGCCCGCTGCTGACACGCGATCAGGGACGTGTGATTGCGGAGATGTATGCAGATCCGAAGCTCGATGAGTCGCTGAAAACCACTGTCGCGCTAGTGCTCGGCAGCTTGCGTCCCAGCGCACGCCAAAGCGGCGATCTGCTGCTGCAATATCGACCGCCAACGCCGGCCGCGCCGCCGCCGAACAAATAAGTCACCACGAATAACACGAATAACACGAATAAAAGACAAAAAGAAAAAAGAACCATAGAGGGCGAGACAGGCGATCTATATTTTCCTTTTTTGTCTTTTATTCGTGTTATTCGTGTTATTCGTGGTGACTCTCTTGTTTTTTAATCCGAGGAGCCGAGCGTCGCCTGGACTTTTTCTTCCTCGTCGCGGCGAAGAACAGTCAGTGTCACAGTGTCGCCGATCTTGTATTTTTCAAGAATGTCGAAGAAATCGTTTGCTTTCTCAACGGGTTTATCGTCGATGGCCGTGATGACATCGCCGAGGCGAACGCCGCCATCGGTTCGCAGCCGCGTCGGCCGCAAGCCGGCTCTGGACGCCGGACTATTAGGATAGACGTTCAACACCACGGCGCCCTTGTCCACGCCCAGTTCTCGCGCTGAACGATCCTCAAGGATCTGCACGCCCAGGCCCGGACGCAGCAGCTTACCGTTCTTGATAAGCTGCGGCACCACGCGATTGACCTCATCGACCGGGATGGCGAAGCCGATGCCGATGTTGCCCCCGGAGGGACTGTAGATGGCCGTGTTGACGCCGATGAGCCGGCCGGCACTGTCCAAGAGCGGCCCGCCGGAATTGCCGGGATTGATGGCGGCGCTAGTCTGAATCATGTTCTTGATCGAGCGCTTAGTCGCCGACTGGATTTCCCGACCCAGGGCGCTGACGACGCCGGTGGTAAAGGTCTGATCGAGTCCGAACGGATTGCCGATGGCGTAGGCCATCTGACCAACCTGCAAATCTTCGGAGCTGCCGACGGTGATGGGGATTATTTTGCTCTTGGGAGCGTCGATGTGCAGGACGGCGAGATCCTTGTCGGCCGCTTCGCCGACCTTCGTGGCCTGCCAGGTGGTATGGTCGGCCAGCGTCACGTAAGCGGTCGAGGCTTTCTTGATGACGTGATAATTGGTGACGATGTGTCCGCCTTCGTCCCAGATGAAGCCGGAGCCGGTGCCCTCCGGCACTTCCTGGACATTCCTACTCCAGAAGTCGCGTTCCAGACCCATGGACGTGATGTGGACGACGGACGGCTTGGCTTTCTTGTAGATGGCGATGTTGGTTTTTTCAACATCGGCCAGCTGCCCGCGCGGCTCAATGGCGCGCGGCACACCGTAGATGTTTCGCGCGTCGGCCTCTTGGTGGGCCTTGTACTCGCGCCAGAGCAGCGTACCGAGGAGAAGCAATCCGCTCAGCAACAGCACCGTCAATAACGGCGTCAGCCAGGGCGGAACGATGGACCGCTTCGGCCGGCGCGGCGAATGCGCGGGCGGAGAAGGCTGCTGCTGGGGCCAACCATAATCTTCATCGAATGCCATCGGATACCTCGAAAGGCAGAAGCAGGGCGATCGAATGCTCCTACTATTAGTATTCGTGCGACATCGGAGGTTGACAAGTATCGCCGATGCTGGTGGGACCGGTGTCCTGCCGGTTCAGCGCTCCGCTGTACGTCGCGACTAACCTGAGAAGTTATTCTTGGACGCGCCTTTATCCTTCCCTTCATTCCGCCCTCGCTGGCCGAAGCGAATGTAAATCCGTGCGTTGCCGTTGCGAGCCAGTTCGGCCAGGGTTTCGAGTTCGCGTAGGCGCAGCAGGGCAGGGTGCGTCGAATAAGCCTCGGCTGCTTGCGCCCGTTCGCGCAGCGCCTGGATTTCCGCTTCGGTCTTGACTCGTTGCGCCTCCGCTTCCGCTTGTGCGGACACGCGCTGGGCCTCCGCCTCCGCTTCAGCTTCCAGGCGATGGCTTTCCGCCTTGACTTGGGCTTCGATGCGCTGTTGTTCGGCGCGCGTCCGGGTCTCGATCAATTGCGCCTGACTATTGCGTTCAGCTGCCAAAACGCGGTTCATGATTTCCTGCAAGTTGCCCGGAAAGACGAGATCTTTTACGTCCGCGCGGAGGATGTTCACGCCATAGCCGGTTGCGGCTTCTTTCACGTCGCTAAGGATCTCTTCACTTAAGCGATTGCGGTTGGTCAGGATCTCGTCGAGGTTCATGGAAGCCAGCGAGCGACGGGCCGCCAATTGCACGTCGGAATAAAGACGATCTTCATAGTTGGCGACTTGGTGAAGGGCCGCCTTCGGATCGCTGACGCGGAACTGCACGATGATGCTGACGCGGATGGCCACCTTATCGGCAGTCAAGATTTCTTGACCTTTGATGGTCAGGTCTCGTTCGCGGACATCCACCAATACAACTTCAACGCGGGGACGACGATAAAAACCGAGATTGAAATAGCGTGGCACGACGTATCGGCCGGCTTCCAGAATCTTGGCCAATTTGCCGTCCTCGTACCACAAACCCCGGTGCGTATCCTTGATGATGATCTCGCGCCGTCGCATTTTCGCCGCTTTCCAAAATTAAAAAACGGCCCCGTAGCAAGTCCGATGTGGAGAATGCCTGTCAGGATTGGCGTCCGCTGAACCACGTTCGCAGCGCGGGTTGGTAGCGGAACCTGTGACACGTCGCTCCTGAGCTTGCCGGGGCCGATGCTTATCTTAATCGTCCCGGTCTCTACTCACAAGCAGACAAAAAGCCAACAGTCGAGGTTCGCACGATGAACGAGCCGGAAACGTTAGCGACGGCTGATGCTCCATCACTAATGCTTCCGGCTCGCTCGGCGCTCAAGCGAGCGCCGTTTGATGCAGTCGCTCCGCCACGCGCGGCAGCGCTGCCGGCAACACGTCTTCGATGCGCTCGGCGAGCGTGAACCGCATCTCCTCCCGTACATTATCGGGCAGCTCGCGCAGGTCCATTTCGTTGTCGCGCGGCAGAATGACGTGGCGGATGCCGGCGCGGCGCGCGGCCAACACTTTTTCCTTGATGCCGCCGACAGGCAGCACCAGGCCGGTCAGCGTGATCTCGCCGGTCATGGCCACGTCATTGCGCACCGGCACGTCCGTATACACCGACGCCAGCGCCATCGCCAGGGCCACGCCCGCCGATGGGCCGTCCTTGGGCACCGCTCCGGCCGGTACGTGGATGTGAACGCCGTTGCGGCGGAATAGGTCCGGATCGATGCTCAGCTCCTCGGCATGCGACCACACGAACGACTGAGCGGCGCGGGCCGACTCTTTCATGACCTCGCCGAGTTGGCCGGTCAAACGCAGGCCGCGGCCGTTGTGCAGCAGCGTCGCTTCGACGTAAAGAACGTCGCCGCCCGCTTCGGTCCAGGCCAAGCCGGTCGAAACGCCGGGCGGCAAAACCTTGCGGAAATGCTCCGGCCGCACGCGCTCCGGGCCGAGCAGTTCGGCCAAGTCCTGAACGCCGACCGTCACCGGCTCGGCTTTGCCTTCGGCGAAGCGCCGCGCCACCTTGCGGGCAATGCTCCCCAACATGCGTTCCAGCTCGCGCACGCCGGCCTCGCGCGTGTAGCGGCCGATGATGCGCAGCAGAGCATCGGGCTGGATTTGCAATTGCTCCGCCGTCAAGCCGGCTTCTTTCAGCCGCCGCGGCAACAGGTAGCGCTTGGCAATTTCGATCTTCTCCTCCTCACTATATCCGGAAAGGCGGATGATCTCCATGCGGTCCAAGAGCGGCCGCGGGATCGTGTCCATCGTGTTAGCCGTGGTGATGAAAAACACCTTCGACAGATCGAACGGCAGATCGAGATAGTTATCGCGGAACTGCGAGTTCTGGGCCGGATCGAGGATCTCCAGCATGGCGCTGGCGGGATCGCCGCGATAATCGCGTCCGAGCTTGTCGATTTCATCGAGCATCAGCACGGGGT
>Ga0335075_10012341_pt1 | contig 12910 bp, 12 predicted proteins | sample Lox_Sample_24_FD_206723 | JGI IMG/M metagenome (GOLD analysis project Ga0335075, IMG submission 206723) | Soil microbial communities from Loxahatchee National Wildlife Refuge, Florida, United States - Lox_Sample_2.4 | ecosystem: Environmental > Terrestrial > Soil > Wetlands | place: USA... | reverse complement strand
AGTGCAACCGGTTTGTTCGTTAGGCGGTTAACGACCGCACGGAACTGGCTGCCCGCAGGGCCGAGTACGGTGATGACGCCGTGAGCTCCCTGGTGACTTCTCGGCACGCTGTGGTTAATGTCCGTAGCAGGAACCGGCACGAGCAGAGAGAACCCACCATGGCGTACGACATCGCGGCTGACATCCGGCTTGACCCGAGGCTGAAAGCGCTCCTGGGCGGTATGGCGATAGAGAGCGGAAGCGACGTAGACAGCCGCGAGGCGTTGCTGGCCGAGGAGAACTCAGAGGAAGCGCGCAAGCAGGCCGAGCTCTTCCGCTCCTTCATGGACCTGTGCGACACCGAGGAGGCGGCTCCCTCGGCCGGGCTGCGCGTGCACACCGAGAAGGTCATCTCGGAGCCGGATGGCAACTCCATCAACCTTCAGGTCATCCGCCCGGACAACGACGAGACCGTGCCTTGCGTCTACTACATCCATGGCGGCGGCATGGCTTCGTTGTCGTGCTACGACGGCATGTACCGTGGCTGGGGCAAGATCATCGCGGCCAACGGGGTAGCCGTTGTGATGGTGGACTTCCGCAACTGCGTGGTGGCCTCGTCAGTACCCGAAGTAGCCCCGTTCCCGGCTGGTCTCAATGATTGCGTGTCGGGTCTTAAGTGGGTCGTCGCGAATGCCGGGCAGCTCAATATCGACCCGGCGCGCATCATCGTCGCGGGCGAGAGCGGCGGCGGCAACCTGACACTAGCGACCGGCCTCAAGCTCAGGCAGGACGGCGACCTGGGTCTCATCAAGGGCCTGTACGCGCTCTGCCCCTACATCCGCGGTGAGTGGCCGACGCCGGAGTGCCCGTCCTCAACCGAGAACAACGGCATCCTGCTTGACTTGCACAACAACCGCGGCGCGATCGGCTACGGGATCGAGGCTTTCACCGAGCGCAACCCGCTGGCCTGGCCGTCGTTCGCGACCGCGCAGGATGTCGAGGGGTTCCCGCCGACTGTGATCAGCGTGAACGAGTGCGACCCGCTGCGCGACGAGGGGATCAACTTCTACCGGCTGCTGCTCTCGGCAGGCGTCCCGGCCCGGTGCAGGCAGGTGATGGGCACCTCGCACGGCACCGAGATCTTCACGATCGTGTGCCCGGAGATCAGCCGGGACACCGCTCGCGACCTCGCCGCCTTCTGCAGGGGCTAGCAAACGATTGCACCTCATGATCCGGGAGAGTTATGCATGCCCCGACGTGGATAAGTCTCCCGGATCATGGAACGGATCCCGGAGGCCATGATGTGCCGGGCCCGTGCAGCTCTGATGAGGCGCCGTCCGGTCGTGGCGTGCACAGGCTCACCGGCCCGGCGGCGCCTGATCTCGTCAGCCAGCCACTCAGGGGACGCCGAAGTCGGCTAGCGCTGACACATCAGGCGGGATCTCCACGCTCGATTCTCCCTACTCAAAGCGCTGGTGCGGGCCAAAGCCCGGCGTTCGAACGTTTTGTCGGTAGCTCCCGGCACACTGGCGGCACGGATCCATTCAGGCGAAGGAGGCTCGCCATGTGCTGGTTGTGTGATCACCCGGACGCCAAGTGGCCCGACTATCTCAACCACATGCGGGACATGATCAGCACCTACGGCTGGGCTGTGCAGTCTGTGGAGCGTCAGCGTGTCCACCCGCCCTGGGCGTACACGGTAGGACTGACTGCCGCGGGCCGGCCGGAGCTAGTAGTAACCGGCATGTCCGCGCATCGCGCGTGGCACCTGCTCAACGACGTCGCTGAGCACGTTCTGCATGCTGGCGCTCTGGTACCGGGTGACCAGCATGCGCTCGAGGGCGGCCCGCTTATCGAGGTCGTCGAGCTAACCGAACCGACGGCCCATCTCCTCGTTGCCGTTGAGCTCTACGGGCAGAAGCTTCGCGCACAGCAGATAGTGCATGCAGATGATCGCGGCCACTGGCCGTGGGATGTGGGCTACCGTGGCGTGCGCGGCGGGCAGCCGGTCCTTGGCGTGCGGGCGGCGCCGTCGGCAGGCGCAGCGTGACGGATCTGAGCGCGGTGCGATCCTGATCCGTGCGGTCTTATTAACTTGCCTCGGACCGCTATCCGGCAGGTAGGTTCGGTAACCGGCCATTGATCGGCAGGGCTTGGAGTGCCAGGGGTAGGGGTGCCAGTGTCACAGGACAATTCGGGGCCAGCGATTCTCGTCGAGGGCCTGACGAAGTCATTCGGCGATGTGCAGGCGCTGCGCGGGATCGACCTTGCGGTGCCGCGCGGCACCATCCTCGGCGTACTCGGCCCCAATGGCGCCGGCAAGACGACCGCGGTCCGTATCCTGACCACTCTGCTGCTGCCGGACAAGGGCCGCGCCCTGGTCGATGGCCGGGACGTGGTGCGCCAGGCGGCTGCGGTCCGCCGTTCGATCGGACTGTCCGGGCAGTCGGCCGCGATCCAGGAGGAGCTGACCGGCCGGGAGAACCTCGAGCTCATCGGGCGCCTGTACCACCTGAGCCGCCCGGAGTCCCGCAGCCGGGCCGCTCAGCTGCTCGAGCAATTCGACCTGGTCGATGCCGCGGGCCGTCCGGCCAAGACCTACTCAGGCGGCATGCAGCGTCGTCTTGACCTAGCGGCGAGCCTGGTCGGCCGTCCGCAGGTGCTGTTCCTGGACGAGCCGACGACCGGTCTGGATCCGCGGTCGCGGCTCGGTATGTGGGACATCATCAGGTCGCTGGTCGAGGGCGGGACGACGCTGCTGCTCACGACCCAGTACCTCGATGAGGCCGACGAGCTGGCGGACGAGATCGTGGTCATCGACCACGGCCTGGTCATCGCTGCCGGGACGGCTGAGGAGCTCAAGAGCCGCGTTGGCGGGGACGTGCTCGAATTCACCGTCCCTGACCGCAACCGGCTCAGCGACGCAGTCGCCGCAGTTGCGGTGGTAGGCGAGGGCGATCCGCACGCCGACAAGGAGACCGGCGTGGTGAGCGTCGGCGTTGGCGGCCGCGGCTCGGACGCGCTCGTTGACGGAGTGCGCGCGCTGGACGCCGCGGGCGTGCAGACCCGCGGCCTCGCGCTGCGGCGGCCGTCGCTCGACGACGTGTTCCTGGCACTCACCGGCCACGCGGCCGAAGAGGAAGAGCTGAACGGCAAGCGCCGCCGGAGCCGGCGCTCGAAGAGCGACGAGACGAAAGCGACGTCATGACTACCACAACCGCACCCACGATCTCGCTGCCAGACGAGCCGGGTCTGGTTACCCGGCTCCGCTGGGCGGTGAGTGACACCCTCGTCCTGGCCCGGCGGAACCTGCTGGTCTGGGCACGCGTGCCCGCTTACCTGGTCTTCACCGTGATCCAGCCAGTGATGTTCGTGCTGATGTTCCGGTATGTATTCGGCGGCGCGATCAAGGTCCCTGGCGGCGACTACGTGGACTTCCTGATGCCCGGCATCATCGGGCAGACCGCGGCTTTTGCCTCCTTCGCCACTGCGATCGCGCTTGCGCAGGAACTGAAGAAGGGTGTGATTGACCGGCTGCGGTCGATGCCGATGGCGCGCTCGGCCGTGCTGACGGGCCGGCTGCTGGCCGACACCGGGCGGATGCTGGTGACCATCCTGATCATCGTCGCGGTGGGCTACGCCGTCGGCTTCAGGTTCCACAATGGCGTGATACCGGCGATCCTGATGGTCGTACTCGCGACAGTGTTCGGGCTGGCGATCTGCCTGATCGCGGCGTTCACCGGCCTTGCCATCGGAGACGAGGAGTCGGTCCAGGCGTTCGGCCTGATCTGGCTGTTCCCGATCACATTCCTCAGCTCCGCATTCGTGCCGATCTCGTCTATGCCCGGCTGGCTGCAGGCTTTTGCCAACAACCAGCCGGTGACCTACGTCATCAACACCATGCGGGCGCTCGCACTCGGCAATCAGCCCATCGAGGCCAATCTGTGGAAGAGCATCGCCTGGCTGGCCGGGATCTTCATCGTGTTCGTGCCGCTCGCCGTGCGCGCCTACAAGCGGGCTAGCTGACTGACGCCGGGAGCGGCCGGCGGAGCGTGTCTCTATAGTCAGACCCATGCCGAAGATCGCCACCGCCGACCGCGTCACGCTCGATCAGCTTCTCGACTTCGTCCGTACCAGGCATCAGGTCACCCTAGCGACTACCCGGCGCGATGGCCGTCCGCAACTCTCGCCAGTGACCGCCGGCGTCGATGATCAGCAGCGCATCGTTATCTCGACCTATCCCGACCGCGTGAAGGCGATCAACGCTCGCCATAATCCAGCGGTATCCGTCCTGGTCCACTCCGACAATTGGGATGGTCCGTACGTCCAGGTCGACGGCACCGCGGAGGTCTTGGACATGCCCACCAAGGAGGCGGAGGACGGCCTCGTCGAGTACTTCCGCTGCATCGCAGGCGAGCATCCCGACTGGAGCGAGTACCGCGAGGCCATGCGCCGGCAAGGTAAGTCGCTGATCCGGATCACAATCGACCGGTGGGGTCCGATCGCGACCGGCGGGTTCCCGCCGGACCGGGCGCCGGGCGCCTGAAAGCGATGAGGGGAACGACGTGAACGGCGCGCAAGCCGTCGCCCGCACGCTCGCCGACTGCGGCGTGACTACTTGCTTTGCCAATCCCGGCACCTCAGAAATGCATTTCGTTGCTGCGCTGGACACAGTCCCGCAACTGCGCGGCGTGCTGTGCTTGTTCGAGGGAGTGGCGACCGGCGCGGCTGACGGCTATGGCCGGATGACCGGGCGTCCGGCAGCGACGCTGCTCCACCTGGGCCCAGGACTGGCTAACGGACTCGCGAACCTGCATAACGCGCGCCGCGCGAGGACGCCGCTGCTGGCGATCGTCGGCGATCACGCTCACTACCACAAGCGGTTCGACGCGCCGCTGGAGTCGGATATCGACGCTCTTGCCGGGTCAGTCTCGGGCTGGGTCCGGCGGTGCGCACGCAGCGCGGACGCGGGATCGGACACAGCGGAGGCCGTTGCCGCGGCGCTGCGCCCGCCCGGCCAGATCGCCACCCTCATCTTGCCTGCCGACGTTACCTGGACCGATGGCGCGACGCCCGCAGTACCGATCGCTGCCCGATCGCCGTCGCCCGTCCCGGACGAAGCGACCAGCGCTGCAGCGGCGGCGTTGCGAAGCGGCGAGCCGGCCGTGATCCTGCTCGGCGGCACCGGGCTGCGCCGCACCGCGCTCGATGCTGCCAGCGGAGTCGCGCAGGCAACCGGCGCGCGGCTGCTCGCCGAGACGTTCCCGGCCAGGCATGAGCGCGGCGCCGGGATCCCGCCGGTCGACAGGCTTGCTTACCTCGTCGAGATGGCCGCCAGCCAGCTCGCTGGCACGCGCCACCTGATCCTGGCCGGAGCGACCGCGCCGGTGTCGTTCTTCGCCTACCCGGACAAGCCCAGTACGCCGCTGCCGGCCGGCTGCCAGGTCCACGTGCTCGCAGAGCCAGGCGACGATGTGCCCGGCGCGCTGGCCGCGCTCGCCGATCTCGTCGGCGCGGGTGATGCCCAGCGCACACAGCCGTCAGCGCCACCGCTGCGACCCGAAGTGCCCGACGGCGAACTCACCGCGCAGACTGCCGCCAGCGTCATCGGCGCGCTGCTGCCGGATAATGCCATCGTCTGCGACGAGGCCAACACTTCCGGCATCTGGCTGCCGGCCGCTACGGCAGGCGCGCCGCCGCACGACTGGCTCAGCCTGACCGGCGGGGCGATCGGCCAGGGCCTGCCGCTAGCGACCGGGGCAGCGATTGCCTGCCCGAACCGGCCGGTCCTCGCGCTGGAGTCGGACGGCAGCGCGATGTACACAGCTTCCGCGCTGTGGACGCATGCACGCGAACAACTCGACATCACGACGGTCATCTTCAGCAACCGCGCCTACGCGATCCTCACCATGGAACTCGAACGGACCGGCGCTCCCACGACCGGCACGACGGCGCGTGGCCTGCTGGACTTGTCTCGGCCCGACATCGACTTCACGGCACTTGCGGCCGGAATGGGCGTGCCCGCCAGCAGATCAGCCACCGCACCCGAGTTTGCCGCTCAGCTGCGCCGCGCGCTCGCGGAGCCGGGTCCGCATCTCATCGAGGTGGCCCTGCCGCCCCGCGGCTAAGCCAGCGGCACCGCCGATCAGCCGAGGAACTCCCGCAGGCAGGAAAGGAGAGCTTCAGGCTGACGCAGGACACCATGGTCCTGGCCCTCAAGTGACAGGAACCGTGCGCCTGGGACAGCCTCGGACACCTGCTCGGTCGCGGCGGCCAGCCACGGGAAAGTGTTCGACCCGGCGATTGCCAGCGTCGGCACGGCGATCTTTGCTAGCCGCGCGCTCGGCAGCTGGCAGCCGGGCTCGAGGAGCGCGTAATCGTAAGGGAGCGAGTGGGCGAGGCTCGTGAGGTAGCCCCACATGTCGCTGTGCCGCATACCCTCGACCATCTCCGCCGGAAGGCCGACCGCCTCGGTCTGGAAGAGAGCGGTCGCGCCGTCCCTATCGCCCGCACGGACGAGCTTCACGAGACGCTCGGCGAGATCGGGTCCCGGACGCGGCCGCGCGCCCTCAGGGATGAACGGCGTCTCGTAAGCCGCTACCTTCTCCGTCGGCAGTCCGCGGCTTACCGCCTCGAGTGCAAGTACCGCGCCCGAGGAGTGCCCGAAGAGTGACGCGGTGCCGCCAACGTGCTCAATGACGGCCCGAAGGTCCTCCATTTCGCGATCGACCGAGAAGTCGCTGCTCTCGTCGCTGCTGTCCCCGCGACCCCGGCGGTCATAGGCAACTGCTCGGTAATAAGGGGACAGCACCCGCGCAAGCCCCGCCATCGTCGTGCGATCGTTGAACGCACCGCCGATCAGGATTATCGGCTGACCCTCGCCCATGGCCTCGACGGCGATCTGGGAGCCATCGGCGGACGTGACGCGCTGTGGCTTCGTGTTCATGGCGCACTCCCTTCCAGGCGAGGCGCACTTCGCCTCGCACGGGGTAGTCGGAGCCGACGGTTCGCTTCTCGACATCCTCTACTCCGAGAAGCTTCCTGTAATCGCGAGAGGCCGGTTCCCAGCAGGGAACCGGCCTCTCATCGTTTCGTGCAGCAGCAACCTTCGTCCGCCAGCTGGTCTGGCCCCCCGTCTGGCCAGGGCCAGGGTCGGTGGCGCGGGCTCAGGCGCGGGGGGGCGCGGAGCGGGCGGCGTTGCCGTCCAGAAAGCCAATCGAGAGGAGCAGCGCCGCGCCGACCAGCACTATTGCCGCATCTACGGCGCGGCTGTGGAAGAGGAACAGGGCGCCAAGGACGACCAGGAAAAGGCCAACGGTAAGGCGCACGACGGCGAGGGCACGGAGGTACGGGTAGGCCCAGGGCGTGAACCGGCGCCTTGCCTGCGCCCAGGCGCTCGCGAGATTGCGGGCATCCGGGTGCTCCGGGTCCGCGACCTGCTCGCGTCGCGATGGTGTGGTGTTGTCCTTCAGTGCAAACATCGAATGGCTCCTGTCGCTGCTGTGCCTGGCTGCTCCAGGCATCTATCAAAGTGATATCACATTGATAGATGGATTTGCAAGCGGCATTGCGCGGCTAACCGGAGAATTCCCGCCGAGTACACCCTGCGTTAAGCCGTGACCTGAACCGGCTGCGCCACCCCGCCGTACTCCAGAATCGGGGCCGCCGTACTTCAGACCGGCAGGGAACCAGCGACCGGTGACCTGCCAGCAGGGGGGTAGTGATGGCATCTCAGCCAGTGCCAATCCGCGCGGATAGTGTCGCTTTGCCAGCGTCCGCCGTACCGGAGATCGGCGTGCGATTCGTCGGCGCGCTGCTCGCGCTCGCGGTCTCCGCTGTCCACATTGCCGATCAGGGCGGCATGACGGCGTTTGCCTCACCGGACTGGATCGGCTGGGGATACCGGCTCATCGAGGCGGGTGGCGTGCTCACCGCAGTCGCTCTCCTGATGGCGCCCATGATGCCCGGGCCGTCCCGGTTGGCTCGCCCGGTGTGGTCCGGGCTAGCTCGCCGGCTCGGCTGGGCAGCCGCGGTGCTTCTCGGCACCGGGCCCTTCCTGGCCTATATCGCCTCGCGCACTATCGGTGTGCCAGGAGATCCCGGCGACGTGGGCAACTGGGGGTACTGGGTCGGAACGGTGTCACTGTTCGTCGAAGCCGCGCTGGTCGCGCTGAGCGTGAGCATGCTGCTCGCGCTGCGGCATTCGCGCCGCCAGCAGGCAGGATCTTCAGCACGCAGCCAGCTGCGGCCGTTATTCGTCGCCGGGCAACTCAGGCCGCCGCACCGATGCCAGCCGGCCTGGTTAGGGCTCTCCTGCAGTCCACGCGAGTTATCCGTCCTGCGTGATACCGGCCGCTCCCGCGTCACGGCAGGTTTACCTAGCCTCCCTAGCGTCTGCGCCATGGATGATTCGGGCATGTTTGGAGGCGGCCGCTCAGCCGAGAGTTCTGACGGCGGCCCTAGTAGGCGAACGTTCCTCAGCGGCGTGGTCGTGGTCGGTGCCGCAGTCGGTCTGTCGGGCCTGGCCGAGGGTGCCATTGCCGCGGAGCCAGCGCTCGCGGCACCGGCAGCGCCGCCAACCGGCCCGCCGACCACGACTATCCCGCTGCCGACCACGACCGCGCCCGAGCAGCTATGGCTGACTTGGGGGAGTAACCCGGCTACTGACGTCACAGTCTCGTGGCTCTCGCCGGGTACGGTGCCGATGCCGGCACCGACCCTGAACTGGTCGAGCAGGCCGATCAGCGCTCACAATCCCGGCCGGAGCGTTCAGCTTCCCGCCCCCCGGCCGCTGGACGTGACGCAGCGCTACCCGCAGGCATCGAGTGTTTCCTTCACCGACGGGCTCAACGCTCAGACCACGTACTACTACCACGTGGAACTTCGCGACCTGGAGCCCGGCACCACGTACTACTACCAGGTCAGCGACGGCGCGACGCCGACGCCGGCGACGACCGGCGCGAGCTTCACCACCGCCCCGGCGGGCCGGGCCAAGTTCCGCTTCTCGAGCTACGGCGACCTGGCCACACCGTCGTACGACCTGAATGCCTCCGGCAACCAGTGGCACGAGTCCTGCGACAACTCCTACTACGCGGTCTCTGCCATCGAGAACCCCGGCGACGGCGACGGCGCGCCGTTGTTCCATTTGCTTAACGGCGACCTCTGTTACGCCAACCTGGACATCTTCAACGCGCCGGGCGTATGGCGCGACTTCGGCGTGAACGTCTCGCGCTCGGCTAAGAACCGCCCGTGGATGCCCGCCCTCGGCAACCACGAGACCGAGTTCGGCACCTGCAACCACGCGGGCCAGCAGGGCGACGCGCCTGGCGGGATCGCCGCCCAGGGAGCGGCCGGCAACTACTGGAATGGCCCGTACGGCTACGGCCACTACCTCAGCCGGTTCCTGCTGCCCGACAACGAGGTGACCAACTGGGACGGCAACCGGCTCCGCGGCAACTTCTACGCCTTCCAGGTCGGCACCGTGAAGTTCATCTCGCTGGACGCCGACGATGTCATCTACCAGGACGGCGCCTCGGCCTACCTCAACTCCGCGGCGAACGCCACGCCAGAGGTCACCTCCTCGGGCGCCGCGATCCCCAACGGCACGGTGACCTACAACCATGGCTACACCGGAGATCTGAAGATCGTCGCGGCGAACAACTCCGCGGTGCCTGACTTCAGCACCGGAACGCCGAACCTCCAGTGCATCTGGCTCGAGCGGACGCTGCGTGAGGCCCGCCAAGACCCGTCTGTCGACATGATCGTGGTGTTCATGCACCAGTGCGCGATGTCGACGTCAGTTCCAGGCAACGGCTCCGACCTCGGCATCCGGCGGGCGTGGCTGCCGCTGTTCGACAAGTACGAGGTCGACCTGGTCTTGTCCGGGCACGAGCACGACTACGAGCGGACCTACCCGGTGCGCGGCTACGACGCCGGCCAGCTCGGCACGGTCGTGTCCCCGAACCCGGACCAGACTGCCGGCGAGACCGTCGACACCCGGCGCCCGCATGTCGCGACTACCACGGCGGTCAGCTACAGCGGCCAGCAGGCCTGGGACACCGAGCAGGGCACCGTTTTCCTCGTCCTCGGCGGCGGCGGAACTGACGGCCCGACGAACACCTACGGTGTCGATTCCGCCAATGGCCTGCCGAAGGCAAAGGTCATCACCGAGCGCAACGCGATCAGCGGCTCGGAGGCGGCCGGCTTCACCAGGAACTCAGCCGACTCAGTAGAGGACGCGCCCTGGTCGGCAGCCATCAACGCCGGTGACGCCTACGGGTACGCGATCTTCGATGTTGACCCCGGCCAGCGGCCCGGCGAGACCACGATCACTTTCAAGTACTTCGCGATCCCGGCGGTATCTGACGAGACCGGCCCGCTGCACACTGGTACGACGACGCTACCGACGACGCCGTTCGAGACGTTCGTCTTCGGCCGCGGTATCTCAGGCCAGCAGCACGAGAAGCACGACCACGACAAGAAAGCGGTCCGCGCGACTACCGCGTAGTGCCGGCTGAGATTAGCGCGCACGGCCCGTTCCCGCCATGGTCTTTAAGATCGGGAACGGGCCGTACCGCGTATTGCCGTCGTGTGTTGAGTGTCGGCTGCGGTTTGGCGAACTGTCGCCTGAGGGCCTACTCACGGTCGGCCCAGCGCATGCTCGCGCGGGTAACGTGCTCGTGTGACTGCGGCACGCGTGATCTTCGTTTCCGATACGCATCTGTCGCCAGATGCTCCCGAGGCGCAGGACAACTGGGCTGCTGTCGTCCGTTATATCCATGCTGCTGCCCCTGACCTGGTCATCCATCTGGGTGACCTGAGTCTCGATGGTGCGCGGAACCCCGCCGACATCGACTACGCCCGCCGTCAGCTCGACCTCTTGCGAGTGAAGTGGCGGGCGATTCCGGGGAACCACGACATCGGCGATAACCCGTATCCGGGCGCCCCGGAGAGCCTGACGATTACCGACGCCCGGCGGCAGCGCTGGCTTGATGCCATCGGCCCTGACTACTGGTCGATGACGCTGGACAGCTGGGTGCTGCTTGCGGTCAACGCGCAGCTTGCCGGATCGGGGCTGGCGGCCGAAGGCAGTCAGTGGTTGTGGCTCGCAGACCGGCTGGCCCGAGTCCGGCCAGGCCAGCGGATCGCCCTGCTCACGCATAAGCCGGTTACCGCGGGTGATGCGGAAGTGGCCGAGGCGCCGCTGTACCGGTTCTGGCCTTCAGCCGCTTCGCGCCGCCTGGCTGAGGAGTTTGAGGACGAGGTGGCGGACCTGGTCGTCAGCGGCCACGTCCACCAGTCACGCAGTCTCAGTTTGGACGGAACTCAGCATCTGTGGGTGCCCACGACCTGGGCAGTGCTTCCCGACCACGCCCAGGCGGTGCTCGGCGCCAAACGGACCGGGATCATGTCGGTGGAGTTCGCGAAAGACCTGCCGGTCCGGCCGGAGTTCCATGAGCCGGCCGGGATCAGGCAACTGACCATGACGGTGGATATCCCGGATCGGTACCACGCTCGCTGATCATCTGCGCCGCGCATCGTCGCGGCTACTGCCTGTCGGCTGCGGCTAGCCATGGGTTCGTGCATGGGTTCGAGCGCACGGCTTGGCGGCGGGCCCTGGTCAGGGAGACAATCCGATGGGGACTGGCTGCGACGCGGCAGCCAGACGCCAGTGGAGCAGGCATGACAGCAACCACGACGACGTGGGTGAAGGTTTCTCGTCGGCTAGGCATGGACGGCAATCCGATGCGCCGGCGCGCAGACAAGATTGAGGCGTGGCTTCTGCCGGTGGCGGTCGCCGTGTTCCTGGCGTTGTGCCCGGTCGCCGCCCTCGGGATGAGCGCCTGGGCTCATGCGGACAATGCCGCGGCTCAACGCGCTAAACACTCCTGGCATGCCGTCACGGCGGTCCTGCTCCGGGCAGCGCCGGGACCGGCCGAGTCCGACGGCGGCGCGAACACCTGGATGGTCTGGACGCAGGCCCGGTGGACCGATGGCGAGGTGCAAAGGACCGGCGCCGTGCTGGTACCAGCCAAGTCGCCGGCCGGCAGCACGCACACCGTATGGCTGAACCGTGCCGGAGCGGTAGAGGTACCGCCAGCGTCCCCGAGCCAGGTCGCCGGGGTCGCCGACACCGCCACGAGCGTTGCGCTGACAGTCCTGGCCGTGCTGCTGGCCGGCCTGACCTGGCTCATCCGCCGCGCTCTGGACAGGCGCAGGCTCGCACGGTGGGAGAGCGCGTGGCTAACCGTGGGCCCGCGCTGGAGTCATCGCGGCTAGCCGGTTAGCCCCTAGATGATCAATTCCAAGGGATGCCTGCGGAGGGTGTGGGGTGGGCGGTCAGGCGTCAGGGTCGACTTCGGGGTGCGTGAACCGCACGGGCTTGCCCAGCGACCGGGCGTAGGCGATTTCGGCTCGGGTGCTGTCTCCGATGTAGTCGCCGACTACGAGTACCTCATCAGCGAGCCGGATCTTCGCCCGGTGCAGATCGTCGAGTCGAACCTTCAGTGCCTCGGCCTTGACAGGATCGGACCAAAGTTCGTGCGGCGACTTCATGTCACAGCCCGGTTTGACGACAATCTTTCCGGTTTTGGTCTCCCGCAGATCGGCCTCGTTCATCTCGGTCATGAAGCGGATGGAGCCGCAGATCACGACGATACGCGGGAGGCTCAACAGCTTCTTCGCGTCTGCGAGCTTCTCCTCGGGGGTGAGCAGTTGCGGGTATGACACTGGTTCCTCCTGGTGGTGTAGTCCAAGGGGTGCCTGCGGAGACGAGAACGAGGGTGCCCAAGATCGTTTTGTGACGAACGACGTGGACACCCTCGCGACAGCACTCTATGCGACGACCGACGACATGCTGACGGAGCATCCCGACCTGGCGCCATGGCGCGCGCCGGTCGGCATTACGCCCTCCTGAGCGATGCCGAACGGG
>Ga0335075_10012340_pt1 | contig 12911 bp, 10 predicted proteins | sample Lox_Sample_24_FD_206723 | JGI IMG/M metagenome (GOLD analysis project Ga0335075, IMG submission 206723) | Soil microbial communities from Loxahatchee National Wildlife Refuge, Florida, United States - Lox_Sample_2.4 | ecosystem: Environmental > Terrestrial > Soil > Wetlands | place: USA... | reverse complement strand
GGGGAGTCCGAAGAAGTAGAGGTTCTGCGACGGCAGGCGGCCGAAGACAACCGGACGCCCCGGCTGGATGCGCGCGCCGGTAAAGAAAAATTCGGCGTTGAAACTGGCCAGCGCCTGCTCAACAAAGTCGTATTTGCCCATGGAGACGCCTCCTGAGAGGATGAGCAGGTCGCAATCGAGTGCAGCCCGGATGGCGGCTTCGCTGGCTTCGAGGCTGTCGGGGACGGCAGGATGGATGGCGGGGATGCCTCCGCGACGGGTGATCTGCGCAGCAAGCGAGTAGCTGTTGGAGTTGCGAATCTGGTGCGGCAGCGGCTTCTGACTGAGGTCGACGAGTTCGTCTCCTGTTGCAAGAATAGCCACGCGCGGGCGGACGAACACGGATACAGTTTCATACCCGCAGGCTGCGGCCAGCGCGATATGCTGCGGCCCTATGCGCGTGCCCGGCGCGATCAGCATTGCTCCGGCGCGCGCTTCGGCTCCGGCGGGGACGATGTTTTCGCCGGGATGCAGCGTACGAGATGGAGTCACCTGCGTCCCGTCGACAGAAGTATGTTCCACCATGAGAACGCAGTCGGCTCCCGGCGGAACAGGCGCGCCGGTCATGATTTCGATCGTTTGTCCGGGTTCGAGTGCGGGTCCGGTCCAGACTTCCCCGGCGCGCAGATGGCCGGCAACCCGCAGCGTCCGCGATTCGGCAAGATCGGCATAGCGGCAGGCAAATCCGTCACGCGTGGAGCGCGGAAACGGCGGCTGATCGCGGTCAGCGGTTATAGGCTGAGCGAGTACGCGACCGAGGCTATCAAGCAGCGGGACGGCTTCCGCACGCGGCAACTTGCGGCGTAACTGCGCTGCCTGTTCGCGCACGGCACGATCGGCCTCTTCGTAGCTGAGAACACCGGCATTCACAACGCAAATTGTATGCGAAAGAAAAAAGGACGCTCGCACGGGAGCGTCCTTCGGTTCAAAAAGCCAGGTCCGATCAGGACTTCTTGCCCGCCTTGTACTTGGTCTGGACGGTGGTTCCCATCTCGGCCAGGATGGACTTCGCATCGTTGGCGAACTGGCCGTTCGGGTCCAGCTCAAGATACTTCTCGTAGGCCTCGGCGCATCCCGGAGGAGCAACGATCTTCTGCGTCTTGGGGTCGACCGTGGCCTTGTTGATGAGCGCCTTACCCTTCAGGTAATACGGAATGGGCTTGGTGGGATCGGCGGCGATCGCCTTGTCGGCAGCAGCCACTGTGGCGTCAATGTTGCCTGAGCGATCCATCATGATGGCCTCGTTGCCGTAATACAGGGCAGCATTCTTGGGGTCGAGTTTGACAGCGGATTCATAGGCGGCCTGCGAATCGGGAACCTTTCCCTGTACGGCCAGAATTTCACCCAGCGTGTCATAGGCCGATGCCTCGACATCGGGACGCGGCTTCTTGCGTGCCGCATCGAGATCAATCGCCTTCTTCAGCGATGTGATTGCGTCATCCAACTTCTTTTCGCCGTACTGCGCCCTGCCCAGCTCCACCCATAGCAGAGCTTCGTCTGGTTTAGCCGTGGTGTCGCGGGTCATCAGTGCATCGGCATCGGCGTAGTTCTTGGTCTCGTTGTCCTGGCGAGCCTTGATGAGGTCTGCATTGAGATTCTTGATCTGGAAGTTTTCCTTGTTCACCTCGGCATTTTTGGCCTTCGCGGCCTCGTAAGCCTTTTTCTCATCAGGCGACATCTTTGCGATGTAGTCCGGGCGCGACATGTCGAAGTCCTGCAATGTATCGGCTCCGGCAACTACCTTTACGTCACGGAACTGATCAACCGTCTTTTTATCGCTGTTGACAACGGTGACGGTATAGCTACCGGGAGCGATGCCGTCGCCCTTGTAGTCACCATTGGCGTCGGTTGTGAAAGTGTATTTTGCCGTTTGACCGCCGTCGGTGCTTAGCTGTACCTGCACGTTGGCAACCGCGATGCCGAGCGGATCCTGCACATGGCCGTGAATCTTGCCGGTGCCCTGCGCGCGCAGCGACGGTGCGGCAGCGACGATCAGCAAAGTCGCCAGCAAAGATGCCAGCCAGAATTTTGTCTTACGCATTGTTTTCTCTCCTTCAGAAATCTTAGTCCGCCGGGGCGGCATCTGTCCGAGCCGGCCGGTTTATGAAATCGCCTGAGCGTAGGGAATGGGGTCGGGCGTACCCGCCTCGCGGAACGCGCGCAGGCGTAGCACACAGCTCTCGCATTCGCCGCAGGCCGCATCCGCGCTCGAATAGCACGACCACGTTAAATGGAAGGGCGCATGCAGTTCAAGGCCGAGGGCCACGATCTCCTTTTTTCGAAGATGGATGAGGGGCGTCGAAATTTCGATGCTTCCCTCCTTTGTGCCCGTACGGATAACCTGCTGAAACGCTTCATAATACGCAGGACGGCAGTCCGGATAACCGGAACTGTCCTGCTCGACCGCACCAATAAAGATTTTCTTTGCTCCAAGAACCTCGGCCCAGCTAACAGCGGCGGCAAGAAAATGCGCGTTGCGAAAGGGGACATAAGTGACGGGAACGGATTCGCCAATGGCCTCGGTTGCCGGTGCCTTGGGGACGGCAATGCCGGTGTCGGTCAACGCGGAGCCGCCGATGAGGCTGAAGAGGTCGATGGTGAGATGCAGAAAACCATGGAAACCAAGGGTTTCGGCAATGCTGCGGGCTGAGGCGAGCTCGCGGGCCTCGGTGCGCTGCCCGTAGCTGAAGTGGACGGCATAGGCATCGTAATCACGGGCGGCGAGAGCAGCGCATACTGCAGAATCCATGCCTCCGGAGAGGCTGACGACGGCGCGCGGGCGAAGCTGGGCCATAAACCTTTATGTTAATCGCATTAGTTGGGCCAGACCAGCAGGCGCTTGGGTGAGAACTAAGCCGCTTTGATGGCTCTACCGATTCCCTAAAACTGGGCGAGTTGACTCGAATCGAGCGCAGGAGAGAGTCCCTGATCGAGCTTCTGGCGAAGACTTCCGGCCAATTCGGCCATGAGCTTCAGCTTGTCCGCAAGCTGCGGCGGGACGGACGGTTCGGCCAGGGCGAGCTGCGACTGCAAGAGCAGTCCGGCGACGGTATCGCGTAGATTCGTCTCCAGTGAGGTAGCCGCGGCGCGGGCTGCGACGGCCTGCTCCATCTGGCGGCGGCTGAGCGCAGCGCGAATCTCGCGCACCAGGCGGCCACATCCAGAGATAGCGAAGTTGATCTCAAGGGGTATTGCGAGCCCGGCATTCCTGAAAAGCACATCGGCGTCGCCTGCATTCTCGAGCAGCGAGCTGTCAAGCACAACAATCGAGTAGCTGCGGCGACGGAGCGCGGCAAGCGCGTCTTTGCGGCTTGCGGTAGTTTCGACGGCGATGCTGAACTGCTTGGAGATGACGGCGGCACAGTTTTCAGCCCCGGTAATCCCAGTGACGAGCAGGATACGATCAGACATAGGATTCCTCTTGTGGTTCCACAATGTGGCGGTGTTGCCGAAAGTTCGAAGTTTTTCGGTTTTGGTTACACGCCGGCGAACGAGTCGCTAACGCCGTACTCCTTGAGCTTGCGGTAAAGCGTGGTTTTGCCTATGCCCAGCAGACGGGCGGTGGTGAGCTTGTCGCCCTTGAGCTGGCGTAGGGTTTCGAGGATGGCCTTTCGCTCAAGGTCGGCGAGCGGAGTGACGCTGGCCACATCAGGTACGGCCGTTTTTCCATTGGTGGTGTTTGCCGCGCTGTGCGCCTGCAGATGGAAGTCCTGAAGCTGTGTCGGCATATCGGCGAGGTGGAGAACTGGGCCTGAGCACAGGGCGCAGGCGCGTTCAATCGAGTTTTCGAGCTCACGCACATTGCCCGGCCAGGCATATTCACTCATGGTGCGCAGCGCGTCGTCGGAGAGAACGTACTTCGTGCCGTCGTTCCGGCTGTTCATGCGGCTGAGGAAATGGGCGGCAAGCAGGGGAATGTCTTCGCGGCGATCGCGCAGCGGAGGGATGCGCAGCGCGACGACGTTCAGCCGGTAATAGAGGTCCTTGCGGAAGCGGCCCTGCTCGACCATCGTGCCGAGGTCGCGGTTAGTGGCGGCCAGAATACGGCAGTTGATGGGGACGCGGTGGTTGGCGCCTACCGGGCGCACCTCTTTTTCCTGGAGGGCGCGCAGCAGCTTCGCCTGGAGGTCAAGAGGCATCTCGCCGATCTCGTCAAGAAAGACCGTTCCTCCTTCGGCTGAGACCAGCAGGCCCTCCTTGTTGCGTGCGGCCCCGGTAAAGGCCCCTTTGACATAACCAAAGAGCTCGCTTTCCACGAGGGTCGGGACGAGAGAGCCGCAATCCACAGGCAGGAAAGGCTTGGAAGCGTTGGGGCCGTTTGCGTGGATCGAACGCGCGATCAGCTCTTTGCCCGTTCCGCTTTCGCCGAGGATGAGAACCGGATGGACGGTCTGGGACACCTTCGAGAGGATGCGATAAATCTTTTCCATCTCCGGGCTGTTGCCGATCAGATTGCTGAGGCCCTGCTGCGAGCGAAGCTTTTCGCGCAGATGGCGGGTAGCCGTGTCGACGCTGCGGCGCTCGGCGGCGCGGTCGAGCACTGACGTCAAGTCATCGACCGCAAAGGGCTTGGTCAGATAGTCATTTGCTCCGGTGCGCATGGCTTCGACCGCGGAGGTGACCGTGGCAAAGGCGGTCATGACGATAACGGCGACCTGCGGGTGGAGCAGCTTGACCTCTTCGAGCAACTCAAGGCCAGGCTCGGCGGGCGATTTCAGGTCGAGCAGCAGAATGTCGATGCCGTTGCCGCGCAGCAGTGTGCGGGCGGCGGCCAGACTATCGACGCCGCAGGGGACAAAGCCGCGGGCAGCGGCGATTTCACAACATGCAGAACGCACAGCAGGGTCCTCGTCTACGATCAGGACGTGCATGCGTCCAGAGCGAGGCGAGGGCTGGACAGTTTCAGACATAGATGATCTGTGAACGATAGTTAGTGGCATTCTAAGCAGCCTTTCGCGCGTCCCTCGGTGGGGAACGCGCTGTTGAGAGAGGTTGAATACATTCCAGAAGAAATGGGTTCCAGCAAGGGGAGAGCTATGTCGAAGCGGGTCCCGTGCACCGGATTTGTGGTCGCGCGTACGACGCCGCCGGCCTCTTCCACCAGGTCGCGGACGATGCTCAGTCCGAGGCCATGGTGGCGGGGGGAGGGCCAATCATTGTTTTGTTTGTGGGTGGTGAAGCCCGGCTCGAAGATCCGCTCCCGCATCGCTTCCGGAATACCGGGGCCGTCGTCAACGACGCTGAGCAGGATGCTGCGAGGCTGTTCGGGACAAATGTCAACAAGATCGGCAAAGCTGAGGCCGTCGCCATACTGCGCAGTAATGCGGATATGGCCCCGCGAGGGCATAGCGTCGACCGCATTGCGCACAAGGTTCACAAGGATGCGAGTGAGGGCCTCCACGGTCAGGGCAATCGTTCCGGAGCAGGGCATGGCGGCAACAGAGAGGCTGATGCCCGGCCCGGCAACTGCGGTCAAAAGCGGCTGTAGGCGGCGTAGCTCTTCCGCCGCATCAGTTATTGAAGTTGTTGCAGGAAGAAGAGATACGGATTTTTGGGGGAGGGCCTGTTCTGCGGGCTCGACGATTTTCGCCTGAGCCATCCGCTCGATGATCTGCGCTGCGCTCAGGGCGATTACCTCAAGCTCCTGCGCGCGATGCCCATGTTTTCTCGAGAGTACGCCGGGCGTAGACAATAGTTCGCAGTACAGTTTCAGGGCAGAGACAACATTGCGTGCGTCGTGTGCCAGCCTGTCCATGCTTTCCGAACCCTCCGAACGCCTGGAATCGGCTGCTGCTTCGGCTGGCCAAGCGATCGGCTGTTTGGTTTTCTCCGATTGGGTTCCGTTGCCGGATAAGTGGGTTGAAAGTTGCGTTGACCGTTGATTCGAAAGGGAAAAATCGCCCGCTCCCGCGCTAGCCTCGGCACAGATCACCTGGGTGTTGCCGTGAGGAACGAAGCGGGGGAGACGCGCCGGGGATTTCGCAAGAGCGGGCATCGGAGGCATTTTTCCTTTCGGGACTCGGAAGCCAGGTGCGACCCTGGAGTAGCCGCCAACCCAGCTCCCTTGTTACCCACTTGTTACACGTTGCGTGCCAAAGTGAATTGCACCAATTAAGTTATTTATTATGAATACTTTGCTTGTGACATCAATTCATTCGAGGATTACCTGCCGCGTCCCATATCGAAACTGGCGGAAACAAAATTATTTTATAAATGATTGATAAATATCTACTTATCAATCATTGTGGGAGCTCTGTTTCGATTTGGATGGGATGCCGAAACGGGAAACGGCAGCGGACGGTGTAGCCCCCTGTTTCCAAACCCGTACAATGCAGGAGATGGAAAGCTCAAAAAAGTTCTTCCGCGCGGGGGGACGTGCCGCCTCGGCATTACGTCCGGTGCTGCTGACCCCAAATTTTGTCGCCACTGCCGAGGGCTCGGTACTCATCGAGATTGGTAACACCCGTGTTTTGTGCAATGCGACGGTGGAACAGGGGGTTCCTGCATGGATGCGGAACAGTGGCCGCGGTTGGGTAACGGCCGAATACGGAATGCTGCCACGGGCGACGCTGACGCGTACGGCGCGGGAGGCCGAACGGGGCAAGATCGGCGGACGGACGCATGAGATTCAGCGGCTGATCGGCCGGTCATTACGTGGGGTAGTCGACATGACCGCGCTGGGTGAGCGCACGGTCATTCTCGACTGCGACGTTCTGCAGGCCGACGGCGGTACGCGGACGGCGGCTATTACTGGAGCGTGCGCGGCGCTGGCCATTGCCATGAACCGGATGATGGCGTCCGGGGCGCTCAAGGCGAATCCGGTGAAGCAATTGGTAGCGGCAACCAGCGTGGGCATTGTTGAGGACACGGCGCTGCTCGACCTGGCTTATGAGGAGGATTCACAGGCCGAGGTGGATATGAATGTTGTTATGACCGAAGACGGCGGCCTGGTCGAGGTGCAGGCGACTGCAGAGAAGACCGCGTTCTCGCGCAGCCGCATGCTGGAGATGATGGACCTGGCCGAGGCCGGCATCAGGGAACTGCTGGCGGCGCAGCGCAAGGCGATTGACCAAGAGCAGGCGCTGCGCGGAGCGGCGGCAAAATAGGAGCGGCCAGCGCATGACGATCCGGCTGACAAAGTGCGCGGTGGTGGCGGCGATTGCCTTCTATTACTCGCTGGTCGTCTTCAACAACCTTACCGACTACGAAGCGAACCATCAGTTTGTCGTGCATGTGCTGGCCATGGACAGCATCTTTCCCGGCAGCCATGAGCTGTGGCGAGCGATTCCGTCGCCGCGCCTGCAGACGTTGTTTTATCTCGGTATCATCGGCTGGGAGTTCGTCGCGGCCGCGCTGTGCTGGTGGGGGACGGCGAGGCTGCTCGCCAAGCTGCGCACACCAGCCGCGGACTTCGACGCCGCAAAGCCGATGGCGGTCGCCGGCCTGACGCTGGGCTGCCTGCTTTGGCTGGTAGCGTTTCTCAGCATCGGTGGCGAGTGGTTCCTGATGTGGCAGTCGAAGATATGGAACGGGCAGGAGGCAGCCTTCCGCATGTTCGCGATTTCGGGGATTGTCCTTATCTATCTTGTAATTCCAGAAGATCGCTCGGGGCGATCGGACGCGAGGAAATAAAGCTGCAGAACCCGAAGATGGCGAATCCAAGCAACTGGAGGTTTCGCCTATGGCAACGAAGGTCAGTCGTCGGACGGTCGATCTGTCACAGTATCCGAAGCTTGTCGTGATCTATCTGGGAATGCGGGTGAACCGTCTGACCGGCCTCAAGACGCTCGCGGGTTTCGGGCCTAAGATTGCGAAGTCGGTGGAAGCGCAGCCGGACGGCCTGCTTCTGCATGAAAACTTTGTCTTCTCCGTTTTCCCGATGCACGCGGGCATGCGCCAATACTGGCGCGATATGGAGTCGCTGCTTAAGTGGACGCGGTCTGACCCGCATCGCCTTTGGTGGAAGAACTTTCTGCGCGATTCCGGAGGCACTGGCTTCTGGCACGAAACTTACATGCGTCAGGGCGGCATGGAGGCTATTTACGACGACGTTGTGGAGCCGATTGGCTTTATGCGCTTTGCGCCACTGCTGCCCGCTCGCGGGCCCATGTTCAGTGCGACGCATCGCATTGCGAAGCTGGAGGGTGCGGAACCGGCGGTTAGCGAGACGGAATTGTACGGGGAGTAGTGGGTAGCAGCCACGCTATTCAGGGACCTCAATGAGCGCAGCGCGATTCCAGTTCAGGTGCTGACGCATTCTCTTCGTTCGGCAGGCCGGGTATCGGTATTACATGAGAGCCGTTCTAGTTCCCCGCACATGGAATTCTGGTAGGCTTCGAACTTCGACGAGTGCATGGACAGGTCGCCATTCACGGGTTTCCGAAGGGGTCACTACGCTTCAGGCTACGTGTGCGGAGTTGCTTCAATGGCAGGTTCGATGCCACAACATGTACAGTACCTTACAAATGGATAAACCTGTATCAATCCATAACCACTCTGAAGTGGTCTCAACGCGAAAAAAAACAGATGGTATGCCGAAGTCATCTTCTCAGAACGCGACCGAGTTTCTCGATCGCCACCCAGCATTACCTCTAATCTTGGTCGTGGTACTTCCTCTTGTACTGCAACTACCGCTTTTGCTTTCAGGACGAAGCACCGATCCGATTTGGTTTGTTTCTGGTCTGACACAGGGCTCGCACCTACTACCTTCCTGGCCCTTTATCGATCCCAATGTTGGCTTTACGTCAGAAGCCCTAGGCCGTCTGGCTGCATGGGACTGGGTGCATGGCATTGTGCCGTGGTGGAACCCTTATACGGGCATTGGCATGCCGCTGGCCGGCGAGCTGCAGCCGGGTGCTTTTTTTCTGCCTTTCACTTTGTTGTTCCTTCTGCGTGAAGGCGTGCTTTGGCAACAAATCCTCATGCAGATAATCGCCGGGTTTACCACATATGCTCTGCTGCGCGAATTGCGTCTCAGCAGGCTAGCTGCGTTGATGGGGGGTGCGCTATTCGCGCTGAACGGAACAATCGCTTGGACTCCTGGCCCAGCTGCTGTTTATTGCTCCCAGCCATTTCTTCCGCTGCTTTTATGGGGAATTGAGCGAGCGAGAAAGCAGTACAGTGGCGCTGCGAGCATTCTCGCGATTGGCGTGGCAACTGCATGGTCGCTTTTGGCAGGTTTTCCAGAACCTGCTTACATCAGTGGCCTCCTGGCACTAAGCTGGGGACTATATAGGCTGGTATTCGAACAGAATCGCTGGGTAATGCTTAGGCGCGCGATTGCAGGGTGGGCAACAGGAATGCTAGTGGCCGCGCCACTTCTAATTGCATTTGCAGACTATATACGACAATCAGACTCGTTTGGTATTCATAAGCTCGGTGAAGAGTCGCTCAATCGGCAAGCGTTTTCGGCTACGGTTATGCCGTATGTATACGGCTTGGTCGGTATGAGCTTTCATTCTCTTCCGCTCTTTCACATCTGGGCGAGCATTGGAGGCTATACCAGCGTCCTGATTGTTCTTCTTGCGGTGGCGGCGTTTGCTTCCGGCTCCAGACAGCGTGGGTTGAAATTTCTTTTGCTTGGTTGGGTTTTACTCGCTTTCGCAAAGACATTTGGATTACAGCCGGTAATGGCGTTGATGAATCACCTTCCGTTGCTGAGGCAGACGGACTTTCTCCGGTACGCTCCACCGTCGTGGGGGCTGGCGCTCGTCATTTTGGCTTCTTTTGGACTGGATGAATTTAGAGGCGGCGCACCTGGTTGGCGTCGACCCTTCGGGATCGCGCTGGGCCTCCTTGCGATTTGCACTGTCTTGGCATGGCCAAAGCAGGCATTTTGGCAACGGCCACAGTCGTTTGTTCCTATTATGTTCGCATTGCTCGTAGCTTCTCTTCTATGGTCCCTCGCCGGCCTGCTGGCGGCGTTTCTGGCTTGGAAGTGCGCGAACACTGAATGGCGCCGAACTGTTCTAGTAGGAATTTTGATATTTGACGCAGCTGTGATGTTCGTCCTCCCTAAGTTGAGCAATGTGCGCCCTAAAGGGGTTGATTATGAGGCCATCCATTTTCTGCATGATCATCAAGGGCTGTCTCGAACTTACACATTAGGCCCCATTCAGCCAAATTACGGAGCCTATTTTCAAGTAGCCAGCATTGATCATAATGTTTTGCCGGTCCCAAAGCTGTGGGCAGACTTTGTCGATCGCGACCTTCTTCCCGGGTTATGGGGAAGGTTTTCGGGAATATCATTCTGGCCCGAATACTATGGTGATGATGTGGGGGAGCAGGCTTTAAGTCAAAATCGTGCCAATTACCTCAATCTGGCCGTACGCTACGTGATTACGAATCCCGGCCAGAGTCCAACCCCAGAGATCTTTGTTCCAGCGACGGGTACTGACAACCAGGGCTTGCCGCCCGGACAGCGCGCTGATTCTTTAGGGTTGAAACGGTTATCGACCATCCTTCAGGAATCGTGTCCCGTTGCAAGTAACAACACAAAACCCTCGCTCAAGTGCCTCCTCATCATGAAGGCAATATCGATTCTTGGTCATGCGAGTCCTCGAAATCCAAACAGCAGCGAGATTGAAAGCCAGGACGCGGGACGAATAATTTTGCAAAACAACCAGTCGATTAAATTTCTTATGCGAGCGCCAGCGCCCCCAGTTCCAGGCTTACAAATCACCGCAGTCGGTGTAATCCCTGACAAGAAAAGTGAATCAGTTGACGGAAAACTCGAGATTCAGGTGTGCGCAGGCGCAATATGCCGAACTGGCCAACGAGCGCTTTCCGATTCCAGTAAAGACACAATCTTTCGAATCCCTTTCGACATTCCGGTTGTTGCATTGACTGGCGACTCGCTACTTGTAACGCTCACGCACCTGGGCGGCTTAAGGCCGGTATCGCTTCGGACGTCGGCTCTTCAAAGCGATCAACAGCAGGTAACGCATCTAAATGGAATCTTTACAGACCGCGTACTGCAAATGACATTTGTATATGGCTCGGCCGTGCAGGGTAGTCACAGAGTGTATTCAGATCCTGAGATGGATATCTGGGAACTTCCTTATTTCGCTCCTTATTTTCAAGTGATTCAGGGCGACTCGTGTAAGTTCTCGGCCATACAGCGGGAAGACGTGACATTGGACTGCGCTGCCCCGGCCACCTTATTGCGGCGGGAACTTTATATGCCAGGTTGGACTTTCAAAGTAAATGGAAAGCCGGCTGGGGCAGTCCAGTCAGATGGCCTTTTCCAAAGTGCCACGCTTCCTGCGGGGCGAAGCCATGTGCAATACAACTTCTCACCACCATATATTACACTTGGCTGGATTGCGACTGTTCTTGGATTGGCTGGTCTGCTCTGGCAGATCATCCGAATAAAATTGGATTCCAGAAAGGTCGAAGTTCCGTGATTTTTCCGTAAACGCTGCAAGGCCACCTGCTCTTCGGAGTCTTCATCGCTAAATCATGCCTCGGCGATCGAGTTCCGAGGGGTGATTTTATAAGATGTCAGATTAGTCAATCTATTTTGCTGTTACAGCACAGGGTGCTTTCTTGGATTTAAGATCGGGGATAGTTTTAAAGCTCTGTGCAAGCGTGCAAAATAGATTGTAGCGGATAATATAATAAAATGCCGCTACAGCATCTAAGGCTGTTATTTTTTTACCTTCCTCATATGTTCTGCCATAGTAACTAATTGGTGTTTCATAAATAGCGCATTTAAGTTTAGATACTTTTGCGGTTACTTCGATTTCGAAGCCAAAGCCTTTGGAAGTTATCTTCATTTCCCGGATGATATCGCCGCGAAAGGCTTTATAACAGGTTTCCACGTCAGTCAAGTTTATGTTTGTCGCGAGATTAGAGAAGAATGTAATACATTTATTCGCGAGGTAATGGTAGAAATAGACCGCACGGGCAGCCTTGCGCACGAGGAAACGAGATCCAAACACCACGTCTGCCAGGTTGGCAATGATAGGAGCAATTACATCAGGAATCTCAGCTGGATCATATTCGAGATCTGCGTCCTGCACGATCACTATGCCCCCCCGAGAAAGGGCGAATCCTGTCTTGAGAGCCTCGGTTTTACCGCTGTTCCTGGCATGCCGCGCGGTAATAACAATGCTTGGATACTGTTTCGCAATATCGCGCAGAATGTCGGGTGTCCGATCATTAGAGCAATCATCAACGAGAATTATCTCTAGCAATTGTGGAAGTTCAAGAACCTTGTTCACGATCCTTTCCAGAGACTGTTCCTCGTTGTAGATAGGCACCACTACGGAAAGACATTTATGTTGCAACGCAATCCTCCTCCCCTTCTAATCTATCGGCGCCCAAAAAAACAAAAAAATTGTATCAGGATACAGTTCAGATTATTTTATCAATCATCTTAGCTGCTCACTGGGCTCTGCTGCACTGCGTGATAATCAATGCAGCGGCTTAGGAGACCAAGTCAAATGTCTTCGGAAGCACTTTCTAAACGTACGGTAGATCGCCGCGCCGTCGAGGCTGCGGTCTGGGACATGCCAATGGTGAGCGGAATTTAATCGAGTTCCTTGATCTCGATGTTCCGGAACCAGAGCTTCACGCCTGGTTCGCCTTTCGGCTCGGTGCCCTGCAGCGAGATGTGTCCGATGCGGTACTTGCTGTAACCGGGGAAGTGCGCGAATTTGGTTCCGGCAATGAGCTGGTTCCAGTTCGCGTCCCAAAGCTGGGTGTCGATCACCTTGTGGCCATTCTGGAAGAGTTGCAGATGACCGTGGTCGGCGACGATTTCAAACTGGTTCCACTCGCCGGCGGGCTTCACCCACTCGACCGGGTCGGAGATCATGTCAAAAATATCTCCAGACCGCTCCTTGAGAACACGGCTGTCGGGCACGGTG
>Ga0335075_10012339_pt1 | contig 12911 bp, 6 predicted proteins | sample Lox_Sample_24_FD_206723 | JGI IMG/M metagenome (GOLD analysis project Ga0335075, IMG submission 206723) | Soil microbial communities from Loxahatchee National Wildlife Refuge, Florida, United States - Lox_Sample_2.4 | ecosystem: Environmental > Terrestrial > Soil > Wetlands | place: USA: Florida... | reverse complement strand
GCTTTGTATTTCTGATATTCAGCGAGCTCGTGCTTTGCGTCATCCGGGCGACCCAGTTCGCGATACACCGTGCTCAGTCGAAAGTGTGCCACAGCGCTTGTTGGATCGAGTTGAATCGCTTTTTCGAGAAGCGGCTGCGCCTTCTTCGGCTGGCCCATGTCCATAAACACTTTCGCGAGCCCAAGGTTCGCGTCCGGATCGTTCGGCCGCAGCTCAACCGCCTTGGCATAACGTTGCTGTGCCTCTTTCAAATTGTCGTTTTGCGCCGCGATTTCCCCCAGCCTGCATTCAGCCTGCTCGTCGAATGGATTAACTTTGAGAGCGGCTTCGTATTGCTCCTTGGCTTCCGCGCGATCGGCCGGACTGTTCGAGATATTCAGCATGTCAGCGAGTTCAAAATGCAAACCGGGCAGATTCGGGTTCAGCTTCAGCGCCTTCCTGTAGTTTTCGATGGCTGCCGCGTTGTCTCCTCGTATCGCGAGTTCATGCGCCATGGCCTGATGCATGTGCGCGGAATTCGGCGCCACCAGAGACAGGCTCAGCAGCGACTGCTCGGCCAAGTCCGAATAGATGCGGTACGACGTGTAAAGAATGGCTTCGTCCGTGGGCTCGAGTTGGCGCAAGGAGTTCACGATCTCGGCGGCCTTGCCCAGATCGCCCATGGCGGAATCCACTTCGACCAGTTCCATTCCCGTTTGTACGCGAATTTTCTGGTCTTGTACGTTGGGAAACGCGGCGTCGAGATCCTTTCGAGCCGCCGCCATATCGCCGGTCTGCTTCTCGGCGATTCCTAACAGCGCTCGAATCTTAGGCAGGTCGGAGTTCAACTTCAGCGCTTCGCGCAACTGTGGGATGGCGTCCGGATATTTTCCCTGAAAAAAAAGGAGCACGCCCAGGTTCGCTCGCGCGTCCACATTGTCCGGCTCCAGCTCAACGATCGCCTTGAATTCGGGGGCAGCCAGATCAGGCCTCTTCTCACGGAGATATTCCGCGGCCTTCTGCGCATGCGACACAACTTGCTGCTGGGTGCTGGCAGATTGAGCGGTGGCAGGAGGCGGAACGAGGCTCGAAGCGGCCCACAATACAACGGCAAATGCACTAATTTTCATGGCCCACATTATACGGCGAACAGCCTATCCTCAATCCTTCACGTGGCCACATTCGAACCCGGACCTAAAGTGCGGCACGTCTTAAAACGAAAAAGGGACGGCGGGGTGGCACCGTCCCTTCGTCTGTGGCTCTCTCGCGTCTAGAACGTGAACCGGCCGACCAGTTGCATCTCACGTGCGGCATTCGAGACACTGGTGATCTGGCCGACACTCGTGCTGCTGACGTCGCGGTTCGGTAGTGCGAAGCTCGGATGGTTCAAGGCGTTCGTGGCATCTGCGCTGAATGTGAACCCGAAACGCTCCGTGAAATGCCAAGTCTTCGCCAAAGAAAGGTTAATGTTAGACAGTTTCGGCCCGAAGAGCGTGTTCCTGCCTACGGTCCCGAACGTCCCGTTGCCTTGCTCGGTCGGGGTCTCAAAGGCGTTAGGGTTGAACCAGCAGTTTATCGTCCCTACAGCCGCACCACTGGGACAGGTGCCTGCTGAGTGGGGCGAGACACCCGAGACAGGATTCGCAAACACGGTGCCGGCCTGAGAATAGTCATTAACGCCACCGTCGTACACTGTAAACGGAGTCCCGTCTTGGTAAATAAACGTTCCCGACACGCGCCATCCCCCAAGCGCAGCGTCGAGGAGAGGGTTCTTGTTCATATAGGCCCTGCCGATGCCAAACGGCAGTTCGTATATCGCAGTCCCTTTTAACGCTTGCGGGATGTCGAAGTTCGAGTTCCCGTAGTTAGCTACCGGATTGTTACCGATTTGCCAAATCTGGTCCCCTGCGGTACTGCCCCAACCGGCTGAGTCCTGGTCATCCAACATATGCGACCAGGCATAGTTGACGTTGAAGCTGAGCCCGGAGGAGTAACGCTTTGTCAGCGAGATTTGGAACGAATCGTAGTTAGAGATGCTATTGAAGTTTGAGCCACCAAGTCCTCCAAACGCTGGATATGGGCGGCCGCAAGTGCTGGGATCTGCTGCAATAGATGCTGGCGTCGCCCCGTTACAGGCCGATATATCGTTTGCGTTCAGCAGGGCGGTGTTGGTGATTTGGTTCAGGTCCGTGACGTATTGCAGATTCATTCCGTGACTGCCGACGTAAGCAGCCGACACCGCAAAGTTACTCGCGAACTGGTGCTCGACTGAGAGGTTCCATTCCCAGATCTCTCCCGGCCTGATGTTATACGGTTCGTAAGGCGGACTATAGACCGGATTGGTGATGTAGGACGCCGGGTTCGTCGAGCCCTTAATGTAAGGCTCGGCGTTGGCCCACATTGCAGCACTCGAGCTTAAATAGAGCGGGGTGGCGTTGCCGGTGCCGGCAATCCAACCAGTATCGCCCGCGGCAGAATCAGGGTCGCTGTTGCTGCCCTGGAAGGTAGCGCCAAAGCCCATTTGTCCGCCGCCCTCACCACCGTAGAGGTCCATGCTGTAGTTATAGGCGAAGAGCCCTGCGCCGCCCCGGATGACGGTGTTAGGCTTGAACTGCCAGGCAAAGCCTACCCGGGGGAGGAAGAGGTCCCAAACTGGCTTCTGCAGGGTCGTTCGGTTGTCCTGACCAGCAAACCATAAGCTACCCGCAGTACCGGCGAAGGGCCCGACGGTATTGATCAGGTTCTGATCGAAGTCGCCAAGGCGATTGTGTTCCTCGCTCATGCCCGTGTTTCCCTCCCACCGTAAGCCCAAATTGATGGTGAGGTTGGGTGTGACTTTGAAGTCGTCTTGAGCGAATGCTTGCGGGCTCTTCAGGCGCATGCCCGTCAGCCCCTGATTCTGCGCGGCCCAAGCCTGGACGTTGCCGAGCAGGAAATCCGCGAAGCCCGAGCCAGCGGTTGAGGTATTCAAGGTTCCGTCAGCAGCTACGCCCGCGGTGTATTGTCCGGTAAACTGATAGTTGCCCGCGGTGTTGGACCCCCATGCCGTGGTGTTGCCTTCGGCGATCAACACCTCAACCCCAAAATGCAGGACGTGTCTGCCCTTAACCAGGGTGATCACATCTGAGGGGTCAAAGGAATTCTCGATGTAAATGGCGTCCGTCGCGGGCCCCAATTGGGCCACGGCGTCTGGGCCACCGAATCCACCGTAAGGGCTGTTGGAGCCAATGATGGGGAACTGGTTAAATAGAGTACCTTGCAAGCCAAATTCGGTTTCGGGGTTCAACCCTTCCGACTGGGACACGAACCAGTTGCCTTGCTTGGTATATCCCATGCGGATTTCGTTCACCATGTTCGGAGTGATCGTCCACGTATCGGTGACCTGGGTGTTGTAACCGTCCACGTCCCCACTGCCGCAATCCAGCGGGCAGGTGAACAGGCCATTGTCGGTCCCTGGGTTATCCTTCTGGCTGATTGACCAGCTGATTCGATTGCTGTTGCTAACGTTGTAATCCAGCCGCCCAAAATACCGGTGAACCGGCGAAGGACTGATGAGCGAGAGGTAGAGGTTATTGTAACATTCGTTCTGATACGGGGCGGGCGCGCATGTTCCTACCCCTTGCGGCGCCGTTGGCCAACCATATTTAGAACTCATAATGGCCGAGGACACAGGGTCCATTCGGCTGGGAGCGCCGCCGCAGTTGGTGCCGTTCGGAATCTCGTTGAGGCCGCCGCATTCGCTGGCGAAAGAGGCGCGAGTGAGGGTTGCACCCGACCCGATTGTGGTGAGCGGGTCGTAGATGGGGTACATCCCGGTGAAATCGCCCTGCTCCATTTGGGGCGTGGGAACGGTGACGAAGCCGCTATTAGCGCTGTTGTTGACGATCCTATCGATGTCAAAGAAGAAAAAGAACCTGTTCTTGATGATGGGCCCACCGATAGAGCCACCGAATTGGTCGTACCGCAAATACGGCACCCCGTGCGCTGGGTTAGGAATTTGCGAGCCGGTGGGGCTTGTGATGAACGCAGGCGCCTGTTTATTGAAATAACCGTCGGCGTTCAGAGCATCGTTCCCAAAATACTCGTATGCGGATCCATGAAAAGCGTCGGTTCCACCCTTGCTGATCTGGTTAAATACGACGCCGCCCATGCCGTATTGCGCCGAGAAGGAAGATGTGTTGACTTGAACTTCCGAAATGGTGTCCAAGATCTCGTCGTCGTTGTTATAGCTCGCCGGCAGTAGGGTGCTGGCTCCGTCCTGAAGGAAGTTGCCGAAGTTCGGCAGGTTGCCATTGATGGAAACCGCGTCGCCGGCGTTCCACGCGCCCCCGCCCAGCGAGACCCGCCCCTCTGTGGCGGCCCCAGCGCCGGGCAGATAAATGTTGAAAGCAGCCCAGTCGGCGCCTGTGATCCCACCGCCCTCTTGGGGCAACTCCGTGAGAGTTCTGGAATCAAAAGTAGCAGCCTGCTGGCCGGTCTCGGTCTCGAGAAGCGGCGCGCCCTGTGCGCTGACCCTCACTTCTTCGCTCACGGTGCCGACTTCGAGAGTGGCGTTCTCTGTGATCGTGCTTACTTCGATGGTTATTGGCCCGACGACCTGTTTCTTGAAACCAGTCTTCTCGAAAGTGACTTGGTAGATCCCGGATGGGGTTGAAACCGTGTCGAACAGCCCGTCACCGTTCGTTGTGAAGGTCGCCGACACGCCTGTGTTGGTATTGAGTACCGTGACGGTGACGCCGGGCAAGACGGCCCCGGACGGGTCTGTAACAACGCCACGAATCTCGCCGGTGCTTCGATTTTGTGAGAACGCCGGCTTGGCCAGGCACACCACTAGGCACAATGCAAATACGAAACGGCAAATCTGCCTCATTCGCATCCTCCACCCAAGAATTGGGCCACCCCTGAAGGCCACGCTGGGGGATCGCGGTTTTGGTCCGACAGTCGAATTCAACTGAGAAACATCGTTATTCTAGACCGCTCCCCGGCGTTGCGGAGATTTAGCTCCAGATTCGTCCGAATGTCAAGAGGAAAAACATCGTTGTTCTAAAGGGATTTCTGACCAAGCGTCAACGTTTCCGCTTCCCTTTCGGTTTGCCTGGGATATAATGCCCGGCGAATTTCGTCCCACGCAATCGAAGCGCTACGCACTATCCGACGCCTCAAATCACCCTCCAGTTCAGGAGAACGGGATGAAACGCGGCAGACGAAAGCCCTCTCGCAACGATAAAGGGCCAGCCACGCTTCGCGCCGTCGCAGAACGGGTAAAGCTCACCGCGAGCACTGTTTCCCACGTCTTGAACGATTCACCGGCCGCACGCTCTGTTCCCGAGGAAACCAAGAAACGGATTCTTAAGGCTGCTCGCGAACTAAATTACCATCCAAATTTCTTCGCGCGTTCGTTGAAGGTCAGGCGCAGTTACACGGTGGGAGTCATTGCGGAAGAAATCGGCGATGCGTACGGGTCGCTGCTCATCAGCGGGATCGAACGTCACTTACGCGATCACAATTTTTTCTTCCTTACCGTCGCGCACCGGCATGATCCCAAATTGCTCACAACTTACTCGCACATGTTGCGCCAACGAGGCGCCGAAGGTTTCATCACTATTGATACGGTTCTGACTGAAGAGCCCGCCTTGCCCACGGTTGCAGTTGCAGGCCATCGCCGCTTCAAGGGAGTGACTAACGTAATTCTGGATCATCGCCGGGGCGCACTCGTCGCCCTGAAACACCTGGTGGATTTGGGACATGAAAGAATTGCTTTCATGAAGGGCTCACCCTTGAGTTCCGACTCCGATGAACGTTGGAACGCTATTTGCGAAGTGGCGGGCGAATTGGGTTTGTCCATCCACCCCGAACTGGTCGTGCAACTCCAGGGGGTCGATCCCACGCCAAACCTCGGTTACCCTTTCGCAAAAGACCTGCTCGCGAAACGCGAGCCTTTCACCGCATTGTTCGCCTACAACGATATCTCCGCCATTGGTTCGATGTTTGCGTTCGAGGAAGCGGGTCTAAGCGTCCCGGGCGACATTTCGGTTGTCGGCTTCGACGACATTCAGAATGCCGCATACGTTAATCCGGCCCTCACGACGGTGCGGCAACCGCTGGTCAAAATGGGTGAGATTGCGGCGCAGACCCTGCTCGATCGCATTGAGAAGCACGCAAAGCGCGTTGCCGAAATTACGATTGAACCGGAGTTAGTGGTGCGCAAATCCACCGGGACTCCGAATGGTCGCAAGATAGCGTGTATCGGCGCCTCAACTGAAGCGACAGCGCAGGACTGATTCATCTAGTGCGGCAGCAGTAGGCGGACTCATCATATGGCAAGCGGGTCAACTAGCTTAGGCCACGACGCGGGAAGCGACGATCCGCATGCCAGGCTTGGACGTACACCGATCGGAATACTCGAAATGACGCTGCGAAGAAGTCGCAACCCGGTGACCTCAAAACCGCGCACGACGCTGAAAATGGTCGCCAAATACGTGGGACTCACTCCCGGAACTGTCTCGGCCGTTCTCAACGACACTCCGGCGTGCCGTTCCGTACCCGAGAGAACCAAGCAGCGCATCTTTGCCGCCGCGCGTGACCTGGAGTACAAGCCGGACTTCTGGGCGCGGGCTCTACGATTGAAGCGGACTTACACCATCGGAGTGATCGCAGCACAAATTGGCGATCCGTACGGATCGGTGATCATCGGTGGCATTGAATGGTATCTACGCGAGAACGGGTTTTTCTTCCTCACGATGGTTCACCGGCACCAGGACGAGATCCTTGAAAGCCACTCGAAGTTGCTGATCGAGCGTGGTGCCGAAGGCCTGATCACGATTGACACTTCGATTCCACACTCGCTCCACGTACCCGTAGTAGCAATCGCGGGCCATCGGCCAAGCGACGGCGTGACGAATATCGTGATCGACCATCGGACGGCGGCGCTTTATGTCCTCAGCCACCTGCACGAACTGGGACACCGGGATATCGCTTTCATGAAAGGACCGGACGCCAGTTCAGATTCAATCGACCGCTGGCAGAGCATCGTCGACGTGTCGCGAGAGTTAGGGATTCGCATCCAGCCGGAACTCGTAGTGGACTTGAAGAACGCAGAGGGTAACGCGGCATCGGCTCCTGAATATGGATACCCATTCGCGAAGGAACTGCTGCGTCGCAAGCGGCCATTCACCGCACTTTTCGCGTACAACGACAATTCTGCCATCGCAGCTATCCGAGTGTTTCAAGACGCCGGCTTGCGCGTGCCCGAAGATGTTTCGGTCGTCGGTTTCGATGATATTCAACCGGCCTCGTATGCCCGGCCTGCTCTCACCACGATTCGGCAACCGCTGCAACAAATGGGAGAAATGGCAGCGCGCACGATTCTCGACCGCATTGAGCGCAACGCCGAGCACGTCCCGGAGATCGCCATCGAGCCTCAGTTGATTCTACGCAACTCGACGGGTCCGGCACGCACGTTCCTCCCGGACGCCTCATTCGCTGCGGCCCGTGATTACTCGCGGGACTGAGCCTCCGGGTCTCCATAAGCGAACTCCGGAGCGTCGAAGATCGTGATACGTCCGGTCAGCATGGTTGGGAGGAGAATGAATGAAAAGAGTAACGCTGGTCCTACTCTTCTTGGTCGCAGTGGCTGCGCCTCTTTTCGGGTCTTCCTCAATTTATCCGCGCAAGCTTGACGATTCCCAGGCAGTCTACCTCACGCCAGATCGTTTCCCTGTTCACGCCGACGGCAAGGCAGACGACAGTGCGGCCATCCAGCAAGCGATCGATCGCGTGCAGGAGACCACAGGTCAGGGCATCCTTTTCATTCCTTCCGGACGGTATCGGCTGACGCGCACGCTGTTTGTCTGGCCGGGGGTTCGACTGATTGGCTACGGGCCGACGCGACCGGTTTTTGTTCTCGCCGACAACACGCCCGGGTTCCAGACAGGTCCCGCATACATGGTCTTCTTCGCCGGTTTTCGCCCGGGAACTCTTTCGCCGCAATTTAAGAAGCTCATGATGGGACGTTTCCCGAATGGCCATCCGCCCTCTACTCCGGGCACTGTGCCTCCCACCTTTGTACCGGACGCCAATCCAGGCACGTTCTACTCTGCACTGAGCAACATCGATTTCGAGGTTGGCGAGGGCGACTCCGGCGCAGTCTGCGTCCGCTTCCACTCGGCACAACACACTTTCTTGACGCACATGGATTTCCATTTGGGCTCAGCTTTGGCCGCGCTGTATGACGTCGGCAATGAAAGTGAGGACCTGCATTTCTATGGCGGCCAATATGGAATCATCACCGGCAGACCATCGCCCGGATGGCAATTCACGCTGATCGACTCCAGTTTTGACGGCCAGCAGAACGCAGCGATCAAGGAGCACGAGGCGGGTCTCACTCTCATTCACGATGCGTTCAGCAACGTGCCGAAGGTCATCGACATCGAAGCTGGGCATTCGGATGAGCTTTGGGCGAAGGGTCTGCGGCTCCAGAACATCAGGGGTCCCGCGATCACAATCAGCCAAGAAAACAACGCGAACACCGAAATCAACCTGGAGGGCGTCGTTTGCAATCGCGTGCCGGTTTTCGTGCGCTTTCGTCAGAGTGGACGACAGGAACTGAGCAAGGGTGAAATCTACGAAGTGCGGCTTTTCTCACACGGCCTGACGATGCCCCATCTGGGAGCGCAATCAACGATTGCGACGAACTACGTTGCGTCGGATTTGACGGCCATGCCAAGTCCACTGCTGCCGGCGATTCGCTCGCTTCCGCCTGAAGATTCGTGGGTCAACCTGAAGTCACTCGGCGCGAAGGGAGACGGGAAAACCGATGACACGGCCGTCATTCAAAAAGCAGTCGACGAAAACCGAGTCGTTTACATTCCGTCGGGCGACTACATCGTCAGCAACACGATCACTCTTCGACCCGACACCGTGCTGATCGGACTTCATCCGAGTGCGACTCAGTTCGACATCCTCGACTCGACTCCCGCGTTTCAAGGCCCCGGATCGCCCAAGCCGCTGCTTGAGGCTCCGCAAGGCGGAAACAATCTCGTCACGGGAATTGGTTTGTATGGCGGTGGAATCAACGACCGCGTGGTAGGCGCGCTGTGGATGGCTGGCAAGGACTCGCTCATGGACGACGTGCGTTTTCTCGGCGGGCACGGAACATATTTTCCCGATCACAATCTGGTCAATCCATACAACAACGACCACAGTGCGGATCCCGATATCCAGCGGCGCTGGGACGCGCAGTACCCGAGCTTGTGGATCACGAACGGTGGAGGCGGCACATTTGCCGACATCTGGACTCCCGATACCTTCGCTCAGGCCGGACTGTACATCTCCGACACAACGACGCCAGGCCACGTGTATCAACTTTCAAGCGAACACCACGTTCGGAATGAGGTCAAGCTCGATCGGGTCTCCAACTGGGAACTCTTTGCCGTTCAGACCGAGGAAGAGCGCGGAGAGAGCGGCTTCGCGTTGCCTTTGGAAATCGATCGCTCCCACAACGTCACGATCGCAAATTACTTCGGCTATCGGGTGATCAGTAGTTATCAGCCTTTTCCGTATGCGGTTCGTGTCTCAGATTCGAGCGACATCCGTTTTCGCAACGTGCACGTCTACAGCAACAGTAAAGTGCCATTCGATAATTCTGTTTTCGACCAGACATATCGGGTCCAGGTGCGGCCGCTCGAGTTCGCGTCGCTCGACATTACCGGGAGCGCCCCGGAGCACTCGCAGCCGAGTGTTGTTCCCGTGATCGTGGGTGGAGCTGAACCAACGAAGTTGGCTACCGGCTTTTTCAATATCTCGGGAGCGGCCGTGGATGGCGTCGGCAATCTTTATTTCGTCGACGCGCATTGGCAGCGCATCTACCAGTGGTCGGCCGAGAGGCGCGAGGCCGCGATCGTGCGGGACACCCCACTTGAGCCCGTGAATCTTGCTTTCGACAAAGCAGGCGACATGATCGTAACTTCCTACGCCCGCAAGGGAGTCGTATATTGGTTTCGTCCCGGCACACCCGAATATGACGTGCACTTCCTGAAGCCAGAGCAGGCGACTAGCAGGCCCGGTATGACAGCATTCGTCGCGTCCGACTATTGGACCCTCGATGCCGAAACTATCAATTCGATCGCTGAGGAAAAGAAGTACCAATATGTTTCACCCGACCACACAATCTTTATTCCCGCAGGCGAAAACTTCGTATCCGGCGAACTAGCCTGGGGAACGAAAACAGGCGACGTCATCACCTCTTACGGCCTGGAGCGTGCCGTTCCGGGCCAGACCGTTTACGTCACGAGTGCCTATCAGCAAAAAACTTATCGCGCCATGGTCGACCCAGACGGAACACTGTCGAATCTCAAGCTGTTTGCCGAGCAAGGAGGCACGAGCGTCGCGCAGGACGGCAACGGGAACATCTACATCGCCGATGGACAAGTGCTCGTGTACAACAAATCCGGAAAACAGATCGGCACAATCGATGTCCCGGAGCGGCCTATTGACCTGGTTCTCGGTGGGAACAACGGTGCGACGCTTTTTATCCTGACCCATCATTCGCTCTTCTCAATCGACGTGTACAACAAAGACTGAGTGGAAGAGAGAAGCGCCGCATACTGACCTCGAGGCTGTGCTGGCGCCTTACTTGCGGAGCCGTCGCTGACTGCATTTGGATGGCGAGCGGCTCCTCCCTATTTCGACATGAAGACCTGCGGGAAGCGAATTGCACGGCGCATTATGGCCTGAGAGAATCGCGGATTGCAGACCACCGTTCATCTCGCTGACGAAGTTCGCCGGCTGTCCCGGGCCAGCTTGCCGACTGACACGGTCGAATTGGCTCGATATCTGATCGGCAAAACGATTGTGCGCAAGATCGGCCGAAACAGGATGAGTGGTCGCATTGTCGAGACAGAGGCTTACCCACCGGGTGATCGAAGCGGGCACGCTTATCGGGGGCAAACGGCCAGCAACCAGTCCTTATTTCTGGGCAAGGGATTTGCTTATGTGTACTTCATCTACGGAGTATCGTACATGCTTAACGTTGCAGCCGAAGAACCGGGTGTCGGCGCCGGAGTGCTGTTGCGCGCGATTGAGCCTCTTGAGGGAATCAATCTAATGAAGCGGCTGCGCAAAGTCGACAAACTGACCGATTTGGCAAGAGGGCCGGGCCGGCTTGCCGCTGCGTTGCAAATCGACCGACGGTTGGATGGCGTTGATTTGTGCGCTGACGGGTCCCTGTGGTTAGGAACAGCCGTTCGGGTTGCTGCGCACATTCGCACTGCTGTACGCATCGGTATCACACGTGATGTGGACCGGCCGCTGCGTTTCTTTGAGGCCGGCAGCCCGTTCGTTAGCGGGCCTCCCACCGAGATAAGAACGTGATGCTTATCGGTTCCACGAGCATGTTCCCGATGTTGCCCGCGGACCGAGAAACGAAGCATCTTCGTTCTATTCGTTTTGTTTTCGGCCGCCCGAGTCACACCATTGTTACCTTCGGGAAATGACATAGAAACATTGAAGGATTAGACAGACCTTTTTGTCTGGCCTTCAACTACAAGTCCGAAGAGAAGGAATAGCATGAAAAGGATCAGGAGGATGGTTCTATAACGCTCACTGAGGTGGTCGTCTCGACGCTCTCGTTCGCAGTCGGGACGAAGATTACATGAACCGAAGGGATTTTGTACGGCTTGGGTGCGCCACGATAATCGCTACTGGGGCAGGTAAGCTGGAGCCCGCGTTTGGGGAGTACCCGGGGCTCCGGCAGGTTCCCGGGCCACCAAAGCATTCGATGGCACCGTTAGAGCCGAATGCCAACGGACACTCGGCGGATTTCGACCTGCGAATCGCACCCATGATAGTCGAGCTGGCCCCGCAGGTTACGATCAGCACGATCGGCTACAGCAATAAGGTTCCCGGTCCATTGCTGCGGGTGCGCGAGGGCCAGCGCGTCACCGTCGACGTCGTCAACGACACGGACGTTCCCGAGTACGTGCATTGGCACGGCTTATTGGTTCCGTCACATGTGGATGGAGTGGAGGAAGAAGGCACACCGGCGGTCCCGTCTCACGGCCGTCGACGCTATCAATTCGTGGCCAAGCCTGCTGGTTCGCGATGGTACCACTCGCACACGGCGGCCATGATGGATCTGCATCGGGGATCCTACACCGGTCAATTCAGTTTTCTCATGATCGATTCCGCGGATGACCCGGGACTCTACGACCAAGAGATCTTTCTGGCGCTGCGTGAATGGGAGTATTTCCTGAGTACGATGGATCCGGACGAAACGGCTGCGGACCCGCACGACCCGATGCCCGAAAAACCCGCGACTCCAGACCCACGTCCTAACGGGCTCGAAGTCGCCGCTCCTCTTTATTCGATTAACGACAAAATGCTCGGCGCGGGGGACCCCATTCGTGTGAAATCGGGTCAGCGCATCCTGATGCACCTGCTCAACGCCAGCGCCTCGCAGATTCACCGCGTGGGTCTTTTCGGTCACCGTTTTCGGGTGATTGCGCTCGACGGCAATCCTGTGCCGGCGCCTCAGCCGGTCGCGGTGATTGAGATCGCCCCGGGAGAGCGCGTGGATGCGATCGTGGAGATGAATCAGCCTGGCGTTTGGATTTTAGGCGAGAGGGAATGGCCGCGGAAGTTCCGCCAATGGACCCAAGGCCGCTCCGCACCATGGTTGACATGGGAATGGGAAAAATGGGCGGCATGAACATGGCCAGTATGGACGGGATGACGGAGAAGGACATGAAAGGCATGCCCGGAATGGGCATGGGCGAACCGCCGAATGGCGCGACTGCGAAATCGAACGCCAGCAGCGAAATGGACATGCAGAACATGCCCGGCATGAACATGAGTGGCGGTCACGCGATCAGTCCCAGCCAAGAAGCAGGCATGAAAAACATCCCACCAATAAAGATGGGAAATAACGAGGGAAC
>Ga0335075_10012338_pt1 | contig 12911 bp, 13 predicted proteins | sample Lox_Sample_24_FD_206723 | JGI IMG/M metagenome (GOLD analysis project Ga0335075, IMG submission 206723) | Soil microbial communities from Loxahatchee National Wildlife Refuge, Florida, United States - Lox_Sample_2.4 | ecosystem: Environmental > Terrestrial > Soil > Wetlands | place: USA... | reverse complement strand
GCGGAGGGGTCGTCGGGGTCATCGGTGGCTCACGCTTGGGGTGAAAGCGGTTGGGGCGATCTTCGGATTTCCCCATGCTACCAGGTCGGGTTCCGCGCAGCTGCGGAATTGCACCCCAGCCTCCTAGCGCGATTGCGAGGACGCGAAAAGTCCGTCATACTGAGCGAAGTGTTCCAAGGGAAAACGGCATCGGCGGGAGGATTGGCCGAGTGATTCGCTTCGTATGTCCAGGTTGTAAGAGCGTGCTGTCGGGCCGGAACGAACAAGCCGGCAAAATCGTGACGTGTCCCAAGTGCGGTCAGCGCATGCAGGCACCGCGGCTGCCCCATGCGGCAAGAGAAAAGGTAACTCGCCGCTCGCGCCGGCCGCTGATCTCCTGCATTACCTTGGCTGGAGCGCTGTTGCTGGCCGTCGCCGGAGGCGGACTTTGGTTAGGGATGCAATTGTTCCACCGCGAGCCTGAGCCGAGCGTTGCCGAATCCAAGCCGATTGCGCCATCGAGACAACCAACTGCCCAGATTGCCCAGACGCCGGCCTCGGCCGAGAAAAAGAGCCGAGCCACGATCGTAAGGAAAGTGCAGGAACAACCGCTCCCTAACGGTCGCGGCTCGGAAAAACCCTCGCTCCGGAACGATCAGCCGCCCTCCGAAAAGCCGCCGCCCGTCGCGAAAGAGAGAGAAATCGATCTGGCGGACGATCTGCCGCCGGAGTTGCCTTTCGACCTGGTGGACGCGATCAACGTTCAGCGTGCAAAAGCCGGCGTCGAACCGATTTTTCTTGATGCAGAACTGTCGCGGGATTGTCAGTCGCGGGCCGAGCAACTTGCACGCCATGCCGGCCGGCTTGCCTCCCCTGGTTCCCTTGCAGAACGTAGGAACAACGAGAGGGAAGACATGGCAACGGAAGCGCCGCTGGCGGCCGTCGAAAAATGGTTGCAAGAGCCAAAACGGCGAAGGGCGATTCTGGAGCCGCGGCTGCGGACGTTTGGTTCCGGCTTCGCTCGCAACGTGGACGGGCAATGGTTTTCCGTCTTCGACTGGACGAGCGGCCTCGATCACCAGCTGCCGATGGGAAAGACGCCGGTGACGGGGGCCATCGTCTATCCCGCTCCGGGGCAGACGCGCGTGTCCTTGTGGTTTCCGGGCAATGAGACTCCCGATCCTCTGCCCCAAACCAAAGACAAGCTGGCCGGCTATCCTGTTACCCTTATTTTCCCATCTCGGACGCGCATCGAGGAGGCGGTCGCGCATCTGAGCAACAAAGAGGACAGCAACGTGCCCGTTTGGTTATCCTCGCCGGAGAAGCCCGCCAATGCCGAATCTGCCGACTTGCAGCGGAACACGATTTGTCTGATCGCCAAGAAACCGCTGCGGCCGAACACACGCTATCGCGTCGAGGTGTCGGCGACAGTCAACGGCGCAGCTTGGTCGGCCAAGTGGGAGTTCACAACCGTCAGCGAGGGCGAGATACATCAGGAAATGGACGGCACTCTTCTGCGAGTGCTGAATCGGCTGCGCCGTCGCGCCGGTCTGCCGCCGGTCCCCCTCGATGCTGAGCGCTCGAAGGCGTGCGCCGCCCATGCCCGCTACCTCAGTCGAAACCTGCTGAGCAAGCCCGCGCTCATTTGGAACGAAGAGAAAGCCAACCTGCCCGGTTACACGGCAGAGGGAGCGGCGGTAGCGCAGACGGCCTCTATCCAAGGTGGCGGCGGTCCGATCGAGGCAGTGAATGGACTGATCGATTCGCTCATCAGCCGGCCGCAGTTGCTCGATCCGCGCCTGGGAGTGTCGGCGCTGGGTTACACACCGTTCATCCGGGGCGGCTGGATCTGGGTCGTCGATCTGCACCAGGGGGAGACGGGGAGCATTGCCGATAAGGAGTATTTCTATCCTGTACCTGACCAGGGGAGCGTGCCGCTGGTTTATCCGCCCAACGAAGTGCCGAGTCCTGTCCCGGCCGGTACGAAAAACAAGCTGGCCGGCTACGCAATCACGGTATTGTTCGGTTCGCGCACTCGCGTGACGACGGCAATTGCGAAGCTGGTCGATGCCAATGGAAGCGGGGTAGACGGCTGGCTCTCGACACCGGAGAAGCCTGCCATCGCCGGCTTTCCGCAGCATTCGTTGTGCTTCTTGCCGAAGGCGCCGCTGCGGCCGAACACGCGCTACAGGGCGACGTTCCAGGCCGAGGTCAACGGCCGGCCGTGGCAGCGGACATGGAGCTTTACTACCCTCAAGGAGCCGGATCGTTACTCCGACGATCTCGACGACACGATTGTTGCACGGGTGAACTTGGTACGCAAATATCCTGGCTTGCCGCCGGTTCGCCTCGATACCGAACTGTCGCGCGGCTGTCAGTCGCACGCGCGCTACTTGGCCTTCAACCATCAGCACCCCGCGGCTCTGGGTCTGGGAGTACATCGCCAGGACGCGGAATTGCCCGGCGCCTCGCCGGAGGGAGCGCGTGCGGCCAAGGAATCGGTCATCGCCATCGTCCTCGATCCGCAATCGTGCGTCGAGAACTGGATGGCAACACTGTATCATCGCATTCCCATCCTGGAGCCGAACCTGGAACGAGTCGGTTTCGGTCACGCACGAATCCAGGGACACAAGTGGGTGTGCGTACTGGACACCGGCAACGGCCGGACACCGCAGGGCCGTTAGCGTCCGCGAGCGAATTCGCTACACTATTCTCCAATCTCCCAGCGGAAGACGCGGCGACAGCGGGTCGCGCGCTCCGCTGCCTCATCGAGCGAACTCCAAGAGGTGTAGAATGGCGTCTCTGTCTCGCCTGACGGCGTTTTCTCTGGTACTGGTTCCGGCTGCTTTGGTGTTGGCCGCGTTCGTTTCGTCCGCCACCGGCGAAGCGGCGAACACGACCAAATTTTGGGTCTACATCGGCACCTACACCGGCGGCAAAAGCAAAAGCAAAGGCATTTATCGCTGTGAATTCGACTCCGCCACCGGCAAATTGAGCGAGCCGATCTTGGCGGCCGAGATCACCAATCCTTCTTTCCTCGCCATCCATCCGAGCAACCGCTACCTCTACGCGGTCGGCGAGATGGGCCAATTTGAGGGCAAGCCCAGCGGCGTTGTCACCGCGTTCTCGATCGATCCGGCCAGCGGCGAGTTGAAACAGCTCAATCAGAAGCCGTCCGGCGGCGCCGGTCCCTGCCACGTGGTCGTTGATCGCCAGGGCAAGAACGTGCTGCTCGCCAACTACAGTGGCGGCAGCGCCGCAGTGCTGCGCATCGAAGACGATGGACGGCTCGGTTCGCGGACGGGATTTGCTCAGCACAGCGGCAAAGGCGCCGATCCGGGCCGCCAAGAGGGGCCGCATGCGCATTCCATCAATCTCGATGCCGCCAATCGCTTCGCCTTCGTCGCCGACCTCGGACTCGATAAAGTCCTCGTCTACCGCTTCGACGCCGACAAAGGAACGCTGGAGAAGAACGAGCCGCCATCAGTGAAGATGGTGCCGAAGTCCGGGCCGCGCCATTTCGCTTTCCATCCCAGCGGCCGTTACGCCTACGTCATCAACGAATTGGCCAACACGGTCACGGCCATGACCTACGACGCCGAAAAGGGCACTCTGAAATCGATCCAGACCATCTCGACTTTGCCCGAAGGCTACAAGGAACCGACCTGGACGGCGGAGGTGCAAGTGCATCCGTCCGGCAAGTTCCTCTATGGTTCCAATCGCGGCCACAACAGCATCGCCATATTCACGATCGACGAAAAGACCGGCCAATTGACCGCGGCCGGTCATCAGGCCGAGGGCATCAAAACGCCGCGCAACTTCGGCATCGATCCGAGCGGCAAATTCGTGCTGATAGCCAACCAGGACGGCGATAGCGTTCTCGTCTTCCGCGTCGATGACCAAAACGGAGCGCTGCAAGCAACGGGGACGAAGATAGAAGCCGGCAAGCCGGTGTGCGTCAAGTTCCTGGCGAAAATGCAATAATGACCGAGAAAAAATCTAACCACGGATAGCACGGATAACACGGATAAATAAAATTTCTATATTTCATCCGTGTTATCCGTGGTTAAAAATTTCCAGCCTCGTCGAATCTATTCCTCTTGGACGCGGCGCGACGATTTGAGCGTTGAGCGGTGTTTTTTTGCGGACAGGCGGCGTTCACGCGCTCCGCGCGATGGTTTCGTCTTGCGCCGCGTCTTCGGGACCACCGCCGCGGCGCGGATCATCTCCGCCAACTTGTCCAGGCAATCGAGACGATTGCGTTCCTGGTCGCGGTAGCGTTGAGAGGTGATGAGTAGATCGCCGTCGCCGCTGATGCGGCGGCGTTGCTGCTGTTGCAGACGTGCCTTGACATCGTAGGGGATACTGGGACTGACGGCGACGTTCCAGCGCAGCACCGCCTTGGAGGCGACCTTGTTGACGTTCTGTCCGCCCGGCCCGCCCGAACGGACGAAAGTCCAGGAGAACTCGGCGTCGGGAATGCGAATGCGATCGCTGATTTCGAGCATGGCCGCTCCCCGCTCAGGTCGTTCGCAGCAAATCTTGCCAGCTGGCGACTTCGGTAATGCGTTCGGCCAGCAGCTCCAGGTGTTCCACATCGGTAATGGCGCGCACGGCTGTTTCGATCGTTGCTTCGGCGTCGCCAAGGTGCTTTCGACCCAGACGCAGCAGCAACCGTCGCGCTTCTTCAGCGCGGCCTTTGATTTCCCCTTCAGCGCGGCCTTTGATTTCCCCTTCAGCGCGGCCTTTGATTTCCCCTTCAGCGCGGCCTTTGATTTCCCCTTCAGCGCGGCCTTCATCCAGAATGGCCTGATATGTCGTTGAATCACGCATTTTTCTTGCTCCTTGGAACAATTCGAGAGCGCGTTCGCGGCTTTCCCGCAGCCCCGTCAACACATACGATGCCGTCAACAAAATCGGCACTTGCTCGGGCAGTGCTTCCGCCTCGATTCGCTGCATCAGTCGAGCAATTATCTCCGGCAACGCTTCATCCGCGGTTCGCCCGGCCGGCATCTGTCCCAGCACCGCCAACGGCAACGTGCCCAGACCGCTCGCCAGCAGACGCTCCACCGGCACCTGCCACAAGCGTATCACCTCGAAGGCGAAGTCCAAATGACCCCTCCCCGGCCGTGCCGCATAGCTCAACGTGCCGGTCAAATCGCCGCGATCGGCGCGGGGCCGCAACAAGATCACGACGCTATGCAAGGGCAACCCGTAGCCATCGTGCAACAGCACATTATACAGCAAGGCGCGTCGCGGCAGGGTCGGATCGGGACCGCTTTGAAAATCCAGGTGGAGCAGCGAATCGCCGGTGCGAAGTACAATATCGGTGAAAGCTGTGAGGGTGGACAAGTCCGGTGTGAGGATCTCGACAGATCCGGACGGCGGTTGATCGAGCATCGCCAACCAGTCGGCGGCATGGGTTTGCACCAGTTCCTTCAGCGTGGCGTCGAATTGCAGTGGCATGGGCAGTCTCGCGGCGATTCGCGGAGGCGGTGATCTATGAACTCATCGCCGATTTTACCTCTTCCACGCGGCAATACACAGCCTTCAAATATCGCCCCTCCCGCACATGCAACAAAAACGGATGGTCGGCTCCGGCGCCGGCGATGCTCAATACTTGGACACTGCGGCCGGCTTGCCAGGCGGCGCGGCGGATGGTATCGAGGAAGTCGGCCTCGCTGACCAAGCCGGTGCAGGAACAAGTCAAGAAGATGCCGCCCGGCGACACCGCCTGCAAGGCCAAACGGTTCATGTCGAGATAGCGCTTCATCGCGTAGCCGACTTCCTCGCGGTCGCGCGTCTGCTTGGCGGGATCGAGAACGACCACATCGAAACGCTGGCCGGCGGCGATCATGTCGCGCAGCCAGGGAAACAAATCGGCTTGCACGAACCGCACTCGGACTTGATTCAGTCCGGCATTCTGCCGCGCCAAGGCCAGCGCTTGCTCGTCGAGATCGACGCCGATCACTTCATCGGCCTCGCCGAGCGCCTTGGCGTAGACGGCGAAACCGCCCGAATTGCAGCACAGATCGAGCACGCGCTTGCCCTTGCAGAACGAAGCCAAGCGGCGGCGATTGTCGCGCTGATCGAGGAAGAAGCCGGTCTTGTGCTTGCTGCCGGGGGCGACGCGGAAACGCACGCCATTCTCGGTGATGATCTCCGGCGACGGCGGCTCCGGCGAGCGGCAATCGAACGATTCTTGCTTCTGGACGTGTTCCTCGGCGAACCAGTAGAAACGGCCATCCGGGAAATGACTCGCCAGCGCCGACTCGATGGCCGAACGAAAGCGATACATCCCGGCGGAGAAAAACTCCAACACGATCAATGATCCGAAACGATCGACGACCAAGCCGCTCAGGCCGTCGCCTTCGGAGTGGACCAGCCGATAAGCGTTGCTGACGGCGTCCAGTCCGAGCCAATCGCGGCGCAGGGCGACGGCTTGGCCGATGCGGCGGGCGAAGAAAGCGTCGTCGATGGCCTCATCCGGATCGCTGGTCAGCACGCGCAGGGCGATGCGCGAATGGCCGTTGTAGAAACCGCGGCCGACCCATTGTCCGGTGCGGTCGAGAATGTCCACAACGCTGCCGGGCGGCAAGCGCATGGCCGGCTTTTCGACCATCTTCTGAAATATCCACGGATGCGACGAACGCCGCTCAATTTTCAGTCGCACGACAGGCAGGGAAACGCTTTCGGTCATCGGCTCTCGCTTGTGGACATAGGGCGATGGCTCGTCTGTCACCCTAGCGGACGGCAGCAAGCAGGGGAAGAGCGTGCTGGCTGGATACTTGTTTTCGCTGTGGCGCCGTGCGACAATCTCTCTGTGCGATGATCTCCTCTGATGTTCGGCTGCATCCCGGAGGTGCCGGCTGTTGACCAACAGGTGATGATCAAGCTGGTCGAAGGGTGGAATATCTCCAGTTATGGTGGAACGCATCTACATCGAGACCACTTTCGTGAGCTATTTGATCGCTCGGGCCAGCCGCGACGTGGTGATTGCCGGCCATCAGCAGATCACGCACGAATGGTGGAACACTTGCCGAACGAGCTACGAGTTGTGCGTCTCACAGCTTGTTCTCGACGAGGCAGCGCGGGGTGATGCGCAGGCTGCCCACGAACGCCTTCTTGTGTTAAGATCCATGTTGGTGCTTGAAACCACGCCGGAAGCTCTTGATCTGGCCAAGGAACTGATCCAAGGGAGAGCATTGCCGGCGAAAGCGGCCGATGATGCGCTCCACATTGCTGTGACAGCCACAAAAGCGGTTCCCTATCTGTTGACGTGGAACTGCCGTCACTTGGCCAATGCAGCGATGCGGCCTCTCATCGAATCCGTTTGCGCAGCGAAAGGATTCAAAGCGCCCATCATCTGTACGCCTGAGGAACTTCTGGAACCCAAGCCATGAACGATCCTATTGTGGACGAAGTGCGTCGAATTCGTGACGCCCACGCTTCCCGTTTCAATTATGATCTGGATGCCATCTTTCAGGACATCAAGGAGCGGGAAAAACGAAGTGGTCACAAATTCGTCGCCGGTGTCGCACGTCAAGAGACGCCGAACCAATGCGCTGCCGGTGAGCGGGCCGAACAAGCAGCAGACTGCGAAAAAACGGTTGGAAACCTGCATCGTTAAAGTCCTTCCTTCCTTCCGCCGAATCTAGTAAGCGCCGCGGGTTCCCCGCGTTTCGCCAGAACACCCTTGCTCCCCGCGTTGCCGATTTTTCCGGCGAGACGGCTTGCATTATGGATTGCACACCAGGTGTAACTCTCAATTTTTTCATTGTCAATCAGTTGCCGCTATTCCCTCCGGTGGAATACGCCAAGAAATGCCCGTGGGACAAACGGACGACGCTGGAAAACTGGATCGGGCAGCGCGTGTTGAAGCTGACCTGCACGGCCAACGACATGAAGCCGTTCGCGGCAGTGGCGGGCTTCGATCCGCCGGTGCATCGCTGGGACGCCGAGGAACGCGCCGAATTGCTGGCGGAGTTGAACGCGGCTTTCTTCGTGCTGTACGGCATCGGCCGCGAGGACGTGGAATACATCCTCGGCACGTTCGCCGGCCTTCGGAGCGAAGAATCGGAGTTGCCCGGCGTTCGCTCCACGACGGCGCGGATTCTTGAGGCTTACGACCGACTTCTTGTTTGAATTTCGCGCATTCCGGCATAGCCTTGCAATGGGCCTTTTTCCTGGTAGGTGGTTTAGACCATGTTTCCGATCACCCCGGTTGATTCGCGTAAGGCCGAAGCGCCCGAGCAGCTAGGAACGAAACGGAAATTCTGGTACAGTGACCAAGAGTTGCGAATGTTGTTTAAGGCCGAGGAACGGGGTACAGGGGAAGATTGGGCGGAAAAGATTGCCTGCGAGCTTGCGCAGCTATTGGGGTTGCCGCACGTTTACTATGAGTTGGCGGAGGAAGTCCAAAACAAGACGCGGGGCGTCGTTTGTGAGAACTGTGCGCCGCAGCCGTGGACCTTGGTGCTCGGCAACCAGCTTTTGCTGGTCCGCGACTCAAGTTATCCCGCGGCCGCGGATGGGCGCAAGTACAAGGTGCGGAAACACACCATCGATGCGGTGGCCGAGGTCATGGGCGGCTTGCAGGCGCCTCCCGCGCCGTGGACCGGAGCGCTGCCGCAGGGCATAAGGACCGCTCTGGATGTCTTTAGCGGCTACCTTCTGTTCGACGCTTGGATTGCCAATCAGGATCGGCACCACGAAAACTGGGGAGCGCTGTGCCGGGACGACGCGATGTACTTGGCTCCGACCTTCGATCACGGAGCGTCGCTGGCTCGGAACCTGACCGATAAAGAGCGTCACGAGCGATTGACAACGCCTGATGCGAATCGCCTAATCGCCGCATTTGTCCGCAAGGCAAGGTCGGCCTTCTATGCCCGTATCGGGGACGCGAAGCCGATGTTCACGCTGGAGGCTTGGAAAGTCTGTGCGGCGCGTGTTCCGCAAGCGGCCTCCATCTGGCGGGAGCGATTGAGACAAATAAACGAACAAGCCGTGGAACAACTGTTGAGAGAAATTCCGCCGCATCGAATGACCGAAGTTTGCCGACATTTCACGATGGAACTATTGAAAAGAGAATCAAAGGCGGCTTGTGAGTGGAGACGACGAATGAATAATGCGTTGTTTGTTGCCTGGCGATCCGGCGATAGCTCGAACGGATGCTGGGGGCCGGTTGGGAGGCTGGAACACGTTGCGAACGGGTATCGATTCGTTTACACGCGCGGCGCTCAAACCTTGGCGGGTTTCCGTCCTTTTTCCGGAATGCCCGACCTGGAAGCCGTGTACGAGTCGGAGGAATTATTTCCGTTGTTTGCCAACCGGCTCTTGGCCCGTTCCCGGCCCGAATACGTGGATTTTCTCCATTGGGGCGGCTTCGATCCCAACAATCCGCCCGACCCGCTCGCCGTGCTTGGTGTGACGGAAGGACGGCGGGCCACTGATTCGCTGGAAGTGTTCCCCTGTCCGCTGCCGGATGCGGACGGGTGTTATATCAACAAGTTCTTTCTGCACGGAATCCGTTGGAGACCCCCGGAGGTCATTGAGCGAATCGGCAAACTCCAACCGGGAGAGGTGCTGAGTCTGATGCCAGACCCCAACAACCACTACGATCGAGACGCGGTAGCTGTCCGAACTTCTATCGAAAACGGCGATAATTTCCAGATCGGCTACGTACCGCGTTACCTGGCTTCTGAGGTGCGCCGACTGTGCGCCCAATGCGATCCGGATGCCGTCAAATTAATAGTGGAGCGCGTCAATCTCGACGCTCCCTTGCAACACCGCTTGCTCTGTCGGATGAAAGCCTGCTGGCCGTCGAATTTCCGTCCGTGCGCGGGGCCAGAATTCCAACCTATTGCCAAGGAATTGTCTTTGACAGAGACCTGAGAGAAAACCGCCATTCTGTTCTTTTCATCGCCGACCATGCACGTACAGATCGCCGTCAATCACTTCATGCGTCCATTCGGCCAATCGCAGCGCCTCGGCCATGTATGGTCCACCGATGTCGAGCTTTTTCAGGCTCACCTTGATGGCGACCTCCCAAGCCGTCGCTGGACTGACCAATTTGCGATTCTTCGAGTCACAAATAATCGTCGCCGCCGCCGTGCTCGAGCGCGGATCGTTCCACCAAAACCACAGGACGGTGTGCGTATCCAGCAGCAGCGTCATTCCATGTACTCCTGGAAGTCCTCCAGCGGAGCGTCAAAGTCCGGGGCCATCCAAAACGAGCGGTCCTTGGCCGTTCCCGGTTGACACGGCCAACTGGTGCGCGGCGGGCGGGTGACAATGGCCACCGGCTCGCCGTTGGCCGTCAGCACCAACTCTTCGCCGGGAACCATACCGGCCACCGATTCCGGCAGCTTCGACTGAGCAGCAGCCAATGGTAGTGTGCGCGACATATCAGGCTCCTTTCAGGTAGCATTTTACCACAATTTGCCTTGACGGAAAGCCTTCGGCTGGCCGGTGAGACCCAGCCTCTCAACGAGGAACCCTGCCGGAATGTTCGCCAATTCCTTGGGCTCTAGTTTGTACAGCCCGCCTCCGTATACTCTGCCGCGGCCAGTGATGTTTTCGGTATCCAGCGATTGTAAAGCGGCGAACACCTCGGCATGCAAACCTGGATCGCGCGTCAGTGCCTCCTCTAAGACGCCCCTCGGGTAAAGCAGAAGATAGACGTTGTGAGCGGTGGCGCGTGATTTGTTCCACAAAAAGCGGAAAGGTTTCCGCCCATTTCCATTCCGGCCCATGTATGTGCAAAGGAATGGGGGCGTCGGCCGGTATTCCTGGGAATACCAAGGAGAGCGGCGGCTTGTCAGGTAACTCTGATGTATGCCTTTCCGCCTCCCCCTCTCCAGATAGCGCCAGAACTCAGGATGACGTTTCTTGACTTCCGATTCATCCAGAGAGCAGTCGAGAAGGGCCAATTGGGGGGCAAGCTTCGGAAAGCCATCCGGATCGGTCTCAATCACCTGCTCGGGCAGTTGCCGTGGGGGAGGAAGAATTGGCCGAAGAAACTCACCTGGCAGTCCCAGTCGTTTGGCTTCGGCGCGTGGAAGAATGAAAAAACGGTTGTTCCCTGTGGCCAAACCCCGGCGAATCCGAAATAGATCGCCGAAGAGAATATCCTGCATGGTTCGGTCTGTGGCAAGATCGCTCGCCACCGCATAGGGCGTCCACTTCTTTACGGCAGACAGCGATTCCTGCCGGATCGAGACCGATTGGGCAGGCTTAAGCAGCGATCCACCAAGAGAAAAAATCACCTCTTGATCGTCTGGCTTCTCTTTCTCAAAAACCACAATTGCCGATGAGACCAAGGCATTGTTAAACTGTACATCCGAGGGACAAAATCTGTGCAAGTGCAGCAGTCGCACCCGCGTCGTCAGGTATTCCTTGACCGCAACTCCGTAATTGACGTCCATAAATTCAGAAGGGATCAGCCAGACAGACAGTCCGCCAGGTTCGAGCCAAGCGTCGGAGAGAAGTAGGAAATAACAGTAAAGCCCAGCCAAGCCGCTGATGCGGATGCCGAGGCGCTGTCGCACAAGATCCTGGAGGTGTTCCTTGTGGGTTCGCTCAAGGTGATGATGGCGAACGTAAGGCGGGTTGGTAATCAGCAGGTTGTATCTCTGCCGCGGCAGCGGTTGATGGAGAAAGTCTCCCTGCGTCACAGAAAGCCCGGATTCGCGCCATAAACGCTTGGCCGCTGCGGCATGATCTTTGTCAAGCTCGTATCCATCAGCTCGCTCGATCCATTCTTTAGAAAAGACGCGCAGCAGTGCCGAGTAGAACGCTCCTGTCCCGACGCACGGCTCCAAGAAGGAAACGAGCCGTGTACGTTGTTGCCAGTGCTGCCAGCAGAAGCGGACTATCTCTTCCGCTAACAAGCTAGGTGTAGCGAACTGTCCGCTTCGGTTGCGCTCGGCGGCTCCCCGCAGCAGATCCAGCCGCGCTTGTTCGTGCAAACGCCGCTCTTCCCGATCTGGTGCAAATCGCATCGTCATAGTCCACATCTATCCATGTCTTCAAGTCGATGTTCCCAAATCCAGTCCATACCGTCGGCAGCTTCGTATCCGAGGTAGCCGGCATTGAAGTAGCCGCACAGGAACAGCACGAACTCAACTTGGTCGCCGAACTGAGTTTTGAGTTGGGCCATTTTCTTCGCTTCTTCCTTGCGCCGCTTATTTACGTTGGTGAAGTCGCCTGCCGACTTCGCCTCGATCAAGATTGGGAGGCGGCTCGAACGGGGTGTTTTCGGTTGGACGACTACGTCAATTGGGATTTTAACCTTCTTTACTTCCCCCACGATTACATTCATTCTAAACGCAAAGGTTCCCGATTCCATCTCAGTAAGCGGCTTGTTCGAGGGATGCGGCTTCTGTCTGTAACCTTTTTTCCGTAGGTAAGCTCCGATCAGGTCCAACTGACGCTTTTCCTGAGCGTTGCGTATGATGGGATCGGACATCGAGCCGCAGAGGCGATCGGCAACGATCGTCGAAGCGCGGTGCCTCTCCTCCGTTCCGGGCCGAGCACCTTGGCCTAACCAAGGAAACAACTCCTCATCCAGCAGGTCCGCGAGCACCTTAATAACTTGTCCTAAACTGCTTTCCAGGGCGGTTGCCTTGGTCCGAGGCGGAAGGCTGCCTTCCTCAAGTTGGACCTCCCCACGATTGGTGGACACCCAGTTAAGGGTGTAAAATCACCCTGGGAGGTTCATCATGGCGAAAAAGCGGCGTTCCTACACCCCTGAGTTCAAGGCCGAGGCGGTCAAGCTCGTCACCCAACAGGGCTACTCCATCGCTGAGGCGTCCCGCTCCCTCAGCATCCACGAAACCCTGCTCCGCTCCTGGAAGCAGGCTCTCGAAGCCCAAGACGACCAGGCCTTTCCCGGCCATGGCAAGCTCCCTCCCTTCGAGGAGGAACTCCGC
>Ga0335075_10012337_pt1 | contig 12911 bp, 15 predicted proteins | sample Lox_Sample_24_FD_206723 | JGI IMG/M metagenome (GOLD analysis project Ga0335075, IMG submission 206723) | Soil microbial communities from Loxahatchee National Wildlife Refuge, Florida, United States - Lox_Sample_2.4 | ecosystem: Environmental > Terrestrial > Soil > Wetlands | place: USA... | reverse complement strand
CTCTGCGCGAAGGCAGCCGCTCCGGCACCGGCAGCGGCCGTCACAAGCTGCGCCGCATCCTGGTTGTCGGAGAATTCGCGCTCGCCCTGGCTCTGCTCGCGGGCGCGGGGCTTACCATCCACAGCTTCTGGAATCTCACCCGGATCGACCTGGGCGTAAACACCGACCACATCCTCACCTTCTTTCTGCCTGTACCCGATTCGCGCTCCAAGGATCCGGCGCAGGTCATCGCCTACTACCGCCGTCTGCTGGGCAGCATCGATACGGTGCCGGGCGTGATCTCAGCCTCGGCGGCCACCGGCACGCCGCTCGAAGGCATGGGCTTCGGCATGCCTTTCACGATTGCGGGCGGCCAGAATTATGCCGATCCCTCGCAGAGACCGGGAACGAGTTTCGGAATGGTCACCCCGGACTATTTCAAGACCTTCGGTATCCGGCTGGAGCAGGGGCGCTTTCTCACCGACCAGGACGGTCCTTCAAGCGTGAAGGTGGCCGTGGTGAACCAGGAGTTCGTCCGCAAATTTCTATCCGGCAAAGATCCTCTGCGTGAGCGCGTGTTGGTTGAGCAACTCATCCCCGGCGTGCAGACGCTGGGACCGCCCATCGAGTGGCAGATTGTCGGCGTCTTCCATAACGTGAGAGACGACCTGCGTGACTACGATCCGCAGATGCTGATTCCTTTCTGGCAGACGCCATGGCCTTCGGCAGCCATCGGAGTCAAAACCAGCGGAGACCCGGGGGCCATGACCAACAGCATCGCGGCCGCGGTGCATCGCGTCGATCCCGAGATTGCGCTGGCCACACCCCGCACCATGGAGCAGGTCCGCGATGACATGCTCGCCAGCGACCGCTTCACCTTGATTCTCTTTCTTACTTTCGCGGTCATCGCCCTGCTGCTCGCGGCGACCGGTATCTACGGCATCATGACCTTCTCCGTCGCCCAGCGCTCGCACGAGATCGCTCTGCGCATGGCTCTTGGTTCAACACGTGGCGGTGTCGTCGGGTTAGTCGTCCGCGAAGGCCTTCTGCTTGCCGTCGCCGGATTGGGCATCGGACTTGCCGGCGCATATTTCATCGGCCACGCCATGCAAAGCATGCTCTACGGCGTCGCAGCTCTGGACTTCGCCGCTTTCTCCGCAGTCGCCTGCCTGCTACTCGCCGCAGCCCTCGCAGCCTGCATCGTGCCCGCGCGCCGCGCCGCCTCCACCGACCCCATGCAGGTGCTGCGAACGGAGTAAAACGATCTGGGTGCCCCACGTCCCATTTTTGCGACGTGGGTTCGACACTCGATTACCATGAACTCTGCATGACCCGATCCGATGCCCAGGCTCTTCCCGCGCGCTCCGAATTCCTGCGCCTCGCGCGCACCCACACACTGGTGCCCCTCTACCGCACGCTGACTGCCGACGTCGAAACTCCGGTGACCGCCTTCCTCCGTCTGGCCGCCGACGAACCCGAGTGCTTCATGCTCGAATCCGTCGAAGGCGGCGAAAACGTCGGCCGCTACACCTTCATCGGCATCCAGCCTTATCGCAAGCTGGTCTCGCGCGACCGGTCCATCGAGATTACCGAGAAGAACAAGACGCGCAGGGTTGAGGGCGACATCTTCGCGCTCTGGAAAGAAGCCATCGAGGGCCACACCCCTGCCCGCATCGCCGGACTGCCTCCCTTCACCGCCGGAGCCGTCGGCTTCTTCGCCTATGACGTCGTCCGCCAGATCGAGCGCCTGCCCGAGCAGACCAAAGACGACCTGAGCATGCCCGACGCCTGCCTCATGTTCTTCGACGAGGTGCTGGCCTTCGACCACGTCAAGAAGGAGATTCTGCTCATCGTCACCGCCGACCTTCGCAGGCAGAAGCCGCAGGCGGCGTATGAAGACGCACTCCGCCGACTGAACCGGCTTGCCAAGCGGCTCGCGCGCCCGCTGCCGGCGGCGAAGCATCGCAAAGTCTCCGGCAAACTCAAAATCGAATTGAAGACGAAGAGGAAGGACTTCCTCAAATCCGTCGAGCGCGCGAAAGAATACATTGCCGCCGGAGACGTCTTCCAGGTCGTGGTCTCGCAGCGCTTCGACGTCGAGCCCGAAGTCGATCCCTTCTCCGTCTACCGCGCGCTGCGCATCGTGAATCCCTCACCGTACATGTACTTCCTGCGCATCGGGCCGGACAAAGCCGGCTCAAAAGAAACCACCCACATCGTCGGATCCTCTCCGGAATTGCTGGTGCGCGTGCAGGGCCGCCGCGTCGAATATCGCCCTATCGCCGGAACGCGTCCCCGCGCAGCGACCGAAGAAGACGACCTGCGCATCGAGGAGGAGCTGCTGCACGACGAAAAAGAGCGCGCCGAGCACGTCATGCTCGTCGACCTCGGTCGTAACGACGTTGGCCGGGTCAGCGAATACGGATCAGTCCGCGTCAAAGACCTGATGTTCGTCGAGCGCTATTCCCACGTCATGCACCTGGTCAGCTCGATCGAAGGCCGCCTGCGCCCTGGCCTCACCGCTGTCGATGCCTTCCGCGCCTGCTTCCCCGCCGGCACCCTCAGCGGCGCTCCCAAAATCCGCGCCATGGAGATCATCGAAGAGCTCGAGCCCACCCGCCGCGGCATCTACGGCGGCAGCGTGCTCTACGCCGACTTCTCCGGCAATCTCACCTCCTGCATCGCTATCCGCACACTGCTCATGCAGGGCAGCCAGGGACACATCCAGGCTGGAGCCGGCATCGTCGCCGATTCCATCCCCGAAAGCGAATACGAAGAGAGTGTGAACAAGGCGCGCGCCGTGGTGCGGGCCATCGAGCGGGCCAGGGGGTAGCCGTCCAGGCAACCCGCGCTTCGCGCAGTTTGCAGACAACTACGCAGCCGGCCCTGCAGTCTGCTTGAGTGCGGTCCGACGCATCCACAGCACAATCCCCGCAGCAGCTAAACTCGGAACGGTCAGCGTCAATAATCCGTGCTGATAGTCGCCCGTCATGTCCTTGGCGATGCCCATCCAGTACGGTCCGACAAAACCGCCAAGTATGCCGATCGTGTTCATCGCGGCGATCCCCGCGGCTGCCGTCCTGCCCTTGAGGAACGTCGCCGGCAGCGACAGCAGCGGCCCCTGCAGCGAAGCATAGGCAATCACCGCCGCCGCCAGCGCTGGAACCGCCAGCCATGCGTTCATCGAGAGACCGCCTGCCAGAAACCCTCCTGCAATGATGAAGAACGGGATCGCCACGTGCCAGTGCCGCTCGCGGCTGCGGTCTGAGTGCAGCGCGTTGAGGATCATCCCCAGCGCGCTGAGCAGACCCATGACCGAGATCAGAAACCCCACCTTCGTCGCGTTCCATCCAGTCAGCCGAATCAGGATTGCCGGCGCCGAAAATGTATAGGCGTAACTGCATCCCAACATGAACAGAAAGATCAGCCCGATCTGCAGCACGCGAGGATCGAGCAGCGCGCGGCCCACGTCGTGGGTATGACCGCCCGAGCATGCATCAACTCGAATCTGCTCCAGAACCCACGCCCGCTCATCGCCGGTCAGCCAGCGCGCATCGGCCGGACCGTCCGGCAGCCAGAAGAAAAAGGCCACGCTCAGCAGGATTGCCGGGACGCCCTCAACCAGAAACAGCCACTGCCATCCCGCGAGGCCGAGCTTTCCCTGCAGGTTCAGCAGCGCTCCCGCAATCGCACCCATGACGACCGAACTGAGCGGAAACGCTACATAAAACCGGCTCACGGCCCGTGCTCGCATCTCCGGCGGAAACCACTGCATGAGGTAGAAGACCACACCGGGGAAGAATCCCGCCTCGGCCATGCCCAGCAGAAAGCGCAGCACATAAAACTGGAGCGGCGTTTTCACGAACATCATCGCGATCGCGAGCATGCCCCAGGTGATCATGATGCGCGACAGCCACCGGCGCGCGCCGAAGCGGCAGAGCAGCAGGTTCGAAGGTATCTCGCAGGCCGCATAGCTCACAAAGAACAGTCCCGCGCCCAATCCATAAATCGAAGCGCTGAAGTGCAGATCGCGGTTCATCTGCAGCGAAGCAAAGCTGATGTTTACGCGATCCATGTAGGCCGTGCCATAGCCCAGCGCGATCAGGGGAATTACCCGCCACGTGGCCTTGCGCAGCGCCGCGCGGCCAATGTTCCATGCCGGCGAATCGACACCTTCGGTAAGCGTAGGCTCGATGGCCGGCATAGGCTCCTTTTTGGAGAAGGGACTGGCGAGGGATTGGAGGAAGCATAGCACGGCGGTCTCATGCGCGCCGGCGAAGAAAAACTTTGCGAAAGGGAAAGATGAAGGTAAGATTGCCTTACCGTGGAAACCAGAGTCTCAACCAAGGGTCAGGTTGTCCTTCCGGGTCCGATTCGTCGCAGATTGGGAATCCGTGCGGGCGATTCGCTCGATGCCAATATCGAGGCGGGACGCATCGTTCTGACCCCCCGCCAAAAGCGAGCCCGCCAGACCAGGATCATCGCCGATCCCGTCACCGGCCTTCCCGTTCTGAGCGCGGGGAGTGGCGCTCATGTATTAAGCAGCAAAGATGTCGAGGAGATTCTGGCTAACTTCCCATGAAATATCTGCTCGACGTGAATGCCCTCGTTGCGCTCGGTTTCGCTCATCACCAATTCCACGATCGCATGGCTTCATGGATGCAGGCGCAGAAGTTTCCGTCTCTGGCAACCTGCTCCATCACCGAACTTGGTTTTGTGAGAGTGCTGGCGCAAGCACCCACTTATGGATTTACCATCGCGCAGGCGCGAACGCTGTTGCTCCGCCTTAAGAAAGCGCCTGCCTTGTCACTTAGCTTTATCCCCGACACCCATGACATCTCGCATCTCCCCGCCTGGGTCAGGAACCCGAAGCAGACTACCGATGGCCACCTGGCACAGCTTGCGAGCACGAACGGGGCAATTCTGGCTACTCTGGATGAAAAGATTCCCGGCACTTATCTCATTCCTCGGAATCCTTCCCGCTAGAGCAATCCGTAAAGTGTCCTCCCTCAGCGTGCCACAGGCAGCGACTGATTCGGGCTGAATCGACAATACTGGTCGCCCCTCGATGCCCAGACCGAACCGTCTTCGAATGTCACCTGTTCGAGCGTCACGCCATCGATCAGAGCGGGATGGATTCCCTCGGGCAGAGACAGGTGGCGGAGCTCGGCAAAGGTGCTGTCCACGCTTTTTGTTCCGTAGGAGGTCAAATACACGTGGAGCGGTGGCAGATAGTTGAGATCGTAGATGCTCCGCTTCACCAGAATCCGCGCGGAAAGCTCCATGGAGCGAATTGGTTTCCCGCTGGTATTGCGGAACTCGAGATCGAGGCTGTTCCCGGTCGAACCGCTCGACGTGTCGAGCAACATCAACCGCGGAGTGAGCCATGCGCTTGTCAGCGCCACCGGGCAGTTTGCCTCATTCACGCGGTCCATCATTTTCTGGAGCTCTTTCAGTCTGGCCGCAGCGGCAGTCTCCGCCGCCGCGCGAGAGAGTGCCTGACCGTCGACAATCCCGACAGTGGAGCTCTGGGTCGATGAAGGAGCAGCGCTTTGGAACGTGACGACGCTTTGCGCAACACACGTGGAAGCGGCTGCGGCGAGGAGAAGAAGGGCGGAGAGTTTCATGCTGCGAACCTCCCGATCTCGAGAACCAGCATAGCACCGCTGAGCGCGGCGTTACACTGATTTGAAGCGATGGTCTTCGTTCTCGACAACTACGACTCCTTCACCTATAACCTCGTCCAGTACATGGGAGAGCTGGGCGCGGAGATGACTGTACGCCGCAACGACGAGCTGACGGTCGACGCAGTCGAGGCGCTTGATCCGGAGCGCATCCTGCTCTCGCCCGGGCCATGCACCCCGCAGGAAGCCGGCATCAGCATCGAGCTGATCCAGCGCTTCGCCGGTAAGGTTCCGATCCTGGGCGTCTGCCTCGGCCATCAGGCAATCGGCGCGGCCTTCGGCGGAGACGTCGTCCGCGCGCCAAAGCTCATGCACGGCAAAACCAGCGAGGTGGAGCACGACGGCAAGACGGTCTTCGCCGGCATCGCCAGCCCGATGACCTGCACCCGCTACCACTCGCTGATCGTCTCGGAGAAAAACCTTCCCGGCGAGCTCGAAGTCTCGGCGCGTACCGCCGACGGCACCATCATGGGGCTGCGCCATCGCAAATATCCGGTCGAAGGCGTGCAGTTTCATCCCGAAAGCGTGCTCACCAGCGACGGCAAGCGCCTTATCCGGAATTTTCTGGAGTTGTAACCGAGTGCGTTCCTGCCGTTTTCTCACGCTGATCGCAGTAGCGCTCCTCACAGCACCCTCATACGCCCAGCAGCAGCCCATCGCCTACGTTCCGACCGAAGGCGTTTCTCTCTCGGGATCGCTTGCGGTCGCAAACGGCAGAGCCAGCATCGGCAACAACGGAACCATCACGGCGGGAGCCTCCACTGCTCACGTCCAGCTTGCTCGCGGCGGTGAGCTGCAACTCTGCGCGTCGACCAAGGTGCATCTATCCAGAGAGGCCTCGCCCGAGCCGGCGGCTGACTCCGCGCTAATGATTGCACTTGACCGCGGAGCCATCGAGGCCAGCTACACGCCCGGCAGGTACTCCGACGTGCTGCTCACACCCGACCTGCGCATCCTCATCTCCGGCCCCGGCCAGGCCGACCTGAAGATCCGCACCAACGAAAAGGGCGACACCTGCATCGACAACCACGGCGCCAACGCGCCTTATGTAACGGTGACCAGCCAGTTTGAAGGCGGACTCTATCGGGTCCAGCCGAATCAGCGCGTGATGTTTGAGCACGGCAGCCTGCAGGAGGTTGTCGACAACGAGCCCGAGCCTTGTGGATGCCCCGCTGCTGCGCCGCCCGTCTCGGTCGCGAGCGCCGCACCCGGAATCGTTCCGAACACCAACACTGCGGCCTCTGTGAAGCCGGCACCACCGGTCGGCGGACCATCTTCGACGCCCGCCGACACGTCCTTCCCCCTCGCCGAGAGCGAAGGCCTGAAGCCGCCTCCGCCGCCCCCGACCCAACCCGTCGTGCCCGTGGGCACAGCGCACGCCGAGGTTCAGGTGCCGATCACCTACGATGCCAAAACGACCCCGAATCCTGCCCAGCCCGGCGCGGCCGGACCGCCGCCCGCGGGATGCACGAGCACTGCTAGCCCGGGCTGCCCGAACCTCTCGATAAGCCGCCCTGATGTTCCTATCTCCACCGAAACTCCAGTGGTTCAGACGCAGATTGCCCCTGCACAGCCTCCGCCACAGAAACAGCCCCCACAACAGAAACAGGGAGGCTTCTTCCACGCTCTCGGGCACTTCTTCTCCCGCCTCTTCGGCGGAAGGTGAACGCCCGTCCGGAACCGATTAACCGGCTCGCCCTGATAAAATTCAAGAGTTGAGGATTTTTCGCGCAGCCCAGGCGCCGCGCGGCATCGAGCGACGGAATCCGCCGCAAAATTCCTACCGCAAAACTAGAGGTGTAATTCGAAGCCACAGTTCTCAAGTCGACGCGACCATCAGAGAGCGGCGACCTTGAGTAAAACTGAACAGGGCACACATTCTCTGGTTTTGCCGTAGTAAACCGAAGCAAGGAGCTTTCTTTCTATGGCGATTCCCGCCACACAAATGCGTCCGGGCATGATCATCAAGCACAATGGCGAACTGCACGCCGTCTTTTCGGTCGAGCACCGTACCCCCGGCAACCTGCGCGCCTTCATCCAGGCCAAGCTGCGCAACCTGCGCACCGGAGCCATGTTCGAGCACCGCTTCCGCTCGCCTGACCCGATCGAGCGCGTCGTCGTCGACGAAATCCCCATGGAGTTCCTCTACAACGACGGCGACGACTACTACTTCATGAATACCGAGAACTACGAGCAGACCCACCTCAAGCACGATACCCTGGGAGACGCCGTCGAGTACCTCACGCCCAACCTGCAGATCACAGTGTCGTTCTTCGATGGAGTGCCCGTCGGCATCGAGCTCCCGCAGACCGTCGAGCTTACTGTGGTCGAAACCGAGCCCGGCCTCAAGTCGGCGACTGCTTCTTCGGTCACCAAGCCAGCCAAGCTCGAAACCGGCCTGATCGTGCAGGTGCCACCCTTCATTAACGAAGGCGAAAAGATCCGCGTTGACACCGCCGAGGGAGCGTATCTCTCGCGGGCATAGTCTTCGCAACGGCGGCACCGCAGAATCTGTGCCGCCAATTCACCCTGAGCAGCTTGCGCCATACTGTCTCTTCTGCAACACTAACCCCGCGTCGTAGTCTGCCAACCATGGTCCGCCATTACCTCATCAAAGGACGCGTACAGGGCGTCGGATTTCGCTGGTATGTTCATCGCGAGGCCGCAGCACTCGAATTGAAGGGCTGGGTGCGCAACACCGACGACGGCCACGTTGAGGTCGTCGCCGCGGGCGAGCCGGAAGTGCTTGCAGAATTGCAGGCCGCGCTGCACAAAGGATCGCGCGGCAGCCGCGTGGACGCCGTCATCGAGCACGACCTTGCCGAGAGCGAGGCCGGTTCGCTCGGATCGTTTCAAATTGAAGGAGCCTGGTAAAAGACTTCGGCCCAGAACCATAAGGAGTTCATGAATTGTCAACAAAACTGATCCAGCACACGCCCATCAATTGCGATCCCTTGAAGGAACTGGTGCGCACCGTCCCCGACTTCCCCAAGCCGGGCATTCTCTTCTATGACATCACCACGCTGCTCAGAGACAAAAAGGGATTCGCCGAGCTCATCGACGCGCTGGCCGCGCACTACATCGGCAAGGATGTGGACCTGGTACTGGGCATCGAGGCGCGCGGATTCATCTTCGGTCCGGCGCTCGCCTATCGCTTAAACGCCGGATTCGTCCCGGTGCGCAAGCCGCGGAAGCTGCCGGCTCCGACGGCCCGCGTCACGTATGACCTGGAATATGGGTCGGATTCGCTCGAAATTCACCTGGACGCCATCGAGCCGGGTCAGAACGTTGTCCTGGTAGACGATCTGCTGGCCACGGGGGGAACGATGGAGGCGACCGTAAAGCTGGTGCAGCAGCTCGGGGGACACATTGCCGGTCTGGCCTTCGCTGTCGAACTTGATTTTCTCAAGGGCCGCGAAAAGTTTGCCGACTACGACATCTTCAGTCTTCTGCATTATCACGAATAGCCCCTCAGAAATTGGACCTGTCGCCCGCTAGGCCGTCGACGATCTTCCACGGAGAAAGTGAAACAGGATGGAAATCACGGCGAGGATCAGCAGCAGGTGGATGAGAAATCCAGCAACGTGAAAGACGACGAAGCCGCCGATCCAGGCAAGAATCAAAACCAGCGCAATGATCAGAAACATGGGAACCTCATCACCGCCGCGTTACAGTCCGATTGAAGCTGGGATGACGGCGCCCGGCCAGGGTTTGCTTGCCGCCAAGAAAAATTTGTGCGAGCGCGAACGCTCCGGCGCCCGCACAAATCCTGTGCTAAGCTGCCTTTGCTCCTACATTGACCTTTCTGGCCACCTGGTTCAGCTTGGCATCCGCCGCCTTCTCTTCTTCCAGGGTCTCGCTCAGCAGACGCACGGCCTCTCTTTCGCCCAGCAGTTCCGCATAGGTGCGTGCCGAGCCGTAGGCTGCGATCTCATAGTGCTCGACGCGCTGGGCATCAGCGATGATCCCGGCATCCAGCACCTCGGATTCGCCGCCATCGCCTACTCGTTCTTCGCCTTCCTTGAGCAGGCCTTTCATGCCTTCGCAGGTCTTGCCTTTCGGACTTTCGTTCAGCCTGTCGAAGATTTGCTCCAGCCGCGTGACGTGATTCTTCGTCTCTTCCAGGTGAAGTTCAAAGGCCTGCTGCAACTCGGGCGCTGAAGATGCCTTAACGAGCTTGGGCAGCGCCTTCGTAATCTGCGTTTCCACCGAGTAGAGGTCCCTCAGTTCGTCGATCAATAATTCGCGCAGTGTTTCTACCTTCATGACAGTAAACTCCCTTGGGTCGTAAGAAATGATCGAACAGATAGTTGAGATGCACGATTCGGGCGCGCGAACGGCCTGATGCATTCGGTGGAAGTCGCATTGGTGGCGGGCTGCGCTGGACAGGCGTTTGCGACCGGGTGGTTGCCCGCTCAGAGTTTATCTTTTCACCCCAATCACTCCGAGACCTGCAGCCTCTCCCTCGGTTTCAGATATCCCTTGCGGTGAAACCAGTCCTCCATCGTTATTTGTAACTATGAAAGTGGCAAACGAGAGCCAACTTCAAGGAGACCGTCGCCTCGCGTGCTACCTGCGGGATCGTGCCCGAGGCTTTGGACCGGCGGCGCGCACATTCTCCGGCGCGTCGAACTTGCGGAAGTTCTCCTCGAACTTCGCCGCCAGCAGCTCCGCCTGCCGGTCATAGGCTTCCTTGTCCGCCCAGGCGTTGCGCGGATGCAACAGCTCGCCGGGCACATCCGGGCACGACGTCGGAATACTCAGCCCAAAGGCATCCTCGGTTACAAACTCGGCCTTTGCCAGCCGGCCGTCGAGCGCCGCGTGCACCATGGCGCGCGTATGCCGCAGGCTCATGCGCCGACCAACGCCGAATACTCCGCCGGTCCAGCCGGTGTTGACCAGCCAGCACTGCGCGTCATGCTCGCGCAGCCGCCGGCCCAGCATCTCGGCGTACACCTTCGGAGCGAGCGGCAAAAAAGGTGAGCCGAAGCATGCGGAGAATTCCGGCACCGGCTCGCTGCCCAGTCCGGCTTCCGTCCCGGCAAGCTTCGCCGTGTATCCGGAGAGAAAGTGATACATGGCCTGCTCGGGCGAAAGCTTTGCAATCGGCGGCAACACTCCGAAGGCGTCGGCTGCGAGGAAGAGCACGTTTTTCGGATGGCCGCCCACGCCGGGGATCACCGCGTTGGCGATGAACTCGATCGGATAGGCCGCGCGCGTGTTTTCCGTATAGCGGATGTCGCTGTAGTCCGGCTCTCCGGTCCTGGGATCAATGACGACGTTTTCAAGCACGGAGCCGAAGCGGATGGCGTGATATATCTGCGGCTCCTTTTCTTCGGAGAGGTCGACGCACTTGGCATAGCAGCCGCCCTCGAAGTTGAATACGCCGTTCGGGCTCCAGCCATGCTCGTCGTCGCCGATCAGCCGCCGCAGCGGATCGGCTGAGAGGGTCGTCTTGCCCGTTCCCGATAGCCCGAAGAAGAGCGATGTCTCCCCGTTCGCTCCGATATTTGCGGAGCAGTGCATGGGAAAAACATCGCGCCCGGGCAGCAGGTAGTTCATCACGCCGAAGATCGACTTTTTCATCTCGCCCGCGTACCTGGTGCCCCCGATCAGGATCACCTTGCGCGTGAAGTCAGTGAGGATGAAAGTCCCCGAACGTGTGCCGTCGCGCTCGGGGATAGCCTCGAATTCCGGTGCGGCAATCACGGTGAATTCCGCAGCATGATGCGCCAGTTCGGCCAGTTCTGGCCGGATAAAAAGCTGCTTCACGAAAAGCGCATGCCAGGCGTATTCGCAGACGATCTGGATGGGCAACCGGTAATCGGGGTCAGCGCCGGCGTAAAGGTCCATCACATACAGATCGCGCTCGGCCATGTGCTGGATGACGCGGCCAAGCAGCGCCTGAAACTTGTCGGGAGGAAACGGCTGGTTGACCCTGCCCCAGTCGACGCGGGTCCCGGTTTCGGCATCTTCCACCGTGAACTTGTCGCGGGGCGAGCGGCCGGTCCGGGATCCGGTGAGGGCCACCAGCGCGCCGTTCGCGGCCAGGCTGGCCTCGCCGCGGGCGATAGCGGCTTCGATCAGCTGCGGGGTGGACAGATTGCGGTGGACATGCGGACCCTCCGTCAGCTTCCCCAGATTTCGTGCGACGGTGGCTGCTCCCATCGATTGCTTCTTCTCCTTCAGGCAAACCGTTTATTGTGCCATTCGGAAACAGGGTCTGGCAAAGATACGAAGCTGGCAGCGGCGGCAATAGAGCTAGGGCTGCGGCTGCGCGTCGTCGAGGGGCACCAGATACGGCAGTTTGCTGGTGTGCCCGGCTTCACGCAGCACATGGTCGAGCTGATCGAGCACCTCATCGACGCTCATCGTGTACATCTCGCGGCCATTGTCGTAGCCGGACTCGATGGATTGCTTCAGGTAGCGGCCGGCAATCTGCGCGGCGAGAGAATCGGTAATTACGTAACCTGTTCGCTTCTTCTGCTCGACCCAGGCATGACAGGGCATGGCAATCCACACCGGGCGGCCGCTCACGTCGAAGCGAATGTCGACGGCGTCGGCATGGCGCGTGGCGATGGCCACAATGTTCGCAACCCAGCGGCAATGCAGGTCTGCGCCGGTCCAGCGGTCCTTCACCTGAAAGTCTTCGTACATGGCATTTTCCAGCCTATCGCAAAACCGGGGATGGCGCATCCGGAAACCGCGCCGGCAGGCGCGGGCGCGCGCCTTCCATCCCGGAGGCGTCTTTTATGCAGGCCGATCAGAAAATCGCAGTTTTCCTACGAAACCTTCGCCTCTCATCCGTCGTCAAAGCTGTTTGAACTTTTATTGCAAAGGAGCAAAACACAGTGGCCGTTAACACTCAGTCTGCGCAGCTCTACCAGGAGAAGCTGCTTGCGCAGAAGCAACTTCTGGAAAAGGCAATGTCAACTGCCGTCGAGCAGGGCCGTGAAACCGTCGCCGACGACACGCAGGATGTGGCCGACCAGGCGGTCCTTTCCTACCAGAAGGAATTCCTCTTCAGCCAGGGAACGAGCGGCCACCGGCAGCTGCGGCTGGTGCGGCAAGCCCTGAACCGCATGCAGGAGGGCAGTTTCGGCGAATGTGTGCATTGCGGCTTGGAGATCGGTCCCAAACGCCTCGAAGCCCTGCCCTGGACCCCATACTGCATCGATTGCCAGGGGAAGATCGAGAACGGCGAGATCGAAGACCCCGTTCGGGCCGCGTGATTCGTCCCAGACTGTG
>Ga0335075_10012335_pt1 | contig 12913 bp, 17 predicted proteins | sample Lox_Sample_24_FD_206723 | JGI IMG/M metagenome (GOLD analysis project Ga0335075, IMG submission 206723) | Soil microbial communities from Loxahatchee National Wildlife Refuge, Florida, United States - Lox_Sample_2.4 | ecosystem: Environmental > Terrestrial > Soil > Wetlands | place: USA... | reverse complement strand
CTCCTCCTTGTCGGCTACGATCGCCTTCATCAGACCGCGGTGGGACGTGGGGAGAACAGCGGACGCACGCTGACAGAGGCGAACATCGTCCGCTCGATGTCGGTGCTCGGCGCCTGGTCAGGCAAGCCAATTCGTTTGCAAGTGCCAAACCCCGCCGGGCAGGAAGTCGCTGCCCTCCTGCAACGTAATGACGGACATATCATCGGTGCCGCAATTGCCCGTCCCGCGTCCAACTCATCGTAATGCGCGTGATCCTTTTGGACGTCTTCTCCCTTAGTGGTGGATGCGTGTCTTCGACGTACCATGCCTCCACGCCCCTCTGTCGGTCGCTCTTTGCGACTCCATTGACGGTTACTTTGTCGGACCGTTTGAACCATGCGAATGGATGATCGAAACCTCCGTGTTTTACCGCCTATCCTACGAAACAAGCACTACGACGTAGCCTCCGCCTTCACGCCGGAGAGCCTGTTGCGCGAGGCCCGCCGCCAGAAGGACGTCCCGAACACGCCGGTGCCCGAGATTTGCATTCTCGACCCTGACGGCGACATCGTGCGTCATCTGCGCGCAGTGGGCCGGTCGCTGGCTGGGCTTGCTATCACAGCATGATGGATTGCTTTGACCACGGCGACCGGGAGTACGGGATCGTCGGCTGCGCGGTGGGCGCATCTTACGCCGTACTGGTGGCCGAACAGCTATTTGCCTCCGGTTGCCGCCTGCTTCTCAGCCTCACCTCGTCGGGCCAGGTCACCACCCTGGGTCCGCCACCCTACTTCATCTTGATCGAGCGGGCGCTCCGTGACGAGGGCACGAGCTACCATTACCTGCCTCCTGATTCAGAGTTCGTAGAGGCGGATCCGGCTCTACTGGCGATTGCGGAGAGCGCGCTCGCTAGCCTGGATGATCCGGTGGAACGTGGCGCGACCTGGACGACGGATGCGCCCTACCGGGAGACTCTCGAGGCGATTGGTGCCGCACGGGCCGAGAGGATTCTGGCCGTCGAGATGGAAGCGGCCGCTCTCTACGCCTTCGGGGAAGCACGACGAAAATCTGTGCTCTGCTTCGCGCATGTCACCAACCAGATGGGCCAATCCGGAGATTTCGAGAAGGGAGACGCCAATGGCGCGACGGCGTCACTCGCGCTCATTCGCGCGATCGGAGAGGCTTACCTTGCGTCCGGCCCTAACGTTCGCCTCCCGGTCACTCCCAGCGCGGCCACGCGGCAGCCCGATAATGTGCAGCTCGAGGCACACGAGCGCGTTTGTTCCGTTGTCGATGGGCCCCTGCCGTCACATCGTCATTCACCCTGAGGAGGACCCCAATTATGAAAAAACTGGCAGTGCTTGTGGGCTTTGCCCTGACCGTGGGTATCAGCGCGTTCGGTGCGGCTCGCGCCGCAACTGTTCAGCCATATCAGCAAACTGCCTTCGACGCCGCACAGAAGAGCGACGAACCTATCCTGATTTTCGTCGAGGCCTCATGGTGCCCGGTCTGTGCCAAGGAGCGGCCCATTCTCCAACAGCTCTACGGAACGCCGGAGTTCGCCAAGCTCAAGGTGTTCGATGTCGACTTCGATACCAGTAAGCCGCTCCTGCGGCAGTTGGGCGTACAGATGCAGAGCACATTGATCGTCTATCACGGCACCAAGGAAACCGGCCGTGCGACCGGGGCGACTGACCCGGCCGTGATCAAGCGTCTGCTCGAAACGTCAGCAAGCTGAAACGTGCCGATCGCCAGTCTCGGCGCAGGGCTGTTGGCCGGCATCCTGTCGACCCTCTCGCCCTGCGTCTTTCCCCTCCTCCCGCTTGTCATTGGCGCCGCGACAACGGCGCAACGCTTTGGCGCATACTGGCTGGCGGGGGGCGTGGCGACATCGTTCACCATCACGGGGCTTTTCGTCGCGACGATCGGCTTCGCGATCGGTCTCGATGGCGATCTGTTCCGGACGGCGTCCGCTGTTCTCTTGCTGCTGCTCGGGCTTGCTCTCATCAGTTCGTCAATCCAGGCCCGCCTCGGTGTCGCCGCCGGCGGTCTAGCGGGGGCCGGAGACCGGATCATCCGGCGATTGGCCCTGACGAGCGCGGCCGGGCAATTCGTTGTGGGAGCACTGCTCGGCCTGGTGTGGAGCCCGTGCGTCGGGCCCACGCTGGGCGCCGCCTCGGTACTGGCGGCACAGCGGAAGGATCTGGGTGGCGTTGCGGCGGTCATGTTCGCGTTCGGCGTGGGCACAACCCTGCCGATGCTGGCGGTGGCTGTTCTGTCCCGGACAGCTCTACAACGCTGGCGAAAGCGGATGCTCTCCGCCGGACACTTTGGGAAGGTCGCCATGGGTCTGAGCGCCGTCGCCGTGGGGGTGATGATACTGACGGGCATCGACCGTCAGCTGGCGACCGCGCTGGTCAGTGCCTCGCCAGCATGGTTGACCGATCTGACGACGCAGTTCTGACCCTCGCAGACGTCGTCCAAGCGCCGGATTGGCCGACGTCCGGGTCCTGACGGTGTTGCTGCGCATCATCGGTTCGGTGCCCATTCTCAGCCGAGCGAAAGCGTCGCCGCGCATCGACATTCACAGGACCGAACACTGGGACCCGAATTCGTGATCGACGAAAACTGCCAGGTGGTCGCCTCTGCGTACAGGATAAAGCCCGAGAGGTGTCCCCGTCAGAACAACGTGCTCTGGCAGGACATCGCATCGCGTATCTGCGAGGTGGCGCCGAAGCCACTGAAGCGAAGAAGCAGCACCGCCAGACATCGGCCATAGCTCTCCAGACGCGACAAAGCGACCGTTGATCTGAACAGACAGCATGCCCTTCCTCTCGATGTATTCCCGCGATGAGAGCCAACCGTCATGCGGCAGCACGAAACCGCCATTGAGGCCATTGTTGGCGACGAGTTCCGGGAGCGTTTTTCTTGGTCCCCTGAAAACGAAATGATGCAGTTCGATGACTGGGAACGCTGCCGCAATCGAACCATCCGATGCGATGCGCACGGCCATTTCGCCTTCGACCGCGAGGCCGGCGAAGCGGTCGAAATTCAAGACGTCACCCTCTTTCCGAATCTCACTCTTGAAAAGGCAACCTCGGATCGGCCCTTGCATGCCGAACTGCTGCACTGTGCCCGTCCCGGTGCAACCAACCTTGTAGCCGACCAGACGATCACCAGCTGCGATCCGAAGCTTCGCAACAGCATCCTGGAGCTCATAGGCTTCGGCGAGTGACAAGACAAAATCCGGATCCGCGAAACATGTCCCTGGTTGACGCGTGCGATAATCGCGCCATTGGCGATCAGCCAGGTCCTGTAGCGGCCTCACGACGGTGTGCCTCTCTGTCGCGCCGAATCAGTTCCTGGCGACACTGGCGGCGGTCTGGCCAAAAAGCAGCTTCTTGCCCTCTTCGGTCACCACGTGCTGTGCGGAAAACGGCTCTCCCTTCGCGTAGGCCTGCTGCGTTCCCGTGCGTGCTGCGATGCTGTCGAACCAACGACGAAGATTTACGAAGTCGTCCAGATTCTGCTGCTGCCGCTTCCAGCGAACGATCCAAGGATACGCTGCCATATCGGCGATCGTGTACACATCACCGGCCGCGAATAGGCGGGGGGTGAGACGGCGATCGATGACCCCGTACAACTGGTTTGTCTCGTTGACGTATCGGTTGTTCGCATAGGGGATTTTCTCTTGCGGATAGACACCGAAGTGGTGGTTCTGGCCGGCCATGGGGCCGAGGCCGCCCATCTGCCAGAACAGCCACTCTGTCACGATTTTGCGCCCGCGCGTGTCCCTGAAAAGGAACAGACCGGTCTTTTCGACGAGGTAGGGAAGGATTGCGCCTGACTCGAAGACGGTCACCGCCCCCCCGTGGTCGATAGGATCGTGGTCGATGATAGCAGGCGTGCGGTTATTGGGGCAGAATGCCAGGAACTCGGGTTTGAACTGATCGCCAGCGCTGATGTTGACCGGCTCGATCGTGTAATCGAGGCTGGCCTCCTCTAGATACAACGTGACGTTGTGGCCGTTTGGCGCGGGCCAGTAGTAGAGTTCAATCATCACGATAGGTATCCGTCGTTGTGATTGCAAGGGTTGGGTTCGCCCTTCAAAGGGCGGAATGATCTTTGACGGCTTCCTCAAGGGCCGGCTTCATAGTGAGCATTCGGTCATCGATCGCGGCCGGATTGTCGCGATTGAGCGCAATCATCTGCGCACGGGTCTCGCCTCCGCGGATAACCTCGAACGCACCCGTCTCGATCCCTTCGACCGCGGCGTCCGCGACCGCCGAGGCAGGTTCGCGACCGAAACCGAGCTCGGGACCGGCTCGGTTTGTCTGCATCATCGGTGTCTCGGTGGCACCCGGATAGACCGTCAGGACATGAACGCCTTCGCCCTTCAACTCGCGACGCAGGGCTTCGCCGAAGCGGGCGAGACCCGCCTTGGCCGCAGCGTAGGTGGAATAGAAGGGAGCACCCATCAGAGCGATCCCCGAGGTGACATTGACCACCACCGCGTCACCACTGGCGCGGAGTGACGGCAGAGCCGCCCGGGTCAAAAGAATCGGTGCCAGAAGATCAACGTTCAGCATCGCCTCGATCTCGCTCTGCGATGTGGTCTCGATCCGGCCGGCGCGAACTCCGCCCGCATTGTTGACCAGGACGTCGAGGCCACCGAGTGCGTCGAGCGCTTGTCGCAAGGTGAGTGCCCGGCCTTCATCCGTGCCGACATCCGCGGCGATCCCGGTGACCGATCCACCTGCCTTGCCCAACTCGTCCACAGCGGCCGAGACGAAGGCCGCGCGACGGCCCGAGATAGCGACCCTGGCCCCCTTCGCCAAGAGGGCCCTGGCGATCGCGAAACCGATGCCGCTCGAACCACCAGTGATGAGGACGCGCTTTCCCTCAAGCTTCATGACAGTGGTCCTTGTACGGCCGGTGGATAGTTCGACGGGAACAGCGCTCGCTTCGCTTCGTCGTCATTGACTTTCTTGAAGTCGTGATCCTTGCCGACGGCACGCGCCCGCAGCACCGCCGGCCGGGCATCGACAGCTTGGAAGAGACGCTTCAGGTGAGGGTACGGCGCGAGCGGGTCATCCGCGCCCTTGCGAACGCGGGACGCGCGGTCGAGCCAACCCCAGGCCGAGATATCGGCGATCGTGAAGCTGTCGCCCACGATGAAGTTCCGGCCTTGCAGGTGGTCGTTCAGCACCTGGTAGTGCCGATCCGCTTCGCGGCGGTAACGGTTCACCGCATAATCAAGCCCCTCGGGGGCGGCGAACTGGAAATGCACCGCCTGGCCCGAGAATGGCCCGAGCCCGGAGGCGATGAACAGCAGCCATGAGAGCAGCTCGGGACGGTCCTCGGGCTTGCCGAGGAGCTGGCTGGTCTTTTCAGCGAGGTAAAGCAAGATTGCGGTGGAATCGAACACCCGCGCCGCCTTGCCACCGGGCCCGTCCGTATCGACGATCGCCGGTACCTTGCCGTTCGGGTTGATCGCCCGGAATGCGGATGTGTGCTGCTCGCCCTTGCTGGTGTCGATTGGGACGACCTCGTAGGGGAGGCCGGTCTCTTCAAGGAAGAGGGCAACCTTCGCGGGGTTGGGGGTCGGGTGGAAATAGAACCGGATCATGGTGTGTCCTTGCGAGAGTGTTGTCACCACCTGGCTTGACGGCGGTTTGCTGCGGATGTTGCGTGTGCTCGCGTGCCCGGCAGAGTCACACCGGGCGCAGCGACCGCAACGTTGCGAGGATGGCGTCAGGGTCCAGGCGATTGCGGTAGTCGACGTCGACGGCGGCGAGAGCGACGCGGCCGTCGCGGGCGACGACATAAGTGGCCGGCACCGGCAGCTCCCAACTGTCGTCGCCGTTGATCCCCGGCAGCGCTTTGTTGTTCGACCGCAGCGCCTCGCGCAGCTCTTCGGACAAAGACCAGACGAGCCCGAAGCTGCGGGCAACCCTGTTCCCGACGTCGCTGAGCACGTCGAAGGTCAGTTCGTTCGCCTCGGCGGTCGACAGCGAGCCGTCCGGCAGTTGCGGCGAGATCGCGACCAGCCGTGCGCGGAGCGCGGTCATTGCGGGTAGGACAGCCTGATATGCGCGGAGCTGGATGTTGCAGTAAGGGCACCATCCCCCGCGATAAAAGGTTACAACCGCGGGCCCCGACCCCAATAAGGTGGCAAGTGAGACACCCTTCCCCCGCTGATCCGGCAGAGTGAACTCGGGCGCCTGGTCGCCGGTTCGAATCGCGCGGTCCAGTGCGAAGCTGGCACGCAATTCCTCGATTTTTGTCTCGTATAGCGCGGGCCGGCCGGCCGGCGCGGTGCGTGAGAACTCGGCCTTGAAGGCATCAAGCTTCTGTTGCAGTCCCATCTAGCTGATTCCTCTCCGACCCCGACATTACCGGCGCAAGCAGCCGCAAGGTCGCGGGAGTCAATCGCGCCTTGCGTTCTAGTATGTGTGTTCTAGAATGCACTCCCGCGGAAAGGATGGCAAGATACATAAATTCGCGCTGGGCAGGTGGTGGGATGGCAAGACCGAGGGAATTCGACGAAGGCGCCGTTTTGGACGCGGCCGTCCTGTGCTTTTGGAAGCAGGGGTATGAGGCGACCTCGGTCAGGGACCTGGTGGCGCGGACCGGCATCACCGCAGCCAGCCTCTACAACGCGTTCGGGGACAAGCGCGGGCTCTACCAGAAGGCGCTGGATCACTACGTCGAAGCGAGCGTCGCCGACAGAATCCGCCGCTGCGAGGCGCTGCCACCTCGCAAAGCGATCGAGGCATTTTTTGATGACATCGTAACACGCTCGCTCAACGATCGGGACCGGAAGGGGTGCATGCTTGTGAATGCGGCACTCGACGTAGCCCCGCATGATCCCGCGTTTCGCAAGGTCGTTGCCGAAGTCCTCATCGGCATCGAGGCATTTTTTCTGGCATGCGTCAGGGCCGGCCAGGCCGGCGGCACGATTACACGGTTGATGGCGGCGGAAACCCTATCGCAGAATCTCCTCGGCGTGCTGATGGGTATTCGCGTTCTTGCGCGTGTGCGCCCGGAGCGGGCGCTGCTCGAGGGTGTCGTCGCTCCGACTCTGGCACTTCTCCGCGTTGAGCCTGGAGCGATTGAAGCAGGATTAAAATGACCGGATTCCCGTAACGTTGCAGGGCGAGACGACAGATGGATGCTTGCGATCCCGCTATGAGGCGGCCGTTCTGGCATTGCGCGGGCAGGTTGCCGCAATGCGGGGTGTAGGTGTGTCATCGGAGACGATCACACGCGCGGTCCATGCCGAGCGCAGACAGTTGACCATCGCTTTCAAGGAGGTGACGCCGGAGCCTTGGCGCTCGCGGATCCACACTCGGACGCTGGCCGCTTATGGCGATCCCATTGGCCCGACTATCGAAAATCTGCGGGCTCGGGGCAAAAGCTGGGACGACATCATCGCCAGCGCGACTCGTCCCGGCTCTTGGTTTTCATCCGCCGGGTCGATTGATAATACCTGAGGATCGCGGGGGGAGCGGCTTCATCTGCCTCATTCCGGATACCCGAAAGAAGTCATGTCGCCATGAGTGAGCAACAGATCAGCACCGCAGTCGCGGTACGACCGGAGAACAGACGTTGGGTGAGCGACCCGGTTCCCGCCATCACCGAAGCCGCCGCGACACGCGAGACCGCGGCGATCTTCGCCGATATCCGCCAGGTGCTGGGTGTGGATGTCGTCAACCTGATCTGGCGTCACCTGGCGACAATCGACGGCGCCTTGCCCTGGGCCTGGGGGACGCTGCGCCCGCTCTATGCCGACGGGTCAGTGATCAGTGAGGCAACGGCGTTGCACAAGGCGCTGGCGCTGCCGCCGATGCCTGCGATTCCAGCTGAGGTCTTCGCGGGACTGGGCCTGCGCGCGGACGACCTGGCGGCCATCCGGGGTGTCCTGGCCGCCTATGACCACACCAATGCGATGGCGGCGGTGGCACTGACCGCTCTGCGCGCGCGACTGGATGGGCGGACGCCGCATGATTCCGGCGCCGCTGAGCCAGCGCCGGTGGCTGCCATGGCGCGGATCGGATTGCCGATGCTGCTCGACCTGACCGACATGCAAGCCGGGACCGCCGCCCTGGCAACTGCGCTGAACGGGTTCGGCACGCGGCGTCGAGGGGCGGTCCTGGCGAGCATGTATCGGCATCTTGCCCACTGGCCGTCGTATCTGTCGTTTGCCTGGCTGCTGCTCGCGCCGCTCGATAGCGACGGGCTACTGGCAACCGCGATCGAACAGGTGCGGCACGCGGCATCGGTTCGGGCGGACCGACTGCTGGTCCGGCTGGCCGCCTCGTCGCCGCCGCCCGCGCAGGCTGCGGCGATCAGCTCCGCAATCGAGCCGTTCGCCGGGGACGTGATCGTCAAGATGCTGGTGATCTGCGCATTCCTGCGTCGCGTCACCGCATGAGGGGCAGGACATGACCGCAAGCGCTCTGGAAAGCGTCGAAGGGTTTCGGGACAAATGGCCCTTCGCCGCCCGCTACGCGCGGGTCAATGGCTGGCGGATGCATTACGTCGATGAGGGCGCCGGCGATCCCCTCCTGCTGCTGCATGGCAATCCGACCTGGGGTTACCTCTACCGCGACGTCATCCCGCCGCTGGTGAGCGCCGGATACCGCGTCATCGTCCCCGACATGATCGGCTTCGGCCTGTCCGAGAAGCCGGCCCGCGAGCAGGCGCACACCCTCGACGGGCATATCGCGAACCTGACGGGCCTGGTCCGGCAACTCGACCTGCAACGCCTGACGGTGGTCTGCCACGACTGGGGCGGGCCGACCGGCCTGGGCTTCGCGATGAGCAATCCCGCACGGGTGCGCGCGCTGACCGTCATGAGCACCTGGGCATGGCCGACGCCGCCGGCCGAATTCCACACCCGCCTGTTCCCCTGGCGCATGATGCACGCGCCGCTGGTCGGGCCCTATCTGCTGGGCCGTCACAATGTCCTGGCGCGGCGAGGGGTGTATCTGTCCGTCGTCGGCCGCGACAAATTCCGGCGCGAGGCGCAGGCCGCTTACGAGGGCGTCCTGCCCGATGCCGAGACCCGACTTCTGACATGGGTGTGGCCGCGCTGGATCCCCCTGGATGACACGGCTCGCGCCCAGGCGCGCTTCGCCTGGCTGGAGGCAGAACTGGCGAAATCCAGATTGCCGACGCTGATCATCTGGGGACGCGAGGACGAGGTGTTCGACGCGGCGACTTTCGCCGAACGGTTCAAGCGCCTGCTGCCGCATGCCGAGGGGCCGCACGTGGTGACCGGCCGCCACTTCCTGCAGGAAGATTCCGGCCCGGAGATCGCCCGGCTCATCGCCGCCTTCCTCGACGGGCAGGGAGGCATGTGATGGCTGACGTCGCGATCATCGCAAGGCCTGTCACCGAAAGCACCCGCCATGCGTTGGTGCTGACGGAAGACCGGCTTGGCCACTATCCGGAATTCCGGGCCTTCTTCGTGCGAACCTTCGATCTCGACCGGGTGGGGCTATCCGATCCGGGTTTCGTACGCGCGCCATCCGGGGTGGCCTATGCGCTGGTGTTCGTCGGGCGGAGCGGCGAGCCGTTCCCGTCGGGGCTGGAGATCTACGCGATCGTCGACGCGCTGGAACCGCTGGACGACGCGGTGGTCGACAAGGACCTGTGGGCGATCCTCGGCTGGATGATTGGCGGCGTGGGCGCGCCGTGGACGGTCGAGGACCTCCACGCGACCGGCCGGCTCTATCGAATCCCCGCGGCGGGATGACCCGATCCGGTTGGAACGACCAGGAAGATGTCACATGAAACTGTCTGGCACGCCTTTGGAACCGTCACCCACGCGCGACACATTTGCGAAGGAAGGAATGGCATCATGAGCAATGTCAAGGCACTTTGTTTCGATACCAGCGGCACCATTCTTGACTGATATACCGGTATGCGGACGACGCTTGCCGCGGTTGGCGCGCGGCACGGTATCGAACGCGACGATTTGGATCATCCAGTCTCTGAGCCTAGCGAGGGCCTGCCTCAGCTTGTCGCAGGCATAGGCGGCGACGGCGAAGATGTGGCGCAGCCAGGGGAACGCATGTCAGATCATGGTTTCCACCGAATGGGGCCTGACCTGCCGTCGAGACCGGCGAACAGGCCTTCCATCGGGGGAATGCCGGATAGAACCCCGGATTGCGCTCCGGCGCTTCAGGGCTACCGTCGCGCGTCCGTGCCCGGGGATCGCCGCGTGACCGCGTTCAAACAGAACGAAACACCACCTGCATGGTGTGAGCTGCGCCATTTCGCGATCGTCGATCTGATCGACGGGCAGGCGGTGGAGCAGCACCGGGAAAAACCTGTCGAGCGGCTGATCGTCATCGACGGCACCGTGCAGGCCATGCTTCCGGGACGATCCCTGGTGCTGAAGTACAACCAGTTCCTGGATATCGCCGACGCCGATCGATGGACGCTGATCGGCCGCGATCCGCGGTCGCAACTGGTGCGGCTCGCCGGGAACTGGGGAACTGATGTCGGCGGCTGCGGCCTGTTCGTCATCGACAATGACGCGCACCCGGTCAACACCGGCGATCCCGTGACGCACCGCAAAACCACCTCGCTGGATGTGCATTACCACGACTGCGACGAATACTGGGTCGTCACCGAGGGTCGCGGCACGGCGTGGATAAGCGGGCGCTTCTTTCCGCTTGGTCCGGGCGATTGCCTGGCGATCGGCATGGGCCATCACCATGATTTTCCAACCGTCGAGCAGGGGCCGGTGCGCGGCGCGTTCTTCGAGACGACGCTGCAGGGGCAGAAGCGCATCGGCCATCTGTGGGCGCACACGCACGGTCCGGCCGTCGCAAAGCCGGAACGGGTGTAGCCCGGCATGAAATTCGTGATCATCGGCGCCGGGGGAATGGGCGGACGCTGGTCCGAAGCGGTTGCCCGCACCTCGGGCGCGGAGCTTGCCGGCGTCGTCGATCCCCTGGTCGGCAGCGACCTCGCGGCGGATTGGATCGCCGGAACCAAAGTGCCGGCGATGACGACGCTTGAGCAGCTCGGCACCGTGGCGCTGGACGCGGCGATCGTCACTGCCCCATCACCGGCTCACGCCGCAGTGATCCGCGCGGCGCTGGAACGCGGCCTGCACGTGATCGTGGAAAAACCCTTCACCACCGACCTTGGCGAAGCACGCGCGCTGGTCGGGCTCGCGGAATGGCGGAAACTCACGCTCATGGTGAGCCAGAATTACCGGTTGCATCCCGGTTTCGCGTCCGTCCGGCAGCTTGCCCGCGGCGGCAAATGGGGCCGCATCCGCTCGGTCGTCGGCGCGTTCTGGATGGATTGGGCCGGCAAGCCGTACCAGCATGCGATGCACCACGTGATGGCACTGGAGATGGCGATCCATCATTACGACATGGCGCGCGGCATGTTCGACGCGGAAGCCGTTGCCGGCCAGATCCGCGAATGGAATCCCGAGGGCGGCCGCTATGCCGGTGGCGCCGCCGTGGATGTGCTGTTCGACATGCAGTCGGCGCGCGGAAATTTTGCGTTCCAGTATTCCGGCAGCCTGATCGCGCCGGCGCCGAACCTTCCCTGGGCGGGCAACTGGCGCTTCGCGTTCGATCGCGCCACCTTCGCTGCGAACACGATCGACGGACGCTACGGCCTGTACGTCGCGCGGCCGCAGGGTTATGACTATGTCGGCCCCTTCGAGGACGACAACCGCCTGACCTTCGAACTCGAACTGAGCGATTTTATCGACTGTGTCGGCAACGGACGCGAACCGGCCACCAGCGGACGCGACAATCTCGGGACTCTGGCGATGGCGCTGGGATTCAACCTGCAAGGCGGCGGCTGATGCCCGCTCAGATCCTTCATGAAGCCGGAGCAGTCCTGGTATCGGGTGATGCCCGCTGACGGCTGACAGTGGGTGGAAGAACGAACCCGCTTCGCGGGAGGGTGTAGACGGCGGCGACCGCATAAAACCGTCGACACCGCAGCTGTGATCAAGCAGGGCCGCTGAGCGGACAGATCATTTCGGCTTCTTCAACCAGGAAGGAGCCGACCAATGAACGAGACCATTCGCACTGCTGCGATCAGCCCCCTGCGCCAGCGCATGATCGACGACATGAACGTGCGCCGGTTTTCGCGCGAGACCCAGCGCAACTACGTCCGCGACGTTGGCCGTTTCGCCACGTTCCTGGGGAGCTCGCCCGACACGGCGACGCCCGATGACGTGCGCCAATTCCAGATCGATCAGCGCGAGGCCGGCGTGCCGACGCCGACGATGAACAGCATCGTCTCGGCGTTGCGGTTCTTCTTCACGCAAACCATCGATCGGCCCGAGCTCGCCCGCAAGCTGGTTCGGGCGGCGCATCCGCGCAACCTGCCCGTGGTGCTGAGCCGCGACGAGGTGGTGCGGCTGCTCAACGCGACCACCACGGTCAAGTATCAAACCGCCCTCTCGGTGGCGTACGGCGCCGGGCTGCGCGTGGCGGAGGTCGCAGCCCTCAAGGTCACGGATGTCGACAGCGAGCGCATGCTGCTGCGGGTCGAGCGTGGCAAGGGCGGCCGCTACCGTAACGCCATGCTCCCAGCCGATTTGCTGACCTTGCTGCGGGAGTGGTGGAAGGTCGGGCGGCAACAGGGCGTGATGCAGGGGGTGCACGCTCAGCCCCTCGGAATTTTTGATTGTAACAGAGGAGCCGGTCAGAGGGTGACACCTGCGAGGATGGTATCCGGATCGATTGGCTGACGCGGGCCGCGGAACAGATACCGCCCCATGAAATGCACATGCCGCCACGCGACAGGCGATATTCTCGCGAGCCTGGCTGGCGGCTGTCCATCCCCGTTCCGCCGGTAGCGGGCGAGCAGCGCCGACAGCAGCATCGAATTGTAGGCGATGATGACGCTCGCGGTGAGCCTGCCGCACTGGTTCGCGATCGCG
>Ga0335075_10012334_pt1 | contig 12913 bp, 4 predicted proteins | sample Lox_Sample_24_FD_206723 | JGI IMG/M metagenome (GOLD analysis project Ga0335075, IMG submission 206723) | Soil microbial communities from Loxahatchee National Wildlife Refuge, Florida, United States - Lox_Sample_2.4 | ecosystem: Environmental > Terrestrial > Soil > Wetlands | place: USA: Florida... | reverse complement strand
TGTCGACCCCGGGCTCCGACTCCCCGCAGGACATTCAGGCCCGGCGCCGCCGGCGCATCGCCTGGATCGTCGGCATCGTCGTGGTCATCGCCGGGCTCGCCTGGCTGATCCACCACCGGATCGCCTCCCAGGCCAGCCAGGGCCGCTTCGGCGGCCGGGGCGGCATGATGAACGGTCCCATGCCGGTCGGCATCGGCAAGGTCGGCACGGAGGACGTGCCGGTCGTGATCGACGCGCTGGGCACCGTGACGCCGCTTGCGACCGTCGCCGTCCGCCCGCAGGTGACCGGCGTGCTGGTCAAGATCGCCTTCAAGGAAGGGCAGATCGTCAAGGCGGGCGATGTCCTCGCGCAGATCGATCCCCGTCCGTATCAGGCGGCGCTCGATTCCGCGGCCGGCCAGCTGGAGAAGGACCAGGCCACTCTCGCCGGCGCCCGCATCGACCTCGCCCGCTACAAGCGGGAGCTGCAGGAGGATGCCGTCGCGGCGCAGACCTACACGGATGAGATTGCCACCGTGCACTCCGACGAGGCGGCCGTGGTTGCCGACAAGGCCTCCGTCGAAGCCGCGCGCCTCAACCTGGACTTCACCCGCATCACCTCGCCGGTCACGGGCCTCGTCGGCCTGCGGGAGGTCGATCTCGGCAACCTGCTTCAGGCCAACCAGACCCAGGAGATCGTCAACGTCACGCAGATGCAGCCGATGTCGGTGGTGTTCGCCGTGCCCGAGAACGACTTGAGCCAGGTGCTCGACCAGGTGCACCAGGGGAAGAAGCTCAGCGTGCAGGCGTGGGACCACGGCATGACGAAGCTGATCGCCACCGGCACGCTCTCGAGCCTCGACAACGAGATCAACACCAGCACGGGCACGCTGAACATGCGCGGGCTGTTCGACAACGCCGACATGAGCCTCTACCCGGACGAGTTCGTCAACATCAAGCTCGTGGTCAACACGCTGCCCGACCAGATCGTGGTGCCGGGCGCCGCGGTGCAGAACGGCCCGTCGAGCAACTTCGTCTACATCGTCAATCCCGACCACACGGTCAGCATGCGCACGGTGGTGACCGGCCCCACCGACGGCAACAACATCGCCGTCATGAAGGGCCTGACGGCCGGGGAGACGGTGGTCACCGACGGCGCGGACCAGCTGAAGGACGGGGCGCAGGTGCTGCTCCCCGGTGAGAAGCCGCCCGCGCAGTTCGCCGGCGCGGGCGCCAAGGGCGGCACGACCGCGGAGCGCTGCGCGCGCATCTCCGGAATGATGAAGGGCGCGACCGGGACCAAGGCCGGGAGGCTGGCCCATATGTACGCCCGCCTCAAATGCGGCGGCTCGGGACCGAAGTCCAGCCCGGCGAGCTGACGATGAATCCGTCCCGGCTCTATATCCTGAGGCCGGTCGCCACCTCGCTCCTCATGGTGGCGATCGTCATCCTCGGGGCGATCGGCTACCTGCTGCTGCCGGTCTCCACCCTGCCCGAGGTCGACTATCCGACCATCGTGGTGAAGACGTTCCTGCCCGGCGCCAGCCCCGATGTCATGGCGTCGACCGTGACCGGCCCGCTCGAGCGGCAGTTCGGGCAGATGCCCGGGCTCAACGAGATGTCCTCGAGCAGCTCGGCCGGCGCCTCGGTCATCACGCTGCAGTTCGACCTCAACCTCAACATCGACGTGGCCGAAGCCGAAGTGCAGGCCGCCGTCGACGCCTCGAACAGCCTGCTGCCGCAGAGCCTGCCGGCGCCGCCGATCTACGCCAAGGTGAACCCGGCCGATGCGCCGGTGCTCACGCTCGCGCTCACCTCCAACTCCATGCCCATCATGCAGGTGGAGGACCTCGCCGACACCCGCATCGCGGAGCGGATCTCCCAGCTCTCGGGCGTGGGCCTCGTGAGCCTGAACGGCGCGCCGCGCCCCGCGGTGCGCATCTACGCCAACCTGCAGCAGCTTGCCGCGTACGGCCTCAACGTCGACGACCTGCGCACCACCATATCCAATTCCACGACCGATGCGCCGAAGGGTAACTTCGACGGTACCGCGCACGCCTACACGATCGACGCCAACGACCAGATCACGACCGCCGACGGCTACGCCAATCTCGTCGTCGCGTACAAGAACGGCGCGCCGGTGTACCTCAAGGACGTCGCCAAGGTGGAGCAGGGCGCGGAGAACACGGAGCTCTCCAGCTGGGTGAACAACACCCCGGCGGTGCTGGTGAACATCCAGCGCCAGCCGGGCGCGAACGTCATCCAGGTCGTCAACCGCGTGCGGGCGCTGCTGCCGGAGCTGAGCGCCTCGCTCCCCACCGGCGTCAACCTCTCCGTCGTCACCGACCGGACCAATACCATCCGCTCATCGGTCAACGACGTCGAGTTCGAGCTGGCCCTCGCCGTGGTGCTGGTCGTGATGGTCATCTTCCTCTTCCTGCGCAACCTCCCGGCGACCATCATCCCCAGCCTGTCGGTGCCCGTGTCCCTCATCGGCACGTTCGCCATCATGTACCTGCTCGGGTTCAGCCTCGACAACCTGTCGCTGATGGCGCTCACCATCGCCTCCGGGTTCGTGGTGGACGATGCGATCGTCATGATCGAGAACGTCTCGCGCCACATCGAGAAGGGCGCGAAGCCGCTCGAGGCGGCGCTCGAGGGCTCGGGCGAGATCGCCTTCACCATCCTCTCGCTCACCATCTCCCTCATCGCGGTGCTGATCCCGCTGCTTTTCATGCAGGAGGTGGTCGGGCGCCTGTTCCGCGAGTTCGCCATCACGCTCGCGATCTCGATCCTCATCTCCGCGGTGGTCTCGCTGACCCTGGTACCGATGCTCTGCGCCAAGATGCTGCGCACGCACGAGGAGGCCGAGCGCGCCCAGGGCACTGTGGCCCGCAAAGCCGAAGAGTGGTTCAACCGCCTGATCGCCTCCTACGGCCGGGCGCTCGATGTGACCCTGAGGCATCAGACCCTGGTGCTGTGGATCGCGGCCGGCACGCTGGTGCTGACCGTGCTGCTCTACATCCTCATCCCCAAGGGCTTCTTCCCGCTGCAGGACACCGGCCTGCTGCAGGCGACCACCCAGGGGCCGCCGTCGATCTCCTTCCAGGACATGACCCGCCGCCAGCAGGCGCTGGCCGAGATCCTGCTGAAGGACCCCGACGTCGAGAGCCTCAGCTCCTACGTCGGGATCGACGGCACCAACATGACCGTCAACGACGGGCGCATGCTGATCAACCTCAAATCGAAGGAGGATCGCAGCGACTCGCTGACCGACGTGATGGAGCACCTGCGCCAGGAGGCGGCGCAGGTCCCGGGTATCACGCTCGCGCTGCAACCCGTGCAGGACCTGACGATCAGCTCCATCGTCGGCAGCGCCCAGTACCAGTTCATCCTCGGCGCCGCGCAGCGCGAGATCCTGACTCCCTGGGTGCCGAAGCTGCTGGCGCAGTTGCGCCGCTCGCCGGCGCTGGCGCACGTGTCGACGACGTTCCTCGACAGCGGCCTCACGGCCGAGGTCGATATCGACCACACGACCGCCGCGCGCCTGGGGATCACGGACGCGACCATCGACAATGCGCTCTATGACGCGTATGGCCAGCGCATCATCACGACCATCTACAGCCAGTCGAACGACTACCGCGTGATCATGACGGCCGACCCCTCCGTCGACGACACGGTCAACGCCCTCAACTACATCTATCTGCCTTCGGCGGACGGCGGCCAGGTCCCGCTCGGCTCCATCGCCCACATCAGCGTGCAGAGCGCGCCGCTCTCGATCGACCACCTGGGCCAGTTCCCGGCGGCGATGTTCTCCTTCGACACCGCGCCCGGGGCCTCCCTCGGGGAAGCGGTGTCGCAGATCCGCCAGGCCGAGCACGACATCCAGCTGCCGATCAGCATCTCCACGACCTTCGAGGGTGAGGCGCTGGCGTTCGAGTCCTCGCTGAGCAGCGAAGTGCTGCTGCTGCTCGCCGCCATCGCCGTCGTCTACATCGTTCTCGGCGTGCTGTACGAGAGCTACATCCATCCGCTGACGATCCTCTCGACCCTGCCGTCCGCGGGCATCGGCGCGCTGCTCGCGCTGATGATCGCCGGGCAGAGCCTCAACATCATCTCCATCATCGGCATCGTGCTGCTGATCGGCATCGTGAAGAAGAACGCCATCATGATGATCGACTTCGCGCTGACGGCGGAGCGCGAGGGCGGCAAGGCGCCGCACGATGCGATCTACGAGGCGGCGCTGCTGCGCTTCCGGCCGATCCTGATGACCACGGTGGCGGCGCTCTTTGCCGCCCTGCCGCTGATGCTGGGCACCGGCACCGGCTCCGAGGTGCGCTCGCCGCTCGGCCTCTCGATCACCGGCGGCCTGCTCCTCAGCCAGCTGCTGACGCTCTTCACGACACCGGTCATCTATCTCTTCTTCGACCGTCTCGCGCGGCGGGCACGCGCCTGGGCAACCGGGCGCGAGCAGGGCGATCTACCGCCGCTGCCCCACACCCAGCGCGGATGAGCATCTCGACACCCTTCATCAAACGCCCGGTCGCGACGACACTGCTGTCGTGCGGCCTGGCGCTGGTGGGGATCGTCGCCTACTTCCTGCTGCCCGTCGCCGCCATGCCGGAGGTGGACTTCCCGGCGATCGTGGTGCAGGCCTCGCTCCCCGGGGCGAGCCCCGACACGGTGTCGACCAGCGTGACGACACCGCTCGAGCGGCACTTGAGCGGCATCGCCGGGGTCGACGAGATGACCTCCTCGAGCTCCGTCGGCAGCGCCCGCGTCGTGCTGGTCTTCGACCTGAGCCGCGACATCCATGGCGCCGAGAGCGACGTGCAGGCGGCGATCGAAGCCGCGCGGGTCGACCTCCCGACCTCGCTGCGCCAGAATCCGACCTACCGCGCGTTCAATCCCGCGGACGCGCCCATCCTCATCCTGGCGCTGACCTCCGACAACCTGACCACGGGTCAGGTGTACGACGCCGCCTCGACGATCATCCAGCAGAAGCTGCTGCAGATCGAGGGCGTCGGCGATGTGACGATCGGCGGCAGCTCCCTGCCGGCGGTGCGCATCGACCTCGATCCGCAGGCCCTCTTCAAGTACGGGATCGGGCTCGAGGACGTGCGGGCCGCCATCTCCTCCGCCAATGCCAACAGCCCCAAGGGCGCGGTCGACAACGACGCGCGGCGCTACCAGATCTACGTCAACGACACCGCCACCACGCCGCAGCAGTACCGGTCGCTGATCATCGCGTACCGCAACGGCGCGGCGGTTCGCCTGGGTGATATTGCCCAGATAACGGATGGGGTGGAGGACGTACGCAACCTCGGTCTTGCCGATGGTCCGCACCGCGCGGTGCTGATGATCATCCGCAAGCAGCCGGGCGCGAACGTCATCGACACGGTCAATCAGATCAAGGACGTGCTGCCGCAGATCCAGGCCTCCATCCCGGCGGGAATCAATCTGATCCTCACCAACGACCGGACCCAGTCGATCCGCAACTCCGTGCACGATGTGGAGACGACGCTGCTCCTGGCGATGGTGCTGGTGGTGACGGTGGTGCTGGTGATGCTGCGCAATCCCCGGGCGGCCATCGTGCCCGCGGTCGCCGTGCCGCTGTCGCTGGTCGGCACCTTCGCGGTCATGTACGGACTGGGCTTCAGCCTCAACAATCTCTCGCTCATGTCGCTCACGGTGGCGACGGGGTTCGTCGTCGACGATGCGATCGTCGTGATCGAGAACATTGCCCGGCACGTGGAGGCCGGCATGCCGCGGATGCAGGCCGCCCTCCAGGGGGCGGGCGAGGTGGGCTTCACGGTCGTATCCATGAGCTGCTCGCTGATCGCCGTGTTCATCCCGATCCTGCTGATGGGCGGCATGGTCGGGCGCGAGCTGCGCGAGTTCGCCACGACGCTCGCCGTGACGGTGGTTCTGTCGCTGGTCGTGTCCGTGACCACGACCCCGATGCTCTGCAGCCGCGTGCTGCGGCCGCCGCCGCACCTCGGCAGGGTGCTGGGCGGCTTCGAGCGCGCCTTCAACTGGCTCAAGGACTTCTACGGCCGCACGCTCGCCGATGCGATCCGCCACCCGCGCGCGGTGATGTTCGTCCTGCTCGGCGTCGTGATCCTCAACTTCTACCTGTTCCACATCGTGCCGAAGGGCTTCTTCCCGCAGCAGAGCTCGGGCTCGCTGATCGGCAACGTGAGGGCCGACCAGAGCATCTCCTTCCAGGCGATGCAGAAGAAGATGCTGCAGATCGTCACCATCGTGAACCGCGACCCGGCGGTCGAGCACGTGGTGGCCTTCACCGGCAGCGGCGGCGGCCCCGGCGGCGGCACGACCAACACCGGGAACCTGTTCGCGGCGCTGAAGCCCCTTTCGCAGCGCAAGCTGAGCGACGACGCGGTCATCGCCCGGCTGCGGCGCGAGCTCGCCGGCGTCACGGGCGCGCGCCTCTTCCTGCAGTCCGCCCAGGACATCCACTTCGGCGGCCGGCAGGGCAACGCCCAATACCAGTACACGCTCCTCTCCGATGACCTGGGGACGCTCGATGCCTGGGCGCCGAAGATCACCACCGCGCTGCAGAACAACCCCGCGCTGCAGGACGTCAGCTCCGACCGCGAGGAATCGGGGCTGGACGTGCAGCTGCAGATCAACCGCGCGACCGCGGCGCGCCTCGGCGTCAACATGTCGGACGTCGACAACACCCTGTACGACGCCTTCGGCCAGCGCCAGGTCTCCACCATCTATCAGGACATGAACCAGTATCACGTCGTGATGGAGGTGTCGCCGCAGTTCTGGCAGAGCCCCGACACGCTGAAGGACATCTACGTCAGCACCTCGGGCGGTGCGCTCGGCGGCACGGAGTCGACCGGGGCGGCGCCGGGGGCCTTCAGCGTCGGCAGCGGTTCCGGCCCGGCGGCGACGGCTGCGAGCGCCTCCTGCGGCAGCGCCGCCGAGAACTTCGCCCAGAACCAGCTCACCAACAGCACCGGCCGGGCGTCCACCGGCTCGGCGTTGAGCACCTGCGAAGAGACCATGGTGCCGCTCTCCGCCTTCAGCCAGTACGGCCCCGGGATCACGCCGCTCGCCGTCAACCATCAGGGCCCCTTCGTCGCGACCACCTTCTCCTTCAACACCGCGGAAGGCGAGCCGCTCGGGACCGCGGTCAAGGCCATCGATGCCACCATGCAGCAGCTGCACGTGCCGATCACCATCCAGGGCACGTTCGCCGGCACGGCCAAGATCTTCCAGCAGACGGTCTCCGAGGAGCCGCTGCTCGTCCTGGCTTCGCTCGTGGCCGTCTACATCGTGCTCGGCGTGCTGTACGAGAGCCTGGTGCAGCCGATCACGATCCTGTCCACCCTGCCCTCGAGCGGCATCGGCGCGGTGCTGGCGCTGCTGATCACCGGCGAATCCTTCACGCTGATCGCGCTGATCGCGGTCATCCTGCTGATCGGCATCGTCCTCAAGAACGCCATCATGATGGTGGACGTCGCGCTGGAGACGCAGCGCGACGGACACGAGAGCGCCGAGGAGGCGATCCACGATGCGTGCCTGCTGCGCTTCCGGCCGATCCTGATGACGACCCTGGCCGCGATGCTCGGCGCGCTGCCGCTGGCGGTCATGACGGGGCAGGGGTCGGAGATGCGCCGGCCGTTGGGGATCGCCATCGTCGGCGGCCTCTTCATCAGCCAGATTTTGACCCTCTACACGACCCCGATCGTTTATATCTACCTGGACCGCTTCCGCTCGTGGTCCCTGAGAACGTTCCGCCGCCGCCAAAAGCAGCCATCGTCCCCCCCAACCGGAGCTCACGCAGTATGACCCGCAAGCCTGTAGCGACCGCGCTCGTCGGCGCCGCGTGCGCGTCGGCGCTGACGGCCTGCGCCGTCGGGCCGAACTACCACCGGCCCGCCGCGCCGCCTTCGGCGGCCTTCAAGGCCCAGCGGGGCTGGACCCCGGCCACCCCGGCGCAGGTCGGCAACGAGCAGTGGTGGTCCATCTACGACGACCCGACGCTGTCCTCGCTCGAGCAGCAGGTGGAGGTCTCCAACCAGAACGTGAAGGCGGCGGTCGCCACCTACTATGCCGCCCGCGAGGCGGTGACGGTGGACCGCAGCGGCTTCTTCCCCGACATCTCGGCCGGTCTCACGGCCACCCGCAGCGGCGGCGCGGGCAGTTACAACAGGGCCGTCACCGGCTTCGTCGCGGCCGGCTCCACCCGGCGCACGGTCTACGACCTCGACGCGAGCGGCAGCTGGGACCTCGACATCTGGGGCAAGCTGCGGCGCGAGGTCGAAGGGGACGTCGCCAAGGCGCAGGCGGACGCCGCCGATATCGCCGCCGCGCGCCTCTCGGCGCAGAACACCCTGGCGGCCGATTACTTCCAGCTGCGCGCCGCGGAGCAGGAGCTGCGGATCCTGAAGACCACGGTCCAGGACTACCAGGTGTCGTTGAAGATCGCGCAGAATCAGGTCAACGCGGGCACCACGACGCTGGCGGATGTCTACTCCGCCCGCACGCAGCTCGAGGACACGGTTGCCCAGGAGAACAGCGTCGAGCTGACGCGCGACGAGATGGAGCACGCCATCGCCGTCCTCATCGGCAAGGCGCCCTCGCAGCTCGCGATACCGGAAGGCGAGTTCACCACGACCGTGCCCGTCGTGCCGGCGGGCGTCCCCTCGCAGCTGCTGCTGCGCCGGCCGGACGTCGCGGCCTCGGAGCGTGATCTGCAGAGCGCCAACGCGCAGATCGGCGTGGCCGAGGCCGGCTGGTTCCCCAGCCTCACGCTCACCGGCTCCTACGGCTACGAGTCGTCCTCGCTCTCCACCCTGATCCGGGCCAGCAACGATGTCTGGTCGTTCGGGCCGTCGCTGGCTGAAACGCTGTTCAATGCCGGCGCCACGTACGCGCAGACCCAGGAGGAGCGAGCTCTCTACTACTCCGCCGTGGCGAGTTACCGGCAGACCGTGCTCACCGCCTTCCAGCAGGTCGAGAATGACCTCGCGACGCTGCGGCACCTCGAGACGGAGTACGCACAGGACCAGGCCGCGGTGGCGGACGCGGAGCGATCGGCGGCGTTGACCCTGAATCAATACAGGGCCGGCACGGTCGCCTACACCAGTGTGATCGTGGCGGACACGACCCTCTTCAACGCCCAGATCACCGCGCTCAACGTTCAGAGCCAGCGTCTGGTGGCGAGCGCTGACCTGGTCGACGCGATCGGTGGAGGCTGGAACAGCGCGCAGCTGCAGACGCGCGATGAGGGAGTCACGGCGACGCTCAAGAGCACGGTGCAGATGCAGTGAGTGATTAACGCGACTTAATCAAACGTTCACCTCGACTGAACCCGCGCCCCTGCATCATCGCGGAGTCTGACTCCACTGCGCCCACATCCAGGTGCTTCGCTTTGATGACCGAGCGTGCCGCTCCGCGGCGGGTGACCCTCGTGATCGCCATCATCGCGGCAGGATTGCTCGCATGGTGGCTGATCGTCCATTTCACCGCCAGGAAGCCCGCGGCCGCTCCCGTTGCCGTGCCGGTCAATGCCGCGGCGGCCACCGTCCGCGATGTGCCGGCCCTGCTGCCCGCTCTCGGCACGGTGCTGTCGATGGATGTGGTGGAAGTGATGCCGCAGGTCACCGGCCGCATCACCCGGATCTATTTCCAGCAGGGGCAGGACGTCGAGGCGGGTCAGAAGCTCTTCGAGATCGACCCGCGGCCGTATCAGGCGGCGCTGCAGCAGGCCGAGGGCCAGCTCGCCCGGGACCAGGCCTCGCTGGCGGAGGCCACCATGGACCTCGCCCGCTACAAGCGGCTCGCCTCGCAGAACTCGATCGAGCTGCAGACCTATGAGGACCAGAGGTATGTCGTCGCCCAGGACCGGGGCACGGTCGCGCTCGATGAGGGCAACGCGGCCGCCGCCCGGGTGAACCTCGAGTACTGCGAGATCACCTCGCCGGTCACCGGGCGCACCGGCGTCATCCAGGTCGACCGCGGCAACTTCGTGCAGCCCGCGAGCGCGGCCGCGCAGGCGGCGGCCGGCAACTCGAGCGCCTCGAGCGGCGGCAGCGCCGCCGGCAGCGCCGCGGGCTCCGCCGGAGCCGGCTCCAGCGCGGCGGGGGCGGGCGGCTCGACCGCCCTGGTCGCGGTCACCCAGATGCAGCCGATCTTCGTCAGTTTCAACGTACCGGAGAACCAGCTCGCCACCATCGTGCAGAGCCAGGCCGAAGGCCCGCTCCCGGTCGCCGCCTACTCGGCCGCCGGCCAGCTGCTCGCCACCGGCACGCTCTCCCTCATCAACAACCAGGTCGATACCACGACCGGCACGATCCTGCTCGAGGCGACGTTCGCCAACCGGCAGGAGCGCCTGTGGCCGAACGAGTTCGTCTCCGTGCAGCTGACCGAGTTCGTCCGCAAGGCTGCCGTCACCGTTCCCGCGGATGCCGTCATGACCGGGCCCAACGGCGAGTACGTTTACGTGATCGGCGCCGACCACAAGGTGAAGCGCGTCGACGTGACGGTGGCGTCCAACCAGCAGGGCATCGCCGTCATCGGCAAGGGTGTCACCGCGGGCGAGCAGGTGGTCACGAACGGCCAGTACCGTCTCGACGATGAAACCCTGGTCACGGTCCGGCAGCCGGCGCCGGCGCCCGGGCCGCGATCGGCCGCAGTGAGCGCCGCGCCCGCCGCGACGACGGCCGCGCAAGACCCGCGGTGAACATCTCCGAACCCTTCATCCGCCGGCCGATCGCGACCACGCTGCTGATGGCGGCGCTGGTCGCCTTCGGCCTCATCTGCTTCCAGTTCCTGCCGGTGTCGGCGCTGCCGAACGTCGACTTCCCGACCATCTCGGTCTCCGCCTCGCTCCCCGGCGCGAGCCCGCAGACGATGGCCGACACCGTCGCGACGCCGCTCGAGGAGTATTTCACCGACATTCCCGGCCTCGCGTTCATGTCCTCCTCGAGCGGCCTCGGCTCGACCTCGATCACGCTGCAATTCAACCTCGACACCGACATCAACGCCGATGCGCAGTTCGTGCAGAGCGCCATCAACGAGGCGCAGGGGTTCCTGCCGAAGAACCTGCCGACGCCGCCGACCTACCGCGAGAGCAACCCATCCTCGGCGCCGGTGCTGATCTACGCGATCCACTCCGACGCCATGCCGCTCTATCAGGTCGACGAGTACTCCAACGTCATGCTGGCGGAGCAGCTGTCGACGGTCGCCGGCGTCGGGCAGGTCATCATCGCCGGACAGCAGCAGCCGGCGGTGACCGTGCAGGTGAACCCGATGGAGCTGGCCGCGCGCGGCCTCAGCCTGAGCCAGGTCAGCACCGCCATCACCAATACCACGCTCGATTCGGCCAAGGGCAACATCGAGGGCGGCAGGGTCGAGTACCCCATCGACACCAACGACCAGCTGTTCGACGCCTCGCAGTTCATGCACGTCATCGTCGCCTACAGCAAGGGCGCGCCGGTCGAGCTGCAGGACGTCGCCAAGGTCGTCAATTCCTCGCAGAGCCCGCGCAGCGGCGGCTGGTACTTCACTACCCCCTGCGAGCTGCTGCTGATCGAGACCCAGCCGGGCGCCAACACGCTCAAGGTGGTGAACGAGATCAAGGCGAAGATGCCGCAGCTTCTGACCTCGATCCCCCACAGCGTCAAGGTCGACCTGGTGTCCGACCGCTCGGTGAACATCCGCGGCTCGGTGTCGGACGTCGAGTTCACGCTGATCCTGACGATCGTCCTGGTGGTCATCGTCATCGCCATATTCCTCCATAACCTGTGGGCGACGGTCATTCCGAGCGTCACCCTGCCGCTGGTCATCATCGCGGCCTTCAGCGGCATGTACGCGCTCAGCTACAGCCTCGACAACCTGTCGCTGATGGCGCTGACGCTCGCCGTCGGCTTCCTCGTCGATGATGCGATCGTGATGATCGAGAACATCGTCCGCTACATCGAGGCGGGCATGGAGCCGTTCGCGGCGGCCCTGAAGGGCTCGGCGCAGATCGGCTTCACCATCGTGTCGATGACGCTGTCCCTGATCGCGGTATTCATACCGCTCCTCTTCATGTCGGGCGTCGTCGGGCTGCTCTTCCACGAATTCGCGATGACGGTGACGCTGACGCTGATTTTCTCGATGCTCGTCTCGCTCACCCTGACGCCGATGATGTGTGGCAGGTTCCTGAAGCACCGGGACGCGGCCGGGGAGGGCAAAGCGAACGTCTTCGAGCGGACATTCGAGCGCGTGCGCGGCGCCTACGACCGCGGCCTGCTATGGACGTTCGACCACAGCCTGCTGATGCTGGTGCTGACGCTCGGGCTGATGGCGCTCACCGTGATGCTGTATCTCTTCATCCCGAAGGGATTCATGCCCGAGCAGGACACCGGACAGATGTTCTGCTCCATCCAGGCGCGGCAAGACACCTCGTTCGCGCAGATGAGCCGGATCGAGAACCAGATCGCGAGCATCGTCGCGCGCGACCCGGCCGTGTCGGGGGTGGTCGGGTTCGCCGGCGCCACCGGCGCCAATGGCAGCGAGAGCACGGCGCGCATGTTCGTGCAGCTGAAGCCGTTCTCCCAGCGTCCCGCCATCCAGGACGTGATGACGCGCCTGCGGCCGAAGCTCGGCCAGGTGATCGGCGCCAAGGTCTATCTGCAGGCCTTCCAGGACATCAACATCGGCGGCCGCCTGGAGCAGGCGCAATACCAGTACACGCTGACCGACGCCAATTCGGATGAGCTCAACCATTGGGCGCCGATCCTGCTCGCGGACATGCAGAAGCTGAGTATCCTCGACGATGTCGCCTCGGACCTCGAGGTGGCCTCGCCCAATCTGCGCGTGGTGGTCGATCGCAACACCGCCTCCCGGCTCGGCATCAGCATGTCGGCGGTCGATACGGCGCTGCAGGATGCGTTCGGGCAGAGCCAGGTGC
>Ga0335075_10012333_pt1 | contig 12913 bp, 9 predicted proteins | sample Lox_Sample_24_FD_206723 | JGI IMG/M metagenome (GOLD analysis project Ga0335075, IMG submission 206723) | Soil microbial communities from Loxahatchee National Wildlife Refuge, Florida, United States - Lox_Sample_2.4 | ecosystem: Environmental > Terrestrial > Soil > Wetlands | place: USA: Florida... | reverse complement strand
TCGACGGCTCGCCGAACATGCTCCGCGCCCTGGCCCGCGACTTCGGTGACGTGCCGCAGATCGAGACCCGGGAGATGGACGCACACCACCTCGCCTTCCCCGATGCCTCCTTCGACGCCGTGACCTGCGGTTTGGCGTTCCATATCATGGCGGACCCCGGGCAGGTCATTGCCGAGGCCCACCGGGTGCTCCGCCCTGGCGGCCTGCTGGCGTTCTCCACGCCGGGACCGGGGAAGCCGGATAGCCGCTGGGACTTCGACGAACTGGTACGGGACGTTGACGAGCGAGCCAGCGAGGAGAGAAAACGACGCTCCAGTGAGGAGACCGCCCCGGAGCTGTTCACCCCGCCGCCGCGCGCGCTGCCGGAGATCTGCGCGGCGGTCGGCTTCACCGACGTTGAGCAGCGCACGGTCCAGCGCTCCTTCGACTTCCGCGACCCGCAGCATTACTGGGACTGGCTTATGTCCCACGGGTGGCGCGGCCACGTGTACTCCCTCGGCCCGCAACTGGCCGCCGAGTTCCGCACCAGGCTGTTCGCGGCCCTGGAGCAGTTGCAGGCCGACGGCTGCATCACCGCCAGCTTCGGCGCCGTCTTCGCCCGCGCCCGCAAGCCCGGCGTCGGCCAAACGCAGCCCCCGAACTGCTAGCCCGGCGGCAAGCGGGTCGGCTCACGCTTGTTGGCACCGTTTTCTCGCGATGGCACAAGATCGCCCACCCAGGCCGGTTCGTCCACTACGCCGAGTTGCGCGAGCTCCTCATCAAGCACAGCGACCACCTCGCCAGGAACATCGACACACGGGTCGTTCGCGGCGCGGCTGCTGCTTGTGGCCGGCATGTTCGGCATGTTCTTCTTCCTCACCCAGTTCGTCCAGGACGTGCTTGGCTTCAGCTCGCTGCGGGCCGGCATCGCGTTCCTGCCGATGACGATCGCGCTGTTCGCGGTCTCCCGTACCGCCCCGCGGCTCATGGCCGTGGCCAGGCCGAAGCCGCTGATGATCGCCGGAATGATCCCGGTCATCGCCGGGATGGCGTGGCTGTCCCGGGTGTCCCCGGACACCGGCTACTGGACCGGGGTGTTCGGGCCGATGACGCTGATCGGCGGCGGCATGGGCGTGGTGTTCGTGCCGCTGACCACCGTGTCGCTTGCCGGGGTGCGCCCGGAGGACTCCGGCGCCGCGTCCAGCATGGTCAACGTGGTGCAGCAGGCGGGCGGCTCGCTGGGCCTGGCGGTGCTTGTCGCGGTGTACGGGACCGCCTACCGCGACGCCGCCACCCGCCCGCTCCCTGGCCTGTCCGCGCTTGCGGAAAAGCACCACGTGCTCGCCCACGGAATGTCCACCGCGTTCGGGCTGGCCGCGATCTTCGACGTGGTCGCCCTGCTGCTGATCGTCATCCTGCTCAAGGGCCGGACCGCGCGGCCGGCGCCAGCCTCAGCCTCGGCCTCGGCCTCACTCGCCGCTGACGATGAGCGGGACCGCGTGCGAGTACCTGACACGGCCGAAGTACATGAGCTTGACGAGTAGCCAGGACTGCCAGCCGGGCGGGGCGGTGGCGGGAACGCGGACGCCGAAGCCGACCGTGGCCGTCCCGCCCGGGCGCACCACCACCGGCTGGGTCCGCGGCCCGGCGGCCTCCCAGCTCCCGAACGGGGAGATAAGCTGCGCCTCGCCGCGCAGCTCCGAGCCGAGGCTGCTCGTCACCCGCGCGGCAAGCTGGCCGGCCTCGCCCGGCGCCAGCCGCAGCTCCGGGGTCAGCACCTTGAGGTCGGCCTCGGCGCTCAGCGCCTGGACGTCGGACTGCAGCCGGAAGAAGAGTTCCTCCGGCGGCAGGTCCGCGCTCGGGCCGCCGGGCTCGCCGACCGTGACAAGCACGGTGTCCTCGAGCACCTGGCCGGTCCCGTCGGTGATCCTGGCGCCGAGGAAGTATCGCCCGTCCGCCGCGCCGTCCGCCGCCCGGATCGCCACGTCCCAGGTCGCGAAGGCGCCGTCGGGCAGGTCGTAGCGCAGCCGGGTCCCGGGCAGCACGGGGGCGTCGCCGATCTCGGCGGCCAGCGCGTCCGGGATGATCAGCTCGGCCTCGCCCGACGCGGGCCGCGGGCCGCACGCCACGCTCAGCCGCGCCCGTCCCGGGGCCTGCCCGTCCAGGGTGACGCGGGTCGGGTTGAAGTGCACCGCGACCGGTACGTTTCCCGCGGGCGCCGGGCCCGTGCCGTGCAGCCAGTACCGCGCGTACACCGGCTGCACCGGCTCGGGGGGCTGGAGATTATCTTCCCGAACGGAGGCGGCGGTCTGCACAGCGGCCGTGAGCGTCACCGTCCCGAACGGGGCGACCTCCACGTCGACGGCGCCGTCGCGGACCGAAAGCGGCGTGCCAGCCGACTCCTCAAGCAGGTCGGTGAGCCGGGCGGAGGAGATCGCCGTCGCGAACCGCACGCTGGCCACCGTCCGCCTGCCGTCGGTCTCCCGCAGCCGGACGGTGATCTCCCCGCCGTCCGGCCCTTCGGGCCGGCCCGCGGCGAGCGGGTTGCCACGCGGCTTGAGCGCGGTCAGCGTGACGTTCGGCGGTTCGACCGAGATGGCCGCCGCCGCGCCTCCCGTCGCGGGCATATCTGTTATGACGGCAATCAGGTCGTGGTTGTAGTCCTCGGCGTGCGCGTTGAGGCCTGCCTCCCGCCAGCCGCCGTCCGCGGCCATCAGCGTGTAGCGGAACGTGTGGCTCCAGTGCTGCCAGCCGAAGCTGCTGCCATCCGGCGCGGTGCGCCGGTCGCCGTCGATCCACACCCCGCTGGGCCAGGACGAGCAGGCCCGCATCAGGCTCATCCACAGCGTCCCGTCCGGCGCCACCACGCCGCTCGGCGTGCCCCGGTTGAACAGCGCGACCGTTCCGCCCGCCAGGTTCGCGCCCGCGGCGCCCTCCGCGGTCTCCGTTCCGATCTCGGCGTCCGCCAGGTCCGCGAGGAGCTCGCCTATCGCGGCGCCGAGCGCGGCCTCGCCCGCGCCCGCCACGATCAGCACCGGCAGGTCGCGCGGGCCGCGCACGTCGGTGCGGGGCCCGTCGCCGTCCCCGCGGCTGCCCGCGGCCGCGGGCACCCACAGCCGGGCGGCACCGGCGTCCGCCAGCAGGGCGGCGAGCCGCTTCGCCGCCGGCGGGTCGGCCGCGGCAAGCACCTCGGCGGTGAACGCGTTGTCGTCCGGGCCGCCGAGCGCGATCCGGAAGTCCGGCAGGTTCGAGTCGACGTCCACCGCGCCGTACCGGGGTCCCGAGGCCCGGGAGCAGGTCGCCGTGACGCCGGCCGCCGCGAGGGAGATGACGAGGTCCCTGATGAGACTCCGGTGCTCGTTCGGGCTATTGGGGGTGATCACCTCGGCCACGCCGATCGCCTGGCGCACCGGGTCGCAGCCGGGCGCGTCCAGCCTTACCCGGGCCACCGAGCCGAGCCCGAACCAGTGGTTGGCCGGGTTGTCCAGCGTCCACCAGCGCGCGGCCGTGTCCGCCTCGGGCGCGCCGAAGGGACGGCCGATCACCGCCGTCGCCGTCTGGTACACCGGCAGGCCGCCGGGCACGTCGGCCGGGAACCGCACCCGGAGCAGCCGGTCTTGGCCGATCGATCCGCCGGCGTGGGTGCGGAACTCCACCTGGTCCGCGCCGTCCCAAAGCAGCGTCTCCTGGGTGACGCTCAGGCCGTCGAGCTGGAACGTCGCGAGCAGCCTTGAGCCGATGGGGGAGCGCTCCGCGCGGACGGTCGCGGGCAGGCTCGCCGAGCCGGTTCCCGGGCCCTTGGGCGACAGATGCCAGGGACCCTCGCCCCAGCGCGGGTGCCTGTCGTACTCCTCTTGCAGCACGAGTTCGTTGCCGGGACCGCGCAGCACGTCGCGCCCGGCGCGCTTGTCGGTGATCGCGATCGTGCCGCCGCGGGCCGGATCGGCGGTGACCAGGTAGGCGTCGTTCTCGATCGCGGTCCCGTCGGCGGCGGACCAGCCCGGGCTTGACGCCGGTGCCGGGACGGGCCGTAGCGGGTAGCCGCGGCGTCCGAGGGCGGGCACGGCGGTCGCGCGGAACGTCAGCGTGACCTCGGCGAGCGAACCGTCGGGGTGATGCCTGACGCCCTCGGCAAGCGCGGGGATCTCGTCACCAGTGCGCGGATCGGTGACGGTCAGCCACGGGGTGCCGGGCTGGTCCAGGCGCACGGTGACCGTGGCCATGCCGTCGCGCTCGCGGGCCAGGCCGTTGACCACCGTGACGGTCCGCTCGTCCGCCGCGTCCACCGCGTTTGCCGGGGCGCCTCCGGCCGCGGCCAGGAAGCCGATCGCCTCGCGCCGCGCGGCGTCGCCGCGCTCCCACGCCTCGCGCCAGCCGGAGAGCAGGTCCAGGTAGACCTGGTCCGACTCGGTGCCGGTGATCGCGTCGTGGTGCGCGCCGAAGGCGAGCTGCCGCCACGCCTTATCCAGCGACCCGGCGGGGTAGGCCGCGCCCGCCAGCCAGGCCAGCGTCGCCAGCCGCTCGCCCTCGGTGACCGCCGTCTCGGCGGCTCGCTGCGCCTGCTTGGTGTCGACGTAGGAGACGTCCTTGCCGGTATATACCGGGTTCATGTCCCTGGTCTGCGGGGTGATCCACGCGCCCTGTGACCCCGCGCCCTGTGACCCCGCGGCCTCGGCGCGGACCGCGGCGAAGAAGTCGCGCGGGATCGCGGTCACGAACCGGGGCCACACATAGCGCTTGTTCCACTCACGGTGCACGTCGGTGACCCAGCGGGCCGGGATCACGTGGTCCGCGCCCACCGGAAGCATCACGTTGCGGGTGGCGGCCACCGGCGCGAGCATGCGGAACTGCTCGTAGGCCGCCCGCAGCGCGGCCTCAAGGTCCGTCCGGTTGTGCAGCGACCAGCCCGCCCCGTAGTGGTTCGCCATGTAGGCGGTGAGCAGGCCGTTCCCGTCGGGGGAGAGCCACTCGAACTCGGCGGGGAACTGCATCCGGTTGTTGTCTTCCGGCCCCCACTGGTGGAACGGGCCGCGCGCCCACGACGAGGAGGTCAGCCCGGCGGCCGCCATCAGCCCAGGGAACCCAGGGTCGTGCCCGAACGAGTCGAGCATCCAGGCCGACGCCGGGTCCGCGCCGAGGACGTCGCGCTGGAAGCCCATCCCGTACACCGCGTTGCGGATCGTCGTCTCGGCGCCGGTGAGGTTGGTGTTGGGCTCGTTGTAGGTGCCGCCGACAAGCTCCAGGCGGCCCTCTTCGAGGAGTCTGCGCAGCTCCGCCCGGTCCTGGGGGAAACTGTCGAAGTGCGGCTTGAGGTAGTCGATCTCGGCGAGCACGAACTTGTAGTCCGGATCCCTGCGGGCTTTCTCCATGTGCAGATGGACCAGGTCGAAGGCGGTCCTGGTGTCCGGCAGCTCGCCGTCCTCGTCCGGCAGCACCAGCCGGGCCTCGGTGAACTGGCCCTGGGTGGACCACCAGACCGGGTCGTAATGGAAGTGGCTGACCATCCACATGGTCCAGCCGGGCTCGGCGACGGTGATGTCCGCCGCGCGGGTGATGCGGTCGGTCGCGGTCTCGGCGATTACCGTGACCGGGCGCGAGGTTCCCGGCCGGAAGTGGGCCGCGACCTCGACCGGGACTTCGTGGCCGCGGCTCTCGCCCGGCGCCGGGGCTGTTATCCGGACTAGTTCCGGGGTGGCCACTCCGGACCCCTCGATCCGCAGCGAGGCCTCCGGGCCGACGCCGGCCCCAGGGCCCTCGCCCCTGGTGCCCTCAACCGTGACCCGGATGACTTGCAGCGGGCGGCTGGCGCTGCCCAGGAAGAGATCGGTCGATTCCACGCCGGTGATCCGCATGTACTCATCGTCCCACGGACGGTGCCCGAGTCGCCGTGCGCGCCACCCGATCTCGTCGCTGCTCTGCAGCGTGCTTGCCGGCCGTCCGGTCTCGCCGTGCGCTGTTGGCGCGTCCTGATTATTGGGAGACCCGCCAGGCACGGTCCTGCGACCGTAAATAAACGCGATACATCTTGATTTCTCTGTAACGCGATATATCGTAACCCATAGAATCCCTTTACCTAGAAGGATCGCTGTTATGCCGGGCTGGACCGTTGACGCTCCCACGGGCCTCGACTTTGATCACGTGACGGGCCCTGTCCCGTCTTGGCCTCGCTGTCGGCCCGATCGCATCGAAAGAAGTCTTTCGAAGGTCTTGTGGAAAGAACTCTTTCGAGCGTAGTGTTTCGAAACATGAGTTCCGATGAACCTCGGCGGCAAGCGGCGCCTAGGCCGCTGCCTGGGTCGCGGCGCCCCGGCCGTGCCGTTGACGACCCTGCCGACGGCCGGCCGCTTGGCTATGATCCGGATGATCCGAAGACCTGGCCAGGCAATAGGCAGGAGCCGGAGCTCGCCGGGCAGGGCGAGCCTGACGTCAAGGGCGAGCCCGGCGACACCCGCACGCTGAACCTCACCGACCCGAAGACGATGCGCGCCCTCGCCCACCCGGTGCGACTAGCCCTGATGGAGATCCTGGACGTCGCCAGGACGCTGACCGCCACCCAGGCCAGCGAGATACTGGGGGAGTCACCGGCGAACTGCGCGTTCCACCTGCGGACGCTGGCCAAGTACGGGCTGGTCCGGGAAGCGGGCGGCGGCCGCGGCCGGGAGCGGCCGTGGACCTTCGCGCAACGGTCCCTCTCCGTCTCGTCGCATCGCCAGAAGGACAAGCAGGCGGAGCTGGCCGCCCGGACCCTCAACGAGGTCTGGCTCGACCGCATGCTCAACCGCATCCGGCGCATGCTCTCCCGTGACTCGTGGCCGGACGGCTGGGCGGACGCGGAGTACGCGAACCGGAGCGTACGGTTCCTGACTCCCGAGGAGACCAAGCAGGTGGCCGACGAGGTTCAGGAGATCCTCCGGCGGTACGAGGACAGGCAGGACGACCCGTCGCTCCGGCCCGCCGGGGCGCTGCCCGTGGAGATCACCTTCTTCGGGTACCCGCTGACCGAACTTAGTGCAGACATGTAGGGGGCACCGCAATCATGCATCCCGACCTAGCGCGAGCGCTGATCGCGCAACGGCACGCGGAGATAGCACTGCAGATGGCACAGAGCAGGCGGGGCGGCCGCCGCCTTCGTCTCCTCCCGCGCTGGCGCGTGAGCTGGTCGGGAACGACCTTCGCGCCCGCCGGGTGCGCCGGCGGGCACGGAAGGTCCTGGATGATCGTGATCTCCGCCCGCCGCGCCTAGCCCGGGCCCGGTGCCCTAGGTGTGTTGTCTACGGCGCTATTCGCCAGAGACAACACACCTAGCGGAGATGGCGCAGGGTTATCCACAGTGTGAGGACAAAACGGGCTCGTTATCCACAGGTTTCGATTGCCTCTTCCCTCATGCGAGGAAGAGTGGCCACGCTGGCGTCATGTCATTCGAACTATCGCCACAATGCCAGCGGTTGCTTGCGAGCCAGGGTGGGGTAATCGCCCGGCGGCAGGCCGCTGGATCAGAACTAGCCGTCGAGGCGGCACGGAACCGGCTGCGGTACGGGGACTGGCAGCGCCTGCAGCGCGGGGTATACGCGGCCTTCACCGGCAGCCCGACACGCGAAGCCGAGTTGTGGGCCGCGCTCCTGCGCGCCGGGCCCGATGCCGTACTCAGCCACTACACGGCCGCCGAACGGCATGGGTTGCTGAACGGGCCAAGCTCCGCCATTCACATCACCGTCCTGGCAGAACGGAATCCGGCCCGATACGCGAAGATCCCCGGTGTCGTCGTGCACCGGTCACCGTCCATCACCAGTAGGCGCCATCCGGCGATGATGCCGCCGTGCACCCGGATCGAGGACACGGTGCTGGACCTGATCAAGGTTGCGGGAAGCTTCGACGAGGCATACGACTGGATCTGCCGGGCTATCGGCCGTAGGCGCACCACCGCGGAACGGATCCATGCGGCCCTGATGACCCGCGAGCGATTCCGGTGGCGGCGCGACATCGAACTGGCGCTCGGCCATGCCAGCGAAGGCGTCTTGTCCTGGCTGGAACTGCGGTACGTCCGCGGCGTGGAACGGCCACATCGTTTGCCTTCCGCGCTGCGTCAGGCGCGGGTCATGCAAGATACCGGCAGCAAGTACCTGGACAACCTTTACGAGCCACACAAGGTATGCGTGGAACTCGATGGAACGGCGGCCCATCCGCAGGACGAGCAGTGGCGCGACAAGCGCCGCGACAACTGGAACCTCGTTCGCGAGAAGACGGTAACCCTCCGGTTCGGATTCCGCGACCTGTGGAACAGGCAGAGTCAGTGCGCCACCGCCGCCGCGGTCGCCGCCCTCCTCCGTGACCGCGGCCCGGCGGTCGGTTCCCCCTGTACGCACCCTGCCTGCCCCCTGGGGCATATCCCCTGCTAGGTGTGTTGTCTCTGGCGAATAGCGCCAGAGACAACACACCTAAAGGCACGAGACAGGGGCCGTGCCTAGGCGTCGGGAGCGGCTGGCCGGCGCGGGCGCAGGCCGCTCAGCGCGACCAGCGCTCCGACGGCCGCGATGCCGGTGATCAGGGCCAGCGCCGGGCGGTAGGCGGTGAGAGCGGCCTGCGGCGTGGTGAGCCTGCTGCCGCCGCCCGCGTCGACAACCGCGGTCACAAGGGCGAGCACGAGGGCGCCACCCACCTGGAAGGATGTCTGGAACAGGCTCGCGGCGAGGCCCTGCTCGGCGTCCGGGACCCCGGCGGTCGCGGACAGGCTCAGCGAGGAGAAGCCAAGGCCGAACGCGGTCCCCACCAGCAGCATCGTCGGCAGCATGACCGCCGGGTAGTCCGGCGCGGTCCCCGCCCGGAGGAACACCGCGTAGGCGGCGACCAGGCAGCCGAATGCGACGGCGGTCAGCCTCGCGGGCCCGAAGCGGCCGAGCATGCCGCTCATCCCGGTGGACAGCACCGCGACGATCACCCCGGCCGGGAGGAAGGCGAGCGCGGTGCCGATCGCGGACCAGCCCGCCAGCGTCTGCAGGTACTGGGTGATGAGGAACTGGAACGAGACGTAGGTGCCGAAGAGGGTGATCGCCCCCGCGTTCGCCCGGCGCAGCGCTCCGGAGCGGAAGATGCCGAACGGTACGAGCGGGTCGCGGCTGCGCCGCTCGATCACGACGAACCCGGCGATGCCCGCGGCGACGAGCGCGAACGAGCCGATGGTCCGGACCGAGCCCCACCCCGCCTGCTGTGCCTGGACCACCGTGTAGACCAGGAGCAGCATCGTGACCGTGATGGCCGCCGCGCCGGGCAGGTCGAACCTGCGCCGGTCCGCGTTGGCGGGATGGTCGCCACGGGAGCCGCGCGGCAGCAGCCACAGCCCGGCGGCGAGCACCACCAGCGCCACCGGCGCGGGGACGAGCAGCGTCCACCGCCAGCTGACCTCGGTGAGCAGGCCGGAAAGCACCAGTCCGAGCGAGAACCCGCTGGCGCCGAATACCGAGTACACGCTGAACGCCCGGTTGCGCATCGGGCCCTCGGGGAACGTCGTGGTCAGCAGCGACATGCTGGCGGGCGCGGTGAAGGCAGCGGCCATGCCCTTGACGAATCTGGCCGCGATCAGCAGGCCGGGGCTGCTCACCAGCCCGCCGAACAGCGAGACGACCGTGAAGACCGCCACCGCGGTCAGGAAGACGCGGCGGCGGCCGAGCAAGTCCGCGGCGCGGCCGCCGAGCAGCAGCAGCCCGCCATAGCCGAGCACGTAGCCGCTGACGATCCACTGCAGGGAGGAAGTGGACAAGCCCAGTGCCGCCCGGATGGACGGCAGCGCCACGCCGACCATCGACACGTCAAGGGCGTCGAGGCACAGGGCGCCGCCGAGCACGAGGAGGATGCCCCACAGCCGGGGCGTCCACCGGTCTCCGGCCGGCGACCGGCGGTCAGCGGGGGAGAGTTGACGTTCGGTTGAAAACTGACGTTCGGTTGACGGCATGAGTCGGACTATATGCATGTGCATGCATTAGATGCAAACGCAATTAATGCGCTTGCATCTAAACGGTTCACCGACTAGAATGCGCGACGTGAGCGTGACACCGGATGCCGTACGGGCCGCCGGACCGGATACCGTGGTGACGGCCTGGCGGGAGATCGCGGCGTGTCACGCGGCCGTGTGCGCCGCGCTGGAACGGGAACTCGGCGACCGGCACGGGCTCGGCGTGAGCGATTTCGAGGTTCTCGAGCGGCTCGCCGAAAGTCCCGAGCGGCAGTCGCGGGCCCAGGACCTGGCCGATTCGGTGCACCTGAGCCAGAGCGCGCTGTCCCGCCTGGTGGACCGGCTGGCCAGGAACGGCCTCGTCGAACGGTGCGCCTGCGACATGGACCGGCGGGGCGTGTACGTCGTGCTGACCGACGCCGGGGCGCGGCGGCACGCGGAGGCGGTGCCAACGCACCGTGACGTCCTCGCCCGGTTGCTTCCCGCGCGGTAATGTGGTAGCTCCACGGGAGGACGTTGTTTTCCTTTCTCTCATCGGACAGCAAGGAGAACCATGGCACTGTCCGACCGGCCAGCCACGCTCCGTGATGTAGCGGCTGCGGCGCGCGTGCACCCGGCGACTGCGTCGCGCGCGCTGAACCCCGGTACCAGGCTGCTGGTCAGTGAGGAGACCGCCCGCCGGGTCTCCGAGGCCGCCGAGCGGCTCGGCTACCGCCCGAACCCGGTTGCCCGGTCACTGCGGACGCGGCGCTCGCACACGATCGGTGTGCTCATCCCGGACCTGAACAACCCGCTCTTCCCGCCCATCGTCCGGGGGCTCGAGGACCGGCTCGCCGCCCACGGTTACGTGGCGCTGATCGGCAACACCGACGCCGACGAACGGCGGGAGCGGATGGTCTTCGACCAGATGCGCGCCCGGCACGTGGACGGCTTCGTGCTCGCCACCGCCACGCTGCACAACAACCAGGTGCTCGCCGAGGCCGCCGAGGCGGAGCTCCCGGTGGTGCTGATGAACCGCACCGCGCGGGGGTACCCGTTCTCCTCGGTATTGGCGGACAGCGAGCAGGGCATGCGGGCGGCGGTCACGCACCTGGCCTCACTCGGGCATACCCGGATCGGGCACATCGCGGGCCCGCAGGAGATCTCGACCGGCGTCTCCCGGTTGCACGGGTTCCTCGACGGCATGCGGTCGCAGAGCCTGACCGCTTCCGACGACCAGATCGTGTACGCCTCCGGGTACTCCATCGAGGCCGGACTGCGTTCCTGCCACGAGTTGCTCGAGCGGGACGGCGGGCTGACCGCGATCGCCGCGGCGAACGACATGCTCGCCATAGGCTGCTACGCCGCGTTCGACGAACTCGGCCTGCGCTGCCCGGAAGACGTCTCGGTGATCGGTTTCAACGACATGCCGTTCATCGACCGGCTGCGGCCGCCGCTGTCCACCATCAGGTTCCCGCACTACCAGCTGGGCACGGAGGCGGCCAAGCTGCTGCTGGAACGGATTGAGGGCGGCGACGGCCCGGTGAAGATCCTTTACCTGGCGCCGGAACTGGTGGTCCGCGGGTCGACCACGCCGCCTGTGCCGGCCGCGGTGCCGGACATCCCCGATTCCGCCGCCGCGGATGATGCCGCGGACGCGGCGCCCGCGGCCGCGGCGACCGCCGCCGCGGTTCCGCTGCGCCGCGGCGCTCGCCGGGCGCGCTGACCAAGTCGGCTGCATTCGATTGCAGGCGTTATGTCCTGCGATGTCTTGGTTGAGAGCGGTTGCCATCTTGAGCGAGAAACGGAGCTTTGCCGCTCGGCGTGACGCCTTCTGCTCGGTAACAGCCGGACATTGGCGCACTTTTAGCACAGCTGTGTAACGGAATAGACGTCCGGCATTGACAAACCAGGGGAGCTGGGAGCAATCTCTGGTGCAAACGATTGTTACGCCTGTGAATCAGGGCAGCGAAGCAGGCAATCGGGCAAGGCAGGCAATCAAGACGAGGACGGTATGACTGAACAAGCTGCGGCACTTCAGCTCGGATGGCTGGGCACCGGTCGGATGGGCACCGCGATGGCGCGCCGCCTGCTCGCCAATGGCTGCTCCGTCGCGGTGTACAACCGCACGGTCGTCAAGGCGGCGCCGCTTGTCGAGCTGGGAGCAACAGCGGTCGGGACAATTCCCGAGCTGGCGAAATGCGACATCGTCTTCACCGCTCTTGGCACGCCGGATGACCTGATCTCTGCCCTGACGGGACCGGAGGGGCTGATCTCCGGCAATACCTCACCCAAGATCGTGGTCGACACCTCCACGGTCTCGGTGGAGGCGTCGCTGCACGTACGCGAGAAACTCGCCGCGCGCGGGACGGCACTGCTCGCGGCACCGGTCATGGGCAATCCCAAGGTGGTGGAGGCCGGTAAGATGACCGCCGCCGTCTCCGGGCCGCGCGATAGTTTCGACGTGGCCGAGCCCTATCTGAACATGCTCGGCCAGGGTTCCACCTACGTAGGTGAGGGCGAACTGGCGCGGATCGTGAAGCTGTGCCACAACCTGTTCCTCGGGGTCATCGCGGCGTCGATGGCCGAGGTGACGATTCTCGCGCAGCGCAGCGGCATCAGGCGGGAGGCATTTCTCGACTGCCTCAACAAGAGCGTGGTCGGCTCGCAATTCACCAGGTACAAGTCACCCGCCTACGTGAACCTTGACTTCGAGCCCACATTCACCTCCAGGCTGCTGCGCAAGGATTTTGACCTTGGGCTGGCGGCCGCGCGCCAGCACGAGGTCCCGATGCCGGTAGCCGCGACTGTCCACCAGATCATCCAAGGACTGGTGGGACGGGGTTACGGTGATGTTGATTTCGCGGCGTTCGTAAAGCAGGAAGCGGAATCCGCCGGTATGAACCTCGAAAGTGAGCACGCGGACGTGTCTGACGGGCTCGAACCCGACCAATCCTGAATGTGGAGGAAGGAGGGACTGGGCGTGAGACCTGACCTCCCCTGGTTCTC
>Ga0335075_10012332_pt1 | contig 12914 bp, 11 predicted proteins | sample Lox_Sample_24_FD_206723 | JGI IMG/M metagenome (GOLD analysis project Ga0335075, IMG submission 206723) | Soil microbial communities from Loxahatchee National Wildlife Refuge, Florida, United States - Lox_Sample_2.4 | ecosystem: Environmental > Terrestrial > Soil > Wetlands | place: USA... | reverse complement strand
CTCGAGGATTGTAACGAACTGCGTGCGAGGCCGAATTGAAGTCCGAATAACGTACCAGTCGCGCTGTAGACCGGTTACTGCGACAGTTGTGGCGACACGGAGTAGAGGTGCAAAAGACGCGTAGGAGGTCGGTACGCGTAGGATACCGCGAAATCGTGATGTGGAGGAAAAAGAACTTGAGGTCGTGAACTTAAAATTTTCTAAACTTGAGGTCGCGAACTTGAACATGAACTTGGGCGTGAACTTGAGCGTGAGATCGTGAACTTGAGGATCTTGACGTGAACTTGAACTTGACTTGACTTGTGACTTGACTTGAACGTGATTTGACTTGAACTAAGGCATGAGCATGAGAATGAGCGTGAGGTTGTAGGAGAGCTTGAACTTGAACGTGACTTGACTTGAGCTAAGGCATGAGAATGAGAAGGGTGATCTTAGTGTAATGTGACGGGCTAGCACGCAAGACGGGAAAGTGGATGAGAACACGATCCATTGCGACTATATTTGTAAGGACACTAAGATAAGGAAAGAGAGAGAAGAAGAAGAAGAAGAGCAGGAACGCCTAAAATATATCCTCCTAAGATGCTGTGATGTGAGTCCGTTCGCTAAAGGATTGTGATGTGGGCCCATTTACTAAAGGATTGTGATGTGGGCCCATTTGCCAAAGAAGTCCGTTTGCTATCCGCACCTCACAATCTATACCTCACAATGTGACATCGTCACAGCGGCATGATGGCCAGACCATAGCCAGATGAACCCGCGAGTAGTGTGGTCATAGCAGCAGCAGCGCCGGAACTGTAGCGCCAGTCGAGCTTTGTAAGCCGACCTTTGTAGCTTGTGTGGCTTATGAAAGGTTGATGAAACTGGAGCTTTAGAAGACGGTGTTGCCTCTATCTTACATGTCTTGAGATGTATCAGAAGATCTGAGCGTTGAAAAAGGGAGAGAACGGTAATTCGAATGATGATGTATAATAGGATCGATGTCGAGGGCTCGATTCGCTCCGTGGCCAGGTGGAAATCTCGATTGTCCACCAAGGAGTCAACAGGCTTCCATGCTCTCGAACGCAAGCCGGACAATTAAATCTAGTATAGCTAATGAGCGTAGGACTAACAATCCGGTGCAAAAGCAATATCGACCACTTATTGATTGAATGTTGGAAAGCCGATTCCCAAGTCGCTTTACGCAGGAGTTCGAAGTGTTTCCACAACCGCTGCAGTGAAAGAAGGCTGGGCCTGTACCAGTCAGCTTGTGGGAGGTTCCATTCGATTTCAAGACCAGGCCAAATTAATTTTCAGGGACAGTTGTGTTCCAGAGGAAGCCAGGCGACCGTATCCAAGCCAAAGGAGAAGCTAGCTGTTTGCAACGAAAATGCTACAGATGCTGCCACAATTCTAGTCACTAATGTCTCAAGACGGTCTGGATCAGGCTTGTGAGGGGTATAAAAGAGGAAATTTGCCAAATGAATTTAACATTAGTTAGCCTCTTGCAACTTCACGATTTGAAGCCATGCGTGCTGATTGATTTGCCGAGATTTAGCCGGCACAAATCTCCGTCAAGAGGAAAAGCTCACAAATTGAAAGTGATTGCAAGACTTCTTAAGGTCGGACTTCGACTCATTAAATCTCAGGTCTTTTGATACATTCATTCTATTTACCCCGTCGTCCGCGCCGAATTGTACTGATTCTCACTTCGCTCCTCTGCCGAGTTCACTCACCTTTCCACCGAATCTGTAATCAGCTCGAAGACACCCGACCATTATCTCATTATGCCTGCTTCAAGGCCAGCCGGACGGATTAGTGGCTCGCGAAATTCAGCAAAGAGCAAAGGTTATGCTCAAGCCATCCTTGATGAGTTCACAAGCCAGGAGAATAGAAGCGTGCTGTTTGCCATTGGTGTTTTCACTGTAAGTTAGGATTTCTCATCTGGCTTTACATGCGGCTTTATACTCTTCATTGTGATGATTATTGACATCTAGGCAGGCTGGCGTAGCCTTCCTCCATAGCAGCTTGCGCGAAATACTCCTCCCTTCTTGAACATGTTTGGCTCGAGTTTATCGTCATCACCTCTCTTCGCTTATGTCGGACTTGTACGATACAGATAGAGAAGCAAGTGCATCGTCAGGGCGTTTATGTGAGGAGTGGGCATTGCACGCATCTGAAATCGTCGCTCAGGGCAGAATGTATAAAAGATACAATTATCCTCTTTTAGATCCGATCTCTCACTCTTGGGTCTCGCTTTCCTAATGTCAACCCATGGAGTTTGCGGGATTAAGCCTGAGTCTGCATACAGATAGCTAATGACACCTCGGTTCGGACGTCTGCCGTCCCTTCGTAGGACGAAAAATTTACATAAACATTCCAGATAGTGTAGCAATAGAAGCCTCGAAAACGCTTTTTTTTTTTACAGGTAAACAATGCCGAAGGTGGGCCTGAAAGCCACAGTTGCAAGCGGATCAAGCTAAAGGAGAGTCCCGCAAAGATGAATCCTCACATCTCCCCCCTCGGACTCTCTAACATGACAAACCCACTCTTCGTCCCAAACATCGGACTCGCCGCTAGAGCCAGTGTGTCAAAACTGTCCACACTATTGCTAGGATCAAACCCAGCAAAATAAAACCCAATAATCACAACTAGATAGCTCAAAATAAGGATGCTCCCCTTGAAATAGTTCGACTTGCCCTCTCCATACATGTAACTCAGCAAGAAAACACACAGAATCACCGTCACCATATCCCACTGGGGAAATATCAAAGTGAAGGTGTGGTCGATGATATCCTCAGGGTTGATGAAGCGGCCCCAGACGGCGGAGTAGAGGACCAGAGTTGGAATCTGCAGCAGGCAGACCTGCAGGGCGTAGGCGCTGCCGATTTCCATGCTGAGGGCGATGTTGCCGTTCATTGCGAAGGATATAGCGTTCTAATTCACATCTCATAGTTAGTACCAACACAACTACTTTGAACGGGATTAAAAGAAAAAGGGAAAAATGGGATAAAATACGTACCAGGAACTCAGTGGTATTGGGTACCATAGCAAACAGCGTGATACCAAGGAATTTCTCGTCAATGTCGACGTTGTTCAACACCGCATCCACGGTATCGACGAGGATCTCCGCAATCACGGCATATGCCAGCGTCGCCGTCAACAATATTACGGCAGACTTGGTCTTGCTCCAGTTCGGCGCGTCGTGTGTACCACCCGAGGCATGGGCGCCAGATTCGTGGGGACCACCACCATCATCGTGAACGGTGGTTACGGGCGTGTGAGAGCGTGCGGCGGTGGAGGACTCATTGCGAGCAGGAGTCTGCGCTAGTTTGGCCGCCTTCTGCGGCGCCTTTGTGGCGTCGCGAGTTGCGACGGTAGCGGCCGTGGCGACCATTTCCGCGACCTTGCGGGTGAGAGTGTTGTTGTCTTCTTCCGAGAGGGCTTGGAGATGGAGGCCGGGGATGTCGCCGTCGCGGCTCTTGGGCGGAACGATGTGTGGAGACTTGACCGAGGAGGGCCGTGGAGTTTGGCCGTCGGCACCTGCGCCCGCTTTGCTGGAATCGGGGGCGTTGGGAGAGGTGAGACCGACTTGGCGAAGGGACTGGCCCAGAATGCGTTGGTAGAGTGGAGAGTCGCGTATGTCCGAGCGTTGGTTTGCGAGGATTGAACCCCCAGTGGTTTGACGGGTCAGGCTGTCGGCGCCGGGGTGAGGCAGGGTTTGGCTGGCGGTCGTGGTGTCCGCGCCTATTTTCTTTTCGTCGAGATCGGTAGTCCAGATGACGGCGGCGTGGGTCCGAAGGGTGAACATCAGGCCGGTGATGTAGGATAGGAAGAGCATGACCGCCGAGAACCAGATGTATGGCTGGACTGCGGTTTGATAGAAGCGGTCGTGGATGGCTGGGGTTTGCGAGAAGAAGCATCTACGGCAGTCACGTTCGGTGGAGTTGAGGTGGTCTTTTTTGCATTGCTGGCACTTGAGCTCGTGCTGCGGCATGTTAGCGAAGCGTTGGTTTGCACCGAAGGGATAACGTACGCTGCCATAGATCTGGTAGAAAAGAGTTGGCCCAAAGGCTCCGATGACGGCGAATAGGAGCATAGTCGAAGTCACACCGGCAGACTTGACGTTGAAGCGCTGAGTCTTCCGCTTCAGGGCGCCGAAGCACATGGAGATGCCGGGTAGGAAAAGAATGCCGGCAAAAATGCTTCCGATCAAGCTGCCTTCGACCAGCTGTGCCTTGCCCTGGTTGAGAGCGACGCAGTATAGGAAGACTTCGACGATGGTCGAGAAGAACGCGTTGACCGTGGCGCCGACACCCATGGACGACTGTGCCGAAATTGAAGCGACAGCTTGACCGATGAAATATGCGAGAGGAATGATTGAAAACAAAGACAGGGCAAAGAGCAAGATATTGTCGGTCATGAAATTTCGGAGATGCAACGCCTCCCTGAGGACATAAAAGTCAAAGATGGTGAAAGCGACAACGACAAGCAGGTTGATGAGGAAGATGTTGGTGCCGTCGATGGTGTACTTCCAGTACTTGAGGCCGACCGCCCGGTAGGTACAGACCAATATGGAAGATGGCGGTTCGCCCGGATAGCGGGTATCGCGGCTTTCGGAATGGAAGTAGAGTGCCAACGGATGCCTACGTAGGTGATCGATCAACAAGAGGGTGACTCTGCCCATCGGGATGGTGAACACAAGCAGCCAGCAGATGCCGGATACAAGGAGCATCGGCAGGGCGATGATGCCGTAGAACACCAAGAAGAAGACGACTCTTCCTAGATTCCACTTGCCTCTACCAAAAAGCCGTCTCTTGACTCTGATATTGCCTTCACGGTGGTTGTTGTTGCCGGCGCGACCAGGTCTTCCCAGCAAACTTTGCGTTTCGGATGCGGAGCTCATGCTCGTCCTTCGACGCCCAATCAATGACCTGACCGGACCGAAGAACAATCGGCCTTCCTCTATGTCGCCGCTCTGCCATTGTTCGTACTCGCTGATGCTGCGGCCTTCGCCTTCATCTTCTTCGGCATACGCCTCGTCTTGCACGAGCTTTACATATTTGCCAAAGGGGTGGAAAATGTACTTTGAGAGGCCGAAAAGTACCCTTGAATACTCTTGGGAAGATTCGGAGAGAGGGGTGAAGCAGATGCAGACGATGGCACCTACCAACGAAAGCAGTGCAAGCCACCAGCCGAAGAGTAGCGTCCATAGGAAGTTGGAGATCAACAGCCAGGTGGTAACACGACCACCGGGAGCCGAGTGAATGTCGCCTTCGGCCGTCTTCTGCACGGAGCGGCTCTTCTTGTACAGTGCAGGCTTCCAGATTCTGATACCGAACGGATGTGTTGCGTTGATGGCCTCTTGTCTGTCTTTCAGGGTGAAGCTCTCGGCGTCGCTCAGGTCGGCTTCTCCATCACCGTCGCACGGCTCATTGTCTTCTTCGTCCGCTTGAACCGTCTCTTCGCCAGACGGCACGTCATGACCGTCGGCGTCGGTTGGCGCGCTCGTCTCGGCCCTTTCCTCAGCCTCCTCGTCGCCCGACGATTCAACCCTCGTGAGAGACGGTTGTTGAGCAGTCGTTCGTCTGCGTAACGTAGAGGATGGGACTCTGAGGGTGCCCGTAGCTAACTTGGCTCGCCGCTCGTCCCTCTGACGCTCTCGTTGCCGCTCCTGGTCCTCGGCCACCTCGTCCTCGTCGTCATCGACGGAGAATTCTTCACCTTTGTGAGGAACGTGGGTGGACGTGGTGCGACGACTGATTGTAGGCTTCCGTGGTCGAGTGACTTCCGGGGACGCCGTTTGCTGCGGGCGAGCTGGAGGATTGGCGTTGATGGTGCCTTGGGAAGACTCAGCAAAGCTCATTGTCGACAAGTCCATCAACGTACCATAGCCTTCGCTCTGTGTGTTAAGCGTCGTAGGTCGGGCCCGTCGAGAGGTCTCTGAGATTTGGCTGCTGGTGCCGAAATGAGCGCTGGAGCTCTGGCTCTGCAATTGTTGCGCGCCCTGCGGACCAGTCGAGCTTGTGCCATTGGGGTTTTCTGAGCTCCTCCTGGTTGAAGAGACAGACCGAACGCTACGTTCACCATCATCGGCCATGGTTGGTAAAATTGATGTACATCGAAGCTTATCTGAGGGGCAAAGGTTCTTGCGTTTGTTTTGCAGGGTCGTTCGTTCGGACCAGGGAAAGGGCTTTAATCAGTCATGGCGGGCCTCATGCCATGTAGCGAAGAGTTATGGTCTTGAGAACCAGGCTGTGTCCCACTTGCGTCCTCGACGACTTTGTCTATCATGCATCCTTCCCTTCATAGCCTTCTTTGGTGGGGTGGCCAATGGGAGGAGCGGAGAGGAGCGCGATTCTTGGCGTGCACTCATTCACGAAGGTTTGGACTAGGCCGTATATCGACTTTCGCCTCGACTTATAACATCCAGCACCTTCTCCGTCTCTCCCTCAAGGCATTCTCTGACACGACTCATAAAGACTGATTCTCCCTTTGCCATCTCCGCCACTCTCCGCCATCCGTCATCATGGCGCTCGATACCTTCTTCCACAACAAGATCGAGAGCATGAAGCTAGAGATAATACAGGGCCAGGCAAAGCTACGGCGTTTGGAAGCACAGCGAAATGACTATAACTCACGAGTGCGATTATTACGAGAAGAGCTCGGTCTGCTCCAACAACCGGGCTCCTACGTCGGCGAGGTGGTTAAAGTGATGAGCACCAAGAAGGTGCTTGTCAAGGTGCATCCCGAGGGCAAATATGGTATGCTGTCCCTCTTATGCTGCCATCTCAACGTGATTGGCAAAGCACTCTAACGTGCGTTCAGTCGTGGACGTCTCGGACAACGTCGACATTTCCAAGCTCACCGTTGGCAAGCGCGTCACCCTCCTCAGCGACTCGTACAAGCTCGAAAAAATGCTACCTTCCTCCGTCGACCCGCTCGTCTCGCTCATGATGGTCGAAAAGGTGCCTGACAGCACTTACGACATGATCGGCGGTCTGGACCAGCAAATCAAAGAAATCAAAGAGGTCATCGAGCTCGGCCTCAAGCATCCAGAGCTGTTCGAATCCCTCGGCATCGCTCAACCCAAAGGCGTTCTGCTCTACGGTCCCCCAGGCACCGGCAAAACCCTGTTGGCCCGTGCCGTTGCCCATCACACGGACTGCAAGTTCATCCGCGTCAGCGGCTCCGAGCTCGTGCAAAAGTACATCGGCGAGGGCAGCCGTATGGTGCGCGAGCTCTTTGTCATGGCCCGCGAGCACGCGCCCTCCATCATTTTCATGGACGAGATCGACAGCATTGGCTCGTCTCGCGTCGAGGGCTCCAGTGGCGGTGACTCCGAGGTCCAGCGCACGATGCTCGAGCTGCTCAACCAACTTGACGGATTTGAGCCGACGAAGAACATTAAGATCATCATGGCGACGAATCGGCTTGATATTCTGGATCCGGCGCTGCTAAGGCCGGGCCGGATAGACAGGAAGATTGAGTTTCCGCCGCCGAGTGTCGAGGCTCGCGCGGATATTCTGAGAATTCATAGCCGGAAGATGAATCTGACGCGTGGCATCAATCTCACCAAGATTGCCGAAAAGATGAACGGGTGCAGTGGGGCTGAGTTGAAGGGTGTGTGTACCGAGGCTGGTATGTATGCTCTCAGGGAAAGGCGAGTGCATGTCACGCAGGAAGACTTTGATCTCGCCACGGCCAAGGTCTTGAACAAGCATGATGATAAGGAAATGTCCCTGTCCAAGGCAAGTAGCTTGATATCTCGCAGTATATTCATGCTAATGACGATTGTAGTTGTGGAAGTAATCCTCTCGGGTACGAGTCAAAAGCTTCTCTTTTCCCCGTCAGTGCGACGATGGCTTTTGTCACCGTTGTAGATGCATTCCGCACGGCGTCTATTCGGCATGGAGCGATAATGGCATTTGTAGATATTGGCACTATCGGCTAGCGAAGAAGATTTTCAAACTGTATGAGAACCTATTTCGTGTTGAAGATGACTTATGACAAGGCCAGATGCATTGCCAGCGCAACATAAGTAGAAGCCTATTCAGATCACTATTGATGAATAAGACATCCCAATGCGTTATGTCAAGAAAGAGAACCTTGAAGATTTAATGGAAGAGTTTGAGATGGAGAATGCAATCTGTTTGGAGGTGTTTTAGAATTTCGATACAGAGGGCTCAGATCATTTGTCGTGTTCTCACTTGTCCCCGAGCAATGTCACAAGCTCTGGTAGAATTTTCCACTGTTTGTCATTGAAATTATAGAAGTTAATCCTAACTAAGGTACCTGTAGAGCGATAAAGGATCAGGGAATTGATCTCACTCGAGCAAGTAGAATATTCTGCCAGACTGTCGGATTCATGTGCATATTTCGAGGTCTCTGGGCAGCGAAGAGAAAGTCCGCTTATTACCCGGAAAAGGAGCAGATAAGAATGTACCAAAATGAAGACACCTCTACTCCTTTGTGCGGAGTAAGTGGGTCGCCGGATGTTTTCACGTAGCTCACGTAAGTGCCATGATGGATCAGGTGAGTCTCGTGATGATTGATTGATTGATGTAGATGTTGTGCCGTGTAGATTTCAGATGTCGCTAGCGCGCTCGCTACGGTCGAAGAACTTATTAATAACCTAAACGAGGAATAACGCCCTCGACGTTGCCAAGTGTTCCACCTCTCTACTTCGCAACGAACAAGCCAGTCAACCTGAGCGAGCCCCTACGTAAACTTCGTTAAACTCCTTCCCGATACGACGCCGATTGGACAGAGAAGTTTCGAAGGAAGAGCTCGTATTTCAGGTGGAGCGTATCCTAGTATACAAGCTGTTATGCAACAAGGATGCCTTGGAACACAATCAAAGAGGAAGGATTCGAGAGACTGCAACTAGGAGTGCGTTCGCACACGTTTAACCGAGAGTGAAACCTTAATTGTGGGTAAACAGGTGCCATGTCAAATACAGTGTTAATCCATGTGACTGATCCATAGCCAGGAAGATATTGCTGTCCGGCCTTTCGATATCTATGATACGCAGTTGGATCGTCATTCCTGACAAACACCACGTGCCAGAGGCAGAGCTGGAGTCGAGATGCCCCCGGGTGACGACTTCCGGTTCCCCCGCTTTCCTTCAGGATTCCAGATCTACTGCCTTGTGATGTGTTATTCTCTGCGTTTATTAAACCACGTGAAGACTGCGACCAACTGCAAGGGTGCGAGAAGGCATGGAGACCGGAGCATATATTCACATGAGACATAATCAACAGTATATAGGGGACTAGAGCGTGCATTAACTTTAGGCGCGGTCAATAACCTGGGTGTCCTCTATATCCTCCTCCTTAAAGCACCTTAGACACTTAAATTCAGAAATTACGCCAAAATGAAGACATTGGCCTTCTTTATCTCTGCTTCTCTCGTCCTCTTCTCCGCCCTAATTAACGTAGTGATCGCTCAAGGTTATGTCAATACCTGCAGCAATGTTACCTTTTCTGGATCAATATTGAAATACACCTGCATTGCCGACAATGGCCAGCCCAACACTTCGGGGTCAGACTTAGACCTCTGCATTACAAACAACAATGGCAATCTGCAAGAATCTATAAAGTTAATATACCCAAATACAGCGTTTAATGCTGCTGTAGCACGATATATACTAAAAGATATCCCTATATATAGTGGCCAATTCTCGGCAACTTGCAACAACTGCGGATTACAAGGAGAAAGCGATTTGTCATGTACTTGCGAGGAGATCTCTGGCGGTCAAGTTACGAGCACAATTGATTTAGGTTGGTTCTTTAACACCTTAGACTTCCTTAATCATTGTATAGCAAGCTAGTGATAAGATATGAGACTGAATTTCTTATAGACGATTACCTCACGAATCAAAATGGTTTCGTAGTCTGCCCAGAGCTAAAACGCTAGCTGTTGAAGGTATTATGCATCATGTAATTACATGATTATATCTGCGCGTCTGCGATCTGGGAGCGTTGGAGCAAATTAAAAGGGCTCTAGGAGTATGAAATTATACGTTAGCATTGGCAAATATGCCCCGTATTCTCTTTTCTTAGTAACCCCAAGATCACTCGACCCAGATGAGTACGCCAATTCCCAAACCAGCCTTAGCAGCAGCACGCACAGCGCGAGCATAACATTGGCCTGTGGACGAACGGATTAGAGCGTTTGGGCACGCTGAACCGCCTTTCGAAAAGCCCAAATTCTTGCTCGTTCGGGTAAGAAATTCGTGCCAATTCAGCATGTCTACACTCGGACCTCAAGCGACAACGCCTCAAATTTTCCACCTAAACCCCTCGCGATGACCACAAATGGTAGAGCGCGTGGACTGAGTGTAAGTCGACTCCTGAGAGCTTGATGAGCAGTCAAGCTCTCAAATGGCTTCAAAAGTTACCCGATTCGGCATGTGAACTAGAACCTTCACCTTCTAACTGCCTGCTGGCGTGGTATCCAATGTCCAAAATGACAACAAGTGTAGTGGTTGAGTCGTCAATAAGTTCTGCCAGTTAATCAAGAGGCGTGGTGTCCATGGAGGTGAGTTATTCGAGCTTATGGAGCGTAGCTGTATGAGCTGGAATTACTTCGCATAATATGCCTCCTAAGAGTGGGCCTTTAGAGGTTTGCGAAGGCGTTAAGAGGCGCACGCCTCCGCATGAGGAGATCGACATTTGCGCAGCTTACCTGACGGGATGCAAGTTGTGTCTTTTATTGGTTTAATGTATGTGGTGCAGCTGCTTACATGCGATTCAAAGCCTCTGGCTAATAGATCAAAGGCATGAACGCTATACCCCACGGGAAATCCGCTCCGTGGCTCCTGATGCTAAAAACAGCTCCGTTTAGGTACGCTAATACTAACATAATGAGGGGAAGCTTCTCTCTACCCCACAGATGCTTAGCAATTACTTGGCCTCAGGCGCGTTGGTGAAGCAGGAAAGCAAGTAATCCGCCCAGAAATCCAAGAGATCCGAGCTCCCATGACTGGAGAAAATCTCCCAGGATATCCTTCCTAGGAGCCTAGAGCTCTCAGGAGATCCGAGCTCCCAGCACCGACCTAGGAGATCTGATGGATAGATTTCTTTCCTTATGTTCTAAAGGCGGATATTCTGGGGCTGAATATTCGAACAGCCCATCCATCCGGAGAGCCGACTCGTTCGAAAAACCCGTTCATTCATCCAGACCTGTGTTTCGTCCACACCTCTGCCTCGACCGGCCCTTTGCTTCGTCCCGCCCGTTCATTCGAAAAGCCAATTCATTTGAACATCCCGTTCCACTTGGCCAGACTGGAGAGCTCTGCGGGACGACGTGCCTTAAGCGTTGGAAGTTTCCAGCTATATTTGGCCAAGCGCCTTAAAGTCACCACACACTCGGATTTGCATTCTCCTTTACTGTAGACAAGGCAATCCAGGATAACACATATCTCGTAAAACAGTGTGCAGTGCCTGAGCCATTTCTCTCTTCTAATCTTCGAGGTCAGCCTTTGACATGGATGCCTACGACTCTTTGCAGACCTTCGCATCAGCTCTTGTGAATTCATGTGGTTTCACTTTCCGTAGTTGATGTGGTGCTATTTTCCGTGGTTGATGTGGTGCCACTTTCTGTGGTCGACGTCTACGTTCAGGTACCTCGAAAAACTTTGTCTCAACTTGTTGCCAAGGCACTTTGGAGCTAGCTTTCGCATATCTTACTCCTCATCTGGAGCATCACGAAATCCGCTGTTATCGCTGCAAGAAGAATCAGTCCATATCCTACTACAATCCGGACACTAGCAACGAGATCCTTAACCGCCGTAGGTCGGCTGTTACGTCTGCTCACTTCAGCGGAGAGCCCACCTCTGTTGTTACGGCCCGTGCAGCCGCGAGAATTTTACCAAAAGTACCAGACAAGAAACTTCCTGTTGACGACCAGTCATCATGTCGTCACCCGCAGCTGCAGTTCCTACCGATGATGTCGGTTTACTAAACTCTTCCACTGGTTACGATGCAATTGATTAGTACGGACATCCTTCACGCTCATACTTCCCATCCTTCAACGAGACAAGTAGCTATTGATGCAGGAAAATTACTAATTGGAATCAAAAGAACGGTGAGGGTTGCAGTGCTCTGCACTTGGCTGCAAAGAACGGGCACGAGGCGGTCGTGAAGCAGCTGCTCGACTCCGGGAAGGTGGACGAGGACTCGAAGGACAGGTGCGATAGGACAGCGCTGTCGTTGGCTGCGCAGAAGGGGCATGAGGCGGTAGTGAAGCTGCTGCTCGACTCCGGCAAGGTGGACGTGGACTCGAAGGATTCTGACGGTCTGACACCGCTGTGGTGGGCTGCGCAGAACGGGCACGAGGCGGTGGTGAAGCTGCTGCTCGACTCCGGCAAGGCGTGGACCCGAACGGTATGCTTGACCGGGCGCCGCTGTGGTTGGCTGCGCACGAGGGCCACGAGGCGGTCGTGAAGCTGCTACTCGACTCAGGCAAGGTGGGAGTGGACTCGAAGGATAGGTGCGGTAGGACGCTGCTGTCGTGGGTTGCAGAGGACAGGCAAGAGGCTGTCGTGAAGCTGCTGCTCGACTCCGGCAAGGTGGACGTAGACGCGAAGGATTCTGACGGTCAGACACCGTTGTGGTGGGTTGCGCAGAACGGGCACGAGGCGCTCGTGGAGTTGCTGCAATCTTCCATCGCTATACAGCTCGTCAAAGGGTAACATTTTGCAAACCTCTACCCCACCCACCACCTTAATACACCGCCTTCCTTATATATCTCTTAAATAGTCGACTAGAACGTTCGCTTGCTTGAAAATCGAATCATTTAGTATACGTATTAGCTTGGAACTCGAGTTAAACACATAAAGCGTTTAGGTAGTGACGGAAGATGAGCAGTCTTTTCTACAACCATCTCAACAACGCGTATGGAGTCAGCGACGTTTGCAAAAGTAGCTCTTTCGG
>Ga0335075_10012331_pt1 | contig 12914 bp, 14 predicted proteins | sample Lox_Sample_24_FD_206723 | JGI IMG/M metagenome (GOLD analysis project Ga0335075, IMG submission 206723) | Soil microbial communities from Loxahatchee National Wildlife Refuge, Florida, United States - Lox_Sample_2.4 | ecosystem: Environmental > Terrestrial > Soil > Wetlands | place: USA... | reverse complement strand
ATTCCAGCAACGTGGTCAGGCCGTACGAGCCGACCGGGCAGATCGTGGTGCCCTTCCCATTGGCGGTGGTCAGAACCCCCAAGGCCGTCAGCGACCGGATCGCCTCGCGGATCAGCGGTCGGCTCACGCCGAGCTGCCGCGCCAGCGTCATTTCAGCGGGCAGCATGTCGCCGGGCTTGAGATTATTGTCCCGAATATGCTCGACGATGGCGCGAGTGACCTGATCTCCCAGTGTGGTTTTCACCAGCCGCCTCGGCTGTGACTGCTCGGTCACCGGCTCGCCTTCCTGTCCGCGATACACGCCTTACCGTTCGAATGATCCCAGAGAATCCAGGACGTTCTTGAGGTCCTCCAGATACTCGGGTGGCAGGGCGGCGAGCGGGCGCACCGGGTCTCCGACGCCCGGTCCGATCAGCATGTTCAGCGCGGCCTTCATCACCGAGAACCAGTGCGGGTCGCCCCCCTGGTCCATGCCGGCGAACTCCAGCTTGGCCAGCGGCAGCAGCCGCCGCCATTCCTCGCGCGCGACCGCCAGGTCCCCGCTGACGGCGATCGCCTCGTACAGCCGCCGCGCGGCTCGCGGGGCGATGCTCGGGATGCCGGAAATCCATCCGTGCGCCCCGTAGCACAGTCCCTCGAACGCCACTGTGTCCACGCCCACGTAGACCGTCAGGTCCGGGGCGCCCTGCACGAGTTCGAAGATAGTGCCGACCGCGGTGTGCGAGAACTTGACTCCCGCAAGCACCCCCTCGTCGTGCAGCGTGAGTATGTCCTCGGGGCGAAGTTCCATGCCGACATTGATCACGTTGTGATACAGGACGATCGGTATGCTCACCGCCGCCGCGACCGCGCGGTAATGATCCATTACCTGCGTCCGGGTCGGCACCATGTAGTACGGCGGCACGATGAGCAGCGCATCGGCGCCTGCCTTCTCCGCGTGCACAGAAAGCTCGACGGTGCCAGCCGTCGTGACGTGATGCGTTCCCGCCATGACCGGCTTCCGCCCGTCGACCGCCTGGATCGCAGCCTCAAGCACCCGCTGCCGGTCGGCCATCTCGAGGGCCGCGAACTCGCCCGAACTGCCAAGCGGCGAGACGCCGTCGACGCCCTGATCGATGAGCCAGTCGATATGCAGGTGGACCTTGTCCAGCGCGACGTTGCCGTCGTCGTCGAAGGGCGTGACGCTCGATGCCACGATCCCTCGAGGAAGACTCCGGATTACCTTTTCATCAGCCATAGTCGATCGCTCCTTATCCTTCCAGCGTTTTAACATCCGTGCTGTCCGGCTGTCAAGCAGGTTGGCAGCCGGACAGCATGACAGAAGACGAGGCTCGACCGGGAACGGCGCGGGTCAGCCCGTCGCGGGCTGCCAGGTTGTCACCGAGATCTCGGCGTCGCGCAGGTGCGCCAGGGCGCGTATCTCCCGCCCGTAGCCGAGCGGGGTGAAAAAGATGGTGTCGAGCGGGAACCAGATTCCCACCCACACCAGCACCCACCCGGTGGTGTCGAGCACGATGTTGCCGCTGCGGCCCACCAGGCTGTCCTCGAAGACAACCAGGAGGTACCCGATCACCACGATGGGAATGCCGACCCACAGCGACCGCAGGCCGCCCCACCGGACGGCCCGCCGCTCTCGCGCGTTATAGCTGATGCGCTGGTCGCAGTAGCGGCGCAGGGCCAGGCGGAGCCTGTCTACCAGCCCATCGTCGAGCGCCGCGGGCGGCAGCGAAAGCTGAAGCCGCACCGTCCCGGGAACCCGCTGCGAGCGCAGCACGCTGATGCAGTACTCGACCCCGGTGAGGAAGTTGCGGTACTCGGAGAACAAGTCGGTCTGGGCCAGGGCGAACATCTCCTCGGCCTGGTTGAGCCGCAGTTCGATGACCTGACTCCTCCTGCGGTTCATTGCACTACTCTAAGTCACCAGCCATCCGATCAGACGAAGTGCCTCGCCCGCAGGCGCGTTAATTCGCGCCTAGCAGGCCGCTTCGGCGATATGCCACCGATCGCCCCTCGTCGGCGGCAGCCGCCGGGTCGGCGCCGGGCGCTCGGACGCCAGACCGGCCGGACCAGACGGAGGTCCCTGCGCGGGGCCCCGCGGCGACCGACGCACGGCCCAGGACAGCAGCACCAGCAGCGCGGCAAGCAGCACGGTCACGAGCAAGCCCGTCAGGCCCACAAGAAGCACGCCCGCAACGACCGGCACCCCGCTGGACTGCATCAACACCACCGCGGCGGAAGCCACGGCAGGGCTGGCACCGACGGCGCCCACGCGGGCCGCCGTCTTGAAGCTGAGCGCCCGGCCAGGCTCACGGGCGCCTTCACCCGACGGCTGGGCGCCGGTCACCGAGCCGGGGAGGTCGGCGGTCAGCGCGCCCAGGTCCGCGTAGGTCCGCGACGCGAACGCCCGGCCGACCCGCAGGTCGAACTCGCCCTTGGTCAGCCGGCCCTGAACAAACGCGGCTTTCAGTACGTCGATCGCCCGGTCCCGGTCGGCATGCGAGGCCCTCAGCTGGCCCTGCTCGCCCGCCGTCCCGTCTCCGCGCCCTGCCGTCACGGGTGCCTCCCATACAGCGCGATCTCGCTAATACCTTAGCTCAGTCAGCCCCGCCCAAATTAACAAGAAAGTTTCCTTATAGTAGGCCTTGACGGCCCCGGCTCTGCGGACATACAAACAAACCACAACACCGGTTTACCGGCTCATGGGGGGATGCCGGCTCGCCTCAGCTCCTCTCACCCTGGAGGGTCCCATGAAGGTCGGAAAACGGATTCTGCGCACGGCTCTGATCGCCGGCTCGGCGCTCGGGCTAACAGCCGGCGGCTCGGTCCTGGCATTGGCCTCAGGGCCCGCCGCCCAGGCATCCACCACGTGCGCCGCGGCGTGGAGTTCCTCTGCTGTCTACACCGCCGGAGATCAGGCCAGCGAGAACGGGATCAATTACACCGCCAACTGGTGGACCCAAGGCAACGACCCGGCGACCAACAACGGCGGCAGCGGCTCGGGACAGCCGTGGACGTCGGACGGCGCCTGCACCGGCTCGAGCGGGGGCGGGGGCGGCGGCGGTGGCGGCGGCGGTGGCGGCGGGACGGGCACCGGCTCGGTGAGCGGCCTGCTCTTCAGCCCGTACAAGGACGTCACCATCAACATGAACTGGAACACCTACCAGATGCAGTCGGCGGTGGAAGGCAGCGACCTGCCGCTGGTGGGCTCCGGCAGCGTGGTATCGACCTATGTCCCGAAGCTGCCCGCGATCACGCTCGCGTTCGCGACCGGAGCCTGCGGCAGCGAGACCTGGGGTGGTGCCTCGGGTGCGACCTGGGCGGCCGAGAACATTCCGCAGCTCAACAGCGCCGGCCTGAATTACGTGGTCTCGACCGGCGGCGAGGCCGGCACCTTCACCTGCGCCTCGACGGCCGGGATGGAATCGTTCATCGCCACCTACGCCAGCCCGCACCTGGTCGGCATCGACTTCGACATCGAAGGCGGCCAGTCAGAATCGGATATCCAAAACCTGGTCGCCGCGGCGGCGGGAGCACAGGCGGAGTACCCGAACCTACAGTTCTCGTTCACCCTCGCCACGCTGGGAGCGTCCGACGGCAGCTACGGCGGCGTGAACTCGCTCGGCAACGAGGTCGTCGAGGCGGTGCTCGGCTCCAGCCTGAAGAACTACGTCATCAACCTGATGACGATGGACTTCGGCAGCGCGTCGAGCAGCGTCTGCGTCGTCGTCAACGGCAGCTGCGAGATGGCGCAGTCGGCGATCCAGGCGGTGCAGAACCTCGAGCACACCTACGGGATCCCGGCCAGCAAGATCGCCGTCACCCCGATGATCGGCCTGAACGACAACACCAGCGAGACCTTCACCACCGCTGACGTGGACACGCTCACGTCATACGCGGTCAGCAACGGCCTGGCCGGGCTGCACTTCTGGTCATTCGACCGGGACACGCCCTGCAGCGACGATTACGCATCCCCCACCTGCAACTCGATTTCCAGCACGACACCACTCGAGTACACCAACCGGTTCCTGAGCGACCTCGGGGACTGAATCCGCACGCAGGCCGACAGATGAAAACGGCCTGCCCAGCCGGTAGTTCCCGGCTGGGCAGGCCGTTTTCGCATGGCATTGTGCCGCGCACCGAGCGTCAGCCGGGCGTCCCGCCGCGCTCGCCCCTTTGGGTGAGGCTCTGGAGCTGCCGTGCGTGCCGCGCAGCGGGCGGTGCCATAGCGAGGCGGCGCGCCGAGGTCGGCGTGCCAGAGCAGGTGATCCCAGTGCGGATGCGTCGAGAACCCGGCCGCAACGGGCTGACCCAACTCGCGCAGGTCGTTCGCGAGGTCAGCCATTTCGGAGCCGAGCACCCCGGGGTCGATGAGCAGCACGCCACCGCGACCTTGCACGACAACGGCGTTGCTCTGGCAGAACTCGCTCTCGTGGATCAGCACACCCTCCGCGACCTGCCTCAGCACGGGTGGCTCCTTCCGTTGGCGGTGAAACAGCGGTCCGTTCGGGCTGATGTCTTTGATTTTCTCGAACGGCCGCTGGTCTCACCTCAGGCGGAAGCCTGAGCCGTCTCCCGCCGGGACCGGGCTGGTCGGTCAGGGCCGGGTGGGCTGCAGACGGCCGACGGGTATTACCTCAGGGAGAGCGGCGGCGCAGGCCTCGGCGAGCGGCAGCAGGACGTCGGCGACCTCGGCCAGGCCGACGGCGCCGATCCGGCGCCAGGTCCGCGCGGCCGCCTGATCGGTGGCGGCCTCGACCGCGTCGTGCACGACGCGGCCGGCGTCGGTCACCGCCCCATCCTCGTCGACCAAGCCGCGCTCGATCAGCCGGGCGCCCGCGGCACCCCACTGCTCGTCGGTCCAGCCGCGGACGGGCTGCATGAGATCGCGAGAGATGTCCATCGCGCACCGCAGCACGACCGCCTCGCAGCCGTCGATGTCGGCGGCGGCCAGCGCGGCGAAGTGACCGTCGCCGCGATGCTCGCGCAGCAGGGTCGCCGCCTGCCACAGCCGGGTCAGCGGGTCGGCCGAGACCGGCAGTTCGGAGTTCGCGGCCGAGAGCACCCGCCCGGCGAAGTCCAGGTCCTCCACCGCGCGCCACAGCAGGTCCGCCGCCTTCGCCGCCTCAGCCTCCCGGCCGGCCAGCAGCCGCCGCAGCGCGGCCGTCGCGCCCGCCTCGCGCACCGCGATGGCCTGTTCCGGCGTGATCAGGTCCCACACGCCGGGGATCGCACGGCCCACAAACGCCGGCGCGAAGTTGTAGAACGACGCGGTGACCATGGCCGCCCGCGCGCCGCCGAGCGGAGCCGCCCGACCGGCGAAGTAACCGCGCCAGTAGCCGCGCAGGCCGGCCTCGGTGAACGCGCTCAGTGCCTCGGGCACGAAGTACGTCACATCGTGGACTGGCTCGAACATCGTCCACATCGCCCGCGCCGCGCTCATCGTGTCCGCCACGACCACTCCCTCCCTGCACCGCCAAGCCTAGGGGAACGGGGCGGGGTTCACCACGCTCCGCTCAGCGCGCGGCGGCGACTCCTTCGAGGAACGAGCCGAGCGCCGTGGCAGGACGCCCGAGCAGGTCACCGAGGGTTGGGCTGGTGGCGGAGAACCCGCCGCGCCGCGCAGCGCGGAACATGCCGAGCAACATCGGTGCCAGCGCCTCGGGCGCGCCGTGCGCGGCCAGACCGGCGGCCCATTCGTCGTCGTCGGCGACGGTGCGGCGGATGGTTCGCCCGGTGAGCTTGGTCAGAACGCCGGCGACGTCTTCGAGGTCGAAGGTGTCAAGCGCGGTCAGGGGCGGGGTCGGGCCGTCGAACCGGCCCGGATCGGCGAGGATGATCGCCGCCGCCTCGGCGAGGTCGGCATGGGTGGTCCACGAGACGGGCCCGTCTGCGGGCGCGACGATCTCCCCGGTCGTGAGCGCCTGGCCGAGGATGAACGGGACGGTGGTGGCGTAGAACCCGTTCCGCAGCGACGTGAACGGCGTTCCGGTCTCGGCCAGGTACTTCTCGGTGGCAGCGTGATCGCGCATCGGCGCGAAGGGCGAATCGGCGCTGGCGCCCTGGTGGCTGGTGTAGACGATGCGCTCCGCTCCGGCGGCGCGGGCAGCGTCGATCGCGGCCGCGTGCGCGCCGACCGCATTCTCGCCGGTCTCGTTCGCCGAGACGATGAGTACCTGCGTGGCGCCCTCGAACGCGTCGGCCAGGGAGCTCGGCTCGCTGAAATCGCCGCGCCGCACCCGGACGCCGCGCTCGGCTAGGTCGGCGGCACGGCCGGGGTCGCGGACGCTGACGCCCACCTCCTCGGCCGGGACACGCTCGAGCAGTGACGCGACTATCAGGGAGCCGAGCTGGCCGGTGGCGCCGGTGATGACGATCATTGTTCGTCCTCCTGTTATCGATGGAATCAATTTTACGCTATCATCGATAGTACATTGATAGCAAAATTGTGTTATCGTTGCTATATGCCGGACGCACGGACGTACGCCGACAGGCGCGAGACGCGCGAGAACCTCGTGGAGGTCGCGGCGCGGCTCCTGCGCGAGCAGGGCGCGGCGGCCGTCACCACCCGTGCCGTCGCCGAGGCGGCCGGCGTGCAGGCGCCGACCATCTACCGGCTGTTCGGGGACAAGGACGGGCTGCTGGACGCCGTCGCCGAGCACGTGCTTGCCGCCTACGTCGCCGAGAAGGCGCTCGTGGCAGACAGCAGCGACCCGATCGCGGTCCTGCGCGGGGCATGGCACACGCACGTCGGCTTCGGCCTCGCCAACGCCGAGCTGTTCTCCCTGATCGCGGACCCCGGCCGGGGCAGTCGCTCGCCCGCCGCGGCCGCGGGCATGGAGGTGCTGCGGAATCGAATGCGCCGTCTCGCGGCGACCGGCAGGCTCCGGGTGACGGAGCGCCGCGCCGTGGACCTCTTCCACGCCGCCGGCACCGGCACCGTGTTCACCCTGCTGTCCATGGCCCCGCAGGACCGGGACCCCGGCCTGGCGGACGCCATGTACGACGCGGTGATGCAGGCGATCTTGACCGACGCCCCCGCGCTCCCCGAGGAGAGCACGACCGCGGCCGCCGTCACGTTCCGCACCCTCGTGCCCGACCTCGCGGCCCTCAGTGACGCCGAACGCGCGCTCCTATCCGAGTGGCTGGACCGAGTCAGCGGCAGCTGACGATCCAGGACCGCGGCTCAGCGATCCCTTGTCACCGCACTAGTCCCGAGGCCCCGTCAGCCCCAGGGCTGGCCGCCTGGGTGGCCGCGGACCAACACCGCCCGCAAGGCCGACGACCTGAAGCCCTGATCCGCCGGGCGCAGCGGTGTCAGCGGGCGGCTACGCCCGGAATACCTGGTGGCCGTCGACGAACGTGGCGGCGACTCGCGCCTGGTGAATCTCTTCCGGCGGTCCGGCGAACGGGTCGCGGTCGAGCAGCACCAGATCGGCCCGCAGCCCGTGCGACCCGACCGCCGTTTACCGCTACTTCACCAGCATGGACGCGCTAATGCTGGCGGTGGCGGACCGGTTGATCGGCCAGGCGCTTGCCAGCTACCAGCCCGGCCCGGACTAGAAGGAGAATCTGCGCTCCCTGGCCCACCGCACCTACCAGGCTTACCTCGCGCATCCCAAGGTGGCGATCGCCGTTGTTGCCGCGCTCGGGCCGACGGTGGTTGAGCATGCCGGGATGAGCTCCTTCGAGTCCTGCCTCACCCGGCTCCTGGACACCTTCGAACGCCTGGCACCGAGCGTGCCCTGACTGGGGCCTCGCTCAGTTCCGCCCCCGGCGCGAGAGCAGGGAGCCTGGATTGTCGTAGTCCCGGTGCCATTCCACCCAGTCGTGCTGCGCCATTCTCCGACGCTACAGTCAGCGGCGGGTCGCGTCGTCTCGTACGGATGGTCTGGGCCACGGGCAGGGACAGGATCAGCAGCGGCGGCAGGTACAGGATGATTACGGAGGTCGTGTGGGCTGCCAGTGCCGACATGGTCCCCATTCCTAGGGTCTGGGGCAGCCGACCGAAGGATCGAGCAGCAGGCTCGCGCGCTAGCCAAGGTCGAGGGGCAGCGGCAGCAGCACGGCGAGCCCTAGGCGGCGAACGCGGCCATGATAATCCGGGCGGCGACGGACGGCCCGTTCTCCGCGCTCAGCACGGCCCCCAGCTGCGTCGCCCGGGCCGCGATTCCCGGGTCTCCCGTCAGCTGCCTGATCGCGCTGGCGAGCCGGGCGGGCGAGAGCTTGCGGTACGGGATGGGAGGTACCCCGACGCCCAGTTCCGCCAGGCGGCGGCCCCAGTAGGGCTGGTCGAAGCCGATCGGGACAGCCATGCTGGGCACTCCCGCGACGACCGCCCGGTGCGTCGTGCCCGATCCGCCGTGGTGGACGACGGCGGCCAGGCGCGGGAAGAGCCAGTCGTGGGAGACCTCTCCGACGGCGAAGACCGGGGTGCCCGTGCCCGTCAGTTCGCCTCGCTCGTCCATGCCTGCGATGATCCCAGGACGCCCCGCCAGTGCCAGGGCCCGGCACGCCATGTCGAGATCGGACTGCCTGACGGCGCTTCCCAGAGAGCCGAATCCGACGTAGACCGCGCCTGGATGCCCGGCCAGGAACTCCGGCAGGCCCTCGGGGATAACGGGTTCGGGGTCGGCGTGCAGAAGGTGCCCCGAGACCGTCACGTGAGCCGGCCACGCCGGGTCGGGCGGCATGAGGGCCGGCGACACGCCGTAGATCGTCGGCGCCTGGTTTACGGCGGCGAGGTAGTCACGGGCCGTCCACGGGGGCAGCCCCAGGGCCTCGCGCCCTGCGCTCACGGCGGGGCGGGACAGCCACTCGGCCGCCCGCGCGCCGAAGCGCCCGACCCACTCATTCAGCCGGGACGGGTGCCGCAGCAGGGGAGAAAGACTCGACTCCGGCAGGCGGCTCGGCGTCATGGGCGCCGGGTTCAGAGCCACTACCCTGGCGCCGCGCAGCCCGGCTATCCCGGTCGCGGTGCCGACCGTGAGCGTGCCGGACACGATGAGCTCACCCGGCTCGACCGCGTCAGCCACGCTGGAGACTACCGCCAGGGCCGTGTCCTTCAGTCCGGAGCGCAGCGCTGTCCACGTGCGCAGGGGACTGCGGGCCCAGCCCGGCCGCTCGGCGTTCTGCTCGGCCTGGTAGTCGGCGATCGACACGCCGAAGTCGATAAATTCAAATCCGGCCGCGCGGACCTTGTCGCCGTAGTCGGAGTACGCGGCGATGCGGGCGTTCACCTCCTGCCTGCGCAGCGCCTCGGCGAGCGTGATCATCGACGCCACGCCGCCCCACGAGTCGACCGCCAGCAGCAGCGCGGTAGAGGCGTCGGTCATGTCAGCGTCTCCCGTCGGGACTGGCCTCAGCGGTGAGCATCATGCCTCGCCGGAAGGGCGCAGCGGCAGCCGCCCGAGCGCGGCGTGCTCAAGTTCGGTGATCTCACGGTCGCGGTTGGTCCCGAGCCTGGTGTGACGGATCTGGTCGCGCAACTTGAGGATAACGTCCATCAGCATCTCCGGGCGCGGCGGGCAAGTGGCTTTCAACGGGCTGCAGCATATCGCTCTGTGACGATCACGCGCTAAGGGACTCGCCCGGCTCCGCATCCGTGCGAATCAGCGCCAGGCTGCGCCCGCGGAGTCCCGCAGGCGCCGGCGCCGCGCCCAGATCACCGCCGCCACGACGCTGACTACCAGAAAGGAGACGGTGCCAGGAAGCCAGGACGGAATGGGGTCAGTCTGGCTGGCAGATGTTTTGTCCAGCCCGCCCGGACGGGGCCCGAACTCGCCGCGCAGCTGCGTGTAGGTCTGGCTCCCTATCTGCGTGGAGGACGACTCGCAGAACGATCCTCGCGCGCATCCCCCTGAGGTCTGCGAGACGGTCAGAACCCCGAATCGGTAGGGCAGCGTGTTCCACACGACTCGCTCGGCATTGTAGACATTGGTCTCAGTGTTCGCGGCTGGGCCGTCGGAATAGGAGACGTCCACCTCGCCGTCGGCGGGGAGCCCCGAACCGGACTCCAGGTTTACCCCGGCGTCGCGGTAGCCGGCCTGGTCAAGGCCGGAAATAGTGCTGCTCGTCACGGCAAGGGCAGTGCTGTCCTGCACCGCACAGGCGGCGAGCAGTCCGACCGCGACCAGCGGGGCCATAAGGAAGAAGAAGGTGCGGCCGAGTCGGCCGGGCACCCGGCGCGGGCTCGCCGCCCTCCGCGCGGCTGGCTCCGGCTCGTCGCCCTGCTGGTTTGCGGAGAGGCTCATGCCAGCGTTGTACGCTAACGGGTGTTGCAGGACCGCAACGCAGTAATGGTTTTGCAACACCCCATCGGGCATGCTGAACCAGTGGCCTGCCTCCAGCCAACGGCGCGGCGGGCCGGGCTGGCTGGAGGAGCGACGATGAGGGTGCTGGTGGTCGAAGACCACGCCAGGCTGGCCATAACGCTGGCGACTGGCCTGCGCCGGGCTGGCATGGCCGTCGACGTCGTCTTCGACGGCCATGATGCCCTTGAGCGCCTTTCGGTCACCGCTTACGACGTCGTGGTGCTTGACCGGGATATCCCCGGTGTCCACGGCGACGACGTCTGCCGAGCGCTGGTGGCCGAGGGCTCATCCAGCCGGGTGCTCATGCTGACGGCGGCCGGCTCGCTAGAGGACCGGGTCGGCGGCCTTGACATCGGCGCGGACGACTACCTGCCGAAGCCCTGTGACTTCTCCGAACTGGTGGCGCGCGTCCGCGCCCTCGCCCGCCGCCCGGGAGCGTCGCTCCCCCCGACGCTCACCTATGGCGGCCTGCAACTCGACCCGTCGCGCCGGACCGCCGCCAGGAACGGCCGCCGCCTGCCGCTCAACCCCAAGGAGTTCGCCGTCTTGGAGCTCCTGCTGACCGCGCCCGGTGTGGTGATGTCAGCCGAAGAGATCCTCGAACGCGTCTGGGACGAGACAGCCGACCCCTTCAGCCAGGCGGTGCGGACCACCGTCAGCCGCCTTCGGGCTAAGCTCGGCGACCCCCCGCTGATCGAGACCGTGGCCAAGGCCGGCTACCGGATCGCAGGCTGACTCATGGCACGACGGCGGCGGAGCGCGCGCATTCGCCTGACCGCGCTCTACTGCTGCGTGTTCTTCCCCTCCGGTGTCGCACTCGTCTTCATCACCTACGTGGCGATCGTCGTCGCGCAAAGCCCGCGCTTCGGCACCACGAGGGTAAACATTGATCACCGGAGCCTTGACGCCGGCGACTTCCTCATCGCCTCGTGTATCGTCCTGGTCGCCCTGGTCGCGGCTTCGGTGCTGACCGGCTGGCTCGTCGCGGGCCGGGTCCTGCGGCCGCTTCGGGTCATGACCGCCGCCACCCGGCAGATCTCCGAGCGCAACCTGCACGAGCGCCTTGCCCTGGTCGGCCCTGACGACGAGCTCAAGAACCTCGGCGACACCATCGACAGCCTTCTCGCCCGCCTGGAATCGGCGTTCGACTCCCAGCGGCGCTTCATAGCCAGCGCTTCCCACGAACTGCGCACCCCCATCATGCTGAGCCAGACCCTCCTGCAAGTAGCCCTGGCCGACCCCGGCATCACCCTCGACTCGCTCCGAGCCGCCTGCCGAGAAGTCATCGACGCGGACAAATACCAAGCGCGCCTCATCGACGCCCTCCTCACCCTGGCGCGCAGCCAGCGCGGCCTCGACCGCCGGGAACCCGTCGACCTCACAGCTGTCGTGAACGGCGCACTTGACGACTGCCAGCAGTCTGCGGCCGCAAGAGGGCTGCAGGTCGACGCCGCCCTCGACAAGGCAACGGTGCCCGGGGACGCCCGCCTCGTCAGCAGCCTGGCGGCGAACCTCGTCGACAACGCGATCCGCTACAACATCACCGGCGGACGCGTCACGGTCAAGCTAGCCGCCAGCACGACGCGAGCGACCCTCAGCGTGACCAACACCGGGGCTGACGTATCGCCGCTCCACGCCAGGCGTCTGCTCGAGCCCTTCCAGCGCGCCGCCCCAGGCCTGACCGCCAGCCCGGACGGTCTCGGTCTCGGCTTGTCTATCGTCGCCGACATCGCCAAAGCGCACGGAGCCGATCTGGAGCTCCGCCCCCAGCCCGAAGGCGGGCTGGCCGTCACGGTCAGCTTTCCCGCCTGGGAAGGCCCGGCCGATCGCGCTGACGAGGGCGGCTCACCGGGGAGGTGGGAGATCTACCGGGCCAGCGGGAACTAGGAACTGACCCTAGTGCTCACAGCCGCGGATGAGATGCTCGGCACCAGCAAGCAGGACCGTTGGCAGCCAGCAGCCGCAAAATATCCGAAAACGGTTTTGTTCAACAGTCCTTTCCGCGTCTGCTAAGCCGCTTTTGCCTAGAATCGTTGACTATCTCTCGGTGTCATTCTGCCCGCAGTCCGGTGACGCCGCCGCCGGGTTATCCGCGCCCGTGTACGGGGTGCCCGCCCCGTGGCTGGTGACCGTGCTCCCGTCGCCGGGATGCCAGGTGGCCGAGACCGGGGTGGCGGTCGCGGTCACGCTCTCTCCCGGCACGGTCGCCGTCTTCGACTCCGGCGCCCATTCCGCGGGGTTGATCCACAGCCAGGTCGGCAGGTTCGTCAGCTGGGCTTGCCGGACTTGTAGCATCGCGGCATGACTTCCACTGCGGACCCGGCGGTGCTTCGCGGCTGGGTAGACGAGTCGACCGGGCGGCTGCTTGCGGGCACGGCCGCGATCACCGACGCGCGGGCGCGGGAGCCCTCGCTGCTGCCCGGCTGGACCCGCGGGCACCTGCTGACCCACCTCGCGCGCGGCGCGGACGGGCTGCGCAACCTGCTGACCTGGGCGCGTACCGGGGTGATGACGCCGCAGTACCCGAGCGCCGCCGCCCGCGACGAGGACATCGAGGCCGGAGCGGGGCGTTCCGCGGCCGAACTGCGCGCCGACGTCACGGAG
>Ga0335075_10012330_pt1 | contig 12915 bp, 8 predicted proteins | sample Lox_Sample_24_FD_206723 | JGI IMG/M metagenome (GOLD analysis project Ga0335075, IMG submission 206723) | Soil microbial communities from Loxahatchee National Wildlife Refuge, Florida, United States - Lox_Sample_2.4 | ecosystem: Environmental > Terrestrial > Soil > Wetlands | place: USA: Florida... | reverse complement strand
TCAGCCACGAGCTCGATTACGCCGAGAACAAAACGGAACCCGGTCGGGTCGTTTTGGACAGGAACGCGGTAGCGACAGCCGGCTGCATCCTGCTCAAGGACTCGTATCTACCCGAGCGATCGGTGCTTGCCGCGGGGTCCGTGCTGGCGCGGGCAAAGGACGCCGACAACATGCCGATCTCCGCCCTTTACGGCGGGGTCCCAGCGCGTTTCATTCGAGAGATCAACGAATATCAGTGGTGGGATCGCGCTGAGACCTACACGCCGTCAGTGCCGTTCGACGACGAGAAGTTTCGCGAGGATGCGTGTGGTGGCGGTGGTAGCGCCCGCGGTCGTCGAGACCACGCAGATCTTGGATGAAGTCGGCCGGAACGTCTCATTTCCCGCGTCCGGACGACAGCCGAACAGACCGGATGAGTGGCACCCGTTGTATAGGCTCACCGCTGTGACGATGCGCCTGCTCCAAGTGGCGGGCACGCTTAACCCGGCTTACGGAGGCCCGTGTGTAGTCGTTAATCAACTCACCCGCAGCCTGACCGATCTCGGCCACTCGATCGACGTGGTCACGTTGGACCCTCCGTCCGCGCCGTGGCTAACCGATCTGCCCGGGCCTCCCCGCGCATTCGGCCCCGCACTCGGAAAGTACGGATACTCCAGGCATCTGAGACTTTGGCTGGAGCGCCACGCACCTGACTACGACGCCGTGATCGTCCATGGCATCTGGCAATACCAGAGCCAAGCGGTGCACGCGGCATGCTGCAGGGCCGGAGTGCCGTATTTTCTTTTTGTCCACGGGGCGCTGGATCCATGGTTCAGGGAGCGCTATCCCGGCAAGCACGCGAAGAAGGCACTTTATTGGCGCGTTTTCGAGCACCGCACGCTGCGCGATGCCCGTGCTGTGCTCTATACCTGCGAGGAAGAGCGACGCCTCGCCCCGAACTCGTTCACGCCTTACCGGGCAAGGGAGGCCATCGTCGGCTTGGGGATCGATGAGCCGCCTGGCGACCCGGCGCTGCAGTGTGAGTCTTTCCTGTCGGCGTACCCCCACCTTCGAGACAAGCGCATCCTGCTCTTCCTCGGCAGGCTGCATCCGAAAAAGGGATGCGATCTGCTGATCGAGGCATTCTCACGCGTGTGCCATCGCGACGAAAGCTTGCACTTAGTCGTGGCGGGACCTGACGAATCAGAAACGGAGGCTGGGCTGCGGCTACTGGCCGAATCGCTTCAAGTGGCAGACCGTATCACCTGGATTGGGATGCTGAACGAAGATGTCAAGTGGGGCGCATACCGAGCGGCTGACGCCTTCGCGTTGACGTCGCACTCCGAGAACTTCGGCATCGTCGTCGCCGAGGCTCTCTCCTGCGGGCTGCCCGTCCTGATCAGCGACAAAGTGAACATCTGGCGCGAGATCGAGCGCTGCGGAGCGGGCCTTGTCGAGGGCGATACAGTCGCTGCCGCCACCTCGCTACTAGATCGTTGGATGAACCTGTCCGACTCCGACCACGCACAAATGCGCCGGCGTGCGCAGGCCTGCTTTCTCGAGAACTTCGAAGCGCGGGGTGCCGCACTCGGCTTCGTCGAGTCGATAGCCGGGGCGATCGGTAAGGCCGGCGCCGCATGAGGCGCTCGGCGAAGCTGATTGCCATCCTGAGGGTGGCGCCGTATCGAGCCGCCCTGTCGCGGCATAGGGTCGCGGCGACCGTCGAGCATGAGCAGGCGCTGGGCGAACTTCAGCTGCGCACGGTTGTCGACGTTGGCGCGAATCGCGGCCAGTTCACACTCTTTGCCCTGCATGCCTTTCCCGCTGCCAGGATCATCTCACTGGAGCCTCTCGCAGCACCCGCTGCAGTATTCCGCCGCGTCTTCGCCAACGAGCGCCGAGTCACCTTGCACAATGCCGCATTGGGACCGGAGGCCGGACAGTCCACGATGCACGTGTCGGGTCACGACGACTCGTCGTCGCTGTTGCCCATCACCACCACACAGGGACAACTCTTCCGGGGCACCGACGAAGTGCGCACCGAGACGGTCCGAACCGCGCCGCTGTCTGCGTTTCTCGATGGCAGCTCGATTGAAGAACCGGCGTTGCTGAAACTCGACGTGCAGGGCTACGAGCTGGAGGCGTTGCGCGCGTGCGGAGACCTGCTTGACAAGTTCACCTACGTCTACGCGGAGGGCTCGTTCATCGAGTTGTACGAAGGACAGGTGCTGGCCGATGAACTGATCGCGTGGCTGCGCGAGCACGGCTATGAGCTTGTCGGCAGCTACGAATCCGCCAGCGATGAGCATGGACAAACGATCCAGGCCGACATGCTCTTCAAGAGGAGCGAGGACCGGCAGCGCGGCGCGCCACAGTGATGACGCGTGGGTCTTTCCTTAATGGATCACTGGACCCGCAAGCTTGCAGAGCAGGTGTGCATCGACCCGTCGAGTCGTGAGCGGGTACTCGATTTGCCCTTGCTTTGCAAAGTGATTCGAGCATCACCCGCGCGAGCTTCTCCACGTCGGGCAGCGCGAACAGGCTGACGTGGTCACCGGTAAGGCGATGCACGGTCAACGGTCCTTTGTGGTATTCGTCCCAACCCAATGAATCTGCCTCTGCAGCAGCTGCGGTGACCTCGCTCACGAACAGGTGCGTCGGCACCTCGTGTCCAGGCTGCTGAAAGCGGCATTCGATTTCTGTCGCACCGCGAATGTCGAAGTCGCCCTGTGGCCACAGCTCACCACGCCGAAGCACCCGGAGCGCGACTTCACGGTACTTAGCCCACCGCTGACGCGCCGGCAGACGGCGTATCCGGCGAAGCCGCCACCGCAGCGACAGCTGCGACCACTGCAGTTCCGCGATCGACGGCGCAAGCTCGTCGAGAATGCCCAGCCACTCGACTTGCTGGCCGGCATCGACAGCCTGACGAGCAACTTCGTAGGCAACCAGCCCTCCGAACGAGTAGCCGACCAGTGCAAGCGGACCATCCGGCTGTCGGTTGCGGATCGCTGAAAGGGCTTGGCTGGCATGGTGTTCGATGGTCATAGATAGGTCAAACCGCCCACCCGGCTGTTCGGGGATCAGCGCGTACAACGGTTGCGCGGCACCCCACTGCGCCGTAAAACGCCTCAGGCTCATCGCCGTCGCAGGATCGGAAAAGATGAAATGCAGCGGTAGGGCCGACGGAACTTCGTCGGTCCTGCTAGGGCTTTCGGCACCAAGTAACTCGGCGAGTTTTGCGATAGTCCTGCCGCTGTCGAGGAACGACGTAGGCGACAAGGAGACACCAAATGTCTGCCGAACACCGGAGATCAATCGGGCCGCCAACAGCGAATGACCGCCCACATCAAAGAAGTCGGAGTTCACGTCAATCACGGGCACTCCGAGCACGTCGGACCACAGCTCGGCGACGCGTAGCTCCGTGTCGTTGCGCGGCGGCTGGGCACCGATGCGACCTATTCCCCGGGGCGACGGTGCTGGCAGCGCGGCTTTGTCGAGCTTCCCGCTCGCGGTCTGTGGTAACGCGCAGAGGTGCACAAATGCGCTGGGGATCATGTACTCCGGCAGGCGGGTACGTAGCCAGCCGCGTGCCTCGGCGTCGCTCGGGCAACCCGCCTTGCCGACAATGTACGCGACCAATTGCCGTTCGCCGTTGGGCGCCTCTCGGGCGACTACTGCGCAGTGTCCCACGTCTGGGTGTTCGCAGAGGGTGGACTCGATCTCGCCCGGCTCGATCCGAAAACCGCGGATCTTGAGCTGATCGTCGTACCGGCCCAGGTGTTGTATTCGCCCGTCGGGCAAGAGCCTGCCACGATCGCCGGTGCGGTAGATCCGTCCGCCGATATCGAATGGATCGTCTCCGTACCGACGCGCGTGCTCGTCAGGGCGATTGCGATAACCGCGACCCACTGCGACGCCGCCGATGGCGATTTCCCCGGGGACGCCGACCGGTTGGAGTCGCACGCGGGGGTCGGTGACGTACATCCGCACGTTGGGCAACGGTCTACCCACTGTGATGGTGTCTCCCTCGGCCAGCCGCGCGACGCTGGTGATGACGGTGGTCTCGGTGGGGCCGTAGGTATTCCAGACTGCTCCACACCGTTGCAGCAGCGCCCCGGCCAGCCCGTCAGTGAGCGTCTCGCCGATCGACGCCGCCGTGAGATGACGGTTGCCGCGCCACCCGGCGGCCACGAGTGCCCCAAAGGTCGTTGGTGTCGCCATCATGTAGGTCGCACGGCTGTCTGCAATCAGCCGGATTAGCGCGGCGGGATTCGTTGCCTCCGCGGCGGTGGCAAGCACCAGGCGTGCTCCGCACGCTAGCGCACAGAAGATGTCGCCGAGAGCGACGTCAAAGCTGATAGACGACACCGACAGCACGGTGTCGGAGGCGGTGACGCCAAACTCGCGAAACATGGTCTGCATCAAGTTCGTTACGCTGCGATGCTCGATGAGCACTCCCTTTGGGCGACCGGTGGAGCCGGACGTGTAAATCACGTAGGCGAGGTCGGCAGGAGACACAGGGTTTGACGGGGCACCGTGGGCTGCGTCGGGCTTCACATCGCCGAGGTTGATGAAGGTGGCCTCGACCGCGTCCCCGCCGGTCGGCAGCTGACGATCGGTCAGGACGATGTTCGCATCGGCGTCGTTGATGCTGAAATTGTTTCGAGTGGCCGGCTGGGAGGGATCTAGAGGCAGAAACGCCGCGCCGGATTTGAGTATCCCCATAATCGCCGCCACCAAGTCAGGAGTGCGGTCCAGGAGCACCGCCACCACCGACCCGGTCCCGGCGCCCGCTTCCATCAACCGCGATGCGATGGCCGCTGCACGGTCGTCCAGTTGTCGATAAGTCAGGTTCGAGTCGCCGACCTCGACCGCTACCGCGTCCGGCGCGCGTTCGACCTGGGAGCTGATGATTTCGTGCACGCACCGCGAGTGCGGCGAAATACTATCTTGGGCAGTCAGACTCCAGCTGCGCTGACGCTGGCGCTCGTCCGAGGTAACCATGGCGCTCAACGGGATTGCTCAGGCGATGACGACGCCTTTCGGGCGGTCCGTGGCACCCGCGCGACTACATCCATCGGGACAGCACTCTTGCGACCGTCACGCTTCCCGAGGGTCGAAGGCCGCGTCAGAGTTTGGCGCAACGGCCATGTGGCCAAGAACGACATGTACTCCTCCCAACGCAAGCAGGCCGCCCGAGGAGCAGGCCACGGTTACAGCGGCGCTTGGCTCGCAACTATCATATACCGAAAGTTCAGTGAATTGGAGAATTACATACGATTAGTCGTAATCTGAACACTTTAGTTGACCTGGCGTCCAACAAACTAGTGCAATGGTGGATCGCTCGCCATGTCGCCAAGGGCATGCATCGACCAACACCTTGGAGACTGTAACTTGCCGTTTGCGTTGTATACCGGTCAAATAGTATGTACTATCCACGATAGATATACGACCGGTATGTGCATCAGTTGGCACGAGGCGCCGTCGCGGTCACCACCGCTCGCTCAACTCGTGACTGTGCAGTCGCGCACAGCGTATGCGTCGGATTCGGAATGGAGCGAATTGTGTTGGGCCTCATCGGGTCGCACGGTTTTGAGCCCGCGGCGTGGCCGACGCCAGCACGGCTGGACCGAACGATTACAACCGGCAAAAAGACATCAACAGCACGACTGTCCCCGGGCGGCGGAAGCCGACCGCGGACCGAGCACGACATGCCGTTGACGACGACAGAGGTGCCGACATTTTTCGGACCGTCTGATTCGCCATTGTTCGGTGTGGTCCATCTGCCGGCCGATAACCGGATCAGGGGCGGGGTACTGATCTGTGGTTCGCTCGGAAAGGAGGGGATGGACAGTGTCCGGCTACAACGGGTCCTCGCCGGCGATCTGGCGCGCCGGGGTTTCGCCGTGCTGCGTTTTGACTACCTGGGCTTGGGTGACTCTGCATACGCCCAGGTCCGTGATGACGCGGTGGCCAACTGGATAGCGAGCGTGGGCCACGCGCTCGACTACCTCACGCTGATCGGCGCGCAGTCGACGACCGCTATCGGCATTCGTGCCGGGTGCCTGATCCTCAACGAGTTCCTGGCCCAGTCCCACCCGGTCAACCGCGTGGTCTACCTCGATCCCTATGGAACGGGCAGGCGTTACCTTCGGGAGCACACCACGCTGTTCCGGTTGTCGCTGGGCGCGGATGCCGCTACGCCCGGCGAAGTGTCGATCACCGGCGGGCGGTTGAGCGACCACGCCGCCGCAGTATTCGCCGCGCTGCGGATGGGTGCCGATCCAGTCAGCGCCCACGGCGTCGACAACGTACTTCTGGTGAGGCGACCAGTCGAAACCGATAAGCACGTCACCGCCCTGGCGTCGGCCGCAGGAGTTCAATCGATCATTGCCGACGGTCTGCCGGAATGCGCCGCGCCTACACCGACGCCGTTACCGATCCCGTTCGCCGCGGTCGATTCGATCATCGACTGGATCGACGGAACCGTTCCCACTGGCACCCATCGCGCCGTACCCCAATACCTGACAACGGTTACGATGCCGGCTGAAGGGCCTGACGGGGTCGACGTTTTGGAGAGCATCGAACGAATCGAGCCGAACGGCCTATTCGCCATCCGCACGCTGCCCCGACGCGAAAGTCCCGCGCCCGCAAAGACCGTGTTGTTCTTCGTGACGGCCAACGACCTGCACGTAGGACCCGTCCGGGAGTGGGTCGAATTGTCACGCCGCATTGCTGCGGCCGGGTCACAGGCGGTGCGCTGGGACCCGGCGCGACAGGGCTTGTCGGGCCAGATCAGCCGGAACCGTTGGCGCAGGATCTATTCCAAGGCTGATATCACCGACTCGGTAGCGGTGGCCAGACATGCGTGCCACGACGCCGGTGAACTCGAGCTTGTCGGCATCTGCTCCGGCGCGTGGTACGCCGCGCAGACCGCCCGCAATATCGGTGCCCACTCGGCGATCCTGGTCAACCTGCTGGTGTGGAATTGGCGCGTCACGCCCACCTTGCTGTCGCAGTGGGGCTTTCGGATGGAAACGCTAAACGCGGACACGCCTCGTGACACCCGCGGCGCCGCTGGCGAATCCAGGGCACTGCGCCTCAAAGCACTTCTCAACCCGGCTCGGAAGCGGACGAAGAGCCTTATGCACAACCACCTCCCGCGATACGTCCTGCGGGTGTTGAGCTGGATCGGACTCGTGTGGCTGCCGGAGGATGTTCTGACAACGCTTGCCCGCCGTGGAACCAACGTGACGCTGATTGCCTCGCCCGACGATACGAAGGAGTTCACTGCCAGAGGCGGTCGGGCTGCCCTTGAGCGTCTGCAACGGGCGCCGCAGCCGCCCCGCCTGATAGCCACGCCCACCGGCGATCATACCGCCCATCACCCGGTGATGTTGACGACTATCCGCAACGCGGTGTTGCCGGTAGCTGCGGTTTCCGCATCGGAGCATATCCCCGTATCGGACATCACGTCGATTGAGAGCTGCCGAATCCGCTAGGCCCCTCGCCGAAAATGCATGAGACACGTTTGTGGGGGTAGAGGATCTCTGGACGTGTTTTCCAGCGCGACAACGCTTTTGGTGGACGCAGCGTTTGAGCAGTCGATCGACCCAGCTAATCGCCGGGTTAAAGCTGCGGCGCTCCCACGCGTCGAGCAGGCGTGAACCGGACAGGCATGGAGTGGATGCCGTTGATCAGGGTCGACCGCATGCGCTCGACCGACCCCGCCAACTCCATGTTCTTCATCCGGCTCAGCACCTCCGATACGAGGGCGGCCGCCTCCACCCGGGCCAGGTTCGCGCCAAGGCAAAAGTGGGCGCCGCCGCCGCCAAATGCCAAGTGCAGGTTGGGCTTACGAGTCACATCGAAGCGGTCGGGATCGGCGAAGTGGGCCTCGTCCCGGTTGGCCGACGGGTAAAACATCGCCACCCGGTCGCCCTCCTGCACGGGCATCCCGCGAAGTTCGGTGTCCTTCGTGGCCGTGCGGAAGAACGCGATGAACGGCCCAACGTAGCGGAGCATTTCTTCAACCGCAGTCGGCAGCAGCGACGGATCCACCTCCAGCTTTGCCCGCTCCTCCGGATGGTCCATCAGCGCGCGCGTGCCTCCGGCGACCAGGTTACGGGTTGTGTCGCCGCCCGCATTGATCAACAGCAGGAACAAGAAGTTGAACTCGCTTTCGGTGAGGCGCTGTCCGTCGACCTCGGCATGCAACAGCGATGTCGCGATGTCATCGCGAGGGTCTGCACGTTTGCGGGCCGCGAGTTCCGTTGCGTACCCAAACATCTCGGCGCCCGCCTTTATGGCGCGCTTGTCGCCTATCAGACCGGTGTTCATGATCTCGGTCAGCTCGTAAAGCCGATAGCCGTCTTCCAGCGGAATGCCGAGAAGTTCGGCGATGACGTATGAGGGCAGCGCCCCGGCGACGTCGGTGACAAAGTCGCACTCGCCGCGCTCGATGACGCTGTCGACCACGTCGCGCGCCATGTCCGTGATGCGCTCGTTGAGCCTCGCTACCTGGCGCGGCTTGAAGCCCTTGCTGACGAGAGCGCGCAGCGCGGTGTGCCGCGGCGGGTCCATCGTCAACATCAACACCCCACGCTGGTCGGCGATGTCGTCGGGACCGGGCACGTCGAAGTACACCCCAGTCGCCTCCGATGACCACGTGGCGCTGTCACGAGACACGGCAAAGACCTCGTCGCGGCCGGTGAGCGCGAGGAACCCGGGCCCGTCCTTATACGGGTGCCATGCCACTGGTGCGCACTCACGGAGCTTCCGGAACGCTTCGAAGGGCATTCCCGCCATGTATGTGTCCGGATCGGCGAGGTCGACACCGCCGATGCTGATCGCGTCTTCGGTCACGCCCCACCTCCTCTCTGGTGATGCTCGCGCTCAGGAATAGACGGTGTAGCCGGTCGAGAATATCCCGTACTTCGAGCCGCCGCATGAGGTCCACCGCACCAATGGAGTCCAATTGTCCTCGTAAACGGAATGCAACGAGTCCAGGACCAAACACCTGTACCTAACTGCCTTCTTGCGCTCGGATTTTCATCACTAGGCACGTATGGAGGGTGACCCCCGCTTATCCTTGAACGAAATTATGCGTTCCGAATACGTTGCCCGAGGAAGTCACTTCGCAGTTCGCACGGAGGCGACCATAACAGACAAGCGGCCCAAAGCCCGTCGTCTCGCGGTGAAAAACGCCGTGCGTGGCGCCGGTGTCAAGGTCATGCCGTGGCTGCCGCCATGGCTGAAACGCCTCGCGGCTGGCGGCAGAAGGATCACCATCGACGGCAACACCCTTGACCCCACGCTTCAGTTGATACTGATCGCCCAGCGAAGGACACGCACTAGCAGTCTCTCGGCTGACGGCGATCTGGAAGTTGCGCGCGCCCTGATGCGGAGATCGAATGCGGCGTCGAAGACCCACGTAGCCGTCCCCACCACCGACCTCACAATTCCCGGCCCCGACAGCCCCCTTCGAGCGCGACACTATCGACCGGCTGTCGCCGAGGCCGCCCCGTTACTTCTGTTCTTCCACGGCGGCGGTTTTGTCGTGGGCGACATCGAATCCCACGACGGGCTGTGTCGGATGATTTGCGGAGACGCCGCGATACACGTGTTGTCGGTGGACTACCGGCTCGCACCCGAACACCGGGCCCCGGCTGCGATCGATGACTGCGTCGCGGCCTATCGATGGGCACGTGGACATGCCGCCGAACTGGGTGCTGACCCGTCCCGAATCGGCGTTGGCGGTGACAGCGCCGGCGGAAATCTGGCAGCCCTCGTCACGCTGCGTAGCCGCGAAGAGGGTATTCCTCAGCCGGCGCTGCAAGTGCTGCTCTATCCGCTCCTCGACCTCGCCGCGAAGACCCGGTCGCGCACCTTGTTCTCGGACGGGTTCTTCCTGTCCAAGCTGGAGGAGGAGCGGCACGTAGACCTGTATCTGGACGGGACGGGCCTTGCCGCCGACGATGCACGGGTATCGCCGCTGAAGGCCGCTGATCTATCTGGATTGGCCCCCGCCTTAGTGGTCACCGCAGGATTCGATCCACTGCGCGACGAGGGTAACGAATACGCCAGGGCACTGCGTTCGGCCGGCGTCACGGTCGACCACCGGCAGTTCGATGCACTTACGCACAGCTTTGCCGGCATGGCCCATTATGGAGGCGGCAGCGCGGACGCCACCACGGCCACCATCTCTGCCATCCGGGCCCACCTCAGCCGCAGCTGATGCGCGCCTCTCCATTAAAGCTGCGACGCCTGCATACAGATCAGAAATCATCTGCTCGACTTCTTTTCGGTCATCGACGACCGCGCTTCCCCCAAACGATGGATCCCCTCAGGGAAAGGATTTGGTTCTTTTCAACTATCAATCAATGTTCGTCTCGCCGGTTTCGTCGAGAGTGGCTTCGATTCGAAGCGTTGGCGAAGAAACGCGGCAAGGCGCAGCGGGATTGCAATAAGACTCAACAGGGCGAACGGCACATATTCGACGAAGTAGACCCACTGCTGCGTGTGCTGGTCGGGTGCGTCCAGCACAAAATCCCGGCCAAAGGCGATCAGTATGTAAGTCGTGCCCAGGAACAGCAGGGGCCGCCACAGACGTCCCAGGTTGCGCATTCCGACTCCGAAGGACAGCAGCACCAGCAGATAGGTGAAGAACAGTCCGACCAGGAAGAACCACAAGATGCCGCCCTGCAGCGGAATCTGGCCGATCACGACACCCAGCCAGACGACCAATCCGATATGAACCTGAAGCGCGGTGGCGAAGGCCAGGCCGAAGGCTCGCGCCCGGCGCGCCAGCCCGGCAAAGGCTGGGCCGAACAGGATTGCCAATGCGCCGCCGGTGTAGGAAAGCCAGAAAAAAAGGAACGACCAGCGTGCCGTGTAGCGCACCGCCTGCCCGATACCAGCGAGACCGGTGCCGTAATCGGCCAGGACGGCCCAGGTAAGCGCGAGCGCGCCGCCCAACGCGCCGATCATCCAAACCCATGCCGGATCACGCTTCCGCGTCATCGCGCGTCCGCCGTCGACGAAGAATCCGAACCGACTGCCCGTACAGCTATTGGCATAATGGGTACTATACGGGATGATATAAAGACAATTCAATGACTATCAGTCGGTTAATTGCCGGCTTTCATGGCCTCGGAGGTGCTACGACAGATGCTCCCGTTCCGATTCGGCGTGCAGTCCGCGGTCGCGCCAACCATGTCGGCGTAGCACGTGAGAACTTTCGCGTGAGCGTTGTCGACGCCGCCTTTGCGGGCCATGCCGTCGCCTACTTGGTCGGTCCACTCGACGACCTGGATGATCCAGAGCGACTTCGCCTGCGGCTTAGGGCAATAGCACAGGGTGGTCCGCCTAATCGCATCGGGCTGCTCCCGGATCCGAACCACCGCCGCTGGCGGTTTGACTCGACATGTAGTTCGGTGGCGGTCTGCGAGGGACCAGCTATCGACAGCGACGATCCGGCTCGGACTCTTCAACATCTGATTGCCGCAGGTCCGCAAGTACCTGACGTCTCACTGCGTGTCCATGTCGCCGATCCCTGGCTTTTCATCGTGTACGACCACGGCCTTGGCGGTTGGCGCCTCTTCGCTGAGATCATGGCGGCGGTGGGCGCCGCCGAACCAGGGTTCGCTCATCCGCCGCCGCTGGTCAATTGCCGAAACCCAGGGTTGCGTGCAACGATTCGCGCGGTACGAACCGAACCCTGGCAGCTGTTGAAGGCGCTCAACGAACCGGTACGTAAGCTTCGGCGCGCGGGCGGCACGATGACGTCTTTCGCGGGCACGCTGTCGGTCGCGTACGCACGCAGTGGCGCGGGTTTCCTAACGCGGGCGCGAGAAATTCGCGACATGTACTGGCCCGGGGTGTCAATCTCCGCGATCATAACTTCCTCATTTCTTCGTTCCCTCGAATCCCATGGCATTACACCGGAGGAACAAGTGAGCTTCATGGTGGATCTCAATCGATACTTGCCGCCGGATGTCGGCACATTGTCGAATTTTGTTGGCACTGCGTTGGTTAGCGTCAGCCCGCCATACGATCCAGCCGAGATCGCGGCCTCGACAAAAGATTACACCAACGGGTTCCGGGCTCTTGTCGGCTACGGCGTGGGTTACGCTAGGCGCCTCGCCTCCCGACCAGCTAAAAAGGGTGTCTGGAACTCGGGCAGCTCACGCGCCCGTGTCGTGGTCAGCGACGGTTCCGATTTGCCCTCAGCTCAACGGATTTCATGGTCGACGTCGACAAGCCCTCATGTCTTCGTGACACGGCTTCCAGTCGGTTTGGCGAATCAGATCTCACTGGCGATAAACCGGGTGCAATCGGAACTCCACGTCACCGCTTCGTACTACGACTGCGTGTTCGACGCGGCGAAACTACAGGCGTCGCTTGACTCGATTGTCGCAGCACCACCATGCCCACTCGTCGAAAAGTAAGCCTCACCGGCGCGCTGGAAATGACGAGATGTCGTCAATTCCGGTAGGCCCAAATCCAGGCCGGCATCGGCAACTACTGCAACCGAACTAATGGCTCACGACACTGGTTGAGATACCCCAGCCGAATCTGCGGAATCGACTGCGGCGGCGGGCCCGAACGGATCGCCACCACTTCGACACGCTGCTCTAGAGCGCCCATCTGGCTGTCAGCAAACTTCGCCGGTCGGCGCACTCGTGGTGGCGGGTTCGCGGGCTCTCACGGTCGGTTAGCTTTTCCCGTCAGGCCCAGCTGCCGCCGACGGCGCTGTCGGTGGAGTTCATGTTGTTGCCGGCCGTCTGGACCTTTTGGCCGTGTTGGTTGGCCTGTTCGTAGATGACCTGGAAGTTGCGACCCAGCTGGGTGATGAACTCCTGGCAGGCCACCGAACCCGCGCCGCCCCAGAAGTCACCGGCGGCCAGCACATCGCGCACGATGGACTGGTGC
>Ga0335075_10012329_pt1 | contig 12916 bp, 11 predicted proteins | sample Lox_Sample_24_FD_206723 | JGI IMG/M metagenome (GOLD analysis project Ga0335075, IMG submission 206723) | Soil microbial communities from Loxahatchee National Wildlife Refuge, Florida, United States - Lox_Sample_2.4 | ecosystem: Environmental > Terrestrial > Soil > Wetlands | place: USA... | reverse complement strand
GTCTTTTTGAGTGTGAATGACGGCCTGGATGGTGCCATGATAACGGTGGTACTACTGCCGGTGGTGGTGAAGGGTATCTATTTCGAGTTGTTGAGGCAGGTTCGAAACGTTCTTGGTATTGTTGAGGCCAATGACCTCCTTGTGTTCTCGAATTGTGTGATTGAGAAGGGAGAGTGTGATCGGGATATTGAAAGTTGGGATTTTGGAATGTATTGTTGCGAACTGGTTTATGTCCAACAGTGTTGGAGTCTGAATATAATTGAGCAGCCTTGTATTCTGGATTTTCATAGTAGCCTTCTTGTTCTTGAACTCGAGGCACTAAACGATGAGATTAGTGAAAGGCAGTTGGTGAACTTACACTGCGCAGACTCCCAATTCGCAGAAGCTAGTTGAGCCCGTCTAGAATTCGGGTCTATTCCATTCGTTCCAAACAATTCATGACGGGACATGTCCTCGTCATCATCCTCTAGAAATCCAAAAAAGGCACCTCAATCCTGAAGAGGAGTAGTCACTGCAGCAGATGTTCAGTAGTATCTAGTAGCAAACCGAATAGTGCGACTTTTCAGAGATGGAAGTTGAATTTTAATATTTCTTTTGTGTGGTTCTTATTGCGTTAATTTGCACTGCTTCTAATATCGTTCGGAAGCGACTGGGCCGATTCAAATCTTCTGCACACAAAAGGAGCGTAGGCAGAAATGCAGAAATTTGCAGTTCGGTTTAAAAATGCAATTCCGACCCCTGATCGGCGGGCGAACCACCATCTCACCAAATCTCAGCATGCTTTATCGTGCGGCAATATCGATTGTACAATTACGACTACGAAGCTATTTGCCAACTACGAATCGTCAACTGAAACGGATGGACTATTCATAGAAGGATCCGGCCTCAGGTGGCCGGCCGAATCGAGCTGACAGCCAGATATTTGCCTTCAACAATGTGCACCGTATTTCATCGATCCCATTTCACCATCAAGGGACTTCAACAGTGCATTGCTACTTTGAAAATGCTAGGTAAAAAATGGCTTGTCTGGACGTCGCCTTTAATCCGCTTTCTGCGTGGCCTACTCGCAGAGTAGGCCTTAGCTTTCAGCAACTTTAATTACGTAATTATGTCCAGATTCTGATTGGAGGACAGTTGTTGCTGTAAATTTGGGAGTAAACCCGGCGGGTTCATGAACCCGGTGGATACAAGTCGAACCTAGCTTGATTGTCTGTAAATTTGTAGCTAAAGCCGACAGGTTCATGAACCTGGGACGACAGGTCATACAGCATATGCCTAGCTTGGATATATTACAACGATATTATTCGATTACAAACATGTTCTGAACCTTGTCTATAGAAATTAGCATCTTTCGCTGCAGGCTTTACGAAGCAAAGTATTCCGTTGATTAGTTTGCGGCTTGCACGACGACGCGTTACTTGCTTAGCCAGAGAGATAGGGTGTGCCGGTGAGATACAGCAGTTTCTGTTGCTTTCTCATCGAGGTATTTTTCATATTCGAAGAAAGCTGGATCTGGAGATTTGTCGAAGAAATTTGATTGAGGTTGCCTTAGTATCGCCATGTCCTCCAAGTTCACCATACGTGACAACATAACGTAAATGTTTTGCAAATCCAAGTTCCCAGTTGGTGGACGGTACAGATCCAGCAGGAATTTTCCTTTTATCGTTTTGCCTTGTACTCTGAAATCAGAGACTGCAAATGCCAACAACAGCGGAATCTGCGTTCGGGTAAACTTGTCTTCTCTTGCTTGAAATTGCAGTGGTGTTTCTAACTCGGTTGTAATAGGGAATATTGGAAACCATGTTGGTTGTACTGGATGGTATTGTGGACAGTACGATCGCTTCGAAATAGGTTCAACGAAGACGCACATCGGTGGCAGACCGAGCTTGACAATAGGTTTATGTATATTACTCCAACCATAGCTGTCTTGCGGGTGTGGAATGACTTCTTTGATGACAACGTCTGTTCCATTTGCAATCCCCAATTCAACCGCAGCATTTGCTGTTATCATACCTGGCGCTTCGATGGACAGGACGTTCCAAGTTGGGAGATAATCAGTTTTTGAATCCGGTGTCCAAACCATTTTCAACCGAGAACAGGTAATGCCTTCATCTCTTGCTGGACAAACGAAGATCTGATGTTTGGTGTCGTGAAGGTGCTTCACCGCTCTGTTATTGTTGAATGCTTGCCGTACTGTATTTCGCGGAGTAATAAGGACTGCATTTCTCCAATGTTCACAACCAAGTTGCCCGTGTCCTATAACTCGCTCGTTAAGTACTTGTTTATCTTCGCTTGTGATTTCGCCTCTTGCTACACGATTGAGAAGAGATACTAAAGCAGGATCCTTTGCTCGATAATTGTGCCGTAGCATTACTGTCGTTTTAGTGACATTCTGCCACAGAAAATATCCCTGTTCGACTTTCTTCATGTACGTCGTCTTCTTCGATACTTGTACATTTGCCCACGGCACCTTGAACAATGGTTTGTCCCTCACAGGTTTCAACTGCTGGAAATCGCCACAGAACATGACATACAAACCTCCGAACGGTAGAATAGAACCTTTGAACTTGCACAGCGCTTTTGAGATACGATGCAGCTTACTGCACCCCATCATGGACACTTCATCAAGGATCAGAAATCGACAAGCCATCCAATAGTTGCCAGTCATAGTAAGGTGCAAAACACCGTCAGCTTCCTTACGACTCTGTTGCCGTTTCGAAAACTTGCAGAGCGAATCAATAGTACTGCCACCAATGAGCTGAGCTGCAACACCGGTAGTTGCAGAAACTAGCAGCTTGTCTGAGTGTCCCAACGCTTCAAATGCGTCTTCAACCGCTTGGATTACTTCTGACTTCCCGGTTCCACCAGCTCCACCTAGATAGAGACACCGATTAAGACCCTCCGATTCGTTCTCTTCGCCAAATTCCAGGGCCTTCAAGAAGTTCAAGAAGATGGTAAAGGCTAGTGCTTGTTCGTCGTTTAACTTGCGCTTCCTTATCACCTGCTGCACAACATCACTAAAATGCTGCTTTCTGATCTCTGGTGACAACTTTTGCTTTTTCTGTACATGCATACAAGCCAAGCCAGCAGGGTTTGCATTGTTGTCTGACTCACGAGCTCGGATCGCGTGTTTTTGAAATTCAATTTGCTTTTTCCAGATGTCAACGTCGTTGAAAGAGACTTCCGTAGGTAGTCTGTACTGATTCGGATTTGCCACGCTTAATGAACTCGCCGCGCGACATAAGCTGCTCATCGACTGAAAGGAGGGCAGTAATGACGACATCCGCGCCGACGACAGGGCGGAACGGACATACTCGTGTGAAGGGAGATCTCGAGGTCCTTCGAACAGTAGATAATCTTCGACTGAAATAGCTTGGTCTGCTTCAGCAAACGAGTTCGTCGCACTTGTACTCTGAGGAAAAGCATTGTGAAGATGTGGAATGCGCTCTTGGGGTTTGTGGTCTGCCTCAGCTTCCAGTCGGCTCTTACTCAAGTAATCGACATTCCGGATATACTTCAATCTAGCCACTTTCCCGTTTGATTCTGTATCTCGTCAACTAAGCTAATTATGATACATACCACACTCAGTTTCAAAGCGAAGCAAGGCTTCAGGCCAAGTCTCCTGTTGTGTTCGTAAATCAGTATACACGCGCCACGGTTTGAACAAAATGAGGACCAATTCGGCGCGATCATCTAGTTTGGTGACTTCTTCCGTGTGTGGAATTCTCGGTCCTATCGTTGTCAGCTCTCTGCAATTCATTTATCCTTACCGTAGACACAAGGCACCCTGTCCGTTGGTAACATCCTGATCCACCGCTTGTCTGCTCGCCGATGCTGTGGTTTTAAGAATACCCGTTGATGCCAAGGTCTGCCAGGCCGTTTAGGATCAAGTAACCATTCCCTGTACTTCGCTCTGTTAACCTCCGTGCAATCTTCAGCAACTGCCGACATCGACATCTCATACAGGCTGTAATCCTCCAGTTCTGTTCCTCGATAAATGTAATCTTCTACTGCTGTGCCAGTAACGACATCACCTACTTCCACCGATACACCATCCGGTTCATTTTCATCATCACTGTTACGATCGATTTCACCCAAGTCAGCACCATTGCAAACGGATTCCCAATTATCATGTTCGTCACAATCTGCAGAACCACGAAGTGCTTTTCTGTCATCTGCACAACTGTGAGCTGTAGCAACATCGACCTCTGGTAAATGTTGGATGCCAATTATCTCGTTATTTAGTAGTACTGTCGCATCTTGTGCAGATTGTCGTACATAACACAAGAACAACCGAAGATTGACGTAGGTAAAAGTGACGTCGGTATAGTGAGTTCCGCTGTGACCAATACCCAGGACCATCGCGGCGATTTGCGCTCCAGAGAATTGCACAGAGGCTCCTCGCATGTTGTTCATTCTAATAAGGAGTCGTCGAACTTCGTCTCTGCAGTCTGACCCTGACAGAACACCCTCCTTCTCCAATTGCTCCATTGCAGTTTCGAAAACAACAGCATCACTGGTATCGTCCTCACTTTTCGTCAAATATAATGTCATGTAGTACATAGCTTTGAGGAAATGAAGGCCTTTAGTAAATACTGGCTGTACATCGTGATTTGAGCGAGTTACAGAGCAGAACGAAGGAGTGTGGTTGTTGATCCAAGCATCTGTCCGCTTCAAAATGATGTCAAGATTATCCAAATCAATACTCGATGTGTTCATAACTTCTCGAGGAAAGCCGAAGCGACAAAGAGTTCCTTTCTTTTTGCAAGTCAACGTATGTCGATGTCGTTGCGTCGCTTTCGCGATCTTTTCCGCATCTGCCAAGTAATCTTGCCGCCAATTGTCAGGATCTGCTCGGTACTCAGGAAACTGGAAAGAAGGATGGATGGTGGAATTCTTCACGTCAGAGACAGCACTGTCTGCACCGTGTTCAGCGGTATCGAAACCAGGAGTTCTGTCTACACCCCATTCAACTCCCTGCTTTACAATCTTTTCCAGATACAACAAAAGTCGACCTCGAAATTCGACGTCTTCCAATCGCACTCGCAAGTCATCGGGTCCCAATCCTGATATTAACACTGACCAAGTGATGACGATACCTTCTACCAACCACACCAAGCAATGCAAGTGCAGAGTCCCCTTCCCTTGCGCTTCTATCATTCCATAATACGAAGCTAGCCGTCCAAAGACACCGCGTCGACCAGAGTTCTTCAACCCAATCAAGTGATCCACAACAGACGTAATAATGACATCGAAAAATTCTGCTTGCGCAACTGGGTCTGTAGCCAGAATTTCGAATCGCTGCACTAAGTATTGCTCCATTCCGGCTCCAAAGTCCAGACTTCTGCCTGCCAGTTCCACAACCAAAGGATGCTTAACGTCATCTGGATTGATAGTGATGAAAAAGCTTGGCACTCCATACCTCACACAAAGTCCCCGAATCTCGCTTCGTCTATCGCGTGCATATTCCTTGCTACCTCTCACTAATGCATTGGCAGTTTGCGTGAGCCGCCAGAGACTCAGCAACTGAGGGTCATCAATAGCTCCCTTGGTAGTGGAAGTGCTCAGCCTTGCTCTCACCTCACCTGCATCCAACCCGCCCAAGATATTTCGAATTCTTTGTAATTTAGACCTTTTCGCAACAATTTTCGCTCCTAAGCATATCGCCCGGCGCTGCAAAATGTTGAACGTTACGAACATGAACACTTCGTGCCTTCCAAATAAACGGCTGGATTGTTGCAAAAGATACTTGAATTGGCTATTCCAACTGATTGACTTGCGACGCCTTTTGTATTGGAAACCACCTATGCCGTAGGGAAACAGAGTCGGAAAGGCTTCCATCAGATGCTCAGCATCATACTCATTGGAAGGATTCACGCTTGAGCAAGTCCGAACTAACAATGTGTCCGTGTTACCAGTCGACCGGTAAAGGTATGGTGGAAAGTCTGTCGGTAATAAGTCGTGATGTTTTGTGTCGTGTGGAATGTACAATCCGTTCAGCGCCTGGAAGAACTTTTCTTCCGATGGAATTGCCTCACCATCAACATCAATGATACCGCAGCATTGCATATCCCAACCTCCTGCAAGATTTGCTGTACAATCATCCGCTTCAGTTTCTTCACCTGCAACAGATTCTACAGCACGGAATCAGTATGTCAACAAGTATAGATGCTACCTTCTGGTTCGTTGTCATCTACCTTATCGTAACTTGACGACGCCAATGCGTCCTCTTCAATACGGTCCGTAACTGAGATAGACTGTAGGAGGTCATCAAGACTGTCACTTTCTGGATATTTTGCCAAATTCTCTAAGTCGAGTTCGACATCACCGTACAGCGGATTATTGCTGATAAGGAATTTCAAAGCGGTTTCGATCACACCTCTGCGCACATGGCAAAACCGAAGACGGCGCAATTCGCTTTGTGTAAAAGGTTTTGATGTAACAAAAACAATCTTGACAACATCCCGTAACACTGCAGGTGCTAGAGGCAGCTTACGTACCACCGCCGTTGGATCCATAGGAAATGTTATGATATTTCCTTTCATACTTCTCTGCGGTCGGTATTTGTCCATTCCGAAAGCATGCAGACGACGACATTTTAGCATTTGCACTGACACATGCACTCGTGCAATTGCCTTCTCTTCCAACCACGTCAAACCTCGCAACTCCGGAACTGATCCTGCTCCAGTCCAGAGACCGTTCGCAAGGCACATCGACGGCAACGTCTTGTCGCACATAGACTGATTACACTGGTTGCACACATACCCGACAATTGCGTCCCCATCACCACTACCACGAACAAACCCATTCCTATCCAACACCATTCCATTCAGCTCCGGATGGCTCTCGTACTCGAATAAATGTTGCAGTCCAGGATACGAACTGCTATAACCCAGTAACACTTTATGACGACAGAGATATTCACTTCCCACTGCTTTCGCCTCACAGGTCTTAAAAAGCCTTCCACATACTAGGCACGGAATCCTTGCATTTGAACTTGCACTCGTCGCCCCTCTCGCAGTTGTTACCCACTTCTGTTCTTCTTCATCCGTAAAAGTTATAGGAAATTCATGGCCAGGTGTGTCTCTTTCCCTGCCATTGACGATATCACTCTCGGCAACACCCAAGTCACATGCAACTACGGTCAGTGCAGTTTCCAAATGGATATAACCTTTGCTAGCTTGATTCCTCTTTCCTTTTCGGTGCCTACTACAGTATTGTCCCTTGCCCACTGATGGTTTAAGACATTTCATACCCCGTCTGTACTCGCCGACCGAACGACTGTAAACAAACACACACTTACTTTCGTCTTCCATCATGAAACGTCCTTCTCTAGACTTCTGTAGACAGTATATCGTACGCTACCGTCAGATGTCGTGGTTATGTTGTCCACAGACTCCAATGACAAACGACATGCAATTGATTGGCCATTTCACTGCCCATCATTTCCAACGACAAGCGCAGATCCTTTCACAAGCCGGCATCTGATCTTCCGTTCTACCGTCCTCCACCCACCAATACACTGAAACGATAAGGGCCCTCCTCGTCACGCCAACAGAAACACGAAGTCCTACCAACCATCAGCCTACACCAAAGTCGGGGTAACTTCACCATAAAACTGCCGACGCGGCACATATCTTCGGACAGCACCGAAAGATTTGCAGCCACCACTTTCCAAATTGCCGTACTGTCCTTCCATCGACAGCAGCATCTTCCAATTCGGATGCCACTGTCGTCGGTTGTCTCCGTCATATGTTGTCAATTGCCGCCCGGAGCACGCAACCCAGTCTTCATCTTACCGAAAGTCCTCTCCCCTCCACCGTTAGGATACAAGAACAAGCAACGGAAACCTACTGCCGTCTTCGGCGCAGACCGACATAGAGTCATCGGCAATTCACCTCCACCGTGACTTATAAGACCTGTCCCCAATCTGTGTCTGCTCTCCACCCCACTTTCTCTTCGTCTCCCTTCAACCAACATCCTCACTCACTCCTTGCCTAACCGTGTATTCTTACCTCCTCCATCTTGCAACAATGTCAAGACGCGCCAAGCGCAGTACTATTTCTTCGGTTCACTCCTTGCCATCTGACTCTGAGCTACCTGATCTCATTGACGAGTCCCTTCCTGATACAAGTCCGAAACGACCCAAGCAGACAATCGTTTTCGAAACGAATGAAATCACCGGAGAATTTGTCGAAATAATCCAACCAGCTTCCACGCCACCTCCTGCACCTTACACTGCAATGTATATATCTAAAGCAACAAACCAACCCCCAACTCCTGCAACCAGTAAAGCCTCCACCTCTACCCAACGTACAACTCCGGATCCCAGCAGCAGTGGGAGTAGCAACCCAACTACTCCAAGTCGGCAACTCAAAGTTCGGTCAATCTTTCCCATCGAATACGTTCACGAAGCTCTCTACGAGTATCATAATGACAGTATTGACCATTCTATCACCTCGGTCATCGATAAAGCTCCCTTCCTCCTCGAGGTTAGTAAAGGTAGATACCACGTTAACTTTACGTCGTCGTCCAGTAAGCAATGGGCTCAGTTCTCATTCACTGGCCTCCTCGGTCACCACGACTTTTTCATTCCTCAGAACGACCGTTCCGACTTTGCAAAGCGGAATACTGTTGCTTTGTCGTATGACAATGCTGATGTGTGGGAGGCAACAGTCGGCCCTGGCTTGCTTCACCTCGACAATAAGTTTAGAAGAATGCCGTTTGCCAGGCAATCCAAGTATGTCCCCCCGTCACTGAAAGTCGTTGACAGTACGTAGTTGGACATCTCCATTTGATAAAAGGTTTAACTTGGTCATCTTCACCTGGCGCCCCTTTGCCCCTACAAAACAATTCAACAGACTTCGCCCTGTTCCTCCAGTTCTACCAAGGGATGCAAGGAGCGGCGCAAACGTTGAATGGGAAATGCTTCACCCGAATTCTTTGCTGCAAATTTCGGTACGTTTTATGGGCACCGTTGCTAATCTTAACTAGGCTGGAATACAACTATTCCATTACAAGCCTCCAGGAGGAGCACCCCCTTTTGCCGGATGGAACTTGATAATTCGCAGTGTCGTATTTCTGCAAGAATTTGATGGGTTGCCGGACCCCGATGACGATGGGGAAGATGAGGATGTAGACGACATCGAGTTTATCAACCCTTGACATGAAATGGTCAATCTCGTTGCCAATGTTTTCTGTATATAACTTCAAAGTTCCTGCTTTCGTTGTGTTTGGTCCCGTAGGTTCTCTGTTGTTTGTTGTGTATTTGCCTTTCCTTCAATGCTGCTTTAATTGTGTTTCATCGTCTCAGTCTCTATAGTCTTTGTGTTTTTTTCTTTCCTTTGCAGTTCTGTAACTTGTTCTGTATTTCATTTTTCCTGTACATACGTTAGGGAGGTCGGTATCAAATAAAAACCAAAAAAAAAACCCACTCTTTATTCGCAAGCGACGTAGGCATTGATATTCATCATGCTCAATATTTTAGATCAGGTGCGATGCGAACTTAACCCACCGGGTTCATGAACCTGCCGGCTTTACCACTTCGGGATTTTGGACAACATATGGTCTTGCACATATCCATATCTCTTTCTCTTCCACCAATTTAATCATGACTTACGTATCACAGATGTTCCAAATCAGTCCCATGTTGCTTTTTTGTTTATCTTCTTTTACCCAATAACTTATATAGCCTCATGACGCTAACAATGCTTCTTATCATCCTCCACGCTACAAGTTCCCCACTGTTTCAGACTGAAGTCTCCATTCCACCAGTTGCTGCGCGAAACAATGTTCCAAAAGTCCTCGTCATTGCATTCCTGTTAATTGCATGCAACACCGAAGTGTACCACGGGGACGTCGAAACTATTTCACGAGGACGGTCGATATTGAGGAACCCACTAGGGAGATTGAGGACTTCCTCCACGTCCTGTGCACCAAGTCCAGGCTACCCGTCAGCTCTGTACCAGCGGAGATTTTTACATATGCATCCACGATTGATTGCGTTACAAGGTGCAACACAGAAAAAACATTCGGCTTCGAGTCCGTCAAATACGGTCTAACTGACGTAACCGACGGACTTGTTCCGGGCTCCATGAACTCAGCGTACACCGTATTCAAAACTTCATCAAGATGAGGTTGCAAGCACTCCCAAATGGCTGTAGCCATAAATTTCTGACGGCCGTCGCTAAAACCGCCGAAGCGAGTGTACGTAACCCATAACTGTCCATTGCCTGAATTCCTTACGTGTTGAGCAAACAAAGCAGCAGTGGTAAGAATTGCGTAACACATTTTCGCTTCTGCTTCCCCAATATTTCCCGCATTACTAACACGTGTCTCCCTTGCAACGAGCTGTTTCGCCACGAAAGCACTAAACATCATAAACCCTTTTGCTCCCTTCTATTTCAGTTAGCTTGGCAAACGAAGACCCTACCTTTGACGACATAAGCACTTCCTCGTTTATATCATCCTCCCCCAGATCTTTGTAAGCTGCCAAAATACGCTTCAACGTAATGTTTGTCTGCTGTTTAATTGTCATTGCATCCTTGACTGCTTCCATCCCAAGCTTCTGCCGGCATGACTCCGTGCACAACAACCGTTCAAGTACAACTTCGTGAAGGAACAACAACTCATAGCAAGATTTCGTCGTGTAAGATACGAAGTTGGTGGCAAAATTCTGCACAGACATCAACCTTTGACCGATGAGGGAAGCAAGACTGAGATTGGATTGATCTTCCCGTATGTACGACGCCAAGGTTTGGACAGCATCCTGGCAGACAGTTCCAATGTCCCTTGTCATTAGCTCGAAATCACCAGACCACCTACCTTTCGAAAATGAGTGACAACACCTGTGCATTCCGTTTCCGCACTTCCGCCATAGCAGCCATACGCCGAACAGGAACCAGTGACCGTGCCAGGGGTAGGGATCGGACCACATGCAATTCTTCGTTCCCCGCTAACTTTTGCTTTGCCAAGTGAAAACAATATTTGTGCATCAACATTTGCTTGACGTCAGCAACGTCGCAAATTGTCGTGATCACATCTCGAGGTACAGATGTGTTCGCTCTCACCGTAGACATGAACGACGCAACAGGAGATTCAGTTATAAATGGTTGACTTCGTCGTGCCACTACCGACGACGTACCCGAAAATGACAACGGTGTTGCTGGAGGTGTATGAATCATTTGTCGAACAGGTGTCTGGAAACGAGTGAACGGAGACTCTGTTCCACTTCCGCTGGGATTGACGTCCTCTTCCTGTACATGAACATTTTCTGGTTGCGATTCGGTACTAACTGCGGCTTGCTTTCCGTCGCTGTTGGGATCCGTGACCATCAAGTTTGCGCTTTCCACATGTCTCCCCATGTCCACTCCTTCGCTATCTCCAAACCCCATGTCGAAGCCCATGTCATCCGGTTCTCCAAATCCAATGCTTTCGTCGTCAGCATTGCCAATTTGCATTCCCCCTCCTTCGCTATCTCGGAACCCACTTTCCTCAGATTCAGGATATCCCATGCTACCATCCCTCATCATGTCATCCTCATCATTGCCCATCTCCATTCCCCCTCCTTCGTTATCTCCGAACCCACTTTGCTCAGATTCAGGTAATCCAATGCTTTCATCCCTCGTCATTTCCTCACCAGAATTTAACATTTCCCCATCGCTCATCTCCACCTCCTCCTCTCCAGTTTGCCCCTTGCTGTTCACAGTAACAGAGCGAACACGGACATAAGGCAACGACAAAGGTTCCGCTTCTAATCCTAAACTCCTGTAACCGTGCAAACGCTCCTCAATCCTTGCTCTCTGTCTATCAGTATCACGCTTCGCATAGCCATACCGCTTGCTGTCTTTGAGAGCCTCGGGTGAAATGACCCCCTGCATAGAAATGGGCATAATAATGTGCTTCCCGATAGGTCCGCAACGAAGCTCGAGTCCTCAACTGTTTACAACTTTGCTTCTCCTCTCTACCATCAGCATTTCCCCACGCTCTCTGTACGTACAAAACAGACAAATATCGCATTCTCAAGCCAATGCAAAATCGAGTCAGGTTGTGAATGGAAGATAAAAGGGATGAGGATACGTAGACAACCCATTTTCAACCTGAAACAAACCAGGAGTTCCCCGTGACGTGCCCCTGAATTTTATCGCAAAGAATTGTCTACCTCTTTACTATGGCGAAGCACTGCAAAACGAGGTTAACGATGCATAGATCTAAACTTACGGGGAAAAAAACGGTATCGCCTGATCAACGCTTTGGCCTCGCCGTCGCTGTAAATTTCCAAATAAAGCCACCGGGTGCATGAACCTGCCAGGTCGTCCCCACCCAAAATTAACCGTGCCACCAAACTACAACTATGATTGGTTGATAGGCACGTTTCGTACACGCATCTCATCTCCGCTCAGGACTCTCCCAAAATGTAAATTCCCCTACAAAGCCAACGGGTTCATAAACCCGTCGGATCAAACTTCCCACAAATTAAATATGCCATCATATCGGACTTTTGATTGGCTGTCCTCTCCATCTGTCTTTATATTACGTCAGCACCTTCTTCCAGCCTCAACTTCTCCTTCCCTGACCATCTCAACGTCCAAAATGCAAAAAAAACAGCAAAAAATACCCTCCAGCCGGAAACCACTTACTGAGATTCGAACTCTCTGGACTTCAGCCTAAAGAACATAACCAATAGGTGATTTCCCCGGTGGGTATTACTCTAACTACAGGACAAACCGCATATAAAGGCCACGCAGATCAAAGACGGGACCCCGTCCCGGCTTCCTATTTATTCTGCTTTACGCTTGGCCACAGCATGCCGGATATGAGGCAACTGCCATTGGCCAAACTTTTCGACGCGAAATTTCAGATCGATCGCTGATCTGCGGTCAACTCGCAGCAATCGAATTCGCAAAACCAGCGTCAA
>Ga0335075_10012327_pt1 | contig 12918 bp, 9 predicted proteins | sample Lox_Sample_24_FD_206723 | JGI IMG/M metagenome (GOLD analysis project Ga0335075, IMG submission 206723) | Soil microbial communities from Loxahatchee National Wildlife Refuge, Florida, United States - Lox_Sample_2.4 | ecosystem: Environmental > Terrestrial > Soil > Wetlands | place: USA: Florida... | reverse complement strand
CTGGATTTCTCTGCAATGTCACCGAAGAACCGCCCCGCAAACAGCCACGCTCCCGCCCACACCAGCGTGCCGACCATGTCGTATACCACGAACTCATGGAACTTCATGCCCGCCTGGCCGGCAATCGGTGCCGCGATGGTGCTCACCCCTGGAACGAACTTCGCGAACAGCAACGTCACGCCGCCACGGCGCGCAATCGAACCCTGCGCCCGGTTCACGCACGTCGAGGCATCCAGCGACATCCTGCACAGCAAATCCAGCACGCGGCTGCCGAACCTCCGCCCCAGCCACCACCACATCGTGTCCGCAATCAGGCACGCCAACAACACAACCGGGATGATCAGCGCCAGCTGCACCTTGTGCGCCGCGCTCATCGTCCCTGCCGCGAGCATCAGTGGCACGCTAGGTATCGGAATTCCGGCCTGCTCCACGAGCACCCAGCCGAACATCACCGAGTAGGCGTGCCGTAGAAACAGCATCTTGACCAGACCCATACCGGCCCCCATACTCTTCGCTTTGTCTCTCTAGATGTCTCTGTTGACTCGCTCGTTGCACAAAAGATAGCGATAAGAGGAGACGAAAGATAGCGATAACCATCTACCAGCATCGTGATTTTAAGACGAATTCACAACACGGCCCGGCAAAAGTTGCCGGGCCGCGGACCGCTTGCGGTGATCTTACTCTGCGTCCGTTAGCGGCATCCTTACCAGGTGCTCCCCGATGAACCAGGCCTGCAGCTCGTTCGGGCGGAGCACATTGCTCACCACCAGGTCGTTTGTCCCGTCGTCACCCACTTCATCGGCCGCCGCGGCGATGGCGTGGCACTCCTCCATGATGAACTTGTGCGCCTCCAGGAGCCGCGCGATCTGCACCGGCACCTCCTCGCGCCCCCGCGGCGGACGTGAAATCTTGGTCATCTCGCCCACATCCGCGCCCATCGCAATCGCAACTCCGCCCAGCAGTTGAATCCGCTCGCCAATCGCATCCACAATTTCCAGCTGCTCATCGAAGTGCTTATCGAACAGCAGGTGCAGCTGATAAAAGGTCGGCCCCGCCACCTGCCAGTGGTGCTTCTTGTACAAATCGCGCAAAGCAATCGAGTCGGCCAGCAACTGATTCAGCTGCAGGCACATCCGGGCGCGTACATCCGCGCTCAGCGGATGTGGTAAGTCCTTGACCACGTCGCCGAACTTCTGGATCTCCTTCGCCTGCTGGTGCCAGCGTTCTGTAACAAAATCGTTGTGGTTATCAACCTTCTTCGTAGCTACAGCCATTGCATTCACCTCTGTGCTTCTGATGCAACCACACTTCCCTGCGCCTCTAAATAAAAGGCCGGGCATATAGCCCGGCCTTTACTACCGATTGCCACCCCTAATCCTTCACGCGAACCTTCGGCTCAACCGACATCCCGATCCGTAGCTCCTGGTTCTTGTCCTGGTCCGTTAGGTCCTTGAAGTTAATCCGCACCGGAATTCGCTGCACGACCTTTACATAGTTGCCCGTCGCGTTCTCCGGCGGGAACAGGCTCAGCGCCGACCCCGTCGCTCCGCCAATCTGCTTCACATAGCCGTCGAACTTCTTTCCCCCCAGCGCGTCCACCTCAATCTCCACAGCTTGGCCGACGTGCATCTCCTTCAGCTGCGTCTCCTTGAAGTTCGCCGTCACCCACAGATCCTGAAGCGGCACAATCGTCAACAACGACTGACCAACGCTGACGTTCACACCTACAACCACCGTCTTGCGGCTCACAATGCCCGTAATCGGCGCCGTGATCTTCGTATAGCCCAGGTTCAGCTTCGCCTGGTCCAGTCGAGCCTGCGCCTGCTGCACGGCCGCCAGCGCCGCCGCTTCGTGCGCACGCTGTACCGCCACCTGCTTCGGTCCGTTTTGCTGGCTCTGCGCCTGCTGGCTCAATGCCGTCGCCAGCCGCGCCCGTGCCACCCGCACTTGTTCCTGCGAGGCGCTGGCATTCCGTTGCGCCTCGTTCAGCGCCGCCTGGTCCGCCGTCGCCGTTGCAATCGCCTGGTCGTACTGCTGCTTGGAGATAACGTCGTTCTTCACCAGCGGCGTGTAGCGGTCCACGTCGATCTGCGCCTTCAACGCATTCGCCTTCGCCTGCTCAATCCGCTGGTTCGCGGCCTGCGCCTGCGCCTCGGCCTGCGACACTGCCGCTTCGTTCGAGGCCACATCCGATGTCGAAGTCAACACGTCTGTCTGCGTCGTCACGCTCGTAATCGGCACGTTCACCCGCGCCTGCTCGTAGTCAGCCTCCGCATTCGCCAGGTTCGCCTGGGCCTGCTCCACGGCAACCTCGAAGTCCCGCGGGTCAATCTCCGCGATCGGGTCTCCGGCGTTCACCTTCTGCTGCTCCTCCACATCCACGTGGACCACCTGCCCCGCCACGCGCGCGCTCACCTGGTACAGGTTGCCGTCCACCTGCGCGTCGTCCGTGTCCTCCGTGTAGGTGGAGCGCCAATAGAAGAAGATCGCAGCGATCGCCAGCACCGCCACCACCGCAATCACAATCACGCGCCGGTTGCTCTTCTTCTCCGGAACCTCTTCCTGCTTACGCCCCTCAGGCTTGCCCTGCTGACCGTTGCCTTGCGGCTTCAGTTGCACCGTGCCGCTGATCTCAGCAGTCTGGCCCTGCTGTCCGTGCTCGTTCTGATCGGCCACGTCTACTTTCCTCCGAGATAATCCTTGTAATTCGTCGATGCCACACCCAGCGCACGCGCCAGCGAAAGCTTCGCGATGTTGTGCTGGTACAGCGCGCTGATGTACTGATCGTTTGCCTGTTCCAACTGCGACAGCGACTGCGAGACCGGCAGGCTGTCGCTCACACCCGCCTTAAACCGCTGCTGCGCCTCGCTCAAAGCCTCGGTGGCCAGCTGCACATTGCTGTGCGCCACATCCACCAGCTTCTCCGCGTTCTGAATATCCAGAATTGCGTCGCGTACATCCTGGTTCACCTGCTGCACCTGGTCGGAGAGCTTGGCCCGCGCCTGGTCATACTGCGCGTCAGCCACCTGCTCATCGCCATGCACCTTCGCAATCTGCAGAATCGGTGCGCTCACCTGGCCGGTCGCCGAGTACGTCCCGTGCGAGTGCCCCGGCGTCGTTCCCAGGTCACCGAAGTCGCCCGAGAAACTCGCCGCCGGCAGCTGCTGATCAAACGCCGCCTTCTGGTTCGACTTCGCCGCCTCAAGCTGCTCCGCCGCCGCCGCCAGGTCCTTGCGCTGTTTCAATGCCTGCTGAAACGCCTGCTCCGGATCCGGTGCATTGAGCGCCGCAAACGGCTCCTTATCCGTCAGGTCGTACTTCTGATCCAGCGGCAGTCCAATCGCCCGCGCCAGCGACAGCTTGTCCTTTGCGAACTGGTTCGTCGTCGCAATCAGCTGCTGCTGCTCGTTCTGGTAATCCACCTGCGACCGCAGCACATCCAGCCGCGGGCTCGTGCCCGCCTCATGCGCCTGTGTCGCCTGGTCCAGCGACACTTTGCTCGTCGCCATCTCTGCCTTCACCGCTGCGATCCGCGCCTCATCGGCCAGGCACAGCAGGTACGCATTGCCCACGGTCATCACCACCAGGTCGCGGGCGTCCTGCGCGGTCAGCTTCGCCGACTCGAAGTTATGCTTCGTCGCCATGTAGTCCTGCAGTTCCTGCAGATTCACCAGGTTCTGCGTCAGGTAGGCGCGAAAGTCAACCACCTGGAACGGCCCGATAATCGGGTTCACCCCCGGAAACTTCAATCCATAGGCCGCCAGGTTCACCTGCTCGACCTCAATCGACGCCGAGCCGGTAATCGTTGGCAACAGCCGCTGCAGCTGCTCCAGCCGCTCGCCGTTCGCATTCTTCTCGCTGGAGGTCTGCAGAATCAGCCCGAGGTTGTTCTTCAGCCCCCGCTGAATCGCATCGTCCAGGCTCAACGGAAGTACCTCAGCGGTCGCCGTGCCGCTCACCAGGCTGCCATGAAAGCTCTGGTCAGCTCCGCTCTGCGGCGCAACCGGTGGCCCCGGCTGTTGCAGCTGCTGCTGAACCTGCTGCACCTGCTGGAGGTCGGTCTGCCCCGGATTCGTCTGGTTCAACGGAATTCCGGTCGGGCTGGGCTGCGACTGCGCATTCGCCATCGCAGCCGCCGAAAACATAAGTCCCGCCAGCAACGCGGTCGCGCTCCACGACACGCGTCTCCCAATTTCAAACATATCTCTCATGCTAACCCGTGGCAGTGCTTCCACCCGGCGGTTCACAACCTGCTCAGAAGCTTTCTTCCTCATACAGATGCAGCACCCGCGGGCGGATATTCAAAAGTTTGTTCCCGAAATTCCAGACCGCCCCGCCAGCCCACTTCAAGGCGCCGGGAGCCCGCTCGATATTTCGAATTAGATGTTCGCCACATAAAAATGTGCAGCCTCTACACTGTCTTCTTTGCGGCACATTGCCGTCAGGAGTTCTCCCCATGTTTCTCGGCATCGACGTCGGCACCGGTGGAACCCGCGCCGTCCTCATCGACCGCGCGGGCCACGTCCTCGCCTCACACTCGGCCGACCACGCGCCCGTCCGCTCGGAGCACATCGGCTGGGCCGAGCAGGACCCCGAAGACTGGTGGCGCGCCGCACAGGAAGCCATCCTCGGCGCCCTCAAAGCCGCCGCCGCTGCCGGCCACGGCACCAGCGTCGAAGCCGTCGGCCTCACCGGCCAGATGCACGGCTGCGTCATGCTCGACGCCCACGGCGAAGTCCTTCGCCCCGCCCTCATCTGGTGCGACCAGCGCACCCAGCCCGAGGCCGACTGGCTCAACTCCACCATCGGCTACGAGCGCATCATCCGGCTCGTCGCCAACCCTGCGCTGCCCAACTTCACCCTCACCAAGCTCCTCTGGGTCCGCAAACATCAGCCCGAAATCTTTGCCCGCATCGCCCACGTCCTCTGCCCCAAGGACTACGTCCGCTTCCGCATGACCGGCGTCTACGCCATGGACATGCAGGAGGCCTCGGGCACCCTGCTCCTCGACGTCGCCCACCGCCGCTGGTCTGAAGAGGTCGCCGACGCCGCCGGCATCCCCATGTCCTGGCTCCCGCAACTCTACGAAGGCCCCGAGATCTGCGCTCTCATCTCCGCCGAAGGCGCCGCCGCCACCGGCCTCCAACCCAACACCCCCGTCGCCGCCGGCGCCGGTGACCAGGGCGCAGGCGCCGTCGGCATGGGCATCCTCGCGCCCGGCTCCGTCTCCGCCACCATCGGCACCTCCGGCGTCGTCTTCGCCGCCACCGCCGAGCCCACCTTCGATCCCAAAGGCCGCCTCCACACCTTCTGCCACGCCGCACCCGGCATCTGGCACGTCATGGGAGTCACCAACGGCGCGGGCCTCAGCCTCCGCTACTTCCGAGACACCTTCATGCCCACCGAAAGTTATGAAGCCCTCACCGCCCTCGCCGACGACGTCTCCGCCGGCTCCGACGGCCTCCTCTGGGCGCCCTACCTCTTCGGCGAGCGCACCCCCCACCTCGACCCCAACGCCCGCGCCGCCTTCGTCGGCATCACCGCTCTCACCACTCGCGCGCACTACATCCGCGCCGTCCTCGAAGGCGTCGCCATGTCCCTCGAAGACACCTTCACGCTCTTCCGCGAACTCGGAATCCCCGTCGAAAAAATCCGCCTCGGCGGGGGTGGCGCCCGCGGCCCGCTCTGGCGACAGATCCAGGCCGACGTCTACAACCACCCCGTCGAAATCCTCGAAGCCGAAGAGGGCGGAGCCTTCGGCGCCGCTCTCCTCGCCGGCACCGGCGTCGGCGCCTGGCCCACCGTCGCCGGAGCCTGCGAAGCCACCATCCGCCCCGCGGCAACCATCGAGCCCAAGAATGCCGACGCCATGGCCAAGGCCTACGCCCGCTTCCGCAAGCTCTACCCCGCCCTCAAATCAGTCGAAGCCTAAATAGATTCGGGTGCCCCATCTTCGCGGTCGCGCAGCGGCCGCTAAGGTGGGCTCCTCGGCTGCCAGGCACACGCCGTTTGCATCCCATTCAGCCCTCGCGAATCCATAAGAAGCACCCTTTAGGTCTTCCTATGTCCGAAAGCTTCTTCGAGATCGCCTTCACCCCCGGCGTCAAAGAGCAACAAACCGAGCACGGCAGCCGTAACCAGTACGAACGCATGGAGACCGCGCTCGCCGGCTACAACAAACTCGGCCCCGACGAGCAGAACTTCATCTCCCTCCGCGACAGCTTCTACATGGCCTCCGTCTCCGAGACCGGCTGGCCCTACATCCAACACCGCGGCGGCCCTCCCGGCTTCGTGCACATCCTCGCCCCGGATCTCATCGGCTTCGTCGACCTCCGCGGCAACAAGCAGTACATCTCCGTCGGCAATCTCTCCCACGACAACCGCGTCGCTCTCTTCTTCATGGACTACCCCAACCAGACGCGCCTCAAAATCCTCGGCCACACCGAAATCCACGAACACGACGACCTCGCACCCGCACTCATCGAACAGTTCCGCACCGCAGAGCCCAACGCCATCATCGAGCGCGCCATCCTCATCCACGTCTCCGGCTTCGACTGGAACTGCCCGCAACACATCACCCCGCGCTACACCCTTGACGAGCTCGCGCCCAAACTCGCCCCGCTGCGCGGCCGCATCGCCGCCCTCGAAGCCGACAACGCCGAGCTCCGCAGACTCCTGAAAGCTGACGAGCAACTCAAGCCTGCAACTTAACTCAAGCCCAGCCGTCCACCCAACAGCTAAGCTCTTACCAACCGCATGCCCACCCGCTCGCTCGCTGCGCTTCTCGGCCTCGCCATCCTCGGCCCGCTCGCTCTGCTCTTCGCCCAATCGCCTCAGCAGCCCTCCACATCACAGCCGCAAAGCGACACCCCCGCCCTCACCCTCCACGCCGAAACCCGCATCGTCCTCGCCGACGTCACCGTCACCGACCGCCACGGAAACGCCGTCCACGACCTCACCGCCGCCGACTTCCAGGTCTTCGACAACAACCAGCCGCAGCGCATCGCTTCCTTCGAAGAACACGACACCGCGAACCTCACCACCTCCACCAACGGCCAGCAGCCCTCACCCATCCTCAACGTCGTCCTGATAGACACCACAAACCTCGAGCTGCCCGACCAGATGTACCTCCACATCCAGCTCAGCAAATTCATCAAGGCCCTCCCACCCGGCCAGCCCATCGCCATCTTCGCCCGCCACGGCGACTACACCACCATCCTCCAGTCCTTCACCTCCGACCACGCGCTCCTTCAAGCCGCCATCGATCGCGCCATCCCGCGCATCCTCATCGTCGGCCGCGAGTACCGCTCCGACACCGACACCCTTCGCCAGATCGGCATCTACCTCCGCCAGGTCCCCGGCCGCAAAAACGTTCTCTGGTTCACCGGCGGGTCCACCGCCTATCTCCTCGACGGCCTCGCTGCTCTCACCGCGCCCGCCGCCCAAGGCCCTCCCCCGAACTCCGCCGCTGCGGCCGCCGCTCAAGCCAGCTCATCACCCTCCACCTCCTTCGCCACACCCTCCGTCGGCGAAGGCATGGATACCCTCCGCGAGGTCTACGACGAGCTCGACGCCGCGCGCATCGCCATCTACCCCATCGACGCCCGCGGCCTCACCACCGAAGCCGACGTCGCCCTCGGCCCGCAGCAAACCGAAATGGAGCAGACCGCTGAGGCCACCGGTGGCGAAGCCATCATCAATCACAACGCGCTCGCCCTCGCCGCCGCGCACATCCTCTCCACCGGCTCCAGCTCCTACACCCTCACCTACTCGCCGCAAAACTTCCACTACGACGGCAAGTGGCACAACATCCGCATCACCCTGCGCAACCGCGACTACCACCTCAGCTATCGCCGCGGCTACTTCGCCGACAAGTCAAAGCCTCTTCCACCCGGCGACCACAAGCTCTCCACCCTGCTCGCGGGCGACCCCAAACAAGTCACCGCACCCGACCTCCACAGCAGCCCCATCCAATTCGACGCCACCGTCCACCCCGCCTCCGAACCCACTCCACCCAACGCCGGATTTGTCCCTCTCCGCCCCGCCGCACCCGCCGCCAAAGGCACCACCGCCTTCCACGTCAACTACTCGCTCTCCACCGCCGGCCTCTCCGCCGCCGAAATCGACGGCTCTCCCCGTGCCACCGTCGTCTTCGCCGCCATCGCGCTCAACTCGGACGGCGAGCGCATCGGCCAGACCCTTGACCGCGTCCGCTTCACCCTCAATCCCGGCGACCCGCCGCACCACCTCCAGGTCCAGCAGCAGATCGACCTCCCCAGAGGCGGCGACTTCCTCGCACTCGCCGTCTGGGATCCCGTCACCGGCCGCCTCGGCACGCTGCAGATCTCCGTCACCGTCAGCGCCAAATCGAAATAGGGTCGGGACTCACTTGTTCACAAGATTGAAACCAAACACCGGAGCCTTCTGCTTTACCACCAGGTCGACCCACAACCCCGCAATCTGCTCCAGGTAAGGCGAGTTCTTCAGCGGTCCCACATCCACCGGCTTCATGCCCGTATCCGCAATCAGCGAATCCACAACCTTCTTCGCTGCCGCGTCGTCGCCGCAGTACATCATGTCGAAGGTCGCATCGCCCATCAGCATCGCGCCAATGGTATTGAAGGCCTTCACCACGCGCGCGCCCTTCGCCCACTGCGCCGTCGATAGCGCCGCGCTCCCCGCCGCCGGAACCACCACACTTAAATCCGGTCCCATCGGATTCACTGCATCAATAACCACCTTGCCATCCAGCGCCAGCGCCTTCACCGTCGGCTCCACCGCCGGCCACGGCAACGCAAGCACCACCACATCCGCGTCCTTCGCCGCATCCGCCGGCGTTGCCACGTTTATACCTGCATCGCTTGCCTTTTGCCGATCCTTGCTTCCCTCGCGCAGCCCGGCGGTTATCTCATGCCCCTTCTTAGCCCACAGCTTTCCCAACTGCGAACCCACATTGCCGAAGCCCAGCACCGCAATCTTCATCTGTCTCTCCTCGCTGAGGTAACCCAGGTACCTCTGAGCCGGCTATCGCCCCGCGACCGTCGGCTCGCCGAAAATGTGACGATTGGATGCTCCCCAGCGACCTCCGCTGCGCTAAAGTTTTCCCTATCGCTATCGAGTTCTCATCTTTCCCGCGCGAGGCCTCACCATGAGCACTGCCCCCACCATCGACCAGATCAAAGCCAACATGCGCTCCACCTGGATGGCCGGCGACTTCGGCGTCGTCGCCAAAACCATCGCCGGCGCCGGCGATGAGTTCATCGCCGCTCTCAACATCCCGCCCGGCGCGCGCGTCCTCGACGTCGCCTGCGGCACAGGCAACACCGCCATCCCGCTCGCGCGCCGCGGCTGCATCGTCACCGGCGTCGACATCGCACCCAATCTTCTCGAGCAGGCCCGCGCCCGTGCCGCAGCAGAAGGCGTAGCCGTCACCTTCGACGAAGGCGACGCCGAAGCCCTGCCCTACGGCGATGCCGTCTTCGACGCCGTCACCACCATGTTCGGCGCCATGTTCGCCCCTCGCCCCGATCTCGTCGCCTCCGAGATGGCTCGCGTGCTTCGCTCCGGCGGCATCGTTGCCATGGCCAACTGGAACCCCGGCAGCTTCACCGGCGCCATGTTCAAAACCGGCAGCATGCACGTCCCGCCACCGCCCGGCGTTCCTCCGCCCGTTCTCTGGGGAGACGACGCCACCGTTCGTCAGCGCCTCGAACCCTTCTTCATCAATATCGAGACGAAGCTCATCCCCATCGACTTCGACATGCCCACCCACCCCGCCGGCTGCGTCGAATTCTTCCGCACCTACTTCGGCCCCACCAAGGTCGCCTTCAGCCGCCTCGACGAACCCGGTCAGAAGGCCCTTGCCGAAGACCTCACCGCCCTCTGGTCCTCAGCGAACGTCGCCCCCGACCCCGAGAACCACACCCTCATCCGCAACCAGTACCTGCAGATCACCGCCACGCGCAAATAGTGGCGCAATCCATCGCGCCGTAAAAACCTCTAATTCGCCGACGGCTTCGCCACGCTGTCGATCACCATCACCTTCGTCGGTATCTTCTCCGCATCCAGCTTCAGCCCAAGCTGCTCCTGTATGGCCGTAAACAACGGAGGCGGTGCATCCGCAGCCGGCGTGTCGGTGCTGGGCGGAGGAATCCTCCCTCCATACTGCGACTCATCCGGCGTCCACCTGAACGAGAGATCATACCGTTCCTTCAAACCCGTCTGATCGACCACCGGCCTGTCCAGGATCCCTTGCATCACCTGGGCAAACTCCGCCATGGTCCCGTTGCGCATACTCATTCTGCCCGGTGGGCCGCCCATCCCCGGAGGACTGCTCGGATCGCTCGCGCTCTTCGCAAACTTCGGTCCCGTCTTCGCTACCGACAGCACGTACACCGACAGCACCTTCGTGTCCTCGTGATACTTCAGCGCAAAACGGTCCGCCAGCAGCTTCCTGACGATTCCCCTCGCCTGCTCCAGGCTCGGCAAGCCTTCGTGGTCCGGCAAAACATCCAGGTCGAAGTGGTCGCTCGTGATCCACTCCGGTCCTCCCGTCACCTGTTTGTCGTGTAGGTTGTACGCCAGGGTAATCAGGCCCTCGACCGTGAAGTTCCCCGCGATCAGGTGCCGTCCCTGCAACGTGAAGCCTCCGCGCGCATGGCTCGGATCGGTCGGCTTGATCGTCGCAACCTCGTACCCCGGCTCTAGCTTCGGATCCATCAGGCTCAGCGCCGCCGTCCGCTTCGGAAGCTCCCACGCCTCCTCGGCACTCACATGCTCCAGCGTCAGCGGAGTGTCATGTCCGCCCTGCGTCCATGCCCCCACCGCTGATTTCCCATCAGGGCTCAGCTTGCCCGCAAAACTCACATCCATGCCGGTGATCGCAAACTTCAGCATGCCGCCATCCAGCGACAAAGTCGTCGTGTTCAGCCCTCCCGGTCCAGGCTGGTCCACCGGAAAGAGCTTCCCCTTCAGCGCTCCGTCCGCCTTCGTGATCTGCAGCTGCAAACGAACGTCCTGCGATCCCGCATGCAGCGTTCCCTGCCATATGTCCGGTGCATCCTGCGCCCACGCGCCAACCCCCACCAGCGCGGCCAACACGCCGACCCACATCACCAGTCTTTTCAAAACGACCCCTCCAGAACGTCTCCCATCCTAACCCGTACACCACTCGCACATTAACGCCAATGCGAACCCGTTGGTTAACCTACGCATTCTTCGCGCTACAGGTTCTCCACCCCTCACGGCAACACTCTCCGCCGAGCCACCGCCGTCCACCACACACTCCGCCCGCAATCCGTCCCATACACCAGCGTCTTCGCATCACTCTCCCACGACGCCTGCACCTGGTTGCACGGCACATCCGCAATCCGCTCCCGCTCTCCCGTCGCAATATCCATCAGCCACAGATTCCACACACCCCTCTCCATGTGGCTGTACGCCAGCCATCTCCCATCCGCCGAAATCGCCGGATACCTCGCATCCGCAATCTCCGTCGACACCCCGCGCCCCCGATCCACCACATAAACCCGCGGCCACTCCGCACCTCGCGTCGCCGCAAACGCATACTCACTCTCTGACCGGTACGCCGCCTCATACACGTTCAACTCCGAGGCCGTCAGCGCCCGCTCCTCACCATCCGCTCCACGCACCATCAATCGCCCGCGCCCTCTCTCATCACGCACGAACGCCAGCTCTTTGCCATCCGCAGAAATCATCGGCTCCCGCGCATCGCTTTCCACCACGCCCGACCCATCCACAATCCGCGACCCTCCACTGGCCGCCTCTTCCACCAGCACACGCCCGTTGCCTTCCGCAAACGACAGATCATCCTCGCTCGCATCCGCCGGAGGATCTACCACCACACCCTCCGCATCCTGCGCTATTAACCGATATCCACTCAAACCAAACGCCACATACCGAACACCCGTTTCCGTCGCCTGCGGCTGTGCATTCAAGAATCCCTGCTGCGTCAGCGGCAAACGATACGCATACTCCGCGCGTTCCGCTCGCTCCACCCGCAACGTCGACACCACACTCGCCACCACCACCGCCGCCATCGCCCCCGCCCACGCATACCGCTCCCAGGCGAACGATTGCCGGGTGCCCCATCTTCGCGCGCCTTGCGCGCTAAGGTGGGCGCCCTTCGCCTCATCGCGCCACAACCACACATAAATCCCCGCCAGCCCCGCCAGCATCAGCCACAGCCGCGGCACATACGCCAGCAGCATCAGACCCCGCACGCCCGCCGGCACCGCCACCGGAAACCCGATCCCCAGGTACGCAATCGCCAGCGCCGCCAGCCATCCATACCGCTTCTTCTCCAGCAAAACCCCCGCCATCACGCACACCGGAAACACCATCAGCACGAAGTTGTACGACGCCGAAATTGTCGACACCGCCAGCGCTGCCGTCACCATCGCAGACCACTCCATCAGCACGCGCTCGCGCCGCTCATCCTCCCTCCGGATCAGCAACACCGCCGGCGCCAGCACCATCATCTGCAACGCCGGCACCAGCAACGCATACGCCGTCACCGACTCATGCCACGGCCGCGGATTCCACTGCGGCTCCCGCAGCAACAACCCATGCAACACACCCGAGATCGACGCCGTCCCCGGCACATACGTCCCCAACCCCTCACCCCGCATCACCCACGGCAGAATCTCCTCCCACCAGGTCCGATTCGCCGCCACACCAAACACCGCCACCGAAATCCCCTCGCAGCAAGCCCCCGCAACCACCCCCCACCCCAGCGCTCTCCACTGCCGTCGCCGCAGCATCCACACCAGCAGCAGCGCCGGAAAAACCTTGCAACCGGCCGCCACTGCAATCAGCACACCCGCGCCCGCCTTCCATCCGCGCATCCAGCACCAGCAGCCGGCCAAGATCATCACCAGCAGCAGAATGTAGAACTGC